>Ga0136611_10001176_pt1 | contig 18130 bp, 11 predicted proteins | sample AntDrymUQ2232306_2_FD_106645 | JGI IMG/M metagenome (GOLD analysis project Ga0136611, IMG submission 106645) | Polar desert sand microbial communities from Dry Valleys, Antarctica - metaG UQ223 (23.06) | ecosystem: Environmental > Terrestrial > Soil > Desert | place: Antarctica: Dry Valley...
CGCCCGACCCGCCCGCCACGCTGACTCTGGCGCCAAGCATCGAGCGGACACGGCGTCGGGGCATGGTCTCCACCCGGACGCGGTCGCCCGGATGGGCTCCGACTCGTTCGAGAACCTCGGCGCTCACGACAAGCCCGCGGTCGGGGCCGACGGTTGCCTCGATGACCGCTGGGGTGGACATGGCCGAAGGTTGCCGAGAGCACCAGCGCCAAGCCGACGGGTTCCGAACACATGAGCGAAGGCAGGCGAGTCTTTGACACGACACCCCTACGTGAACCCTCGCGAGGCAACGTCTAGCTGGGGCGAGGTCGACGGCGCTGGCCTACGCCGGCGGCACCGAACAGGCCGCCCATGAGCACCTGCTAGCACTGCCCCTCTTCGGTCGCGACGATCGACGACCAGGCCGACGGGACTGCCGATGTGAAGTTGTCACGGCTGAAGAAGCCTTGAAGTCCGACCGGGGAGTGTCGGCGCTCCGTCACGTTCATCGGCGTAGCGTCAACCCATCGACCCGGTCACCCTCGGCATCCTCACCAACCTCGCCTCAGCGGCTATCTGGGACGGCGGGAAGCGGCTCCTGGCTGCGATCCAGGGCTGGCTTAGCCGACCCGAGAGTCTTCGCCGCCTAGCAGCCGTCGTGGAGCGCCGTACGGGCATGTCTCTCCGGGAGGACGTCCTAGGAGCGTTCCTCTCCCGACCCGACCTCGTCAACCTGATCAGCCACGATACGCGCGAAGCGGCCGAGGCCCTGAGGGAGGAAGCTGAAGCGGCAGGAACTCCCATAGAGAATCCTGGAGAGGTCGTCGCAGCGCTTCTGGCCGCCATCGCTGCTAGTGAGCCTGAGCTGGCCCGGCACTTACACGATGCCAACGTAATTCGACTCCTTGAGGAACTCCACGCTGGGCTTGGGTTTGTGCTCGGTGAACTGCTGGAAGAACTGCTAGCCGTCCGTTCCATCCTTGAGCCCGGTACCCGCCGTGCCGATCAGCTGTCGACGCTGGTCGCCGAATCTGAGGCCCGAGTCGTGCAGCTACTCGTGGCTCTCGGGGTCGAGCGGAATCTGGCGGGTGTACTCGCGACCGACCGGGGGGTCGGTTTCGACATAGACCCTGTTGAGGGCGAAGGACTTGTGTTGACGGCAGTTGCAGGAAGCGGGAAGAGCCTCACGGCTATTCGAACGCACCAAGTTGACCTAGTGGACGCGGCGCTCGATCCACACTCCCCCGTCCCGGTCTTGCTTGATGCACGAGTGGCAACAAAGGCGGTTCTTCGGGACTTGATTCTTGACCGCTGCAATATGCTGGGAGATCCAACTCGAGTGGGCGTCCGGATGGTACTCGACGGCCTCGATGAGATCAGCCGATCGACTGCGCAGGCCTTGTTGTCTGACGCTCTTGTCCTGGTGTCTAGTTGGCCCCGATCGAGTGTGGTGGCCTTCAGCCGTCCAGATGTGAAGTATCACGGTGTTCGATCGGCGCTTCTACCTCTTCCGCTCGCAGCGGATCTCGAAGACATTGCCGCCCAGATCGCTGGACGACCCAGCCCTTTTCGGGACCTTCCTCGAGCCCTTCGTCAGTCAGTGGCCCTGCCACTATACGCTGTAGCAACCGCCGTTCTTCTGCGGCGAAGGGCGGAGATCCCACAAAGCCCAGCATCAATCATTGGTTCATTGATAGACATCTGCCTGAAGGATGCGGACGTCCAAGACGAGGCAGCGTTGATCCGCCTTGCAGTCACCCTCGTTGAACATCAACGTGTCGCGGAAGGCGATTTCGGGCCTGAGGCGGCTCTTCAAGTTTCCAAGAGCCGGCTCGTTCTCCGAGAGGAGGGTTATCTTCGCTTTGCCGCACCCATATACCAGGACTGGTTTGCATCGAAGTCTCTTTTTGCTGGAGGGATCTCGAACTTCTCGCAACCATTTGATCCATGGGCATTCGATCGGTGGCGGTACCCTCTAGCGCTCGCCCTTGCCGGCGGATCCGCAGAGGTGGTAGATGTAATTGCAGCCTACGTCATGGGGCAAGCGCCAGCCAGCTTTCGTCTTCTGCTCAACGATGCCACGACTTCTGCAACAACCCGAATCGGCTCCCTGATCCAGCCGAGCGAGCCTGAGGCTCGTTTGTCGTTCGCGCTTAAATCGACGCATGCTCCTCTGGCACCTGTTCTGGCGACAGCAGGTCAGGACGCCCTGGATCCGGCACGTACCGAAGTTCAGGTTGAGTCCGGCTGGGCGAGCCTCGACATTCGTAACGAGGCTGGTCTACGACTTCGTCATCATGGAACGCCGGTGAATGCTCGCGAGCCGGCTTGGCCGTGGCGGCTAGCGGCCGGAGAACTAGCCGTTCAGATGGACTCCGTACTCGATCGTCGCCTCTTGCCTCTGGACGATCCTCTAGCCGATGCAGAGGCTGCATGGCTCCTGGCGCGCATTCTCTCTGACGATCGCTCGTTGCTCCACCGCCCAATTGAGCCTTCCATGATTCTCGATTATCTAGATGGCGCGGACCGCGCCATGGCATCGGAGCCCGTGCTGATAGTCGGTCGTTCAAGTGCATGGCTCCCAGCTGGCACCCTTGCCCGAGTAAAGCGGATGCTAGAGGAGCACGCGGAACGTGGAGTACTCTTGGAACGTCCTTGGCCAACTCCGGATAACTGGGAATCTAGTGGTGGGTGGACCGATGGTCTTTACACTCCGCTTACGGGAGCAAGCATCCTTGAAGGTGTCCTAACAACGTCGCTTCGCCTATACAGGCTTCTTGTTGATACCGTGTTTCCAATGTTCGCTCCTTATTTTTCTCATTATGCTACTCTTCCGGCATTGATTAGGTGCGTGTATTCACCGCGCGCAAACGACATGCTCATTGCTCAGCAGACAGTGACATGGCATCCGCTCGCTCCGAGGGAACAATCTAGGGTTGCAATAGCAATCTCTGAACGCTCTTTGAGACCGCCCCGCGAGCAGGAAACCTCTGTGGCTCCGTGGGAAGCCGTGGAGCGCCGTCCTCCTCCGTTTTCAAGGGCTTACGGTCTGTCCAGCGGAATTGTGAGGGCGCTTCACAGCAACCGTCCGGCGACCCATCAGGCTTATCGGTGGCTCATCCGTGATCTTGACACTCTTGGCTGGCGGGAAAAGGCGGCCGGTCTCGAAGATCCGGACTGACCCGGTTACTCAGGGATTGGAGGTTTCGTTCGGTCTTCACAGCCGGGGAACTGGGCTCCTCGGCCCCCCCTACCCCCAGGGCGTGGCCCTGATCGTCAAGCGGCACATGGGCCGCCTCGGCTACACCGCCGGCGACTTCGCTGGCCACAGCCTCCGCCGTGGCCACGCCAGCACCGCCGCCCGCAACGGCGCCAGCGAACGCACCATCATGCGCACCACCGGCCACACCTCCACCCAGACCGTCCGTGGGTACATCGGGGACGGCGAGCCGTTCTCCGACCCGAGCGTTGAAGTACCTCGGGCTGTGACGACGCTGTCCTTACCCGGCCACTACGGCCGTCCAAGCACCAGCACGATCTTCTCCGCCTCACGTTCATGCCGGCGACCCCATTGGCGTCCTGCGAACAGCTCCGCAGCCGGTTCTGGCGCGCGGGTCCTGACGGTTATCGTGCGCCCGGACAGGGAACGCCTGTTCGTGTATGGTGAGCACCGGACCGCTATGAAGCGCGCGACTTTACCGTTTGTGGAGCCGGGCGAGTCGGCATGATCCGGGGCCGACGCTGGCGCACCTGGCGGTGTGATGGCCAATGGCGGCGATGGCATGTCGGACCTAGCGTACTCCGCAACCAGCACGGCCTGTTCGGGCAGGTGGCGTCGGAACCCATGGCCTGTCGCATGGGAGTACGTCGAGGCCCTCGTACTAGTCAGCCTGTCGCTGGCGGCTCGTAGACTCCGGCCGTGGGCATGTCGGAGCGCAGCACTAGGTTGCAGACTGCGGTTGAACCGACGCTTGTTGTGCGGATCGTCCTCGGCGTGGCTCGCCTTGGGGAGGCGGATCTCGAGGGATGGTGGTCCAGCCAGGGAATGAACCCGGCCGTGCGCTTCAGCCTGGCTGGCTTCCGGCGGACAGCCAAGGTGGTCGGCGCCGAGCTCGCCCTGCTGTCGGCGACACGACGGCATCGGCAGATCCTCCCGCGTGACTCGGCGGTGCACCTCTTCTCGCCCTACCTGCCCTTTGCAGGTTGGGTCCGGGCCTACCTGGCCGAGCAGAAGACCTCGGGTGAGAGCCCGATCATCGACGAGCTGCTCGGCTGGAGCACGGCGGACGCAGCTCGATCGCAGCTGCAGGAGTGGGGCGCCGAGGTCACGCAGGCGGCCCATGACGCGGCCAGCGTGCAGCCAGCGGAACTCCAAGACCCGGCGGTCCTGGGCGGCCTGCTCGTCCGGTTCACCCGGAGCTACGTCGGACAGCGGGTCGAGTTCTCCGTCCCCTACGTCGATCTCGTCGTCTGAGCATGGCCGCGGTGTACACGTCGAACCTCCAGAAGGGCGGGGCTCTCCTGGACACCTCCGCGCTCCTCGTCTCGAGCTGGGACGAGCGGCGCTCGACCGAGGAGAACCTTGCGGCGGTGGTCGAGGTCGGCGCGTCCTCAGCCGTTCGCCGGTCCGATCTGAGCGACCGCATCCTGCGGCCACGGTTCGTCGAGCCAGGCCCTCACGTCGTGTTAGCGCTCAAGGTGCTCCTCGACACCGACCCCCGAGCGTTCCGAGATGCCTGCTACTTCGAGGCGAGCCGAGCCGAGCCGCTCCTCGCCGCCTTCGCCGAGGGCCCCCTCTTCGACCGGTATCGGTCGGGCGGAAGCACGATCACGGTTGACGACGCCGTCGCGTGGCTCGTGGAGATCGTTCGCCAGGGCCTGGCGCCGGCCTGGTCCGACGCCGTCCAGACGCGGGTCGGGCGGGCTGTGTTGGCCACACTGCGCGACTTCGGGATCCTGGAGGGAGCGAGGGGGGCAGCCAGGAAGGACATCGGGCACCCCTACCCGACCGTCGCCGGCTTCGCCTACACGTGCTGGCGGCTCCACGAGCTCGGTGCCACGGCGGCAACGCTCGAGCAGTCGCCGGTGTGGCGGAGGTGGTTGCTCGCCAGGGCCGATGTGGCCTCCCTCCTCGGTGACCTTGCCCAGCACCGGGTGATCATCCTGAACCGCGCCGGATCGGTGGTCCGCATCGAATGGCAGGCGGCGACGTTGGCTGAGGCCGTGCATGGCGCGGCCTAGCGAAGCCCTCGACCCCGCCCTGGTCGACATCGCCAACCGGATCATCGAGCACCACGATCACGACCGGGGGACGAACGTCCCCTGCTGGGTCTACGTGTACGACCCGTCCGAGGAGTTCGCCGTCCGGGCCGATGTCGTGAGGATGGCGGCGTGGCTGCAGGCTCCCGGCCGGGACGTCCAGTCAACGTCGGTGTCGTTGGCCGTGGCCTTCTGGGAGGCGATCGACGACTCCGGGATGTACCCCGAGCTCGTGGCCCAGGAGCTTGCCGCCATCGGCAGCCCTCTCGTCCAGGCCGAGGTCCACCGCTCTGTCGGCCAGCTCCTGCGCCTCCCGCCGTCGCTGACCGAGCGGGTGGCGGCCAAGCTGCCACAGCCGCCGGGTCGGTGGGTCGCCGTCCTCTACCGCGCCGGCGCCCTCTACCCCGGCTACCGCACGTCGGCTCTGCTCGACGACTTACGGCTCCGCACCGGAGTGCGCGTGCCGGTGGTGCTCCTCTACCCGGGCGCCGTCGAGGGCAACTACGGCCTCCGGTTCATGGGAAAGACCGAACCTGCTTACGGCTACCGGGCCATGATCGTGGTGCGCGGCGAACGAGGGGGCCAGGCGTGACCAAGATAGGTGAGCTCTTCCGTCGCGACATCGAGCGCCGGATCGAAGAGGTGGTCAAGGTCGACGTCGCCGACGACGCCGTTGTAGCCGCCGAGATCGACGAGTACGTGATCACAGACCGGATCCGCTCCGAGCTCGAGGACGTCGTGCGTGAGTACGTCGATTGCTTCGACGACCGCTCCGACCGCACCAACGTCTGGGTCTCCGGGTTCTTCGGGTCCGGCAAGTCGAGCTTCGCCAAGATCCTCGGCTACCTGCTGGAGAACCGAACTATCGCCGGCCGACCCGTGGTCGACCGGGTCCTCGAGCGGGTCGACTCGCCCACCCTGCGCGCCCTGCTCCCCCGGGCGCTCGACCCCAAGAACCGGGGGACCGCGGTCACCGCCCTCCTTGACCTCTCCAGCGCCCACGACGTCGAGACCGAGGAGCACGTCGTGCTCCCCATCTACCGGGCGGTTCTCCAGCGCCTCGGCTACGCCCGCGAACCGACGCTGGCCGCGCTCGAGTTCGACCTCGAGACCGACGACCGCCTGGAGGAGTTCGTTGCCCGCTTCGAGCAGGTCCACGGCAAGCCCTGGGATCTGGTCCGCCACACCACCTTGGCTCCGAACATGGCCTCGCGGGTGCTGCACGAGCTCGACCCGGCCACGTTCTCCTCTCCTGACTCGTGGGCGAAGGACCTGCGGCAGACCGTCGACGCCAACTGGTTCGCCCGCCGGGTGGTCGAGCTCGTCGAGCGGCGGGGCCAGGGCGCCCGACGGCTTATCATCGTGGTCGACGAGGCCGGGCAGTACGTCTCCCGCTCCCGGCTGCGGATGCTGGCGCTGCAAGGTCTCGCCGAGGCCGTCCAGAAGCAACAGGGCCGGGTCTTCCTCGTCACCACCAGCCAGGAACGGCTCGAAGAGGTCGTCGACTCCCTCGAAGGCAAGGGCGTCGAGCTGGCCCGGGCCAAAGGCCGCTTCCCCATCCGCGTCGACCTCACGGCATCAGACATCCGCGAGGTCGTCGGAATGCGGGTCCTCGACAAGACCGACGCCGGCCGGCGTGAGCTGGAGAGTCTCGTCGCCCCGACCAAGGAACGTCTCGCCACCAACCTCAGGCTGGCCTCGGATCGGCGCTCCGACGAGTTCTCGACCGACGAGTTCGTCCGCCTCTACCCGCTGCTGCCCTACCAGGTGCAGCTCCTCATCGATGCCGTCACCCAACGGCGCAGCCAGCTCCGCGCCGGTGCGCCGCTCGGCGGGTCGAACCGGACGATCATCCAGCACGCCCAGCAGCTCATCGCCAACCCCCGGATCGGGCTCGGTGCCCAGGATGTGGGGGCGCTCGTCACGATCGACCGCTCCTACGAGCTGTTGATCGATGTCATCGACTCCGGGTTGCGTCATCAGGTCGACCAGGTCGTCGAGGACTTCACCTCGGCCAGCCCCGAGGCCCAGGTCATCAAGGTCGTCGCTCTCGTCCACGGGGTGCGGTCCCTGCCGTTGACCGCCCAGAACCTCGCCGTGCTGCTGCATCCGTCGATCCACGCCGAGAGCCGCCGGACTGAGATCGAGCAGGCAGCGGCCCGGCTGGTCACCGCCGGCTGGCTCCGCGAGACCGAGCAGGGCTTCCAGCTCCAGTCAGCCGAGCAGAAACAGTGGGACGAGAAGCGCCAGCTCGAGTTCCGGCAGGGCGACGAGGTCCGCGAGCGGCGCCGAGTCCTGAAGGAGGAGCTGGGCACCCGTCTGTCGGTCGTCGAGGGTCGCCTGTTCAAGATCGGCCTCGTCATCGACGATGAGCGGGTGACCGATGGCGAGGTGTCGGTCGAGTTCAGAGCCCTGGACCCGGAGGATGACCCGGCTGAGCTCGTGCCGGCGACGCGAGAGCGTGCTGCTGCCGGTCGAATCGTCTGGTGGTTCCTCCAGGCCGATGACACGTGGGCATCGCTCCAGGAGATCTTCCGCAGCCGCACCATGGTTGAGCGGCACACCGCGTCGTCGATCTCGGAGACCACCCGTGAGCTGGTCGCCGAGGAGCGGGCACGCCAGCGACGCTTCGAGGCTCAGTTCATCGAGCGGCTGCGACGGGATCTGACCGATGGCGGCATCATCTTCCAAGGCGCCAGCGCAGATCCGCCGCCTGGGACGTTGCTCGAGGCGATTCAGTCGGCGGTGCGCGTCCGGCTCGCGAGCGTGTACCCACATCTCGCCATGTTCGCTGCGAAGATCGACCCTAAGACGCCCATCGAGGTGGCCCGCACCGACGATCTCGCCCAGCTCCCGCGACCGCTGGGCGACGAGGGGATCGGCCTGTTCACAATGACCCCCTCCGGTGCCGTGCTAGTCACCGATCACGGCCCGCTCAGGCTTGTGGTCGACGAGGTCAAGCGACGCGACAACTACGGTCAGCCCGCCACGGGCCAACACCTCGAGCGACACTTCGGTGCGGCTCCCTATGGCGCGGCCACCGAGGTAACCCAAGCCGTCGTGGCGGCGGCACTCCGGGCCGGTCTGGTCGAGATCGCCTGCCAGGGCCAGCGGATCACCGCGGTGACCGACCGCCGGCTCGACAGCGTCTTCCGTGGGGTGGCCCCATTCCGGTCGATCGTGGTGCGGCCCCCGACCGACACCGGCCCCGACCTACCGACCCGCTCCCGCCTGGCCGAGCGCCTGACCGACGAGACCGGACAGACGTGCCCGGTGGCGCTCGACGAGCTCGCCACCCGAGCCCGTGCCGCCTTCGGCCCCAAGCGCCAACCGGTGGCCGAGGCCGTCAGCTTCCTGGCCGGCGCCGGCCTCACCGTACCGAGCGCCATCGAGATGGCCCGTCGCGTGCTCGGAGCGCTCGGCGACCAGGACGACGGTTACGTAGTGGCTGAGCTCGCCGTCGGCTGGGACGATCTCCAGGCCGGCCTGCGGTCGGTGAAGCCCGTGCTCGAGGTCATCAGCGAGGAACCCGCTCTGTTCGGAAAGGCGCGAGAGGCGGCCGCACTCGGGGACCCCGAGCTTCCTGACTCGGCGTGGGCCGGGAGGGACCAGCTACGTGACCTCCTGGCCGCGGGCGACCTGGTGGACCATCTGGCCCGGATCCGCTCACTCACGGCCGATCTGGTCACGGCTCGGCTCGCCCGCTACGAGGCGGTCACCGGCGAGACCGTCGTCGACCTGGCTGCGCTGCGGGCCGAGCTCGCCGCCGAAGCGGACGACCTCAACCCCGAGATCACCGAGGCGACGATCGCCGCCCGACTGGCCGGGCTCGACCCGAGCGGCACCACCACCGTGGAGCAGATCCTCGTTCGCAGGGCGAGGCTCGTTGAGGCGGCCGACATGGTCCGCGCCGACCTCGACGCCGTCCGCTCCTCCGGACGGATCGTCCGTCTCGACGTTGCCGCCGTCGTGGCCGAGGTCGTCACCGGCCCGATCGCCACCACCGGCGCGCTCGACGAAGCGCTGGAGAAGGCGCTCGACGCCGTGCGGGCCCGTGCCCTCGCCCTCCTCGACGACGGCAAGTACGTCAGACTCACGTGACCACCGCTCGCCGGGCCTCGCTGGAGCTGGACGAGCGCGACGCCCTCAACCGGATCGTCAGCACCCTACGGAAGCTCCTCACGCGCGAGCTGCGCCGGGTGCTCGAAGGGACGTTCGGCATCAAGGCCGGCCTGGCCCAGCCCGAGGACGAGTCACGGCTGAGCCTCAGCCCCGATCAGCTCGAGGCCCGGCGCGAGCTGGTCGAGCTCTGGGAAGCGCTCGGCCGCCGGGCCGACCTCCTCGTAAGAGAGGCGGCCTTCACCCACACCAACCGGCTCATCGCCGTGCGCGTCGCCGAGGCCATCGGGCTCCTCCCCGAATCGCTGGCCCGGGGACGTCGCTCGTCCGGCTTTCGCCAGCTCCTCGAGGTGGCACCCCTCCTCGGGAGCGATGACGACGCCGGCTACTGGGAGTACCTGCGCCTCTGCGGCGACGAGCTGGCCCACGACGTTCCCCGGCTGTTCGACCCACGCAATCCACTGTTGGCGCTACGTCCGCCGCCGTCGATCGTCGACGACCTCGTCGGGCTCCTGAGGGCCGACGACATGGGTGTGCCGAGTGGTCACGGCTCGGCGTGGGCCGCGCCAGACACGTTCGGCTGGACCTACCAGTTCTTCAACTCCGACGAGGAACGCGGCGAGATGCGTCGCCACAACCCGATCGACTCGTGGGAGCTGGCGGTGCGCAACCAGTTCTTCACGCCCGACTACGTCGTCGACTTCCTAGTCCACAACTCCCTCGGCCGCCGCCTCGTCGAGGCGGGTGTGCACGAGCTCGTCGAGGAGCTGGACTACCTGGTCGATCCTCCGGCCGAGCCCGGCGAGCCGCTGGAGCTCCAGGACGTCAAGGTGCTCGATCCAGCCTGCGGATCAGGTCACTTCCTCCTCGGCGCCTACCACGTGCTCGAGCGAGCCTGGTTGCACCGGGGCGTCGAGCCGGGGGAGGCGGCCGCGTCGATCGTCGCATCGCTCTGGGGCATCGACATCGACGCCCGGGCCGCACAGGTGGCGGCCACCGCCGTCATGTTCCGAGCCCGGCGGGACAACCCCGGCGGCGAGATGCCGACCCCCAACATCGTCTGCGCCCGATCCGTTCCCGGCGGGCCGGCCGGCCACGCCGCACTGGTCTCCTCCGTCGACCCGTCCCGTCGCGACTTCCTGGCCGAGCTCGTCGACCAGCTCGACCGAGCGCCCGAGCTCGGCAGCCTCTTGAAGGTCGAAGAGCTGCTCCGGGGCGACGCGGCCCGGAGGATGGTCTTCGGCGGCGGTCGCTCACGAAGACCGAGCCGGGCCTCCCGGCCCGACCCGAACGCCATCACCCTGATGGAATCCGGCATCGAGGCCGGCACCCTGGACGTCGACGCCGTCGTCGATGAAGTGCTCGCCGTCGCCCAGGCCGCCGCCGACGAGGTGACGTCGACACCAACCGAGCGCGTGATCGCCGCTGACGGAGGCGACGCGCTCCGCCTCGTCCAGGCGCTCAGCCACCGCTACGACGCGGTGCTGATGAATCCGCCGTTCGGGGAGCCGATCCCCGGCACGAAGCCGTTCCTGAAAGCTGCGTACCCGTGGATCCCGACACTCGACTATAATCTCTTCGCCGCTTTCGTCGGCCGGGGACTCGAGTTGTGCAACACCAGCGGCTATCTCGGTGCCATCACCTCCCGGGCCGGCATGTTCCTGACAACGTTCGAGCGGTGGCGCAAGGAGGTGCTGTTAGCCAACGACCTGACCGTGCTGGCCGATCTCGGTCACAAGGTGATGCACGACGCGCTCGTCGAGGCGGCCGCCTACGTGGTTCGGCCGGGCAAGGCGCGGCACTCGGAGCCGGCAACCTTTGCCCGCTTGCTGCGGGAGCCGCCCGAGCGGCGGCCAGCAGCACTGCGCGAGGTGTGCGCCAACCTCCGCACGGGAGCGGACGCCACGCTCGTGTTCCATGTGCCCCCAGATGCCTTCGACGCCGTCCCGGGAGCCCCGATGGCGTACTGGATGAGTCCCGACATCCGGCGCATCTTCAGCGAGTACCCATCGCTCGACGGTCACGGCGCCGACGTACGGGTCGGCCTCCAGACCGGCGACGACTTCCGGTTCGTCCGCGCCTCCTGGGAGGTCGACCCAGCCCGCGTCGGCCGGAGCCGTGAGGAGACCTTCGCAGGGAAGCGATGGGTCCCCTTTGCTAAGGGCGGCGAGTACTCATTATTCTGGGACGATATTCACCTTGTTCTTGATTATGGACGCGACGGAGAAGAGCTCCGAAAGTTCTCAGGCTCCCGCCCACAGAATCTTCAGTATTTCTTCCGTTCTGGTATCACCTGGCCACGACGGACAGCCAGCGGGTTCAGTCCGAGAGTCCTGCCTCGAGGTTGCGCCTTTGCGGATAAAGGACCGGCAGCGATCACAACGGGAAACCCGCTGCCTGTGCTGGGGTGGCTCACCAGCCAAACGGCGTCGGCCGCCCTCGCCGTACAGCTCGGTGCCGCCGATGAGACCTCCTCTGGCGGAGCGTCCAAGAGCTACGAGGTCGGTCTGGTGGCCAAGCTTCCGTGGCCGAGTCAGCTGGCGGATGACGAGCGGATCTCTGATCTCACTCGCCAGATCACGCTCCGCCGGCGAAGCCTCGACGAGCTCGACGAGACCTGCCGGGAGTTTCGCAGTCCCGTCGCGCGCTTCCAGGACAGCATCCGGGCGATGGCGTCAGTCCGCTGGATGCACTACGAGCAGCACATCCTCGACGTGCTCGACCTGTCGGCTGCCCTCGAGACCGAGGTACTCGCGGCCAGCGGGGCCAAGGATGCGGCCGACTTCGTGGAGCAGGAGATGGGCATCCATCCCTCAGCGTTGCCGCGCACACCGCTGCCGCCGGGAACCGATCTCGCGGCGCTAATGGCCCTGCCGATGGAACGGCTCGTCGCGGCCGCCGCCGAGCGGGGCGGGAACCTCCGGGTCCTGACGCAGAAGAACTACGTCGTCGACCGCCGCATCGAGGTTCTGGCCCACGCCTTCCAGGTCCACCCCGAGGTGGTCATCGCCGCCCGGCGCGTCACGGGGGTGCTCCCACCCGGGCACGCCCATGAGACGGTTCTCGGCGTCGCCTCCTATCTCGTCGGGTGCGCGTTCGGTCGGTGGGACGTCCGCATCGGGCGGGACCCGTCCGCTGCCCCACCGATGTCCGATGATCCGTTCGCCCCGGTGCCCGTCTGCCCGCCGGGGATGCTCGTCGGACCCGACGGGTTCCCGGCACAGTCCCCGCCGGCGGATTACCCGCTGCGCTTCACCGACCACCGAGTCCTCCTCGACGAGCCGGGCCACCCGGCCGACATCGGCGCGGCGATCGAGGCCACGGCCGCCGCGCTCGTCGACGACCCCCCGGGCGTGCTGGAGGAGCTCGCGAGGCTCCTTGGCACCACTGACCTCCCGACCTACCTTAGGAAACGGTTCTTCAAGGACCACCTGTCGCGCTACTCCAAGAGCCGGCGCCGGGCGCCGATCTACTGGCCCTTGACCACTCCGTCACGAGCGTGGACGGCCTGGGTCTATGCCCCCACTCTGACCCGGGAGGCGATCTACGCCGTCGCTGCCATGCCGAACGACGCCTCAACGCCGCCGAGGTCGAGATCCGCCGCATGGAATCGGCCCAGCTGCAGGCGTCCGCACCGGGCGGTTCGGGCCATGACCCCGCACTGATGCGGTCGCTGGTCGGCCGGCTCGACACCGAGCGACGCCTCTCCGAGGAGCTTCGGGCGTTCCGACGAGTGGTGACCCGGGTGGCGGAGTCCGGGTGGTCGCCGGACCTCGACGACGGGATCGTCCTATGCGCGGCGCCCTTCGCCGAGGTGTTCCCCGACTGGCCGAAGGAGCTGGCCGAGACCGCCAAGCGGCTGCGCGCGGGCAAGTTCGAGTGGTCCACCATGCACCCTCATCGCGAGGTGCTGTGACCACCGATCGCTCCCTCCGCCGGACGCTCGCCACCCAGCTGGCCGAGCGGTGCACTCGCCATCACCTGGTGGTGTGGGACGACGCGGCACGGCAGTACGAAGGCGTCGCCGAGTCGGTCATCCCTGACGGGTGGCGGCTGGAGACCTACGCCGGGTCCTGGTGGGACCTGCGGCGGCGCATCGAGGAGGCCTTCTCTGCTTCGGTACCGCCCAGGATCGTCGTCTACGTACCGGCCGCACCGCTGCCGGCCGACCCGCTGGAGGAGGTCCGTCGCGCCGCCGGCAGCTACAAGCGCCTGCTCCCGACGCTGTTGCGGGACGCCCTGTCGGGCGAGATCGGCACCACAAGGCTGGCCGAGCTGGGCGAGCGATGCCCGACCTTGCTCGCCGCCGAGGATGCCCTAGCCGGGAGCGACGATCTCGACCCGCAGGTGATCGTGGCCACGGGCGCCCATGACGCCGAGGGCGCCGTCGCTGCCCTCCTGGTGGGAGAGCTCAGCAAGAGGGCTCAGTACGACAAGCGGAGCCTCGAAGCACTCAGCAACCTGTGCCGGGCCCACCTCGGGGCGACCGGCGTCCCGGCCGACGATCTGGACGCCGCCCGATCCGCCGTGGCCAAGCACCTCCTCCTCGGCGAGATCGCCCGGGTGCTCGGCGACGCTGCGGCGGAGACGCTCAGCACCACTTGGCTGCCACTGGAGGCCGCCCAGGGGCGACACCTGACCGGTCTGGTCGATCGCCTCGGCCAGCCTGGCTCACTGGCGGCGTGGGGTGAGCTGGCCGACCGGGCAGCCGCCACCCTGCGGCTCCATGAGCTTGCCTGGGACGACCGCCTCACGACCTGCGACGTGGCCCGCTGCTTCGACGAGCTGGCCTTTACCGAAGCTGCCCGACGACTTGTCAACGATCCGTCAGGGTCCCGGGCGATCGTCACGCAACGGATCGGGCGCAGCCGATGGCTGCTCTGGCGTGACGACTGGTCGGGGCGAGCCCTGGCCGATCTCGACGCCGTCCGCTCGGTAGCCCGTCTGCGGCTGGCCATCGAGCTCCACCACGTTCCCGGCGCTCGAACGCTGCGTGAGGTCTACGCCTGGTACGCCGAGAGCGGTTGGCAGGTCGATCGGGCCCATCGGCTCATGGAGGCCTCGCGGTTCAGCCTCGCCCGGCCTGGGCTGGACAAGGCCTTCACCGCGGCCCGGGAGGCCTACCTGAGCTGGCTGGACGCTCTGCTGACGGTGACGAACGCCAGCGCCACCGCCGACGTCCAGAGCGGGCTGGCCAGACAGGCCGACGTCTACGGGCAGCACGTGGCCGGCGGACGATCGGTGGCCTTGATCATCGCCGATGCGATGCGCCTGGAGCTCGGCCACCGCCTGTGCGACCTGGTGCGGTCCGTGGCACCCGAGCGGCGGGTGGAGCATGCGGTCGCTGGCGTGCCCACCCTCACCAGAGTCGGCATGGCCAACCTGCTCCCCGGGGCGGCGACCGAAGGCATCAGCCTCCGCCTAGAAGCCGACCAGATCGTGGTCGAGGTCGGCGGCCGGCCGGTGCGCACGGTCGCCGACCGGACCGACGCCTACCGGATCGCCGCCGGCCGGGTCGAGGACCACACCCTCGGCGAATGGTCGAGCCTGGGCGACGACGTTCTGGCCGACCGGGTCGGGAAGGCCGACCTGGTTGTGGTCCGGGCCCAGGAGATCGACGCCGCAGGGGAGGCCGGCCTAGCGGCTGTGCGCTGGTCCCAGATCGACGCCGCCGTCGACACCCTGGCCATCCTCATCACCCGCCTGGCCAACGGCGGGATCACCCGGGCCGTCGTGACCGCCGACCACGGCTTCCTCGCCCTCGGTCGACCCCTCGATTCTGCCCGCACACGCCCGACACCGACCGGAAGGGGAGTCATGGAGCATGGCAGAGCCTGGATTGGGACTCCGGCGACGGTTCCCGAAGGGTCCACCGTGGTGGCGCTCGCGGACTTCTCGGTTGCCAGCGCAGAGAGCCTTGTCGTGCCGAACGGGATGACGGTGTTCGGTGGTGGAGGTGGTGGCTTCTTCCATGGCGGAATCAGCCCGCAGGAGGCCGTCGTTCCCGTCGTCGTCCTCGAGCTGGCGCCGCCCGAGCCGGTGGCGACCGAGTACACCAGCGTGAACCTCGCCATCCCCGGCGGGAAGATCTCCGCCGAAGCCTTCTCGATCCGCGTCGGCTTGGCCGGCTCCCTGTTCGCGTCGGAGGTCGCGGTCCGGATCACGGCCGCCGACGCGGGAGGCGATCAGGTCGCTCGTCTCGTCCCGGGTGAATCGGTCGACCCACAGACCGGAACCGTGCAGCTCGACCCCAGCGAAGAGGCGATCCTCACGTTCCTGGTCACCCAGAACCTCGACAAGGGATCGGCGGTTGACGTCTCGGTCCTCGACGCCGCCACCGGCCGCCGGCTGGCCGCCGCCCGCGCCACGATCGTGAAGGATCTTCGCCCCGAGGAGGAGTGGTGAGCGCCTCAGCAACGGCGGAGAACCCTCGCCTCACCCGCATGACCGTCTCGAACTATCGGAGCATCGGAGAGGACGTGTCGATCGACTTCGAGCCGTTGACCGTCCTAATCGGCATCAACGGGTCCGGTAAGTCCAACCTCCTCGACGCGCCGCGCTTCGTCGCTCAGGCGCTCACGGACGGTCTCGAGAACGCCGTCGAGGAGCGTCACGGGTTCAACTCGATGCTGCGCGACGTGGGAACGGCCCGGGGAGAGCTGAAGATCGCTCTGGAGCTGGACCATCCAGACTGGGAAGCCGAGTACAGCGTCGAGTTGGGGGGACCCAAGCGACAGCCTGACGAGTACGCCGTCCGATCAGAGTTCCTGCATGTCAGAGACCGGGTTTCCAGGGAGACCAATATCCTGCACAGGACTCGGGGGAAGGTCAGCACCTCCTGGGCCGGGCTCGAGGCTCCCGTACTCGACAAGCGGAGCCTCACTCTGTTCACGGTCGGAGGCGACACTCGGCTGGAGCCCGTCGTCGCGGCCTTGCGATCCGTCGAGACCTACGCCCTATTCTCGGAGGAGCTGCGACAGCCGAAGTCGCCGAGCCAGCGCAACTACCTCTCGAAGTTCGGGGAGAACTGGCCGAGCATCGTCCGCCGAGTGATGGCCACACCCGCAGCCCGCGATCTTCGCCTCTCACTCGACCGGGTCACCGGTGACATCATCGACCTCCGGGCCCGGCGGCTCGGCGCCGGCTTCCTGGTGGCCGAGTTCGGTCATGCCCGGGAGAGCGGCCGGACCCAGTGGTTCGACGCGGCACGGGAGAGCGATGGGACATTGCGAGTTGCCGGGATCCTGACCGCCCTGGTCCAGCAGCCACCGCTCACGATGGCCGGCATCGAGGAGCCGGAGCAGACCGTGCACGCTGGCGTGATCCCGATCCTCATGGATTTCTTGCGGGAGGCGTCACGATCGTCCCGCGTCGTCGTCACGACACACAGCCCTGATCTTCTCGACCTAGTGCCAGTGGAGGCGATCCGGGTCGTCGACCGCACCGACGGGACGACTCGGGTGGCCCGTCTCGACGAAGGTCAGCAGGCGCTCGTGAAGCAGCGACTGGCGTCCGCCGGTGAGCTCCTGCGGTCTCAAGGGCTCATCGCCCAGGAGCCGTGAGGTGGGCCTGTTCGTGGTGCGAGAAGGCGAAGGCGAGGAGGAGGCACTGCCAGCGCTCGTCATTCGACTTCGAGATCACCTCGGACTCCGCCTGCCCCACATGCCCAAGAACGGCAACTGGAGGAAGTCGCTCGTGACGCAGGCGCAGGTGCACGGAGCATGCGAGCAGGTCAGGGCGCACGGCTCCTGCGAGGCGCTCCTGTTGACTCGCGATGCCGACCTCAAGGATCTCCCGTTCTCGGACTGCCCAAAAGACACCGCTCCAGAGATGGCCGGATGGGTTCGCGAGCTCGAACTCCCGTTCCCGGCTGCCGTCGTGCTCTTCTACAAGGAGTACGAGACGCTGTTCCTCGCCGGGGCGGAGGGGATGGCAGGCAAGGACGTCGTCAACCCGAGGAACCAAGTCGTATCGTCGATCCCGGCCGAGGTCATCGCTCACCCCTCCCCGGAACATCCACCTGACGCGAAGGGTTGGGTGCGAGCCAACCTCGTCGATGGCTACAAGCCGACCCTCTTCCAGGCCTCCCTGACCCGGCTCCTGGACCTAGACGTCATGGAGGCGGCCTCGCTGTCCTCGTACCGACGCCTGGTCAGCGCCCTGACCTTCCTCTCCGACAACCTCGGGGTCACGGGTGCTGTCTACCCTCGGCCTCCGGAGGTCGTTGCCGATGCCTGAAGCCGAGCTGCACAGCTCTGATGAGCTCGATCACCTCGCCAACGACGCCTTTGCCGGCCGTGTCGTCCGCAAGGACCTCGTCCGCCAGGTCAAGGTGGGGGCAAACGTCCCCGTCTATGTCCTCGAGTTCCTTCTCGGGAAGTACTGCGCCTCCGACGACCCAGCCGCCGTGCAGGCCGGCCTTGGCGTCGTCGACCAGATCCTGCGCGAGAACTTCATCCGGCCCGACGAGTCCGAGCACGCCAAGGCCGAGCTGAAGCGTCGAGGCAAGCACCGGATCATCGACAAGGTCGACGTGCGTCTCGTCGAGAGCGAGGACAAGTACTGGGCCACCCTCGCCAGCTTCGGGTCGAGGTTCGTGCACGTTCCCGAGGAGCTGGTGTACCGCTACGACAGGCTGCTCGGAGGCGGTGTGTGGTGCCAGGTCGAGCTCGTCTACTCGGCCGATGACGAGGAGGCGACCAAACGGCCCATCTACATCCAGGCCCTGAAGCCCATCCAGATCGCCGCCTTCGACCTGGACGAGTACGCCACC
>Ga0136611_10001177_pt1 | contig 18121 bp, 17 predicted proteins | sample AntDrymUQ2232306_2_FD_106645 | JGI IMG/M metagenome (GOLD analysis project Ga0136611, IMG submission 106645) | Polar desert sand microbial communities from Dry Valleys, Antarctica - metaG UQ223 (23.06) | ecosystem: Environmental > Terrestrial > Soil > Desert | place: Antarctica: Dry Valley...
CGTTGGACGTCGGCCGCGGTGACCGCCTCGACTTCGGCCAGGGCCTCGTCAAGGGTCAGGACCCGGTCGTGCAGCGCTTCCTGCCCACCGATCCACGAGGCCAGGTGGCGGGTCTCGTCCATGCGCAGCTCCAACCCGCCGCCCAGGTAGCGCTTCGCCTTGTCCAGTTCCTCGCCCGGGACGAGTTCGTCGCGCAGGCGCACGAGCTCGTCCAGGATCGCGCGCAGCGCCTCCGGCAATGCGGCCGGATCGACGCCCGCCGACACCTCGAGCGCGCCCGCGTCGGCGTAGTCGACGAGTCCCGAGCTGATGTCGTAGGCCAGCCCGCGCTCCTCGCGAACGGACAGGAACAGCCGGCTGCTCATCCCGTCCCCCAGGACCGCATTCAGGAGGGCCAGCGGCCAGCTATCCGGATGATCCCGGGGCAGGGCCGGCAGGCCGACGATGAGCTGGGCCTGGGTCGTATGACGCTTGCCGAGCATCGCGCGTTCGCCGGCGGGCAGGCTCGGCGCGGGTGCCCAGGTCGGGAGCGGGCCATCACCGGTGCCGAAGGCCGCGCCAGCCAGCGAGACGACTGCGTCGTGATCGATGTCGCCGGCGACCGCGATGACCGTGTTGGCCGGCCGGTACGTGGTCTGCCAGAACTCGCGGATGCTTGCCTCTGGCAGGGCCCGGACGCCGGCCTCGTCGCCGCAGATCTCGCGACCCAGGGGACCGTCGCCGAAGAGTGCCGTCTGGAACAGGGTCTGGCCGTACTCCGAGGGATCGTCGAGATAGGACCGGATCTCCTCGATGATCACGCTCCGCTCGCCTTCGATCTCGCGCGACGCGAGGGTCGGGCGCACGATCAGCTCACCCAGCACGTCCATCGCGCGCGCGGCCTCACGGCGCGGCACCCGCACCCAGTAGACGGTCGATTCGCGGTCCGTGGCTGCGTTGAACGAGCCGCCGACGCCCTCGATCGCCTCGCTGATGGCGCGTGTCGAGGGATACGCGGCCGTGCCCTTGAAGGTGATGTGCTCCATGAAATGGGCCGCGCCGGCCTCGTCCGCGGATTCCAGCCGCGAACCAGCCAGGACATACGCCGCGATGGAGACCGAACGGGCCCCCGGCAGGCGGGCGCTGATGACGCGCGGCCCCTCGGGCAACGCGGTCCGTTCGAACATCGCGGCCGATGGTACAGGAACGCCAAGCCGCAACCAGAGCGCTGCTTTTCCCCTGACGCGACCGGCCCGGTCCGGGACCGCAAGGTTCACGGCGTTCCCTTGCCCGCCCGCGCCGCTATCCTGTCGCGGGACACGTCGCGCCGGTCATCGATCCGATGGCGAGGCCGGCATCGTTGTTGGAGGAGGAGATCGGTGATGCGGCGACACCTATCGTGGATAGCGCTCCTGTCGAGCGCGGTGCTCATCGCGAGCGCCTGTGCGACCACCCCAGGCGCTTCGAATGCGCCGACGGCCGCGGCCACCACCGGGGGAGCAGCCAGCGGGGCGGCTACCGCCGAGCCGGCCTCCGCCGAGCCGGCCTCCGCCGCGCCTTCAGCCGAGGAGGCGTCAGCGGCGCCGTCTGAGGGTGGGGCCGGTGCCGCGTGCGCCGGAAGCGGCACCAAGGCGGGGGCGGACCTCCAGGTCCCGGACGTGGAGGCCGGCAAGTTCAACGTCGCGATGGTCCTGATCGGTCCGCACGATGATGGCGGCTGGAGCCAGGCCCATTACGAAGGCCTCCAGTTCGTGTGCGAGAACGTGCTGGATTCCCACGTCGCGTACGTCGAGCTCGTGCCCGAGGGCGCGGACTCCGAGCAGGTCTTCCGCAGCCTCGCGCGCAAGGGCTTCCAGTTCGTCATCGGAACGTCGTTCGGGTACATGGACCCGATGGCGACCGTGGCCGAGGAGTTCCCCAATACGACGTTCCTGCACCTCACCGGCTTCAAGTCCAACGGCAAGAACTTCGGCAACTTCTTCGGGGCGATGGAGGACTTCAAGTACCTGGCCGGCATGATCGCCGGATCGCGGGCCAAGAAGGACGGCAACCCTAAGCTCGGCTACATGGCGACCTTCCCGATCCCCGAGGAGATCCGCCTGGGCAACGCGATCATGCTTGGTGCCAAGCAAACGTGCCCCGAATGCACGATGGATATCCGCTTCATCAACACCTGGCATGACCCCGTCAAGGAACGCGACGGAGCCGCTTCGCTGTTCGATGCGGGCGCCCAGGTCGTCATCACCGGGGCGGACACGCCCGCCAACGCCGACGTCGCCGCCGAAAAGGGCAAGTGGGCGGTCACCTACGACCACCCGTCCTCGTGCAAGAACGAGGCCTGCCTGACCGCGCCCTACTGGATCTGGGGTCCCGAATACGCCCGGATCGCCGAGCAGGTCAAGGCCGGCTCGTATACCGCGGGTTACGAGTACTTCGATGCCGAATCGCAGGCGATGGGGCTGTATGGCTTCATGGCCGGCGAGACGGCCCAGAAGGGCATCGCGGACCTGCCGGCGGCTGACGTGCAGCTGGTCAAGGACACCCTGTCCAAGATGCTGAACGGCGACTTCACCCGCTTCGATGTCTTCGCGGGACCCATCAAGGACAACACCGGCAAGGAGATCGTGGCCGCCGGGGCCAAGCTGGAGCAGAGCGATCTTGACCAGTTCCCGCCGGGTGCTCCGGGCGCCGAGTGCAAGGTCTGCATGTACTGGTGGGCCGACGGGATCACGGTGGAGCTGCCGCCGTTGTCCTGAGCGGTCACCCGCGACATGATCCGATGACCGGGTCGATGGATCACCCGACTCCGACGATGCCGCTCGCCATCGAGGCGCGCGGCATCGTCAAGTCGTTCCCGGGAGTCCTGGCCAACGACCAGGTCGACTTCGATCTCCGGGTCGGCGAGGTTCATGCCCTGCTGGGCGAGAACGGGGCGGGCAAGAGCACGCTCATGAACGTCCTGGCCGGGCTCTATCAGCCCGAAGCCGGTGAGCTGCTGGTGGACGGGACGGCAGTCAGGTTCCGCTCGCCGCGCGATGCCATCGCCGCCGGCATCGGCATGGTCCATCAACACTTCACCCTGGTCCCATCCCAGACCGTGACGGAGAACGTGCTGCTGGGGCTGCCCCTCCCCCGCTTTCGCCTGGACCTGCGCCGCGCCGAGGCCTCGGTCGCGGAGATGGCCGCCGGCGTCGGGATGCGGGTCGACCCCCGTGCCCGGGTCTGGCAACTCTCCGTCGGGGAGCAGCAGCGGGTCGAGATCCTCAAGATGCTCTATCGGGGCGCCCGGATCCTGATCATGGACGAGCCCACGGCCGTCCTCGCACCGCAGGAGGCGGAGGAACTCTTCGCGACCCTGCGCACGATGACCGGCACGGGTCGGAGTGTCGTCTTCATCAGCCACAAGCTGGGCGAAGTCCTGGCCGTGGCCGATCGGATCACGGTCATGCGCGCCGGCCGCGTGACTGCTGCCGCGATCTCACCGGTGGGCAGCACCCCGGCGGACCTTGCCCGCCTGATGGTCGGCCGCCCGGTCCTCGAAACGCTGGAGCGAGCGGATGCGGCACCCGGGCGCGTCGTCCTCTCCGCGGCGGATGTCCACGCCTCCAACGACCGGGGCATCGAATCCCTGCGCGGCGTGTCGCTCCAGGTCCGGGCGGGCGAGATCGTGGGCATCGCGGCCGTTGCCGGAAACGGCCAGTCCGAGCTCGCGGAGGCGCTCACCGGCCTCCGCCGCTGCACCGGGCGGATCGTGGTGGATGGGGTGGACATCGGTGGGCGGGCCTCGGGGGCTGCGCTCCGGGCCGGCGTCGGCCATGTCCCGGAGGACCGCGCGCGCGTGGGCAGTGCCCCCAACCTGTCCATCGTGGACAACCTGGTCATGAAACGCTTTCGGCGGCCTCCCCTGGCCCGCGGACCGTTCCTCGACGACGGTGCCGCGCGGGCCCTCGCGACGGACCTCAAGGCGCGCTACTCGATCTCCGCGCCGTCGATCGATTCTCCGGTGCGGATCCTGTCAGGTGGCAACTTGCAGCGACTCATCCTGGCCCGCGAGATCGAAGCCGCTCCAGCCGTCCTGATCGCGGTCCAGCCCACGCGCGGCCTGGACGTCGGGGCGATCGAGGTCGTCCACCGGCTGCTCCTGGAACTGCGGGCCAAGGGCACGGCCATCCTGCTCATCTCCGAGGAGCTCGACGAGCTGCGGACCCTGGCGGACCGGCTACTGGTCGTGTTCGAGGGACGGATCAGCGCGGAGATGCCCGCGGGCGGAGCCGACCTCCAAGAGATCGGGATGCACATGACCGGTGGGGCCGGCGTCGAGGCCCTGGCCGGCATGGCGGCCGCGGTGGCGAGCGCGCCGGGGGCGCCGCCGCCATGATCGTTCGCCTCGAACCTCGAGGGGCGGTCGCCGGCTGGGTCTCGGCCGCGATGACCATGGCCGCGTTGATCGTCGCGTTCGTCATCGGCGGCCTGGTCCTGGCCTTCGTCGGTGGCGATCCCGTTCGCGTCTACCTGCACATCGTGAACGCCGCCTTCGGGAACATCGGGGTGATCAGCGACACGCTGGTCAAGGCCACGCCGCTGATCCTGACCGGCCTGGCGTGTGCCCTCGCCTTCCGGATGCGCCTCTGGAACATCGGGGCGGAGGGCCAGTTCCTGCTGGGCGCGTGGGGCGCCAGCGCGGTCGTTCTTGCGCCGGTCCTGCCCGAGGGCACGCCAGCCATCGTGGTCATCCCGGTGATGATGCTCGCAGGCGCGCTGGCCGGAGCCGCGTGGGGCCTCATCCCGGGCCTGCTCCGGGCTCGCCTTGGGGTCAACGAGATCATCACCACCCTGATGCTCAACTACATCGCCCTGGCCTGGCTCCAGTTCTGGGTCTTCGGGCCATGGAGCGAAGGCGGGTTCCAGCAGTCGGTCACGTTTCCCAGGACCGCCTGGCTGCCCCGCCTGACCGACTTCGCCGGAAGCGTGCCTGCCCTGGGCGGGCTGACCACGCATCTCGGGCTCGTCTTTGCCCTCGTCGCGACCGCGATCATGTGGGTCGTCGTTTCGCGCACCAGGTTCGGCTACGAGATGCGGCTGATCGGCGACAACCCGACGGCCGCGCGCTACGCCGGCGTGGATATCGCGCGGTACGTCATCGTGGTGTTCGCCGTCTCGGGCGCCCTCGCCGGCCTGGCGGGCATGAGCGAGGTGTCGGGCGTCGTGCATCGGCTCCAGGACCGGATCTCGCCGGGCTACGGCTTCACGGCGATCATCATCGCGTACCTCGCTCGCCTGGGGCCGTGGAGGGTGGTCCTCGCATCCATCCTGTTCGGGGCGCTGATCCTGGCGGGGCGCGAGATCCAGCCGTCCGGCGTGCCCGCGATGATCCAGGGGATCATCCTGTTCTGTTTGATCGGGAGCGACGTGCTGGTGCGCTACCGGGTCCGTGTCGCGCGACGCGGCGCGGTGGGGGCGACCTGATGGACCTCACCCTGATCCTGGCCGCCGGCGTGGCCAGCGGAACGGTCCTGCTGTTCGCGGCCATCGGCGAGATCTTCGCCGAGCGGGCGGGCGTGCTCAATCTCGGCGTCGAGGGGATGATGCTGATCGGTGCGGTGGCCGGCTTCTCCGCCGCCGCTGCGACCGGCAACCCGTGGCTGGCGCTCATCGTGGCGATGCTCGCCGGCGGCCTGCTCAGCGTGCTGCACGGGGTCGTGTCCATCCACCTGCGCGCCGACCAGGTCGTGTCCGGGCTGGCCCTGACCTTCCTCGGCACAGGACTTGCCCGTGTCCTCGGGAACGGCCTCTCGAGCGTCGGCGCCGTGGCCACCCTGCCTCGCCTGACCGTCCCGCTCCTCGCGGACATCCCGCTCCTGGGCGGCGTCTTCTTCCGTGACCAGAGCGTCCTGACCTACCTCGGGTTCGCCCTGGTTCCGCTCGCGTGGTACTGGATCCATCGGACGCGGCCGGGCCTCCACCTGCGGGCGGTCGGGGAGCGGCCCGCTGCTGCGGACGCACAGGGGGTGGACGTCGTCCTGACTCGCTACGCGTACGTGGTGCTGGGCGGGATCCTGGCCGGCCTGGCTGGAGCGACGATCACCCTGGCCATCTCGCCCGGCTGGTTCGGCGACCAGACGGTGGGTGGACGAGGATGGATCGCGATCGGACTCGTGATCTTCGCGCAGTGGAGTCCGGTCCGGGCCGCCGTCGGCGCCTACCTGTTCGGGGCGATCTTCCGCTCCATCCTCGACGTGCAGGGGGTGGACACGATCCTGGGCGTCGCGAATCCGTTCGCGGCGGGCCGGTCCGCCACGTTCTTCCTGGAGATGCTGCCGTACCTGTTCGTGATCGTCGTCGTGATCATCGGTTCACGCGAGGCGCTGCGCCAGCGGATCGGGGCACCGGCAGCGCTCGGCCTGCCGTACGTCCGGGGTGAACGCGGGGCCTGAGGGCGGCCCGAACGGCGCGCGATCGACTACTCCTCGTCGGCGCGCAGCTCCAGCCCGAGCAGCTCCATCTGGACGACGTCGCTCGTGTCGAATGCGAGCTGGCGCGGCGCGAACGGAGAGGCGTCGTCGGCTCCGGGGCCGATCGGCGCGAATTCGACGACGACTCGCTCATCGCCCTGGACCAGGGCGTAGACGAGGAGCTGATCGGAGCGCGTCTCGAATTCGAGATGCTCGAACGAATCGATATTCAGGGTGATGGCGAGGGGCGTGAAGTAGGTCGACGTCTCAGGCGACTCGGTCACGATCCGCTCCACCCAGCCGGTGCCGTGCGCGATGACTTCCCGACCGCGCTGGTAGCGGTACGTGACGGTCTGCTTGAGCAGCGGTCGGAGCAGGTGGAGCATGTCCGTGCGGCTGGTCACGACGCCCTGATTCACGAAGAACTTGGCGGCCGGAGGGGTGGACACGGATCGCACTCCTGGGGGGCGAGGGCTGGCCTGGACCGACGCGGACGAGCGGATGGTACCGCACGGCCCGCCGGTCCTGTCAGGGTTTGCGCTGTCGCGCCGCGTATCATCGCGGCCATGCTGCTGGCCATCGACATCGGCAACACGAACATCACGATCGGTCGCTTCGCGGCCGGGACGCTCGTCGCGCGGCGCGCGATGGCGACGGTCGACGGCGCCACTGCCGACGACGTGGAATTGCTCCTCGACGGGGTCCTGCGGCTCGACGGCGGCTCGCTGGACGCGATCGATTCGATCGCGTGTGCGTCCGTCGTGCCTTCCCTGACGGCCGCCGTCGAATCGATCGCTGCTCGACGGGAGGTTCCCCTCATCTCGGCCACGGCCGGCAATGTGCCGATCCCGGTCCGGGTGGACCGGCCCGGCGAGGTCGGGGCGGATCGACTGGTGAACGCCCTGGCGGCTGCGCGCCTGTACGGCACGCCCGCGGTCGTGGTCGACTTCGGGACGGCGACGACGTTCGACTGCGTGGCCGCTGACGGGGCCTACGTCGGCGGGGCGATCGCTCCGGGTCTGGCGCTCGGCCTCGACGCGCTCGCCGCCCGGACCGCGAAACTGCCGCGGATCGACCTGCGCACCCCGGAGCGCGCGATCGGGCGCGACACGGTCAGCGCGATGCAGTCGGGCACGGTGCTCGGCTACCAGGCCCTCGTGACAGGGCTGTTGACGCGCGTCCGGACCGAACTGGCCGACCTCGCGGGGGTGGCCCCGGCCGAGGTCCAGGCGATCCTGACCGGTGGCCTGTCGGCGGCGCCGTGGGCCGCCGCCCTCGACGGCATCCGGGTGATCGATCCGGACCTGACGCTCAAGGGGCTGGCCATCCTCCACGCCGAAGTCACCGGTGGGCAGCGCCTGGAGCTCGGCCTGCCGTGACCGGGCGGCTCGAAGGCCGGCTCGTGGGTCGGCTGATCGGTCTTGGCGTCACGGGATCGATCGCCGCGTACAAGGCCGTCGAATTGCTCCGACTTCTGCGTGCCGAGGGGGCGGAGGTGGCGATCATGCTGACCCCCGCCGCTGCCCAGTTCGTCGGGGCACTCTCGTTCGCGGCCCTGTCTCGCCATCCGGTCGAGATGGACGTTCTGGCGCTCTTGCCCGATGGCCGGATCGGGCACATCGTCCTGGCCGACAGCGCCGATGCGATCGTCGTAGCCCCGGCCACGGCGCATTGGATGGCCTCCATGGCCCATGGGCTGTCCGGTGACGTGGTGACCGCCACCTGCCTGGCGACCTCCGCGCCCGTCGTGGTCGCCCCGGCGATGGACGGCGAGATGTGGACCCACCCGGCCACCGTCGCCAATGCGCAGCGGTTGCGCGACGACTTCGGCTACCGGATCGTGGAGCCGGTCAGCGGTCCGCTGGCATCCGGTCAGTCCGGGCAGGGTCGACTGGCGGAACTGTCCGAGATCGTGGAGGCGATCGTCGCTGCGGTCGGCACGACGGCCGTACGGGTGCCGGACGCGGAGGCTCGGCCGCCGCTGGTCCGGCCCGCGCGCGACGCCGACCTTGAGGGTCGACACATCGTCGTGACCGCCGGCGGGACCCGCGAGGCGATCGACCCTGTGCGCTTCATCGGCAACCGCTCCACGGGGCGGATGGGGGCGGCGATCGCCGCCGCGGCCCTGGACCGGGGGGCGCGGGTGACGGTCGTCGCGGCGAACCTGGAGGTCCCGCTTCCGCCCGAAGCGACCGTCCTGCGCGTGGAGTCCGCGGAGGACCTTCGCGCCGCCCTCCTCGGGCTGGTGAAGGCGTCGGGCGGGTCCGCCGGCACGGGCGGGTTCGATGCCCTGGTCATGGCCGCGGCGGTCGCCGATCTTCGCCCGGCCAGCGCATCGGACGCGAAGCTGGAGCGGGGTGCGAGCCTGAAGCTGGTCCTCGAACCCACCATGGACATCCTCGCGGAGGTCGCGGCGCTGGTTCGGGGCGCCGCCCCCCGGCCGTTCCTCGTCGGGTTCGCCGCCGAGACCGGGTCCTTCGATCGGGTGGCCGGCAAACTCGGGCGCAAGGGCGTGGACCTGCTCGTGGCGAACGATGTCGCGGAGGCCGGGTCGGGCTTCGGGAGCAAAACGAACCGAGTCTCGATCTTCGCGGCCGACGGCTCGCGCGAGGACCTGCCGATGCTCCCGAAACGGGAGGTCGCGGACCGGCTGCTCGACCGCGTGGCCGGGGCGCTGGACGATCGATCGCTGGAAGAGGGATCGCTGGACGACCGCAGCCCCGAGCGCCAGACTGACCGGAAGCAGCCCGAGCACACGGAGCCGACATGAGTGCCAGCACGGACGCCCCGCGGCGTCTGACCGTCGCCGACATCGCCAAGCGCCACGCCGATGGCCTGCGCCTGCCGATGCTCACGGCCTACGACTTCCCGACCGCGCAGATCCTCGACCGGGCCGGCATCCCGCTCATCCTCGTCGGCGATTCGCTGGGCCAGGTGATGCTCGGCTACGAATCGACCGTGCGGGTCACGATGGCGGAGATGGTCCACCACACGAAGGCCGTCGTGCGCGGCACGCAGCGCGCGCTGGTCATCGGCGACATGCCGTTCCTGACCTACGCCTCGATGGATGAGGCGCTCGACAACGCCGGCCGCTTCCTCCAGGAGGCAGGGGCGCAGGCGGTCAAGGTGGAGGGCGGCGTTCGCTCCGCCCGGATCGTCGAGGCCCTGGTCAAGGCCGGCATCCCGGTCATGGGCCACATCGGCTGGACACCCCAGGCGGGCCTCGCCATGAGCGGTACCGGTGGCCGACCGCGGGTCCAGGGCCGGAGTCGCGATCAGGCCCGAGCGATGCTGGCCGATGCGCTGGCGGTCCAGGAGGCCGGGGCCTTCTCGATCGTCCTGGAACTCGTTCCTGCGCAGCTGGCTGCAGCGATCACGGAGCGCCTGCGGATCCCGACGATCGGCATCGGTGCCGGTCCGGGCTGCAGCGGCCAGGTCCAGGTCGTCACGGACCTGCTCGGCCTGGGCGACTTCATCCCGAGGCACGCCCGGCCGTACGCCCAGCTCGGCGCAACGATCGACGCGGCGGCTCGTGCCTACGCGGCAGACGTCGAGGCAGGCACGTTCCCGGGAGAAGCCGAGACCGTGCGCATGGACGACGAGGTACTCGATCACGTCCTTGGGCGCGGCGCGCACGATCGGGCCTCGGGCGAGATCCCGGTCGGTGGCATCCCGCTCGACCGCGACCTCTGAACGAAGCGCTGATCCTGTCTCGGCGCCCCGGTCGATCGCGCCAACCCGCGGGTTGATGCGCGTCGTCCGCACCCGGGCCGCGCTGCGCGAGGCTCTGGCCACCTCACCCCGGCCGATCGGCCTCGTGACCACGATGGGCTGGTTGCATGACGGGCATCGGGCGCTGATGGCTCGAGCCCGCGCGGAGAACGGCACGGTCGTGGCCACGATCTTCGTCAATCCCCGCCAGTTCAACGTCGCGACGGACTACTCGAAGTACCCCCGCAACGAGGCTCGTGACCTCGCGATCTGCGAAGGCGAGGGGGTCGACCTCGTGTTCGCGCCGGAGGTCGACGAGATCTACCCGCCGGGGTTCGACACGACGGTGTCCGTTGGGGCGGTCGCGCAGCCGCTGGAGGGCGCGGCCCGACCCGGCCACTTCGACGGCGTGGCCACGGTGGTCGCGATCCTGTTCGACCGGGTGGGTGCGGACCGCGCGTACTTCGGGCAGAAGGATGGGCAACAGGTCATGGTCATCGCGCAGATGGCGCGCGACCTCGCGATCGGGACCCGAGTCGTCACCTGCCCGACGGTCCGGGAGCCCGACGGCCTCGCGCTCTCGTCCCGCAACGTCCATCTCTCATCGGCCGAGCGAGCCGCCGCGCCGGTCCTGCGCCGGGCACTGCTCGCCGCACACGGTGCGTGGCATGGCGGGGAGCGGTCTGGGGATGCGTTGCGTGGCCGGATGCGCGACCTGCTCGCGGAGGAGCCGCTCGCGGACGTGGAATACGTGTCGGTCGCCGATGCAGCGACCCTCCAGGAGCTCGAGGTCGTCGACCGGCCCGCGCTGGCGTCGCTGGCCGTCCGGTTCGGGACCACGCGCCTGATCGACAACGAGCCCATGGGCCAGCCCACGCCCGATTGAGCCTCGACGCGTTACCCCGGCGCGCCTGTCGGGATGACCGCCTCGGTCGCGACGTCCAGGATCCGGTCGATGAACAGCGACTCCCAGACGAGCGCCTTGATCTCATCGATCTTGCCCTTGTCCGTGGGATGCGTCTTGACCAGCAGGTCGTGGATCTCGGAGGCGACGGCATACGTGTCCTCGGGCACGATCGTGGCGAACAGGTCCGCCGCCCGGATCGCGTCCAGCACCGCCTTGCGCGGCCGATAGCCACCGGTCAGCACGAGTCCCACGGCATCGCCGCCGGCCTCGGCCCGCACCCGATGGGCATGGACGAGCGCGGCCATCAGGTCATCCCGATCGCCGGGCACGATGACCAGCGAGCGGGGCCCGATCCGCTGGAGCATGTGCTGCGGTTCCATCGCCCCGATCGCCACCCCGCCGATGACGAGGTCGAGGTCCGGCCCCGGATGGATGGTCTCGCCGCGGACCCCTTCAAGGACCATCGCCAGGGTCGGGTTGGACAGGATCGGCCGATACGGGAGCGTGCCGAGCAGCGGGATGCCCTGGCGAGCCAAGCCTCGCTCCAGGGTCTGCGCGAGGTCCGGCTTGGCGGCGAGATCGACCTTGTTGACGATGGCCCCCGCGACCCGCACTCCGGCTCGCTCGAAGAGGGCCTTGTTGAGCACGATCTCATCGATCGGCCGACCCACCCCACCTTCCGAGACGATGATCGCCGGGGCGCCCAGCATGGCCGCCACGGCGGCGTTGGAGAGGTCGATGACCGCCCCGACTCCGGCGTGCCCGGTGCCCTCGATGAGCAGCATCTCGCGGTCGGCCGCGAACGACGCGTGCGCAGCGCGGATGCGGGCCGGCAGGTCGGCCACGACCTTGCCGTCGATATACGAGCGGGTGAAGCCACGCGGGATGTGGACCGGACTCATCCGTTCCAGCGGCTCGGCCAGGTCGAACACCGTCTTCATGAGGACCGCGTCCTCGTCCGCCGCGACGCCGTCCTCGATGATCGTCCGCTGGCCGACCGGCTTGATGAAGCCGGTGGAGAGGCCGCGCCGGACGAACCCGTCCAGCAGGCCCAGGCTGACCGTGGTCTTGCCGCGGTTCTGGCCGGTCGCGGCGAGGTAGACGTGACGCATCAGGCCACCGGGCCGGACGCCTTCAGTCGTGCACTCCCGTCTTGCGTTCGATCAGGCCCAGGGCGTCGCGCAAGCGGGCGACCCCTTCGGCGTCCACCGCGTCCGGCTCGAGATACGGCCCGAGGCGTTCCAGGATGTCCGTCACGAGTCCGAGGAAAACCCCCGCGTCGGCCATGAAGAACTGCGGCTCGTTGTTGTAGCGGACCAGGGTCAGTCGGCCCTGGAGCACGCGACGTTCCTCCACGTGGGCGATCTGGGTCCCGAAGTTGTGGCCCTGGATGCCGTCCGGGTTGTTGAGGAAGTTGAGCGCGTTGTCGATGGCCAGGCCGAAGCGCGCCCGCCACGCGACGAGCCGCTCATGGAGCTCGGACGGGATGCGCACCTCGGCGACCTCGTCGAAGACTTCAGGGGCCACGGTGAGCAGGCCGACCAGCGTCGTCCCGGCGCGCGGCCCGAGCATCACCTGCAGGCTGCGCTCCAGCGTGAACACCTCGGAATCGAAGCGCGGGCTGGTGATCACGTCGGTCAGGAGATCCTCGACGTTGTCCAGGATCCCGGGCTCCGCCACCGCGTTCGACAGGTGGAGGATCTCCTCCTTGAACAGGAACTTCTCTTCGTGGTCGAGCATGGCGCCGATGGTAGCACCGGCGCCCGGCGACCCCGAGCAGGTCCGCTGGATGGGTAGGTGTCGCCCCAGGCTCCGGATCGACGCGCCTGGATCGGTCACCAAAGCTGTGCAACTGACGAAGGCCGGTCACACCGGGCTACCTTTCTCACCGCAGTCTCTCGTGGGGAGTCTGACCGCCAAGACCGCCGTGTGGGCGGTTGCAATCGTAGAAGTCTTCCCGTTCGCGAAGGCGCTCGTTGAACACCCCGGCGTCATCGATCCCCGCGCCGTCCAGCATCGGTAGAACGCCTCGGCGTCGATCCGGTGGGATCGCTTCACCTGCCGTTCGGCCGCGGGGTCGCGGGTCTGATGTAGACATGGCCGATGCCTCGGTCGAGCACGTGGTCGTGGAAGGAGGACTGGAACTCAGCGCCGTTGTCGGTCTGGATGCGCTCCACGCGAAAGGGCAGCTTCTCGAGGACATCGTCCAGGAAAGCGCCCGGAGGAGGGCAGCCGGCTGATTTCCAGGCGCTTGAGGATCCGCTCTCGTGCGGCCGTGATGACCGGTCACGCAACGCGTCCAGGCCACCTTCCTCGTAGGCGTCGGTCGTACCGGTCGGTTCGGCTCTGTCGATCGTGACATTAGGCGCTGTCCGCCGTCATCGGCCGGGACGAAGGTGGAGTCTGCCGCGCGGCGATCGCCCTCTCTGCCAAGATTCGGTGAGACGCCCCGCCTCATCTGATTAATGAACGAGGGCGGCGATGGAGGCTTCCCCGACATCGCGATCTCACCCGGACCAGCGCGGCCAGGCACGCATAAGAACCGCGCCCGCGGCCACGAGCAGCGAGACCACGACGAGGACGGCGACGAGCGGGCGCCAACACGGCAGTCCGAACGGCGCCGTCGGGCGGAGATTTCCATGGGGAGCAACCTTTTCCAGGGACGTCCAGGCGGGACGCTGCCGTGTGCGCGCGTCGATCTCGAGTCCTACGTCGCGTCGCTCCTCGACGATGTCGCGAACTTCCTCGAGGGCGTCATGCCGCTCATCCGCCAGGAGCGTGCGATGACGGCGTTCTTCGCGGTCCGCTTCGGGCCCTCGAAGTTTGGCATCTTCAATACGTTCCCGGATGACGCCGGGCGCTATGCCCACGTCACTGGGCATGCCGCCGAGACGCTGTTCGGGCGGGCTGACGAGCTTCTCGCATCGCCACCCACGATCGAGCCGGTCGACATCGTCGCGGCGAAGCTGCCCGTCGCCGTGGCCTGAGAGGTCTTCGCTGCCGGGGTCGGGTACCGGGATTGCCTCAAGACGTTGTGGAAGGCCCCATCCTCCCCGTGGGCGTACCCGACGGAACGTGGCGGCCGCGGTAGCGCTTCTCCAGGGAGGCCGGCCGCGTGCTACTGTCGGCGGCGGACGGCTGGCCGAGCAGGCCCGGTAAATCTGAAGGTTGACCGGTGGACATCCGGGAGGTAGTCACCATCGAGGCTCCCATCGCTTCCGGCAACGCCGTGATCGTTCGCCACGCCATCGGGGACACCCTCGGGGTGGCTACGGCGATCATCGACGGGAAACCGCGTTTCACCAAGAGCCGCAACACTCCTCCTACCGTGCGAGCCGTGTCCTTCTCGTGATCGACTTCTCGGAACGTCGTGTCCAGCGCAGCATGGGCTTCGACCCCGGTCGCAGCGCAGTGCTGGTCGTCGACATGCTGAACGACTTCCTCGAGCCGACCGGCGCAATGCCCCTGCCGGAAGGTCATCGCCTCTACGAGCCAATCCGGCGTCTCCTCGCCACCGCTCGTGCACACGGGTCGGCAGTGATCTGGGTCTGCGACACCCACCCGCCCGGCGACCGCGAGTTCGACAAGCGCTCCGTGCATTGCCTCACCGGCACGTGGGGAGCGCAGATCGTGGAGGCGCTCCAACCGCCGGACGACGAGTACAGGGTCCCCAAGCGGCGCTACTCCGGCTTCTACGAGACCGACCTGGATCTGCGTCTGCGGGAGCTGGGGATCGCGCACGTGATCCTGACCGGCGTGGTCACCAACATCTGCGTGCGCTCCACCGCGCACGACGCCTTCTTCCGCGGCTACGACGTGATCGTCGTGCAGGATTGCGTCGCCGCCACCGGCGAGCGCGAGCAGGAGTCCAGCCTATACGACATCGACACGCACTTCGGCACGGTCTCGGGCCTCGACGAGGTGTTGACGGTCTTCGAGCGGGCCGGCCCCCGGTGACCCGCCACGGTGCAGACGGAGCCACAAACCGGGGTCCTGCCCGGAGAAACCCGAATCGGGCGGCCACGGGTGCAGAATACGTGGGGCGGCGCTGCCCTCACAGTCGCGTGCGACCTAGGAACGGAGGGATGGAAGTGAACAATCAGGGGATCTTGAACGGTCTACCCGATCACCAGCTGACGAGGCGCGATGTCGTTCGGGGTGCCGGCTACGGTGGCATGGGGATCGCGCTGGCATTGTTGCTCGCCGCGTGCGCGACGGGCACGCCGAACAGTTCAACGTCCGGGTCCCGCGAACCCATCAAGATCGGGATACTCGCCGACCTGACCGGCCCCTTCACCACCTACGGCACCAGCTTGGCGAGGAGCGCTCAGCTGGCGATCAAGGAGATTAACGCGAAGGGCGGTATCGGCGGTCGGCAGATCACGGTGATCGTCGAGGACACCCAGACCGATGTGAGCGCCACGGTCGACAAGGCCCGCAAGCTAATCCAGAGCGACAAGGTGGACCTGGTGATGGGTCCGATCGGCTCAGATGCCAACGACGCCACGTACAAGACCGTCGTCGAGGACGGCGCCAAGCTGCTCTTCTATACCGAGACGTTCGAGGGTGGGAAGTGCAACGAGCTGTACTTCTCGTTCGGGGCTGTGCCGGCACAGCAGATCCGGCCCTTGATCCCGGTGCTTCAACAGAAGTACGGCCCCAAGGTCATGCTGTTCGGAGCCGACTACGTGTGGCCGCGCCGCAGCTTCGAGATCGCCAAACCGATCATCGCAGAGAACGGTGGCACCGTCGTTGCCGAACTCTATCTGCCGCTCATCGCAGAGGACTTCAGCGAGCTCGTCAAAACGGTGCGCGACACGCAGCCCGACTACATCTTCTCGCTGTATCCGGCGGTGTGGGGTACCGCTCTCAAAGCGCTCGACGACGCCGGTCTCCTCGACACCGTCGGTATCGGCACCATCTTCCTCGGTGACCCCGACTTCGCAGGCGTTGCGGATCTCGCCGAAGGTTCCTACACGGCGCTGCCGTTCTTCACGGTGGCCGACGCACCCGGAGTGAAGCCCTTCCTGGATGCGTACTCGGCTGACTTCGGGGCGGACCAGATCCCGTCGGGTGGGGAAGGGGTTGGCGCGTACGACGCCGTCTATCTCTACAAGATGGCAGTCGAGAAGGCTGGTTCTACCGACCCGAAAGCCGTGGCCGCCGCTCTCCCCGGGCTCTCCTTCGATGGGCCCACGGGTTCGGTGACGATCACGCCGTCTCACTATCTCCAGCAGACGATCAACCTCGTGCAGGCCCAGGACGGGAAGTACGCCCTCGTCGACAGCTTCCCCAACATGGATCCCGAGGAAGCCTGCAGCCTGTAGGGGCCACTCGGTGGGAACGAACGGACCTCCTCGACATGTCGTGGAGCCGAGACAGGGATGAGGAGGGGGCGCTGGCGGGTACCGCTTCTGGGACTCGCCGGGTCAGGGGCCGCCCCCGGCAGCCGGCGTCGCGTTGAGGGGATCCTGCTGCTGGCGTTGATCGCCTTTCCACTGGTCATCCAGGATACGTTCCTCATCGATCGACTGGGCCGATACTTCCTGTTCGCAGCGTTCGCAGTATCCGTCGACCTCATCTGGGGTTACGGCGGACTGTTCACTTTCGGGCACGCCGCGTTCTTCGGCGGCGGTGGCTACATCGTCGGCATGCTGACCACTCACGATGCCGCGTTCCTGCCGGTGCCGCTCTGGGCAGCGCTCATCGGCGCGGTGTTGGCGATGGCCCTGTTCGCCCTCGCTCTGTCGTACTTCGTGTTCTCAGGTCGAGGCGCCCTGCGCGGCGTCGAGTTCGCGGTGGTGACCCTGGCGGTGGCTGTGGCGGCTGAGCGCCTGACGAACGCGGGTGGATCAGTGACCGGCGGCCAGAACGGGATCCTGATGAGCTCGAGCCTCGGCGTCCCGGGCGTGATATCCCTCCAGCAGGGCTACGGTTTCTACGCCCTCGCCGGCCTGCTCCTGCTGGCCACGTACGTCGGCGTACAACGGTTCCTGAATTCCCGCTCCGGGCTCATCCTGCGCGGCATCCGAGATAACGAGGACCGGATCGACCTTCTGGGCTATGACGTGCCCGCGATCAAGCGCCGCGCTTTCGTCCTTTCTGCCGCCATCGCCGCTCTCGCCGGGGCCGTCTTCTACGTGCACGAGGGCATCGTGTCTCCGAGCGCCGTCGGCGTCAGCGCCTCGACCCTGGTGTTGCTGTGGGTCGTGCTGGGGGGCCGAGGCACCCTCATCGGCCCCATCGTCGGGGCGATCCTGCTTCCCCACCTCACCGCCACACTCTCGGGTTCTCTGCTCGACACCTGGTTGGTCGCCGTCGGGGTCATCCTGGTCGCGGTCATCCTCGTGCTGCCTTCCGGCATCTTCGGATTCCTCAACCGGGAGCGGGGAACATGAGCGTCCTCACCATCGATGGCCTTTCCAAGAGCTTCCGTGGCTTCGTCGCGGTCAACGACGTCTCGCTGGAGCTAAACGGCGGTGAGTTGCGCGGTTTGATCGGCGCGAATGGAGCCGGGAAAAGTACCCTGCTCCACCTCATCTACGGTCGCCTCCCGGCCGACCGCGGCACTATCTTGTTCGGCGACACGGATGTGACTCACCTGCTGGCTCATCAGCGTGCCCGACTAGGGATGGGGCTGGTGTTCCAGGTGACCAGTGTTTTCAACGATCTCACCATCGAGGAGAACCTGCTGCTGGGAGCGCTTCCCAAGTTGCCGGGAACCGAGCCGTCCGTCGACCGGGGTGAGGTGGAACGAGTGCTGGAGCTCATCGAGCTCGCGGACGTTCGATGGCGACGAGCGCGCCATCTCAGCCACGGCCAACAGCGGTGGCTCGAGATCGGGATGGTGCTGCTCACCAAACCCAGGCTGCTCCTCCTCGACGAGCCGACCTCCGGGATGACCCGGGCCGAGAGTCGCCGCACGGCCTCTCTGCTCCGTGAGCTGCAGGCCGCCCGGGCGGCAGAGGCCATGATCGTGGTCGAGCACAACATCGAGTTCATCCGGCTGGTCAGCGATCGGGTGACCGTGATGCACCGCGGCGAAGTGCTGGCCGACGGCACTATCGACGAA
>Ga0136611_10001178_pt1 | contig 18109 bp, 13 predicted proteins | sample AntDrymUQ2232306_2_FD_106645 | JGI IMG/M metagenome (GOLD analysis project Ga0136611, IMG submission 106645) | Polar desert sand microbial communities from Dry Valleys, Antarctica - metaG UQ223 (23.06) | ecosystem: Environmental > Terrestrial > Soil > Desert | place: Antarctica: Dry Valley...
GAGTACTTCGTCAGCTACTACGACTACTACCAGCCCGAGGCCTACGTCCCGCAGACCGACACCTACATCGAGAAGGACTCGAGCATCAACGAGGAGGTCGAGCGGCTCCGCCACTCGGCCACGATGAGCCTGCTGACCCGCCGCGACGTGATCGTCGTCGCCAGCGTCTCCTGCATCTACGGGCTCGGCACTCCGCAGGAGTACGTCGACCGCATGGTCCCGCTGAAGGTCGGCGACAGCATGGAGCGCGACGCCCTGCTGCGGCGGTTCGTCGACGTGCAGTACACCCGCAACGACCTCGCCTTCACTCGTGGCAGCTTCCGGGTCCGCGGCGACACCGTCGAGATCTTCCCCGTCTACGAGGAGCTCGCCGTCCGCATCGAGATGTTCGGTGACGAGATCGAGCGGGTCATGACCCTGCACCCGCTCACGGGCGAGGTCGTCGAGGAGCACGAGCAGCTGTTCGTCTTCCCGGCGACCCACTACGTCGCCGGGCCGGAGCGCATGGAGCGGGCGACCAAGGGGATCGAGCTCGAGCTCGCCGACCGGCTCGCCGAGATGGAGGCCCAGGGCAAGCTGCTCGAGGCTCAGCGGCTGCGCATGCGCACGACCTACGACCTGGAGATGATGCGCCAGGTCGGCTTCTGCAACGGCATCGAGAACTACAGCCGTCACATCGACGGTCGCAGCCCAGGGACCGCGCCCCACACGCTGCTCGACTACTTCCCCGAGGACTTCCTGCTCGTCCTCGACGAGTCTCACGTGACGGTCCCGCAGATCGGAGCGATGTACGAGGGGGACCGCAGTCGCAAGTCCACCCTCGTCGACCACGGGTTCCGGCTGCCGAGCGCCATGGACAACCGCCCGCTCAAGTGGGAGGAGTTCCTCGAGCGGGTCGGTCAGACCGTCTACCTCTCGGCCACTCCCGGCGCCTACGAGCTGAGCCGCGTCCGCAGCGACGTCGTCGAGCAGGTCATCCGTCCGACCGGCCTCGTCGACCCGGAGATCGTGGTCAAGCCGACGAAGGGTCAGATCGACGACCTGGTGCACGAGATCCGCGTGCGGGCCGAGAAGGACGAGCGGGTGCTCGTCACCACGCTCACGAAGAAGATGAGCGAGGACCTCACCGACTACCTGCTCGAGCTCGGGGTCCGCGTGCGCTACCTGCACAGCGAGGTCGACACCATCCGCCGCATCGAGCTGCTCAAGGAGCTGCGGCAGGGCCACTACGACGTGCTGGTCGGCATCAACCTGCTGCGCGAGGGCCTCGACCTGCCCGAGGTCTCGCTGGTCGCGATCCTCGACGCCGACAAGGAGGGCTTCCTGCGCTCCGGCACCAGCCTCATCCAGACGATCGGCCGTGCCGCCCGCAACGTCTCCGGGCAGGTCCACATGTACGCCGACAGCATCACCCCGTCGATGGCCAAGGCCATCGACGAGACCAGCCGCCGACGGGCCAAGCAGGTCGCCTACAACACCGAGCGGGGCCTTGATCCGCAGCCGCTGCGCAAGCGCATCGCCGACATCCTCGACGACATCGTCCGCGAGGACCCCGAGCTCGTCGGCGGAGGAGGGCGGCAGCAGTCGCGGGGCAAGGCGCCGGTGCCGGGCATGAGCTCGCGCGGGGGAGCCGGCACCCACGCGAAGGAGCTCGCCGGCATGCCGCGCGCCGAGCTGGCGATGCTCATCCAGCAGCTCTCCGATCAGATGCACGAGGCGGCTCGCGACCTCAAGTTCGAGCTCGCAGCCCGGCTGCGGGACGAGGTCAACGAGCTGAAGAAGGAGATGCGCGGCATGGACGCGGCAGGCGTGCGCTGAGGCGACGGCGGTCTCGCGTCCCGGATGGACCGACGGCGACTGAATGCCCATCCGCCGGGGTCGGCGCAGCGCTCCTACCGTGACCGCCGCCCGGCGTCCTCACCCGGTCGGCGCACTGCGTGCGACCGGCCCGCACTCCCGTCGCGGCCGTTTCAAGCACCTGCGCCGGGCAGTCCGCGGGTCGGGTCCGGACCCGAGATGGCAGTGAGCCTCGGGTGCGCGGGCTCGAGCACCTCGCGGTAAACCGCGAGGTAGGTCGCCGCCTGGTGATCCCAGGCGACCTCGTCCTCCACCCTGCGGCGACCGACCTCACCCAGCCGGTCCCGCTTCGCCGCATCGTCCAGCAGCGACGAGACTGCGCGCCCCAGGTCCGCGGCGTCACGCGGGGCGGCGTAGACGGCCGCGCCCTCGGCGAGCCGGCGGGTCTCGAGCACGTCGAAGGCGACGACCGGGATACCGAAGGCCATGTACTCCATGACCTTCACGGGGGACACGAGGGGGTCTGTGTTGGACTCGATCCCGATGTCGGCATATGCCAGGATGGCGAACACGTGGGCCTCCGGGACCCAGCCGGTGAAGCGCACGTGGTCCTGAAGACCGAGCTCGACGACCAGCTGCTCGGCCGGCCCCCGGGCTTCGCCGTCGCCGAGCAGCACGAACCGGCAGTCGGTCCGCCCAAGGTCGTGCACGACGTGCGCGGCGGCGAGCACCACGAGGTCGAGCCGGTCCTGCGGGCCCATCATCCCGTGCCAGACGCACAGGCTCCCCTGCTCGAGGCTGAGCGGCGGTGTGGCAGTGCTCCTGGCGACGGAGGCGAGCACCGGCCCGTTGCCGACGACGCGGACCCGACCCTCGTCGTGGCCCCCGCGCGACACCGCCGTAGCAGCGAGGGACCGGTTGACGGTCAGGACGCGGTCAGAGACCGCGTGCGTGGCCCGTTCCAGGCTGACCAGCAGCGGCCGAAGCGGTGAGCGCTCGGTCCCGTAGCGGGCGTCGAACAGCTCGGGGGAGGGGTCGCGCTGGTCATAGACGACCTTGGCGCCACGCCGGCGGAGCAGTCCCGCGATCGGGAACCAGATGTCGGGCGCTCCGCAGACCTGGACGACGTCGACGCGCGTGCGGGCGGACAGGCGGGCGGTGAGCAGCGCTGCCCACAGGAAGGTGACGCCGTACTCCCGCACGTAGCCCCACTTGGAGGCGGCGTCGGGCGGGGCAGGGTAGTCATGCACCACCACGCCGTCCACGAGCCCGTTGTCCGGGTCGCGCCGGCAGATCACGTGCACCTCATAGCCCGCGGCGACCAGGCTCGCGGTCTGCTTGCGCAGCCGGTGGTCGCGGGCGAGCGGGACGTTCTCGACGAGCACGAGGACCGTCGGCCGGCGAATCCGACTCATCCCTCGTCCCTGTCCCCGTGCCCTGCGACGTCGTCGCGACTGCCTCCGGCCCGGTCCGACCACTGCTGCTCCGGCCTGACCACCTGCGCACACCTCCCGGTTCCCGGACCCCTGGACCGGTCCCACGGCGGGGCGAGCCGTCAACCGAAGGCGCTGTCAGTGGCCGCTGTCAGTGATCAGAGCGCGCTGGCCCCGACCAGATACCCGGCCCACCGAGGCAAGACGCGGTATCAGCGAGCACGGTGCGCGGCTCTGCCGGTGCATGGAACGCATACGAGTGGCGGTCGTGGGATGTGGCTACTGGGGCTCCAAGCACGTGCGGGTGCTGCGGTCCTCTCAAGCGGTCGAGGAGGTCGTGCTGGTGGACGGTTCCGCCGAGCGCCTAGCGGCGCTCGGCGGCGCCGGGGTCCGCGCCTTCCCCTCCCTCGATCAGGCACTGCCCGAGGTCGACGCCGTGGTCATCGCCACCCCTCCCTCGACGCACGTGCCTCTCGGACTGCAGGCGGTGGCAGCCGGCAAGCACGTCCTGGTCGAGAAGCCGATGGCGACCACGACGGCCGCTGCCCGCCTTCTGCTGCAGGCTGCCGAGGAGTCCGGGGTCGTCCTCATGGTCGGCCACACCTTCGAGTACAACGGCGCCGTCTGGAAGCTCCGCTCGCTCATCGACAGCGGCGAGCTCGGCGACCTGTACTACATCGATACCGCCCGGCTGAACCTCGGCCTGTACCAGCGCGACGTCAACGTCATCATGGACCTGGCGCCACACGACATCTCCATCCTGAACTACTTGACGGGATCGGTGCCGTCGTCCGTCGAGGCGTGGGGCGCTCGGCACGCACACAGGAGCTTCGAGGACGTGGCCTACCTGCGCCTCTACTACGACCGGCTGGACCTGGCAGCCAACGTGCACGTCAGCTGGCTGGACCCCTGCAAGGTGCGCCGCCTGACCGCAGTCGGCTCCCGCAAGATGGCCGTCTACAACGACCTGGCAACCGAGGAGCGGATTCGCCTGCACGACAAGGGCGTTCTGTCGGCCAGCGCCTTGTCGGGCGGAGTCGGCCCGGCCCTGACCGAGCCCCCGATGTCCTACCGCTACGGCGACATCACCTCGCCGTTCGTGGTGTACGACGAGCCGCTCACCGTGCAGGACAGCCACTTCCTCGACTGCGTGCAGACCGGGGCGCGTCCGCGCACCGACGGGCACAACGGGGTCGCGGTGGTCAGGGCCCTCGAGTGCGCCCAGATCTCCCTGGAGCAGGGCCGGAGGGTGGCCTGTGACGAGGTCGATGACCGCCGGTTGGCTTTCCCTGAGCAGTGGGACGAAGAGCGCTCGGCACGGCCCCGTGAGGCGGTCAGCTGATGGATCGTCCTGTTCGGCGGTCGCCGACCGCCGCGGGGACCCCGACGACCCCGACGACCGGAGGTTGAGGTGGACCTCGCCGCGACGGTGCGTGCGAAGGGCTTCAGCGGCCTCGCTGAGCGGGTGACCACCATCGGGTGCCGGTTCGGGCTCTCGGCGGAGCCGATGGAGCAGCGCCTGCTGCGCTTCGCCGCTGACGCCGCCGACGCCGGGGTCATCCCGACGTTCGCCGTGACGGCCGTCGTGCTCGGCCGCCACCCCCGGGTGCTCCGTGACCTGACGGAACGGGGGGTCGAGCTGGCCGTCCATGGACTGGTGCACAACGACCACACCGCTCTGTCACCGGCGCAGCAGGCGTCTGCGGTGCTGCAGGCACGGGAGGTCTTCCGCCGCCACGACGTCCCCACGGCGGGCTTCCGCGCGCCGTACCTGCGCGCTGACGCGGCGACGGTGGAGGCCGTCGCGGCGGCCGGGCTGGAGTACGACTCCAGCCGGGCCGCCTCGTTCGACGTCCTGCCGGCGGAGCTGACGCCGGATGCCGCTGGCCGGGTGCAGCGGGCCCTGGCCTTCTACGACGCGCTCGACGCCGGCCGGGTCGCTGTCCGGCCGTGGCTCCAGAGCGGCGTCGTGGTGATCCCGGTGAGCATGCCCGACGACGAGATCCTCGTGGACCGGCTGCACCTGCCTCCCGAGGAGCAGGCGCAGGTGTGGCTCACCCTGCTCGACGCCACGCACGCGCGTGGCGAGCTGTTCACGGTCCAGCTGCACCCAGAGCGCTTCGACGACTGCCGACTCGCTCTCGCTGCGCTGCTGGCCCACGCCAGATCTCGCACCGAGTCGGTCTGGACCGTGCCGCTGCTGGAGCTCGCACGGTGGTGGCGGGCGCGGGCCGCGGGCGGGCTGCAGCTGCAGGCCGCCGCGGACGGAAGCGTGACCGTGACCGCCCACGGCGACGACCGACTCCGGGTCGAGGTCCTCGGGGGCGAGCGCAGCCAGACCGCACCCGCCCGGTCGGTGACCCTCGCGCCAGGACCCGCTCCGGTGGTCGGGCTCGGACCCGAAGTCACTGCGACCACCGCGGAACTGCTGCGGGAGGAGGGTTTCCTCGTATCGGCCGAGGACCCCTCGCCATGCGCCGTTGTCCTCGATCGCGAGCCCGCCGACCAGAAGGAGCTGTTCGACCGGCTCGCCATGGCCCCTCATCCGCTGGTACGCCTCGCGCGGTGGCCGCTGGGCTGCCGAAGCGCCCTGGCCATCACCGGTGACATCGACGCGCTCACCCTTGCCGACTTCGTCCGGCGGGGACCCGAGACCCGGCAGGTGGGCCGCGCCTCAACCGGCGGGAGAGAGGTCACTGCGCCGGCAGCGGCAGCGCCTACGCCGGGAGCAGGCGCGTGATCCACGCCGCAGCGCTACCGGTGGGGCTGCCCGACCTCGCCACCTCCGGCGTGGGGGCGCTCGTGCTCGGCGGCGACCACCAGGGGCTCGGAGTCGTGCGCAGCCTGGGCCGGCGCGGCGTTCCCGTGCACGTGGTCGACGACGAGGTGGCCATCGCCCGGTTCTCGCGGTGGACGACGGCGACCCACACCTGCGACCTGGCCTCGGCCGAGGTGCTGGTTCCCTTCCTGTTGGCACTGGGGCGCGAGCACCGCCTCAGCGGTTGGGTGCTCTACCCGACTCGCGACGAGACCGTCGAGGTCCTCGCACGGCACCGCGACGAGCTGACCAGCTCCTTCCGGGTACCGACGCCCGCGTGGCCCACTGCCCGGATCGCGCTGGACAAGAGGCTGACCTACCGCACGGCCCAGTCGCTGGGCATCGCGACGCCCCGAACCTGGTACCTCAGCTCGCCGCGGGACGTCGAGCTCGTCGACGGGGAGCCGCCGTACGCCGTCAAACCGGCCATCAAGGCGGAGTTCGTCCGGGTCACCCGGGCGAAGGCGTGGCGGGCCGACTCGCGCGACGAGCTCGCCCGGCTGGTCGCGTGCGCGGCGCAGGTCGTCCCCGCGGATGAGGTCATGGTGCAGGAGGTGGTGCCCGGCGACGGGCAGCACCAGCTGTCGTACTGCGGTCTGCTGCGCGACGGGGAGCCACTGGCCTCGATGCTGGTGCGCCGGCTGCGGCAGCACCCGCACGAGTTCGGGCGGGCGACGACGTACGCCCGGACGGTCGACGACCCGGAGACCGCGGCGGTCGCGGAGGCGCTGCTGAGGCACCTGCGCTGGAGCGGACTGGTCGAGGTCGAGTTCAAGCACGACGTCCGGGACGGTCGGACGAAGCTGCTGGACGTCAATGCCCGCACCTGGGGACACCACACGCTCGGGCAGGCGGCCGGCGTCGACTTCCCGTCGCTCCTGATGGCCGACCAGCTCGGCCTGGCCTTCGACCGCCCGACGGCTCGCACGGGCGTCTCGTGGGTCCGGCTCGTCACCGATCTGCCCGCGGTGGCCTCAGGGCTGCGCCACCGGCGGTGGGGCCCGCGCGAGGTCGCGACGTCCCTGCGGGAGGCGTCGGTGGAGTCGGTCTTCGTCAAGGACGACCCGTTGCCGGGACTGGTCGAGCTCGCGCTCGTGCCGTACCTGGCCGCGACGAGGGGGTGGTAGCCGTGTCGGCTGTGCTGGGAGCGGGAGTGGCCGTTCTGCTCGCGGGAGCGCTCGCGTGGAAGTGGCAGCTGGGGGTGCGCCGGGTCGTCGCGGCGGTCGCTCTGATGGCCGCGCTCGTCGGGCTCGCGGTGACGCAGCTGGTCGACGGGGCGTGGACCACCGGCATGACCGTGGCTGGGGGGACGCTGGCGGTGGCGGGCGCAGTGCTCGCGCAGCGGTTCTACCGCGACCCTGAGCGGCGGCCGCCAGCCGGAGCCGACCTGGTCCTCAGCCCGGCAGACGGTGAGGTCGTCTACGTGCGCCGGTCGGTCGCCGGTGCTCTGCCGGTCGCCACCAAGCACGGCCGCGACCACCGCCTGGACGAGCTGGTGGGTACCGGGCTGGTCGGCGAGGAGGCCGTCGTCGTCGGCGTCGCGATGAGCTTCCTGGACGTCCACGTGAACCGCGCCCCCGTGGCGGGGCTCGTGACGGCGCGCCGGCACCAGTCCGGGAGCTTCCTGTCCCTGCGCCGTCCCGAGGCGGTCTTCCAGAACGAGCGGGCGACCACGGTCATCAGCACCGGCTCGTTGGACGTGGCCGTCGTGCAGATCGCCTCCCGGTTGGTCCGCCAAGTCGTCGGCTACGTGGGCGAGGGCGACCGGGTGGCCGCGGGTGACCGCATCGGTGCCATCAGGTTGGGCTCGCAGGTCGACCTCGTGCTGCCCGCCCGTCCGGACGTGCAGGTGCTGGTGCGCCCTGGCGACCGCGTGCGCGCAGGCGAGTCCGCGCTCGCGAGGGTGGATGCGACGGCGCTGACCGGCAGCGGCACTGACCGCACGACCGATGACGCGGCCGGTGGGTGACCGTCGTGCGACTGGCAGTGGTGTCCGACGTGCACGGCAACCTGCACGCGCTGCGCGCGACCATCGACCGCTTGCGGCGCCACGGCGTCGACGAGTGGGTCAGCGCCGGCGACGTCGTCGGGTACGGCGCGCACCCCGGCGAGTGCCTGGACCTGCTGGCCGGCCTCGGCGCCCACGGGGTGGCCGGGAACCACGAGCTCATGGTGCTGGGTCACCTGTCGACCCGGCGGGCGGGGCGGCTCGCGCAGGAGACGACCGGCTGGACCCGCTCCGCCCTCGGGGAGGACCGCCTGCGGCAGCTCGCCATGCTGCCCGCTGTCCTGCAGCGGCACGGTGTCGTGGTGGCCCACGGGTCGCTGAGTGACCCGGAGCTCTACGTCCGCGGGGCGGAGCAGGCAGCGGCCCAGCTCGACCTGCTGGACCGCGACTTCCCAGGCTCGGCGGCCCTCGTCCTCGGCCACACGCACCACCCGCTCGTCTACGACCGGTCCCGCGGGCTGTCACCGGCCGCGCCCGGGGCCACCGTCCGGGTGGACCGTTCCGGAGTGCTTCTCAACCCAGGCAGCGTCGGGCAGTCGAGGGAGCGCGAGCGGGTTCCCCTCGCCCGGTCCCTGGTGCTGGACCTCGAGGGCCGCTCTGCCCGCTTCTTCAGCGTCCCGTACGACGTGGCGGCGTGCCGGGCGGCGCTGCGCGCAGCGGGTCTGCCGAGACGAGCCGCGCACCTGCGCCCCCGGCGGTCCGTGGCGCTGGTCCGGCGAGTGGCACGCGGCGTGAGCGGGGTCAGGGAATGACCAGCGGAGCCGCGGCGGTGGTACTCGGCGCGGGCGTCAACCTCGCCGAGGTCGTGCGCGCGCTGCGGCTGGCTGAGGTGCCCGTCGACCTGGCCGCGTCCTGCGCTCTCAGCGCCCGGCTCGTGCGATGCGAGGACGATCTCTCACGTGGCCGGTCCGCGGCCCTCGACGACGTCGTCGCACGCTTGGTGCGCCACGGCCGCAGCCGAGCGGTGCCGCCGACGCTCCTGCCGGTGACCGACGAAGCACTGCTGCTCGCGTCCCGCTACCGCGACGAGCTGTCGGTGGGCCTGCGGGTGGCGGTCGCGGACGCGGGGCTGGTGGAGGCGCTGGTCGACAAGGCTGCGTTCGGCGAGCTCGCGCGCCGGTACGGCTGGCCGGTACCGCGCACCCTGGAGGCCCTCGCAGGCGCGCCCCTCACCGACGCCCCGCCCTACCCGCTGCTGGTCAAGCCGCTGCGGCGGACCGCCGCCTGGCACGCGGGTGTGGGTGCGCCCAAGGCCGTGGTGGTCGAGCGCGCGGACCAGCTTGATGAGCTGTGGCGGCAGCTCGACGGAGTCGGCGAGCGGGTCCTCCTGCAGGAGCTCGTGCCGGGGCCCGAGAGCCGGGTCGAGAGCTACCACGCGTACACGGACGCGTCGGGCGAGATCGTCGCGGAGTTCACCGGCCGCAAGGTCCGGACCCTCCCGGCGGCGTTCGGCCACACGACCGCGCTCGAGGTGACCCGCTGCGAGGACGTCCTCTCGGCCGGCCGTGCGGTGCTCGCCGACCTGGGCCTGACCGGGCTGGTGAAGGTGGACCTCAAGCGCGCTCCCGACGGGAGCCTCCGACTGCTCGAGGTGAACCCGCGTGGACACCTGTGGCACCACCCGGGTGCCGTCGCGGGGATCAACCTCCCGGCGCTCGCGCACGCCGACCTCGCCGGCCTGCCGCGCCCGGCGACCACCTGGCGGCCCGGCGTGCGGTGGGTGCGACTGCGCGACCGGCGGGTGGCGCGGGTAGACGGACTGGGCTCCGGCGCCTGGGCGCTCGAGGCCCTGGCGAGCCGTGCGAAGGCCTTCTGGTGGGGCGACAGCCCAGCGCCGCTCCTCGGCGTCACCGCCGCCCGTCTGGCCGCGCGCGTGCCCGGGCGGCGCCCGGCCCAGGAGCCCGAAGGGGTGGGCGTCGTTGGCCCTTCGCCCGAGCCCGGCAGCCCCACCGCCCGGGGGGTGGCATGACTGCCCCCTCGGTCCACCCGCTGGCGCTGTGCGAATCCTCATCGGTGGGGGAGGGGACCCGGATCTGGGCCTTCTGCCACGTCCTGGACGGAGCAGTCATCGGCCGCGACTGCAACCTGGGCGAGTCGGTCTTCGTCGAGGGGGATGTCGTGGTCGGGGACCGCGTCACCGTCAAGAACGGCGTCCAGCTCTGGGACGGCGTGCGCCTGTCGGATGACGTGTTCGTCGGTCCGAACGCGACCTTCACCAACGACCGCATGCCGCGCAGCCGCGTCTACGACCACGAGCCGCTGCCGACCGTCGTCGAGGCCGGGGCCTCCATCGGCGCCAACGCGACCATCCTGCCCGGCCTCGTCCTCGGGGCGCGCTGCATGGTGGGTGCCGGCAGCGTCGTCACGCGCGACGTCCCCGCCGGGGCCCTGGTGGTCGGCAACCCGGCGCGGGTCATCGGTGAGGCGGCCGGACGGTGAGGCTGCCAGCCTCCCTGTCCCGGCAGCCACCCGCGCCCCCGCGCGCCCGTCCCGTCCACGACCCCTGCCCGAGGAGACCCGCATGACAGTCCCCGTCCCGTTCCTCGACCTGTCGGGTGCGACCGCCGCCGTGCAGCCGCAGGTGCAACGCGCGTGGGAGGAGGTCCTGCGGACCAGCGCCTTCGTGGGAGGTCCTGCCGTCGAGCAGTTCGAGCGGGCCTGGGCGGACGCCTGCGAGGTGCCGTACGCCGTCGGCGTCGCCAACGGGACCGATGCCCTCGTGCTCGCCCTGCGGGCGCTGGGCATCGGTCCGGGGGACGAGGTCGTCGTCCCGGCGAACACCTTCGTCGCCACGGCCGAGGCGGTCGTCCTGGCCGGCGCGACACCCCGCTTCGCCGACGTCGACCCCGGCACGCTCCTCCTGACCGCCGGGACGTTGGAGGCGCAGCTGCGGCCAGCCACACGCGCCGTCATCCCGGTGCACCTTTACGGGCAGACGGCCGACATGACCGAGATCGGCGCCGTGGCCGAGCGCGCGGGGATCGTGGTCGTCGAAGATGCCGCGCAGGCTCACGGAGCCACCTGGGACGGCCGCCCCGCCGGGTCCTTCGGGCACGCCGCCTGCTTCAGCTTCTATCCGGGCAAGAACCTCGGCGCGTTCGGCGACGCAGGCGCCGTGGTCACCTCCGACCCGGAGGTCGACCGCCGGCTCCGGGTCCTGCGCGATCACGGGCGCACGCTCGGCTCGCACGTCGACCACGAGGTCGTCGGCACCAACAGCCGGTTGGACGCGCTGCAGGCCGCGGTCCTGTCCGCCAAGCTGCCCCTGCTCGAGCGGAACAACGAGGCTCGCCGGGCGGTCATGTCGAGCTACCTCGACGCTTTCGACGGCGAGGCTACGCGGCCCGTGCTGACAGCCGACCGTGCCGTTCCCGTGCACCACCTGGCCGTGGTCCGCGTGGACGACCGGGACGCGGCCCGGGCGCGGCTGCTGGAGCTCGGGATCGGGACAGGCGTGCACTACCCGGTGCCGTGCCACCGGCAGCCCGGCTACCGGCACCTCGCCGACGGACCGCTGCCGGTCGCCGAGCGCGCGGCCGCCGAGGTGCTGTCGTTGCCGATGTTCCCGGAGCTCGACGACAGCCAGGTCGAGCAGGTGGTGTCCGGGCTGCGCGTGCTGGCAGAAGAGCGCCGCGGCGCCCTGCTCACGCGCTGACGGCGGCCACCCGCGCGGCGCCGTATCGAAACGACGGGGCGGTGCTCTCTTAGTGCAGGAGGCGGGTGGCGGCACACCGAGCCGCGCTCGACGCCGGACCGAGGAGGAGCACATGGAACAGGGTGTGGGGCGCCGTCCGCTGTCGCTGGCTGGTGTCGGGTCTGTGCTGGTGGCGCTGCTGGCCGCGGCGCTCGGGACGGGGGTGCTGGCTGGCGCTCGAGTCGCGACGGCGGCCTCGGCACCCACCGTCGTGAGCATCACCTTCGATGACGGGCACGTGTCGGCCCACGCCACGCTCGACATACTGCGCTCGCGAGGGATGGTCGCGACCTACTACGTCACGTCCGGTCGCGTGGGAGCCTCCTCGCGCTTCATGACCTGGTCGCAGATCGACGATCTGGCTGCTGCTGGCAACGAGATCGCCGGCCACACCGCTCACCACGTCAACCTCACGACCGTCAGCGCCGAGACGGCGCGCCGCGAGGTGTGTGACGACCGGCAGGCCCTTCTGGCACGCGGGTACGGGTCGGTGCCGTCCTTCGCCTACCCGGAGGCGGCCCTCAACAGCACCGTCAAGCAGATCGTCCGGGACTGCGGCTACGTGACCGGTCGGGGGGTCGGCCTGCTCCGAGGGCCGACGTCGTGCCTGAACTGCCCCTGGACGGAGGCGATCCCGCCCGCCGACCCGTACGCCCTGCGCACGCCGCGTGCCGCGACGTTGTCCACGACGCTGCAGGACCTCCAGAGCTCGGTGCTCGGGGCGGAGCAGAACGGTGGCGGCTGGGTCCCGCTGGTGTTCCACGGGGTGTGCGACGACCTGTGCACGTCGGAGAACTCGGTGACGGTGGCGCTGTTCACCGATTTCCTGGACTGGCTCCAGCCGCGGGCCGCGAACGGCACGGTCGTTCGGACGGTGGGCCAGGTGACCAGCGGTGGCGTGCCGGCGCCGTCGCCCTCCGCCTCTCCCTCGGCGTCGCCGAGCCCGTCCACGTCGCCCTCGCCCTCGCTGAGCCCGTCGCCGTCGCCGTCCCCCAGCCCGTCGGTGTCGCCCAGTCCGTCCTTGTCCCCCAGCCCGTCGGTGTCGCCCAGTCCCTCGGTGTCGCCCAGCCCGTCCGCATCCCCGACTCCCGCCGACACCGTCGCCCCGGTCGTCTCCCTGACCCGGCCGGAGAGCGGGTCGACCGTAGCCGCCTCCAGCAGGTCGCCGCTGTCCGCGACCGCGACCGACAGCGGCGGGTCCGGGATGGCGCGCGTCGTCTTCTACCTGGACGGGCGCGTGCTGACGACGGTGAGCGGTCCGGGGCCGACGTACGCGACCTCGTGGAACACCCAGAAGCTCAAGGGGACGACGCACGTGCTGAATGCGGAGGCCGTCGACGCGGCCGGCAACACGACCCGCACTCCCGACGTCACCGTGACGGTGGCCCGGTGACCGCGACCACGGGCGGCCCGTCGGCCGCGGTGCCGGCGACCCGCCGGGTGCCGTGGCGCGTGGCGGCACCCGGCCGGACCGCTCCTGGGTCGTCGTCCTCGGTGAGCCGTCTCGCTTCGCGGTGCCTCGACGTCGTGCTCGCTTGCACGCTCCTGCTCCTGCTCCTGCCGCTGCTGCTGGTGGTGGTGGCGACGCTGCTCGAGACGGGACGCCCTGTCCTGTTCCGCCAGGAGCGGGTGGGCCGGCACGGCGAGCGGTTCCGGATCGTCAAGTTCCGGACGATGGTGCAGGACGCCGAGGCGCTCGAGGAACGGCTGAGGGCGCGCAGCGACGATCCGGACTGGCTGCTGCTCGACCGCGACCCCCGCATCACCAGGGTGGGTGGCGTCCTCCGCCGACTCAGCCTGGACGAGGTACCCCAGCTGTGGCAGGTCGTGACGGGGCGGATGGCCTTGGTCGGACCGCGCCCGCTCAGCGTCACCGACGCTCAGCGGCTGCCCGAGTGGGCGCATGAGCGGCATGACGTGCGGCCGGGCCTGACCGGGTCCTGGCAGGTCTCCGGACGGACCCGCCTGCCGTTCCGGCAGATGTTGGAGCTCGACGTCGACTACGTCCGTCACCGCAGCCTGGTCCGGGACCTCGTCCTGCTGTGCCGCACCGTGCCGGCCGTCTTGCGAGGGTCGGGTGCCAACTGATGACGCTGTCCGCCGTCACCGCGAGCACGTCCGCAGGAGACCCGGGGTCCGGACTGCTCTCGCCCGCCGAGCGCCTCGGCTCCGTGGCTCGGGCGGTCCGCCGACGTTGGGTCGTCACCCTGCTCGTGCTCTCGCTCGTCCAGGCCCTCGCTGCCGGGCAGCTGGTGCGGGCGACGCCGATGTACGAGGCGCACGTCGAGGCCTTGCTGCAGCCCAGCGACGCCGTCCTCACCCAGCTGAACCGGGACGTGGCCCTCTCGCCAGCGAACGCACAGCGAGACCTGGACACGAACGCCGCTCTGATCACCTTCACGCCGGTTGCCGAGGCGGTCCGGCGCGACCTGAGGTTGCGCACGCCTGTGGTCGCACTGCTCAAGCAGGTGTCGGTCGAGGGCGCCGAGACGTCCAACCTGGTCACGATCACGGCGAAGGACCCGTCACCGGAGCGAGCGGCCGCGATCGCGTCGTCGTTCGCACGGCAGGCTGCGCTCTACCGCCAGCAGGTCGTGCGCGCGGAGTTCGACGCGGCCATCGAGAGCGGACGGCAGGCGCTCGCCGAGGTGAGCGACCCGATCGTGGCCGACGACGTGCGGGGTCGGCTGCGCGAGCTCCGCGCGGTCCAGGCTGTGCAGACCGGCGGTCTGCGCATCGTGCGGGACGCGCTGGTGCCGGACGAGCCGGTGGCGCCACGCGCAGGCCTGGTGCTGGGTTTCGGGCTCGTCGTCGGCCTGGTGCTGGCGGTGCTCGTCGCGCTTGCAGTCGACCGGCTGGATCCGCGGCTGCGCGGCCGCCGGGCGTTCGGCCAGGCGCTGGGGGTCCCGGTGCTGGCCGAGCTGCCGAGCGACGCCCCGGGGGCGGACCAGGCCGTCGAGGACCTGGCCGCCCTGCTGGCGGCGCGGGGGCTCGCCGCGGACGGCCGGCGCCTGCTCCTGCTCGACGTCGACCCGTCTGTCCCGCGAAGCCCGGAACGCGCCCGGCTGGCGTCGAAGGGGGCGCCGGCTCGTGCCCGCGTGGTCGCGGAGCGGCTCGCCGAGACGCTGTCAGCATCGCGGCGCGACGTGGTGCTCGTCGAGGTGCTCGGGGGGCCAGTGGCGGCGGAGGGTGAGCGGGACGGACGGGCGGGCGGCAGGGTCGAGCGGTTGCGTCTACCGGCTCGTGCGCGGGGCGCGGACGGTGTGCTGGCGGGCGACCTCGTGACCGCCATCGAGGCCCTGGACCACCGGCGTCCGCGGCCCGACGTCGTCGTCATCGGCGGTCGTGGGGTCTTGCCGCTCCGCGGCTCGGCGGGCCTCGTGGCAGCCTGCGACGACATCGTCCTGGTGGCCCGCGACCGCCGGACGACCCGAGCCGCCGCCCGCCAGGCCCGTCAGGCCCTGGGCGACGGGGTGGCCAAGGTCGCCGGGGCGGTCGTGCTTCTCGGAGGCGGGCTGCCGCCGCCGGTGGAGACGCTCCCCCCCGGACCGGTTGCCGCCGTCAGGTCGAGGCTCGACGAGCCGGTCCGCCCTGACGATCTCGTGGAGCAGCGTTGAGCGCAGGCGCGGTCGTGCGGGGTGCGTCCTGGGTTGGTCTGGGCCACGTCGTCTCGCAGCTGTGCTGGTTCAGCTCGCTGCTGGTCCTCGCCGCCTACGTAGCACCAGAGGCGTTCGGCGGCGTGGCGCTCGCGATGGTCGGTCTGCAGGTCGCGTGGCTGGTCGTCGGAGCCGGCACCCGGGGCTCGTTCGTCGTCACACCCGTGCTCGGTCGCGCCCAGGTCCGCCGGGCGCTGATCCGCAACGTCGGGCTCGGGCTGCTGGTCGCGGTCGGCGTCGCGCTGCTACCGCGCGGGGCTGTCGACACCCTCGCCCCGGGAGCTGACCCCCTGGTACTGCGCGTGCTGTTCGCCTCCGTGGTGCTCTACGCCCTGGCCGTCGTCCCGTTGGCCCTGCTGCAGAAGGCGATGCGCTTCAGGCAGCACGCGCTGGTCCACGCGATGTCGGCCGCCCTCGCCTCCGCCGGCTCGGTCGTCGCGGTTGTCCTCGGCGCCGGCGTGTGGGCGCTGGTCGCCCGCCAGGTCGCCTTCCAGGCGCTCCTCGCGCTGCTGGCATGGCGGTGGTCCCGCGATCTGGTGCCCCGACCCGGCACCGTGGGCTCGCCTGTGCGCAGGGGGGTCGCTGAGGGCTTCGCCGCCCTGGCGCTGATCTCGTTCCTCGCGCTCAACGTCGACAGCGTCGTCATCGCCCACATCGGCGACATCGAGGGGGTCGGCCTCTACGCCCTGGCGTTCACGATCGCGTTCGCACCCATGACGCAGGTGGCCTGGCAGGTCGGCAAGGTGCTGTTCCCGGCCGCCGCGCACTCGGAGCCGGTTGCCGTGGCCGGGCGAGGTCTCAAGGCGGTCCGGCTCGCCGGCCTGCTGATGTGGCCGGCTGCGCCGTTGGCGGTGCTGCTCGTGCCCGTCGTCGTCCCGGCGGTGCTCGGTCAGGACTGGCGCGGGATGGTCGTACCCCTGCAGGTCCTCGTCGTCGCGGGGTCGGTGCACGCCGTGATCGCGATCCTCCGGGAGTTCCTGCTCGGTCGCGGCGTGATCGGGGTCAGCGTCCGCATCGAGGCGGTCTGGCTCGCCGGCACCACGCTGGCGCTCGTCCCGGCCGTGGCCTGGGCGGGCATCGAGGGCGCCGCCGTCGTGCACGTGGCGAGCGTGGTGCCGCTCGCCTTGGCGTATGCCCGCTGGGGACTGCCCCCTCTCGGCCTGACCGCGGCCGACGTCGGACGCGCCCTGCGGCCGGCGGCCCTGGTCGTGATGGCGGAGGCGCTCGGTGGCGCCGCCATGCTGGTCGCCAGCCGGTGGGTCGGGCTTCCGGACGACGCGGCCTGGTCGCTGGCCGCCCTGACCGCGGCGGCCGGCGCCGCCGCGGTCCTCGGGACCGTCGCTCGGCCGGTGCTGCTCGAGGGCCGCGCGGCGCTGCGGTCGGCCCGCGTGCCTGCGGGTGCGCGGTGAGCACCGCCATCCTGACTGCCCCGGTCCCGACCGGTGCCGACGTGCCGGCGTGCCGGCCTGCCGCCGCGGCCCTGCGGCTCCCGCGGGCGGCGCTGCTGATCCTGCTGCTGCTGACCGCGGTCCTGCCCCAGGACCTGCACCGATACGGCGAGGTGGCCGGGCTGCTGCCGTCGGACCTGCTGCTCGCCGGGCTGCTGGGCTGGGCGGCGCTGGACCTGCCGTGGCGCCGCCTGGACCGCCGGACCTGCTTAGTGGTGGGCGCTCTCGTGCTGTTCCTGGCGGTCGTGCTCGTGCAGGAGGTGCGCGCGCTGAACCTGGGCCGGTCGTTGAGCGGCTCGGGCGGCGAGGCGCGCGTGCTGCTCGGCTTCGGAACGCTGCTCCCCGCGCTGCCGCTGCTGGCCGACCCGTCCCGACGGGCCGCGCTGGGGTGCGGCCTCGTGCCGATGGCGGTCCTGCTCGGTGCCTGGGGAGTGGCCCAGCCCCTGCTCGGCATCGCCTTCGACGCTCCGGAGGACGCGGTCGGCTCGACCTCGACCACCTTCCTGACTGCGGGACGGACGGTCGGCATGTGGGCCTTCCCTGTGGCCGTGCTCCTCTCGCTGGCGGCGCTCGCCGTCGGCGCGGCGGCCACGCGGCGCGGGCGCGCCGTCCTCGTGGCCGCAGCTCTGCTGAACGCGGCCGCCGTCCTACTGGCCTTCGAGCGGACCTTCATCGTGGTGGTCGGCTTCGGCGCGCTGGTGCTGCTGGCGAACCTGCCGGGGGCGGCCCGCCTGCGCCTGCTGACCCAGGGCGGGGCCGCCCTGCTGGCGGTCGTGGTCGGGCTGTCGCTGGCTGCTCCCGAGCGAGCCACGGCGTTGCGCGAGCACCTCGGGTCGCTGCAGGAGACCAAGTCGGACCCGTCGGTGCGGTACCGCGTCGCAGAGAGCCGGCTGGTGGTGCGGCACATCGAGTCCTCGCCGTGGGTGGGTGAGGGGCCGGGCGCGGCGATGCGCATCGGCCGCCCCGGTACCGCGCGCCCGATCCTGGACCGCCGCTACGCCGAGAACGGCTACCTCTGGCTGGCGTGGAAGGTCGGCCTTCCTGCGGCCGGGCTGCTGGTCGGCCTGCTCGCGGTGGCCGGAACCGCCAGGGGCCGCGGGCGGCTGCCCGACCCGACCGGTCGGGCGCTGGCCGTCGGCGCCCGGGCGTCCCTGCTCGCCCTCGCGGTCGCCACCTTCTTCTTCGGCGGCTTCGCGCAGATCGCCATCACCGCCGTGATCGGGGTCCTCGGTGCCTGCTGCCTCATCCCCATCCC
>Ga0136611_10001179_pt1 | contig 18105 bp, 13 predicted proteins | sample AntDrymUQ2232306_2_FD_106645 | JGI IMG/M metagenome (GOLD analysis project Ga0136611, IMG submission 106645) | Polar desert sand microbial communities from Dry Valleys, Antarctica - metaG UQ223 (23.06) | ecosystem: Environmental > Terrestrial > Soil > Desert | place: Antarctica: Dry Valley...
GTGTGCGAGCCTTTTCGGTTTTCTTTCATCTTTCGCTAACCTCGAATAGATTTTAGCGGAAATTACTGAAAGTCTTGCACTGAAAGTGCAAGGTTTTGACCTGCGTGTTTCAAAGAATAAAACCGGAAAATAACCTGAAACCACACGAAATTTTATTTGACTTGTTTCGTGTCGCTTCGTATTATTTCGCGGCTCAAACTCTTTAAGTTTGTGAAATTGTCGCGGCTTCTTCTTTAGCTTTAAATTCGTCCAGCACGTCGAAAACCTGAAGCGCGTATTTTACGTTGCCGAACGGCGCGGAAACCTGCACGCCGTTTATCAAATCCTGAACCTCCGTTAAAGATTCGCGGGCGATTTTGATGCCTTCGTCACGCGCCGCTTCTTTGGAGATGTCCGACGCTCGTCGCATCCGTTCTAAAATATCCTGCGTGATAACCACACCCGGAACTTCGTTGTGCATAAATTCGGCGTTGCGAATCGAGACGAGCGGGAAAATTCCGGCGACAATCGGAATGCGAACGTGCTGGATTCGCTTCAAAAAATCGCGCAGTTGTTTCGTGTCATAAACCGGCTGCGTGATAGCGTATTCCGCGCCGGCTTCGACTTTCCATTCAAAGCGTTTGATTTCTTCTTCGAGGTTTATCGCGCCCGGATTAACGCCGACGCCGATGGAAAAAGCCGTCGGGCAGCCGATTGGATTGTTGCCCAAATCGAGTCCGTGATTCAGACGGTTGACCATATTCGTCAAGCCGATTGAATCAATATCGAAAACAGCCGTCGCGTCGGGAAACGGTCCCATTTTCGGCGGGTCGCCGGTGATGATTAAAAGATTATGCAGACCAAGAGCCGCCGCGCCGAGTAAATCCGACATCATTCCCAACAGATTGCGGTCGCGGCAGCAGTAATGCAAAACGGTTTCGATGCCGAGTTTTTGTTCGACTAAAATCGCCGTCGCCTGTGCGCTCATTCGGGTTTGCGCCCGCGGACCGTCAGGAATGTTTGCCGCGTCAACGCCCGCTGATTTCAAAATGCTGATTGATTCTAAAGTCTTCGCGGCATCGCAGCCTTTCGGCGGCAAAACTTCGACGCTCGTGACAAACTCGCCGCGAGCGATTTTCCGCGACCAATTCGAGCGCATTTCCGGCGGTACGATTTCGACATCGGCCGGTTTCAAATCTATAACTTTGGCAATTTCCTTTTGTCTGATAACAGATTTTGCCTGACGCGGAGAAATTGCCCGAACCGCGTCGGAAATCAATTTGATATGCTGCGGAGTCGTGCCGCAGCAGCCGCCGATAAACGTCGCGCCCGCTTTGATAAATCGCTTGGCGAATTTCGACATATATTCGGGCGAACACATATAAAATTGTCGCCCTTGAACATCGCGCGGCAGTCCGGCGTTCGGCTGCGCGGAAAGTCTTTTGGCGGTCGCGCCGCGCATTTTTTCGAGCGCGGTCAAGATGTGCGTCGGACCGACGCCGCAATTTAATCCGATGACATCCGCGCCGTATTCGTCGAGCCGCTGCGTAATTGTTTCCGCGTCTGCGCCGAAGATGGTTTCGCCGCTCGTGGCAATCGTCATCTGCGCGATAATCGGCAAATCGGACAGTTCCTTGCAGGCTTTTATGGCTTGCTGAATCTCGGACAAATCCGAGAAAGTTTCGAGCAGAAAAAGGTCAACGCCGCCTTCGAGAAGCGCGGAAATCTGCTCGGCAAACATCTCTTTGGCTTCGTCGAAAGATGTCGGACCATACGGCTCGATTCGTAAATCGAGCGGACCGATTGCGCCCGCGACAAAGACCGTTTCGCCCGCCGCTTCACGCGCTAATTTCACGCCCGCGATATTGATTTCCCGCAATTGATTTTCGAGGCTATAGGCTTGCAAACGATGGCGCGTCGCGCCGAAAGTGTTCGTTTCGATAATGTCCGCGCCCGCTTTGACGTATTCGGCGTGAACTTCGCGCACCAAATCCGGCTGCGTTAAATTCAATTCGTCGTAACTGCGGTTGATGTAAACGCCTTTGTCGTAGAGGCGAGTTCCGACCGCGCCGTCAAAAACGAAAACGCCGTCGCCGCCCAGAACTTCTCTGAAATTTTTCATAAATAATCGATTGCCCGCAGTCGGCGACGCGCCGGAAGACAGGATAAAGCGGCGCATCGCCGACCGCGAACAAAACTAAAAAATCTCGCCTGCCGAAACAGCGCGAGATTTTTCATTTAAAATCTTTTTTACCTCGCTGTTTAGCAGTTTATTTAACGTGGTCGCAAGTCGCTATAACTCACCACGGTTGTTGAAATTAAATTCTGCGATTTTATTTAAAGCGTGTCAAGCCAATCAAAAATCATTTTTGACACTTCGGGCAAAAATACGTCGAGCGTCCCGCTTGTTTCAATCGCCCGATTTCGGTTTCGCATTTCACGCAAGACTCTTTTTCCCGGTCGTAAACTCGCCAGCCGTTCGTGTAACCGCCGCCGTAGTAGCTGCCGTCAATGTTTTCGGGATTGACGTTTAAGGTCGAGCCGTGCGCGATTGATTCCGTCAAAACTTCACGGATTTTTTCAAACAAAACATTCGCCTTTTTCGCGGGAACTTCGTTCGCCGGAATTTGCGGATTGATTTGCGCCAGAAACATCGCCTCCGAAGCGTAGATGTTTCCCAAACCGGTAACTTTTGTTTGGTCGAGCAAAAATTCCTTCAAACTTCTTTTCGATGTTTTCAAAATTTCCCGAAAATACTTCGGCGTAAAATCATCGGAAAAAGGTTCGGGCGCGAGCGACTTTAATTCTTTCGCTTCGTGCAGATTTTCGGTTTCGACGACGCGCATAAAACCGAAATGGCGTTGATCTTGGAAAACGAGTCTTGAATCATCGGCAAAATAAAACGCGGCGTGCGTGTATTTCGGATTTTCGCGCGTCTCCGGCAAAAGCATAAATCTGCCGCTCATTCGCAAATGAGCGATGAGAGTTTGCCCATTGTCCAAATCAAACAAAATATGTTTGCCCCGCCGTTTGACACCGGTTATTTTTGAACTCGACAATCTTTCGGCAAAATCGGCGGCTGAGTTAAAAGGCGCGAGTCGTTCGCGCAAAAGTTCGGCGGCGATGATTGTGCGGGTTGCAACTAATTTATTTAATGATTGGGCGACGAGTTCGACTTCCGGCAATTCAGGCATAAGTGATTTTTCGATTTAATTTCGATTTAAGTAGTCGTTCACAATTATGTTTACCTATATCAATTCGAGCTTTTAGTTATAAACAACATAAGCCTACTTGCTTCAACATTTAACTAATCACAAGATAGTTAAGTCTAATTGTGAACGACTACTTAGTAGTTTAGTCTTCGGCTTTTATTCTTCACCAATTTTTTTCAAGTCGAGGAAATGAAGTCAAAGATTAAAAACCAAAGACTAAAAAAGACCGCTGCTGTTACGCAAACGATCTTTTCAAATTCAAATGTCTAAAACCGCAAAATTAAAATACTTCGACAGGGTTTTCCAATTCGGGTTCTTCGACAAACAAATCGCCCGCTGCGCCGAAGGTCACGGCGCGTCCCTGTCCGTTTGAACTTTGGTAGATATACCAAACGTATAGACCATTGACGGTGCGCCGCGCCACAAAATCGGTTTTACCGTCGCCGTCATAATCGCCGAACAAGCGCGCATCCGTATCTAATCCCCATTGCAAAACGAACGGCTGACCGTCCGAGCTGCGCCGAATATAGTAAGTTACCTCGGCACCTGTCGTGGTGGCACCATTAGGATCACGCTGAATCATATGGTCTTGTCTGCCGTCGCCATCAACATCAATTTGCGCTTGGGGGAAAATAAAATCCGATTGACCCGCAGGTGGTCCACCCCAAAGAACTGTTTGCACTACGCCATCGGAACTGCGACGTGTGAACCAAGCGATTCCATTAACAGTGCCGCGGTTTGTCGTCAAATCGTTTTTACCGTCTTTGTCAAAGTCGCCAACCATTCCAAAGTCGTTTGGTCCCAGCCCGAAAATTTCTCCTTGTGTTTGATTGTCCGAACTTCGGATGATATACCAAATTCCGTCGCTGCGGCGATAAACGGCGATGTCGGTTTTTCCATCACCATCGTAATCGGCAGGCAAAATTTGGTCGGTCGTTAAGCCCCATTGAATTTCACGAACCGTATTAGTGCTGGTTTGCAAAATGCGCCAGAGACGCGCCGTTCCCTGAGTGAAGAAAGCCACTAAATCGCCTCTGCCGTCGCCGTCGTAATCGTCGCTCGCCGAGTTTATGGTGCCTCCTGCACTGACGAATGAATTAAATGACACGCTATTGTTTACGCTGTTCAAAGTGAAAAAACCGTTGGCACTTGGACGGAACACTCTAATATCCGTACGCCCGTCGCCGTCAAAGTCGAACGGCTGCGTTACCAGCTTGACTTGCCCGCGAATCTCGCCGCCGGGAAAGTTTGCCGAGTGGATATTGAAATACCATCTTTTCGCTCGTAAATCAGCGATTTGCGCGGGCGTCGGGTTAAATGTAAATGGACCAATTGTGTTGCTCGTGCCAGTTACTCCCGTAAAAGGAAAACGCACCGGACCGTTTACGCCAATCGGTCCGTTTTCATGAATGTGTCCCATATTTGCCGGTGACGATAAACCGGAATAAGTGCAGTTGACCGTCATTTGGGTCTCAGTCGAGTTGAGAATTAATGTGCAAACGCCTCTAGCGGTTGAATTGTTTGCCGGAACTTCTTGCGCTCCGGTTAAGTAGCCGACAAATCTTTGCTGTGCCGAAGCCGTCATCGAAAATACAAAAGCCGACAACGCGATGGTCAGCATCAGTATAGTTTTTCTTCGCATTTCGCTATACTCCTTAATCTATTAGATGTTACTTGAATGTTTTGAATGGATTGAAAACGCTGTTCTAAACTAGGGATAAATAGAACTACTTGTTTTAGCAACTTCGTTTGCCTGAATTCTAATTTTTTCGGCTTTGAATGTCAACGAAAAGACAATAATGAGAAGGTAAAAAAAACGATTCGACAATACTGACGCGAGACGTTTTATCCAACACGCGATATTTTTTAGTCGGGCGGATTATTCCAACACGCGCGAAAGCCGAAGTTTTTCCGCCGAACGACGAATACCCTTTTCCACTCTTTCGCTTTAAACTTTCGTGTAATCGGTCAGCGAAGTTTTGTCGCCGAGAACCGCGCCATCTGAAACCAATACGTTTCTGCCGATATGACAACTGCGCCCGATGATCGCGCCGCGAATTTGCGCCTGGCTGGAGACGCGCGTGTGCGCCCAGACGACCGAATTCTCCACGATGGCTTTTTCTTCGACGTGAACGCCCGCGCCGATTACCGAATGGACGATTTTCGCATTCGGTTTCACGACGCAGCCTTCACCGAGAATCGAACTTTTATCAACAATCGCCGTCGTCGCAACGTCGGCTTCGGCGGGTTTTCCGACTTTAAAGCCTTTTATTTTCCCGCTCAAAAAATCGTAATGGGCTTGCAGATAACTCGTCGGCGTGCCGATATCGCGCCAGTAGTTGCCGCTCATTACGAAAGCGAAAAATTCTTTGCCGCGTTTCAGCAATTCGGGAAAGACGTTGTATTCAAACGACGTATTTTCGCCTTCGGGAATCAAATCCAAAACGCCCGGCTCTAAAATGTAAATACCCGCGTTGATATTATTAGTGGTTAAATCTTCGAGTTCTTCCGGCTTCGGTTTTTCCAAAAAACGCAGAACCCGTCCGTCGGCTTCCGTCTCGACCAAGCCGTAAGCCGACGGATTCTCGACCGGCGTAAGAACAATCGTCGCATCAGCCTTTTTCTGCTGGTGGAAACCGATGATTTTAAAAACGTCTAAATCAGTCAGAACATCGCCGTTAAAAACAATGGTTGTCTCCCGAATAGCGTCTGCTGCAAACTTATACGCGCCGCCCGTTCCCATCGGGCTCGGCTCGGTCACATAACGCAGATTCACGCCGTAATTCGCGCCGTCGCCCAATTGCTGCTCGATTTTGTCAGGTTGGTAGTTCAGCGAAAGCGTGATGTCTTTCACACCTGCCCGCCGCAGAATCTCGATTTGATAAAGTAGAAAAGGACGATTCAGAACGGGAACAATCGGCTTCGGAGTATAAACTGTGAGCGGGCGAAGCCGTGTGCCTTTGCCGCCCGCCAAAATTAATGCTTGCATAAATGTAAATTCCAAAGGCTAAAGTCTAAAGAGTAAAGTATACTTTTTCAATTCGACTGATTCGATTATAGACGAATCTTCAACTGCAAAAACAAAAAACAAATCCGTAAAAATTCCATACGTTAACCATTGCCAAGAATGTTAAAACTCGTTGACATCTTTCCGATAACCGTGATAATTTTAATTTGGAGATTAAGCGGGAAATATCCCCGACCGTTCCGCCCGACTGCTCCCCGACATTCTTAACCGACAATTTTTACAAACTAAACTTCTGACTTCAGGGGCATTTAATTCACAATGAGCTTCGATAAAAATAAAGCGATGCGAAATGCCGAGCGATTTCTCTCGCAGGGCAAAATTCGCGGGGCGATCAACGAGTATCAGCGAGTCGTCGAAAACGACCCGAAGGATTTCAGCACATTAAATATTCTCGGCGATTTATATGCGAAAAATAGCGAGAAGCAGCAAGCTGTCGGTTGTTTCACGCAGGTCGCCGAACATTACAACACGCAGGGTTTTTCCCATAAAGCCATTGCTGTTTACAATAAAATCTCGCGCATCGAACCGACCTCGATAGAAGTCTCGGCAAAATTGGCGGAACTTTATCAATCGAAAGGCTCCATCGCCGAAGCGCGTCAGCATTACAAAACGCTCGCTGAACATTACCAGCAAAAAGGACAGAAAATCGAAGCCCTGGCGATTTGGAAACAGATAGCCGAACTCGACCCGAACAACACGGAAATTTATTTAAAGATTGCCGAAACCTGCTGGCAGGAAGAGCAGTTCGACGAAGCGACGCGGGCGTTCACCGAAGCGGGTTTGCGATTCATCAGGCACGACAAATTTGAGTCGGCTCTGACGGCTTTCTCGCGCGCATTGGAAATTAAAAAAGGCGATTTGCGGGCTTTGAAAGGTCTTGTCAAAGCGCAAATCGGTTTGGGTTGCGCCGACGAAGCGGCGAGCGCGTTAGAAGAAGTTTTAAAAGAGCAGCCGAACAACCGCGACATTCTCTATTTGTTAGTTGATTGCTACCTCGATATAGATAACGCGGCGCAAGCCGAACGCGCGATTATCAAATTGGTCGAGCAGGAGCCGGCGAATTATCCGAAGTTTTTAGAACTCGTCAAACTCTACCTGAAAAACGGCAATTTGGAGGCGGCGACGCGCGTGCTTTCGATGTCGTCCGAACAGCTTCTGGTCGGCGGGCAAGCGGAAGATTTTCTCGGCTGGACGAACGAAGTTTTAGCCAGAAACCCGGAACAGATTGAAGCGTTGCGCTTGCTGGTGAGCTTCAATAGCTGGCAGCGCGACGAAGCCGCGCTCAAACAATCTCTAGAAAGATTAGCCGAAACCGCGCGGCTTAACGAAGCGGTCGAAGACGAACATTACGCGCTTTCGCAACTCGTAATGATCGCGCCACACGAAACCGCTAACGCCGAACGTCTGCAGGAAATAAACTCGGTTCACGGATTTGAGGCAACTTTGCCCGCGAATGGAAATGGCGTTATTGAAGCAAAGTCTGTCAATGAAATTCCGCAATTTCAAAATTTCACGGTTGCCGACGACGAAGCTAACGGACAGAACGGAAATTCGACCGGATTTGCTTTTGCGGATGTTGAAAGTTCTTACGATTTTGAATCGAATGATTTGAATCAAAATGGCTCGGTAGGCGGCACAAAGGAATTCGAGTTTTATAAAGTGCCGATTGAAGCGACGATTGTCACGAACAATTTTGAAACGTATCAGCCCGAACCGTTGGCGCCGGTTCAAAGCGAACTCAATCTCACCGACGGTTTGAAGCTGCAAAAAGAGCTTGACAGCATTGAGTTTTACGTCGAGCAAGGTTATACAGATTTAGCCACCAAATCCTTAGACGAACTCGAAGCCGAATTCGGAGCGCGCATTGAAATCGCAAGTCTCCGCGCCCGACTCGGCAATGAATCGCCGACTTTAATCGCGGAAATCGAAACCGGAAAAGCCGATTCTGTCAAAACCGATTTCGTCTCCGAAAAAATAGACGTTGCCGAATCGGTTTACGTTCCCGAACAGCCAATCGCGCAGACGATTCAAAGCCCGAAAGAGTTTGATAATCTCGACGAATTGAAAGACGAACTCGACGCGGAAGAAGCCAAAACGGTGGCGAACGACGATTACGAAACGCACTATCATCTGGCGACCGCTTACAAAGAAATGGGTTTGATGGAAAACGCCATCCGCGAATTTCAAGATGCAATCAATTTGGTCGAAATCAACGACGGAACCAGGCGATTTTTCCAGTGCGCCAATCTGCTCGGTCATTGTTTCCTGGAAAAGCAAATGCCCAAAGCGGCGGCGCAGTGGTTCATGCGCGACTTGGAAGTTGCTGATTTAACGGATGAAGAAAAACACGCGATTTATTACGACCTCGGCAATGCTTTAGAAACGCACGGCGAACTGGAAAAAGCCGTCGGCTATTTTGAACAGCTCTATGCCGAGAATGTCGATTACCGCGATGTCAGCCTGCGTTTGCAAAACTTGCAGAAAAAGAATTCGCCAACCTAAATGTTCAGCAGTTTTTTCTGCTTAACCTGCCAGTTTACTTTAAAAAAACAAATTCGCCTGTCGCTCCGGCAACACGCGAATTTGTTTTTCCCCCATACGGCTCGATTTGCCGCCGACTAAAACGTAACCGTCGAACACTTTTAATTATTATACTGAAAAAGCGCGACGGTTTTGGCTAATGTTTGAAATACGCCCCATAAAAGTGGGACGGAAACTAGCAGCCACGCAAAAGCGATGGCGATGGTCGGAGTTTTTTTAACTGTCGTTGTTTGATTTTCCATAGTTTTCTCCTTGTTAAAGTTAAGCGGTCGCTCCTTGCTGGACTCGCGCGGTTTCGGGTTCGGGCGGCGCGACGGGCGCGGTTTCGTCTTTGTAGTAATGTTTGGAATCAACTGGCTTAATCATTAAATTGCTGATAAAACCGATGACGAGCAGACCAGCCATCACGTAAATCGCGGTCGAATAGGCTTGCGCTTTCGGGATGCCGCTGTTGATTTGATAATCGCGCAAATACGTTACGATGGTTGGTCCGGCAATCGCCGCCGCCGACCACGCCGTCAGCAGTCTGCCGTGAATCGCGCCGACCTGCATCGTGCCGAACATATCGCGCAGATAAGCCGGAATCGTTGCAAAACCGCCGCCGTACATCGTTAAAATGAGACAGAACGTGCCGACGAATAACGCCAGATTTCCGGCGTTGGCGAGCGACGGAATCAGGGCGTAAAGCGCGCAGCCCAAGCCGAGATAAATCATATAAGTCGGTTTGCGCCCGATTTTGTCGGACAGCGAAGACCAGAAAAAGCGTCCAATCAAGTTGAAAAACGACAGCAAGCCGACAAATCCGGCAGCCGCGGCAGCCGCGTTTTTGGTCTGTTCGGCAGTCGGCGCGGTGATGCCTTTGAGCAGAAATGTTTCCTGAATCAGCGGCGAAGCCTGCGCCAGAATGCCGATGCCCGCCGTCACGTTTAAGAAAAGAACGACCCACAGAAAATAAAACTGCGGTGTTTTAATCGCTTCGTCCGCCGTGACGCTCGCCGTCGTAATCATCGCGTTGTCATTTTTGACGGGCGGCGTGTAGCCTTCGGGTTTCCAGCCTTCCGCCGGGACGCGCACGGTGAAAACGCCGAACATCATAAACACGAAATAAATCGCGCCCATCGTCAGAAACGTTTCCCACACTCCGACTGAAGTCGGAGTGGCGTAAAACTTCATCAAATTATCCGCCAGCGGCGAGCCGATCATCGCGCCGCCGCCGAAACCCATAATCGCCATCCCGGTCGCCATTCCCGGACGGTCGGGAAACCATTTTATCAAGGTTGAAACCGGCGAAATATAACCGAGTCCCAGACCGATGCCGCCTAAAACGCCGTAGCCCAAATACAAAAACCAGATGATGTGCAGATAAATTCCGATTGCCGCAATCAAAAAACCGCCCGCGAAACAACAGGCGGAAGCAAACATCGCTTTGCGCGGTCCGACGCGCTCCAGCCATTTGCCGAAAACGGCGGCGGAAAGCCCCAAAAAAACAAAGGCGATATTGAAAATCCAAACCGTCGTCGTCAAGCCCCAATCGCCCGGCAGAGATTCTTTAATTCCGAGCAGCCGCGACAACGGCAAATTGAAAACCGACAGCGCGTAAGCCTGACCGATACAAAGGTGAATGGCGAGCGCGGCAGGCGGCACAAGCCAGCGGCTGTAACCCGGCGGCGCAATCGTGTGGTCACGATCCAGAAAAGGTAAAGCGGACATTTAATTTTCTCCTTTCTATTTTTGTTTTTAAGACAGCTTTATGTATTTGGAAAAACGGCTAACCACAACTTCCGCCGAATTTATTTTTGAAACCGGACAAACGCATTTCCGCGCTCAACAACTCATTGATTGAATAATCGGACAAAATTAAAGTGGGAAATGAAGCCACAGATAAACACAGATGCACACGGATAAATCAAATAAAATCTGTGTTTATCTGTATCAATCTGTGGCTTCATTTTCTTTATCTTAAATCTATTCGATTTATTATTTGCTGTATTTAGAACTAAAAACGGTTTTCGCTACCGAACCGATAACCGAAACCCAAACTGCCGCGCTGACAACGTTTTCGAGATTTATTTTGCCCAGAAAACTCGATTTTGCGCGGGCGTGGCTCAAACTTCTTTTGGTTGGCGCGTTCGCGTAACCTTCGACGTAATCGTAATCGAATTTCCCGACAATTCCGGCTTCGCCCGTTTTTGAAACGTGCGGCGCGACGGTGATGCGAATGAATTTGGAAACCGGCGTGTTGCTGCGGTCGGCGGTCGAACCGATTGGCACAAGCACGTTGGCTTCGGGAAAATAAGTCGCCGCGCAGCCCTGCGGAATGTCATACGGCACGACGATAAAATGATGCGCGTGTCGCTCGCCGTCGTCAAAATGGCTGGTCAAATCAACGACTTGCCCGGTTTTCAGATTGCGCTCGCGCATATCATCCGGGTTCATCAAAATCACGCGCCGCTCGTTATGGATGCCGCGATAACGGTCTTCGAGACCGTAAATCGTCGTGTTGAATTGGTCATGCGTTCTGATTGTCATCATTATCAATTCACCGTCGGCGAAAGTATGAATCGGAAGTTCGTGAACCGTAAAATTAGCTTTGTTCGTCGCCGTCGGAAACACGCCTTCGCGCGGTTTGTTTGGCAAGTAGAAACCGCCGCCGTGCCGGACGCGCTCGTTGTAATTGTCGAAACCGGGAATCGTTTTTTCGATTTTCTCGCGGATGTTGTCGTAATCGGCAGCCATCGCGTCCCAATCAACCGTTGATTTCGCGCCCAAAACCGCTTTCGCCAAGTTTGCGACAATCCACGGTTCGCTCCGCAGATGTTCGCTCGTCGGCTCTAAGATACCTTTCGACTGCTGAACAACGCCCATCGAATTTTCGCAACTGACAAATTGATAGCCGCCTTTTTGTTCGTCTTTTTCCGAACGTCCGAGACACGACAAAATCAACGCTTCTTCGCCCGTAATCAAAGCCGTGCGATTGAGTTTAGTAATCACCTGCGCGGTTAATTTGGTGCGCTGAAGAGCCTTTCCGGTGTATTCGGTGTCGGGTGTCGCCGACAGAAAATTGCCACCGAGAGCGAAGAAAACTTTGCCGCGCCCGACATACATCGCTTTAATTGCTTCGACCGTATCGTAACCGTGATGACGCGGCGCGGTGAAATTAAATTCTTCGTCGAGCTTTTTCAAAAATTCTTCGCGCGGGCGTTCCCAGATGCCGACGGTTCGGTCGCCTTGCACGTTTGAATGCCCGCGCACCGGACACAAACCCGCGCCTTCGCGTCCGATGTTGCCGCGCAGAAAATGCAGATTGGCGATTTCCTGAATCGTGCCGACGGCGTTTTTCTGCTGCGTCAGACCCATCGCCCAACAGGTAATCACGCGATTCGATTTCATATAAAGCGCGGCGGCTTGCTCGATTATCTCGCGGCTGACTCCGCTTTGTTCGACAATATCGTCCCAATTCGCGTTTTCGAGATTTTGGCGAAATTCATCGAAACCGGCGGTGTCTCTTTCGATAAAATTTTTGTCCAAAACCGTTCCCGGATTTGCCGCTTCCGCCTCAAACATAAATTTCATCATTCCCTTCAAAACCGCCATATCCCCGTTGATGCGAACCGGCAGATGTAAATCGGAAAGCGGCGTTCCTTTGTTGCCCAGAACGGCAATCGGAAATTTCAAAGGATTTTTATATTCGCCAGGATTTGGATTGACGACGCTCAACAGTCCGGCTTCGGGCAACGGATTCATCGTCAGAATTTTCGCGCCGTTGTGTTTCGCCTGTTCGAGCGAAGTCAGCATTCGCGGATGATTCGTTCCCGGATTTTGCCCCAGAATAATTATCAAATCGCACTTGTTAAAATCTTCGAGCGTAACCGTTCCTTTGCCAATTCCGATGGCTTCGGTGAGCGCTGTGCCTGAAGATTCGTGACACATATTCGAGCAGTCGGGCAAATTGTTCGTGCCGAATTGTCGGATAAAAAGCTGATACAAATACGCGGCTTCGTTCGACGCTCTGCCGGACGTGTAAAAAATCGCTTCGTCGGGCGTATCGAGCGCGTTTAGTTCTTTGCCCAAAATTGAAAAAGCATTTTCCCAGCTGATCGGTTCGTACTGCGTCGCGCCTTTTGGCAGATACATCGGATGCGTGATGCGTCCTTGTTTGCCGAGCCAGAAGTCGGATTTATGCGAAAGTTCGGCAACGCTGTGCTGTTTAAAAAATTCCGGCGTAACCTGTCTCGTTGTCGCTTCGTCGGCGACGGCTTTTGCTCCGTTTTCGCAGAATTCAAAAAGATGCCGTTCGCCGTCCGGGTCAGCCCACGCGCACGATTGGCAATCGAAACCGTCTTTTTGATTCATTGCTTTGAGCGTCCGCAAAGTGCGAATTACGCCCATTTCGCCGAGTGTGTGTTTCATTGTCGAAAAAATCGCGGGTAGTCCGGCGGCAAAATGTTCCGGTTCGGTAACGCGCAAGCCGGTAAATTCTTCGGGCGTTTCAGCACTGATTAAATTGCCGTTTCCGTTATCTGTTAAATCTTCGTGCGAATTTCGCGCTTCGGCGTTTTCGGCTCGCCGTATTTGTTCGTGAGCGCTGCTTGCGCCGGTCGGTTCGGCGACGGCTTCCTGAATGATGTCGTTTTCCGAGCGAATATCTTCTTTGCCCGCCGTCCAGTGGCTCGCCTGCTCTTTATCGGCTTGGTTCGCCGCTTCGTGCGCGCCTTCGATTTGCGTTCCTTCGCGCGGGTCAACCGTTTGGTTAAAATCTTCGTTTGCCATTTCTCAATCTCCCAAAGTCGTTTGTTACAATTTAGTTTTTCAGCCGCATTTTCCCGTCGGATGCGGAAATGCGTCCGAGTTGTCCGGGTCGTCTTTTCTGTCCAGACAGACGAAATCTTTTTCAATCAAAATTTTCAGAATATTTTCCGCATCGCCGTTTTCGATTGGCTGCTCGCTTCTTAAACTAACTTCGTCGGACTCAACCCAATTTCGCGCCGCTTTTTCGGGAACTAAAACCGTGATTTGATTGTCGGCAAAAAATGTGTTTATTTGCTCTGCTTCGCCGTCGGCTTCAAGAATATAACTCAACTGCGCGGCGGGCGACGCGCCGAATCGAATCGTTTCCACAACGCGCCCGATTTTTCCGAATTGCTCGACTTCACCGCGCAAAAGTCGGAGGCGCAACGAATTTCCCCTGATACGAAGTTTCATAAAAAAACCGTTACTGTGCCGTCATTATTGACGCTTACGCTTTCTCAAATTTAACGGATTCACCTTTCTTCACCGTTTTTTGACCTTCGATTCTTTCCGCGCCGCAGTAAATATTAAAACGGTTGTCGCGGACAAAACCGAGCAGCGTCATTCCGTATTCACCCGCCAATTCGACGGCGAGACTCGACGGCGCGCCGACCGCCGCTAATATCGGTATTCCAGCCATCAAAGCCTTTTGCACAAGCTCGAAACTGGCGCGTCCGCTGACCAGAAGCAATTTGTCGGAAACCGGCGTTTTGCTGGCGAGAAACTGCGTTCCGATGAGTTTATCAACCGCGTTGTGCCGCCCGACATCTTCGCGCAAACTCTCCATTTCGCCCGCCGTATTAAAAAGCGCGGCGGCGTGCAGTCCGCCCGTGCGGTCGAAAACATTTTGGAATGAGCGCAGAATTTCCGGCAAACGGTGAATCGTTTCGCTGGCGAAAACCGGACTCGAATGTTCGGCTAACGAACAAACGCCGGTTTGCAACGCTTCAATCGAAGTTTTCCCGCACACGCCGCAGCTCGAACTCGTGTAAAAATGCCGTTCCAATCGTTTGAAATCAATTGCCACGTCCGAGCGCAAATCAACACGCACAGTATTATTAAATCCGCCGTCTTTGGCGGGAATGCCGCAATGCTTAATTTTATTGATTTGGTCGGCTGATTTGATAATTCCTTCGGTGAAAAGGAAACCGGCGGCAAGCTCGAAATCGTCGCCCGGCGTTCGCATTGTGATAGAAACGCTTTTGTGTTTCGCTTTGCCGCTTTCGTTAAATCCGAGACGAATTTCCAAAGGTTCTTCGACGGCGAGCGCGTCTTGTTCAACCAAACTTTCGCCGCCCGATTTTATCCGGCGAACTGTCTTTTCCGTAAAATTCTGCTGTTTCGTCATCAAATTTTACTGCGGTTTTGAACTTTTTAAACTTTTAGAAAGATGTGGTTTATGAAGATTTAACACTTTGGTAAAACAAAGTCAATTGAAAAATATTACGCTGTCAGTTTTGCGGAAGTAACAGTTTAACGGTTGCCTTAACAACCAAATCAAGGCTGTTTTCCATTGTCTACATTTCCAAGCTAGCTTTAATGACGTGGACAGGTGAAAGGCGTTCTTTTTTGTTTGTGAGTTTGTCGAATGCTATTGAATTCAATGCGCGTTCATCGGCGGTAAAATGGTATTTAGCAAATGCGCGGCAATTGCTCGCCGAGCTGCAAATCAACCACTCGAGTTCCACCGATACCGGTTTTAGCGACGACCATTCCGGCGTGTTCGCCGACTACTTCGCCGATGATTTCCGCCTTTTCGCCGAACGCATTTTCACGCATCTTCTCAATTATTTGATCAGCTAATTCGCGCGGCAGAATCGCCACGAGTTTGCCTTCGTTGGCAACGTAAAGCGGATCGAGTCCGAGCATTTCGCAAGCCGAACGGACAATGCGCGGAACGGGAAGTTTATTTTCCTGCAAACGGATGCCGACGTTTGAAGACTTGGCGATTTCATTTAAAACCGAAGCCACGCCGCCGCGCGTCGCATCTCTCAAAACGTGAATGTCTTTCGTAACCTCCAACATTTCCGCCACCAAATTGTGCAGCGGCGCGCAGTCTGAGTAAATCGGCGCGTCAAATTCCAATCCTTCGCGGACGCTCATAATTGCAATTCCGTGCAGACCGATTTCGCCGGAAACGATAACGACATCGCCGACTTGCGCCAGATTTGGCGCGATGTTCACGCCTTCGGGAATGATGCCGATACCCGAAGTGTTGATAAAAACGCCGTCGCCTTTGCCGCGCTCGACAACCTTCGTATCGCCGGTGACGACGCGCACATTCGCAATTTTCGCGGCGCGACTCATCGAATCCACGATTTTCCCTAAAGATTCCATCTCGAAACCTTCTTCGATGATAAATCCCGCGCTCAAAAAAAGTGGTCTCGCGCCGCTCATCGCCACGTCGTTCACCGTGCCGTTAATTGCCAAATCGCCGATGTTGCCGCCCGGGAAAAACAGCGGATTGACGACAAAGGAATCAGTTGAATAAGCGAGACGCGAGCCGTTTTGCGTGATTTCATTTAAATCAATCGTCGCCGCGTCGCCCAATTTTTCCAGCGTTTCATTTGAGAAAGCGGGCAGGAAAAGATTTTCGATTAGCTCGTTCGACAATTTCCCGCCGCCGCCGTGTCCGAGAACGATTTTCGGGTAATCACGCAGCGGCAGCGGACAAGTCCAATTACTGAAATCTAAATTCATTCGGTGTAACTTTTCAATCTAACAAGTTGCGAACGCCGCGTCGCACCAAATCGGTTGTCAGCCCGTAAACCAGATGCGAAGAAAGCGCGTAAGCGTTCGTCGAAAGCGGATATTTAGTCGCCGGTTTTGAAAGTCCGAGCGCCGGGACGACAATATCATCCGCCACTAGCCAAACCGCCGCGCCGAACGGCAGTCCCAAAGCGGAAGTCGTAACGGGCACAATCTCGGCGGCAATGCCGTAAATCAAACCCGACGTTGCGCCCATCGCGTAATGCACCGCAACGCCCGCCGGTTCTTTTTCGCTTTTCTTCAACTTATGGTCAAAGACATTTTCCGAAACGGCTTCGGCGGTTTTGACGTTTGCCGGTTCGTCTTCTTTTTTCTTTTTCGGCTTTTTCTCTTCTTCCGAAAGCGCACTTAAAAGCGTCTGAAATTCGCTCATGATGAAAGAAGCGACCAGCCCGCCCACAAGTCCGGCAACCGCGCCTTTTACCACATCGCCCGCATCTATTTGTTTCATATCATCTCCTAACATTCGCTCTTTTTAATTTGTAGGCTGCCAAATATATTTTCCGGTTTTATCTATGTAGCCGATTTTTTCTTCGACAGTAACCCGTGACAATCCTTGATGAAACATTTCCGCCCAATCAAATTGCGGCTTAATTTGAGTTTTTCCTCTTTTATCAATAAAACCCCACTTACCATCAATTCTGACAGGTGCTAAACTTTCCGAAAACGAATTTACGACTTCATATTTTATATCAATAACAACCTCGCCGGTTTTATCAATAAATCCCCACTTGCCGCCCGATTTTTGATGACCATACCAAGTCATTCCGATATTTACAGCCGCCAATCCTTCGGAAAATGAATTTGCCCAATCAAACTTTGGTTCGATAATTGTTTTGCCTAATTTATCAATATATCCAAACTTTTGGCGGTCAAGAGACATTACTGCAAGTCCTTCGGAAAACGGAGATGCAAATTGAAATTGCCTATTGATTTGGATTTCACCGTTTTCATTTATGTATATGTATTTTTCGTTTTTTCGTATTACCGCGAGATTTTCATCAAATGAAGTTGCATTTGTGACAGCATCGCCGTCAAAATTCGGCTCTATCACAAAATTACCTTTTTTGTTGATATAACCGATGTTTCCATTCAGGTAAACATAAGATAAACCGTCTTTGAAACTGCCGGTGATTTTACCTGTAAAACTATCAAAACGCGGTTCTATGACGGTATTTCCACTTCGATTAATGAATCCTATTTTGTCGTCAGAGTTTTCTTGAACTGCGGCTAGACCTTCCGAAAAATCATCGGCAAAGCGATATTCTTTTCCGTTTGTAATTGATTTTCCTGTTTTATCAATGTAGTAAAACCAGCCGTTATCATCTCTAACTTTGGCTAAACCTTCGGAAAAATTTCCCGCTACAAAAAAGCGCGGTTTAATAATAACTTTACCTTTTCCGTTAATGTAACCCCATTTTCCATTCACGCGAACCGGCAACAAAATTGAATCTTTCTGCTCATTTTGCGGATAAACATTTAATGACAAAACGAATAAACAAATAATAGTAAGAGATGCGATAGAGCCTGTTTTTAGCTTTTTCATATTTGTTTAGACAAATTTCAAAATAGAATGTTCCTTCAATAGAGAAACAAACCGAAAATTATCAACGGGTTTCTCGTGTTTAGAAGGAAATTAGTTATTTTGCCGTCGCCGCAAATCGCCCGTAATTATAATAAGCCGCGCACGCGCCTTCTGAGGAAACCATCGTCGCACCGAGCGGTTTGCGCGGTGTGCAGTTTACACCAAAGCATTCGCATTCGTGCGGCTTAATCATTCCCTGCAAA
>Ga0136611_10001180_pt1 | contig 18103 bp, 15 predicted proteins | sample AntDrymUQ2232306_2_FD_106645 | JGI IMG/M metagenome (GOLD analysis project Ga0136611, IMG submission 106645) | Polar desert sand microbial communities from Dry Valleys, Antarctica - metaG UQ223 (23.06) | ecosystem: Environmental > Terrestrial > Soil > Desert | place: Antarctica: Dry Valley...
AGCCATGCGATCACGATACCCCCACGGCTGCCCGGAGCCGGTGCCTAGAATCGCCGGGATGATCGACCTCCGCTCCGACACCGCCACGCGTCCCAGCAAGGCGATGCGCGCCGCGATCGCGGCAGCGGCCGTCGGTGACGAGCAGAAGCGCGAAGACCCGACCGTGAACGAGCTCGAGGCGCGGGGAGCGACGCTGCTAGGGCAGGAGGCGGCGCTCTATCTGCCGACCGCGACCATGGCGAACCAGATCGCGCTCCGACTCCACACCGAGCCGGGAGACGAGCTCCTCGGCGAGGAGAACTGCCACATCTTCATCTCGGAGCTCGGCGGTCCAGCGGTTCACTCGGGTGTTGTCACCCGGGGCCTCCCCGGCGTCGCCGGGCGCTTCACGCCGGAGCAGGTCCGCGCGGCCTTCCGGGTGCCGGCGATTCACTCGCCGCCCACGAAAGTCGTCTGGGTGGAGAACACTCACAACGCCTCCGGCGGCCGGATCTGGCCGCTCGAGGAGATCGACGCACTCCGCGAGACCTGCGACGAGCTAGGGCTCCGCTTTCACCTCGACGGCGCGCGACTCATGAACGCTGCCGTCGCGAGCGGGGAGGAAGCGGCCACGATCGGACGGCGCTTCGACACGGTCACGCTCTGTCTCTCCAAGGGCCTCGGCTGCCCGCTCGGCGCTCTTCTGGCAGGGCCGGCCGAGTCGATGGCGAAGGCGCGGCGGCTGAAGCATCTCTTCGGCGGCGCTATGCGTCAGGCGGGAATCGTCGCCGCCGCCGGTGTCTATGCGCTCGACCACAACGTCGAACGGCTGGCCGACGACCACGCGCGGGCGAAACGGCTCGCGCTCGGGCTCGCCGAGGCCGGGCTCGCCGTCGACCCCGACCGGACCGAGACGAACTTCGTCCAGGTCGACGTCTCCCCGTTGACCCCGGCCGAGGCGATGACGCTCCTCGCCGAGCAGGGAGTGGGGCTCTCCGCGACGATCCATCCCACGGTCCTGCGCGCCGTCACGCACCTCGACGTGGACGACGACGACATCGACCGCGCGGTCGAGCTGATCCCGGGTGCGCTAGCCCTTGTCAGCGCCTGACGCCCTCCGCGAGGAGCTCGTCCGGCGGCTGCGGGCCGCCCAGGCCGAGCAGCGCGCACCGTCGATCAGTGCGGTGGTCTTTCGTGGCGACGAGCTGCTCTGGCAGGACGCGGTCGGTCTCGCCGACGTCGAAGCCGCAACGGTCGCCTCGCCCGAGACCCAGTACCGGATCGGCTCGATCACGAAGACGTTCACCGCGGTCTGCGTGATGCAGCTCCGGGATGCGGGCGAGCTCTCGCTCGACGATCCGCTCGACCGGTTCATCCCCGAGAGTCCCCACGCGCCGACGCTCGGGAGGATGCTCGCGCACTCGTCGGGCCTGCAGCGAGAGCCGCCCGGCGAGATCTGGGAGTCGATGCAGGCTCCGAGCCGCGAGGAGCTCGTGGCGGGAACGGCCGACGCCGAGCAGCTGTTCCGGCCGGGCTCGTGGTGGCACTACTCCAACCTCGCCTTCGCGCTCCTCGGCGAGGTCGTCGCCAGGAAGACCGGCGGCACCTGGGAGGAGGCGCTACGGGATCGCGTGCTCGAGCCGCTCGGCCTCGCCCGGACGACCCCGGCCGTCGAGCAGCCGGCGGCGCGCGGGTACTTCGTCGAGCCCTACTCCGACACGGTCACGCTCGAGCCCGATCCCGATCTGGGCGGCTCGGGAGCGCTCGGCAAGCTCTGGTCGACGACCGGCGACCTCGCCCGTTGGGGCGGCTTCCTCGCGACCGGCGACGATCGCGTTCTCGCCGCCTCAACGCTCGAGGAGATGTCGCACGTTCGCGCGATGGTCGATCACGAGCGCTGGACGCTGGCTTGGGGCACCGGGCTCGAGCTCTACCGGCAGGGCGAGCTGGCGTTCATCGGTCACGGCGGCGCGATGCCCGGTCACCTGGCCGGCCTGGTCGTCAACCGCGGCTCGAAGATCGGCGCCGCCGTGCTGATGAACACGAGCGCCGGTGGCCGGCCCGAGGCCCTGGCGCTCGAGCTCGCCGGCGCGGCGATGGCAGCTCTCCCGGCGACCGCGGAGGAATGGCGTCCCGGGGAAGCCGTTCCCGGCGAGGTGCTACCGCTCCTCGGCCGCTGGTGGACGGAAGGCGAGGAGCTCGTCTTCTCGTGGCGGGGTCGACTCGAGGCTCGACTCGTCGGTGCGACCGTCCGCGATCTTTCGGTCTTCGCCCCCGAGGGCGGCGGCTACCGCTGCGTCGAGGGTCGCGAACGCGGTGAGCTCCTGCGCGTCGTGCGGGACGGGAACGGCGAGGTCGAGAAGATGTACTTCGCGACCTACCCGCTCCGCCGCGAGCCGTCGACCTTCTAGATCTTCGGGAGTAGCGGCCGGACAGCTGTGACAAACCGCTCCGCGTCGCGCTTCCGGTGCTCGCCGAAGGTGATTTCGTCGCCGGCGACGACGACACGCAAACTCGAGCCGAGCGCCCCTCGCTTCAAGTGGAGACCCTCTACCGCAGGGTAGGGCCATTCCAGCCAGAGCTCACCGAAAATGCGCGTGAAGAAAATCAGGCGCCGGTCGGTCGCGACGAGGAGGCCCGCGCGCACGCCTCTGGTCGTCGAGAGGAACGCGATCGGCGTCTCGCCCTCCTCGAGCCGCTCGAGGAGCAGCTCCAGCTCGTCGTCCACGAGCAAGCGCCGCTTGAACGAAGCATCCGCCAGCTCCTGAACGGCGTCGACCCGAGTCGTCAGCTCCGGTTCCATCCGCACGATCAGGCCCGGCGGCAGCGCCGCGTCGATCGCTCGAACCGCCTCGCGGCCCTTCCTCCAGACCGAGGGCTCGACGTCTACGAAGAAGCCGTCGCTGGTGAGCAGCGTGCGCGACGCGTCCGGGTAGCGGAGTGCGAGCACGCAGTCGTCGAAGCGCGCCGTCACCTGACGAGTCTCGCTGATTCTGATCGTGACGCCCTCATCCCCGACGACGAGCTGCGGCAGCCGCGAGGTGCGTCGGCCGAGCCCGCGCGAGGGGTAGACCCGTCCGCCGAGCGCGGCCGTCGAGGAGAGCGGGTACTCCGCGAGTCGCGCGGGCCTGGCCGTCTCCGGCGGAGCGATCACGAGCAGCGTCGCGAGGGCCTCGGCGAGCGCGCTCGCGATCTCATCCCGGGTGAGCTCTTTGCGGATGCGTGCGAGCTCGGCGGGTTGGACGAACTCGGCCCCGAGCAGATGCTGTGCCGAGGCGTAGAAGAGCTGCGACGGGATCGCCGTCGGGTCGCTCATCGTCCGGTCGGCGAAACGGCGCTCGTCATCCAGCTCCTGCTCAGTAGGCCCCTCGGCCGCCAGCGTGTCGAGCACCGCGAGGGTCTCCTCGACGACGCGACTCGAGTTCGCCTCCATCGTGTCGATCGCGACGACGACGTGGACGAGCTCGTCGGTCAGCGGCATGAACTCCGCCGCGGGGGCGTAGCTGAGCCCGAGCTCGTATCGGATCCGCTGCTGCACGCGGTGCTCGAGGATGCTGACCACGGCTGCGAACGCGCTCGAGCGGCGAGCAAGGAGCGAGAATGCCACGCCGCCGAACGGGCCTTCGGGATAGAACGCGGGCAACGAGAGCCCGTCCAGCTGGCGCGGCTCGGGCGTGGGCGACGCGGTGCCTGCTCCGAGATCGACGCCGAGGTCTTCGGGTGCTCCCGTCAGCCAGATCGCGGCGTTCCCGCTGACGAAGCGGGTGCGCGCCCACCCGTCCAGGTGGTCGGCCGACAGCGCGCGCAGCCCGTACTCGTCGTAGCCGGTGAGGCCGTGTCCGTGCGGGCCGAAGCGAAGCGCGAACGCGAGCCGCACCGGGTTTGGGCCCTGGATCGCCTCCTCGGCCAAGAGGACGTTCCGCTCGGTCTCCAGCCGCTCGAGGGGCAGGGCGCCGATCCGCTCGGCGGTCTCCGCGAGGAACGGAAGCACGAGGTCGGCGTCGCCGCTCGCCCAGAAGCTCGTGACGATGTTGTCGACGCTGCCGTTCCAGTCGAGCGCCCGCCGCCCCGTCACCGGTAGCGCGAGGTGCTCTACGAGATGGGTGATGCCGCAGGTCGGTGCACTCTCGTCGGCACGCCCGACCCGGAAGAGGAGCGACCCGACGAACGGCGGCGGTCCCTCCGCGAAGAAGACGGGAACGTTGCCGACCGCCCCGCGTTGGAGCTCGGTCAACCTGGAGAGCGGTCGCCCACGGCGAAGAACGCGACCGCGATCCCGATGTAGACGACGATCAGGATCACGCCCTTCAGCCTGCTCGACTGTCCGTCCGCAAGCAGAGCAGAGGTCACCACGACGGCGACCGCGAGCGCGATGATCTCCACTTCGCGGAGCGCGAGGGCGAGCGGTTCGATCACGAGCGCGAGGAGCGCGACAGCGGGGATCAGGAAGACGGCCACCTGGGCGCTCGAGGCGAGGGCGATCTCGGCGGCGAGCTTGATCTTCCCGCGAGCCGCGACGACGACGGCGCCGCCGTGCTCGGCCGCGTTCCCGACGATCGCGATCACGACCGCCGCAAGGAAGAACTCGCTGATCCCGAAATCCTCGGCGAAGCCCTCGATCGAGCCGACGAGGATCTCGGCGACGAGCGCGGTGATCACCGTCGCGGCCGCGAGGACGACGAGCGCGCGCTTCAACGACCAGCCCAGGATCTCCTCGTCACTTGCGATGTGGAGCGCGGCGTGACGGCGGAGCGAGTAGTAGGTCAGGCCGAGGTAAGCGACGAGCAGGACGATGGAGACGGGGATCGAGAGGTCGACGATCGAGTCGCGCTCCGGATCGCCGTGCCAGCCGGGAATCGAGGGGATCAGGAGCAGCAGTGTCGTGACGGCCACGAGTCCGAGCGCGAGGAAGCTCGATTGCTTGTCGATCTCGCCGCGACCGCCGAAGAGGAGCGAGAACCCGAGCACGAGCAAGAGGTTCCCGATCACGGAGCCGGTGAGCGACCCACGCACGACCTCGAATTGCATCGAGTTGACGGCGAGGAGCGCGATGATCAGCTCGGGGGCGTTTCCGAAGGTGGCGTTGAGGAATCCGCCGATTCCGGGGCCCGTGTGCTCGGCCGCGTGCTCGGTCGCCTCGCCGATCAGCCAGGCGAGGGGGATCAGGGCGGCGGCCGCGAGGACGAAGTCCAGCGTGTCGGCGGGGTGGAAGACGTAGTGGATCAGGACGACGATGGGCGCCAGGGCGACCGACGTAAAGAGGATCCGGCGAACCATGGCCGTCACCCTAACGAGACGCTCGTCGCGAGCGGACGGTTCAGCGACTGCCTGAAGTTCATGCGAATGTCAAGTCTTGCGGCGAGGGTCGGACGCGCCCACAATTCCTCCTGTGGAACACCCCGCCCAGGCTGCGCCGGTCGAGCTTCCGCTTCGCCCTCAGGACGAGGTCGAGTGCCGCCGCTGCGAGGTTCACTGCGGCAAGGTCGTCTACCCCGGCTCCTGCCTCGAGCGCTCGTGCCCGTTCGTCTACGCCTACGAGGCCTGGGGCCACACCTACATGGGGTGCATGCAGAAGGTCTACGACGTCGAGATCGACCTCGACCTGCTTCGCGCCGCCGAGGAGCTGCCCGAGGGCTTCGGCGCCGTCCGCTCGGCCCGGGCGCCGCTGCCGATGTGCAAGATCGAGGTCGCGCCCTGCTACGAGTCGCGCGGCGACGAGCTCGGCTGCCGGAACCCGGAGTTCCGGGAGATCCCGAGCGGCCGCCCGAGCTTTCGGGTCTTCGCTCAGATCACGCCGACCGCCTAGCTCGACCCGCCTAGCTCGAACGCCCAGTTCGAACGACAGGCTCAACTCGGGCGAGCCGGTGACGACTATCAGGGCATGGCCCGACTTCAGATCCTCGCCCGGCTCCTGCTCGCCGCCGCTCTCGGCTCGACGCTCCTGCTCGGCGTCCGGCTCACCGTGGGCCTCGGCTCCGTCTCGCTCGAAGCCTCCGCAGACCGTTGGCTCGGCGCAGTCGGGCCGATGGCGGCCGGTCTCGCGCTCTGCCTCCGGTCGCTTCGCGCGGGGCGCGAGCGCGCGGGTTGGCTGCTCCTCGGCCTGGCTCTCGTCTGCTGGTCCGGTGGCGCGTGGTGGTACTCCGTCTTCCACTGGTCGCTCGAGGAGGTCCCGTACCCGTCGGTTGCGGACGGCCTCTGGATCCTCTTCTACCCGCTGGCCGTCGCGGGCCTGATCTCGCTCGCCGCCGGCCGGACACAGGAGCGCTCGGCACTGTCCTGGCTCGACGGGACGATCGGTGCGCTCGCGATCGCTGCGGTCGGCGCGACCGCCGCCTTCGAGCAGATCGTCGCCTCGACAAGTGGCTCGGCGCTCGCGGTCGCGACCAATCTCACCTATCCGCTCGGCGACCTCGCGCTGGTCGCGCTCGTGGCGGGGACGATCCCGTTTGCGGGCTGGAAGCTCGGCCGCAGCTGGGCGCTCCTCACCGTCGGGCTCGTGATCTTCGGCGTCTGCGACACCTTTTATCTCTTCCGGATCGCGGACGGCAGCTATGTAGCGGGCACGGTGCTCGACGCGGGCTGGCTCGTCGGGGCGGTCGTCGTCGCCCTCGCCGGTTGGAATCACACCAAGGTGAAGGTCTCGGGCATCGCCACCGCCTGGGCCGCCTTCGCCTTCCCGGCCTGCTCCGGCGCGATCGCGATCGCCGTCCTCGTCTATGACCACTTCAACCCGGTGCACCTGCTGGCGCTCGCGCTCGCCACCGCATGCCTCGTCGCCGTCCTCGGGCGAATGACCGTGATCTTCCGCGAAAACCTCGCGATGATCGCCCAGAGCCAGGTCGAGGCCGCTACGGATCCGCTCACCGGCCTCGGCAACCGCCGCAAGCTCAGCGCCGACCTCGAAGCCGTCAACGGCAACGCCACCCTCGTCCTGCTCGACCTCGACGGCTTCAAGGCCTACAACGACACCTACGGTCACCCCGCCGGCGATGCGCTCCTCGACCGGCTGGGCGTGGCGCTGACGGGCGAGCTCCTCGGCCGGGCGACCGCCTACCGGATGGGAGGGGACGAGTTCTGCGTCCTCGGAATCGCCGAATCCGACGCGACCGACCTCGCTCAGAAAGCGTCGGACGCTCTCTGCGAGACGGGGGAGGGCTTCCACATCAGCAGTTCGTTCGGAACGGTTTCGCTTCCCGAGGAGGCGGAGGACACGAGCGCCGCTCTGCGTCTCGCCGACACCAGGATGTATGCGCAGAAGCAGCGGCGTCGTTCCTCGGCCGGGAGTCAGAGCAAGAGTGTCCTCCTCCGAGCGCTCCAGGAGCGGAGTCCTTCTCTCTTCGAGCACGTCGCGGACGTCGCCGACCTCGCCGTCGACGTCGGCCGCCAGCTTCGGCTCGAGGATCACGAGCTCGAGCAGCTGCGCCACGCCGCCGAGCTCCACGACGTCGGCAAGGTCGCGATTCCGGACGCGATCCTCGAGAAGAAGGGCCCGCTCGACCCGAGCGAATGGGTCTTCGTGCACCAGCACACGCTGATCGGGGAGCGAATCATCGGCGCCGCGCCGGCACTCGTTCCCGTCGCCCGGGCGGTTCGCTCGACCCACGAACGCTGGGACGGGCTCGGCTATCCCGACCGGCTCGCAGGAGAAGAGATCCCGCTCGTCGCCCGGATCGTCGCGGCCTGCGACGCGCTCGCGGCGATGGTCTCGGACCGGCCGTACCGCCTGGCCGTCGACCTCCAGCAGGCGCTCGACGAGCTCGACCGCTGCGCCGGGACACAGTTCGACGCGAGCGTCGTCAGCGCCGTGCGCGCCGTCCTGACCCATTCGGCCGGCTCGCTTCAGCCTGCCGGCCTCGCCGCCTGACTGCCGGGACCTAGCGTCCCCGCTTCTTCGGCGCCGTCCAGCGCGCGTGGAGGTCGCGCACCTTCTTCATCTCGGCCAGATCCGGCCCGTGCTTGTCCGGGCCCGGCGTCTCCATCACCGCGGGCAGGCCCTGCAGCGACGGATGCGAGAGGAAGACGCCGAGCTCCTCGCCGAGCTCGCCCTCGAGCACGTTCGCGTGCCGGTCGCGATTCGATCCGAGCGGGGTCGCGGCGTCGTTGACGTGCAGCGCTCGAAGCCGGTCGAGCCCGACCGAGGCGTCGAGCTCGCTGAGCAGGGCGTCCACCGTCGCGCGATCGGTGACGTCGACTCCCGAGACATAGAGGTGGCAGGTGTCCAGGCAGACCCCGAGCCGGGGGTGGCCGTCGAGGGCATCGATCAGAGCGGCGATCTCCTCGATCGAGCGGCCGATCGTGCCGCCTGCGCCGGCCGAGTTCTCGATCAGGAGCCACGTCGTGTCCGAGCAGAGCTCGACGACCTGGCGGAGCGCGGGCACGACCTTCGCGAGCCCCGCTTCGAAGCCCGCGCCGAGGTGAGAGCCGACGTGGAAGACGACCCCGTCCGCCTCGAGCGCGCAGGCCGCATCCATCGTCGAGCGCATCGTCTGTACCGACTTCGAGTAGATCGCAGGATCCGGCGCGGCCAGATTGCAGAGGTAGAGCGAGTGGACGAGCACGGTTTCGATCCCGGCCTCCTCTCGGCGCGTACGGAAGCGGGCGAGATCCTCCTCAGCGTGGACGGGGAAGCGCCACATCCGCGGGCTCTGGGCGAAGAGCTGGACGGCCTCCGCGCCGATCGAGGTCGCGTGGTCGAGCGAGCCCTTCACCCCACCCGAGCAATGAGCACCGAAGATCACGGAAGCTAGGCTAGTCGGATGAGTACGCGCGTCCGCATGGCACCGAGCCCGACGGGTTTCCTCCACATCGGGGGAGTCCGCACGTTCCTCTTCAACTGGCTCTTCGCGCGCGGCAGCGGCGGCGAATGCCTCCTCCGGATCGAGAACACCGACACCTCCCGCGAGGTCGCCGAGGCGGTCGAGCAGATCCAGCGCTCGCTCGAGTGGATCGGGATCGACTGGGACGGTGAGACGACATTCCAGCTCGACCGGATGGAGCGGTGCGGGGAGGAGGCGCGGCGGCTCGTCGAGGAGGGCGCTGCGTACGAGGACGAGGGCGCGATTCGCTTCCGGATGCCCGACGAAGGCGTGACCGGCTGGGACGACGCGATCCGCGGGCGGATCGAGTTCCCGAACGCAGAGCTCGAGGACGTCGTGCTCGTCCGCTCCGACGGGCGGCCGACCTACAACTTCGCGTCACCCGTCGAGGACTGGCTGGACGAGATCACGCACGTGATCCGTGGGGACGACCACATCTCGAACACCCCGAAGCAGATCCGGATCCTCGAGGCGCTCGGGTCGAGGCTGCCGGTCTACGCCCACGCGCCGAACATCAACGGGCCCGACGGGAAGAAGCTCTCCAAGCGGCACGGCGCCGTCTCGGTGGACGAGTTCCGGAATGCGGGCTACCTGCCAGAGGCGATGCGCAACTTCCTGGCGCTGCTGGGCTGGGCGCCCGACGGCGAAACGACCCTCATGGATCGGGCCGAACTCGTCGAGCGCTTCACGCTCGAGCGCGTCGGGGCGAGCGCGGCAACCTTCGACTACGACAAGCTCGACTGGATGAACGGCGTCTATCTGCGCTCGCTCGATCCCAGCGCGTACGCAACTCGCCTCGTCGCCCACCTACGTGAGCAGGGCCAGGACTGGCCCGAGGAGCGCGTTCGCGCGGCGGCCCCGCTCGTGCAGGGGAAGATCGCCCGCCTCGGCGAGTTTCCCGTGTTCGCCGGCTTCCTCTTCGGTGACGTCGAGCCCGACCACGCCCTGCTCGACCCGGCCGTGCTCGGGCCGGCTGCCGACGCGCTCGAGGACGTCGAACCGTTCGAGCCGGAGCCGATCGAGGTGGCGCTGAAAGCTCTCTGCGAACGCCTTGGCCTGAAACCGCGCCAGGCGTTCGCGCCCATCCGCGTCGCTGTCACCGGCTCGAAGGTCTCACCGGGCCTGTACGAGAGCCTCGCACTCCTCGGCCGCGACGAGTCGCTCGCCCGACTCAGACGCGGGGCGGCCGCAGCGGCTTAGGCGGTGCGAGCGGGTCGAGCGCCCGCTGGAAGTCGAGCCAGGCCCGGCGCCGATAACTCGCGGTCGGCTGGGGCGGGGTGAGCTCCCGCTCCCGCTGGCGGATCAGCAATTCCTTCACGTCGTGTGCCTCCCGATTTGCCACTTGTAACGAATAAACGACGGAGGAGGCAGAACCGTTACGGCAGGCGGTGCGAAAGGGTCGTGCTCAGTGCCACGAGGAGGAGGCCGCAGAGCCAGACCGGCCAGAGCGAGGCGAGCGCGCCGCCGAGGACCGCCGTAACGCCGGCGCCCAGCAGGAGGAGCGGTGCTAGTGCCCGGCCGGGACCAGGGGACTCGGGGCGGGGCCCAAGCTCCGGGCGCTGCAGATCCCGGAGCGCGAGCCTGACGGCGAAGAGGGCAACGCGCCATTCCCAGACGAGAGTGACCGCGCCGGCGGGCCCGACGTCCGCGAGCGTCTCGGCGACGTCTGCCGTCTCCTCACGGGCTGCGAGGAGAGCGTCTTCGAGCGCGCCGCGAGCGACGTCGCGCCAGGGCCCGAGATCGAGGCCGACGGCCCGTTCGGAGGCGAGGTGGAGCGCGTGCTGGAGAGCCGGGAGCTCGGAGGCGAGATCGTCGAGCGCCCACGGATCCTCGGCGGCCCGGTCGAGCGCAGCGAGGGCGGGGGAGAGGTCGCGACGGAGCCGATCGAGGGCGCGCTGGTAGGGATGCGTCGCGCTCGATCCCACTCCCGACCCCACGGCTCGATCGTACCCACCGTGCGGCCGGTCCACGCTCCGGTCGTGCCGAACCGCATCTACACTCCGCGACCCATGACTGGCCCGAAACGAACCGTGCTCGTGGTGGACGACGAGCCGTCGCTGCGGCTGCTCTGCCGCGTCAACCTCGAGCTCGAAGGGCACCGGGTGCTCGAGGCCGCGACGATCCACCGGGCCCGCGAGGTTCTCGCCGACGAGTCGGTCGACGTCGTCCTGCTCGACGTCCACGTGGGCTCCGACAACGGCCTCGACCTCCTGGACGACATCGAGGCCCTCGAGCTTCCCGTCCGCGTGGTCATGCTTTCCGGGACGAGCGAGATCTCCGCCGCGATCCGGGCGCGCGTCGCCGGAGTCCTCGGGAAGCCGTTCGGGCTCGAGGATCTCGCGGCCGCGGTCTCGGACGAGGCCGTTCGGTAGCCTCGAACCCGTGAGCACGACAACAGTCCGCACCCCCGTCGAGTACGAAGACCGTCTCGCGCGGTATCTCTTCGAGCGCTCCGAGGAAGGTCGCGCCGTTCGCGTGGGCGAGAAGGAGACCTCCGATCAGGCCACGATCGTCGAGCGCTACCGCGACCTCTTCACACCCGGCCAGCTCGACGCCCTCCGCGAGGCCGAGGAGTCCGCCTCGGGTGACTCTCGGGAGCAGCTCTACCGCCTGCGGAAGACCTGCGAGTCAGGGATCGTCGCGGCCGAGCTATCGGCGCGCGAGGACGAGCTCGAGAACGCGATCCTGGCCACTCGCGTCGACTGGCGCGGGGAGGAGCTGCCGCTGCGGACTGCGCAGGCGAAGCTGGCCGTCCTTCCCGAGTACAGCGACCGGGATGAGCTCGGCGTGCTCCACAACGCCGAGAACGCCCGCTTCAACGACGAGAGGCTCGGCCTCCTGACCGCGAGCGACGCGCTAGAGGGGGAGCTTTCCGGGATCCCGGGCGCGATCGAGCGGAACAGCGAGGAGAAGGGGATCGCCCTCCACGAGCTGGAGCAGGACCTCGCCGCGGCGAGCACGCGCTCGACCCCGGCCTACGAGGCACTGCGGGAGCGCTGGTTCGAGCGTCTCCTCGGGCCTGAGCGCGAGCCGATCCCGACCTCCAACCACACGAGCTATCTCCGCCGCCTCTCCCCACTCGAGTCCACCTACACGAAGGAGCGCTCGGTCGAGGTCTGCGTCGCGACTCTGAAGAAGCTCGGCTTCGACATCCAGTCGATCGCGGGGATCAGGCTCGATCTCGACGACCGCCCGCAGAAGTCGCCGCGTGCCTGTGTGATCGCCTCGGATCCGCCGAACGTCGTTCATCTGATCACCAGGGCGCAGGGTGGCCTCCACGACTACCAGGCGTTCCTGCACGAGGCCGGTCACGCGCTCCACTACGCCGGCTGCGACCCGAGCCTGCCGTACACCTTCCGCAAGATCTCGCGCGACCACGCGTTGACCGAGGTCTACTCCTACATCGTCGAGGCGATCTCGCGCGAGCCCGCCTGGCATGCCGAGCACTTCGGGCTCTCGGACGAGCAGGCGCAGGAGAACGCGGAGGCGACGGGCTTCCTCGAGGCGCTCCTCTTTCGCCGCTACGCCGCGAAGCTCCAGTTCGAGCTCGCCTTCTGGAACCGCTTCCCGGAGGACGGCGGCACCGCGACGGGCTATTCGGAGCGGCTGACCGCGGCGACCGGGATCCACTACCCCGCCGAGAACTTCCTCACCGACATGGACGCAGGCTTCTACTCCGCGGACTACCTGCGGGCCTGGATCCGCTCCGCGCAGCTCCGGCAGCACCTGATCTCCGAGATCGGCGAGGACTGGTGGCGGCGCCCGGAGACCGGTGAGCGGCTGCGCGACCTCTTCCGGGAGGGAACCCGCCCGACGAGCGAGGAGATTGCCGCCAGAATCGGCTACGAGCCGCTCGACACGGCGCCCCTGCTCCACGAGCTCGGGACGTAAAGCCCGTTCACCACCCCTTGACAAGCGCGTGTGCGCCGTCATACCGTAGACCTGAATCAGGTCTCAGGTTTGAGTCATTTCTCCCACGGAGGTCAGGGGCATATGCAAGGAAAGCGGTTGCAGCTCGGAGTTGCGCTCGCGCTCGTCGTGTCGGTTCTCGGCGGGTTCGCGGCAAGCGCGGAGGCGAAGACGGCAGTCGGCACCGGTGCAACGGCCGATCCGTACAAGATCGGGATCGTCTACTCGCGGACGGGCCTCCTCGCGGCCTACGGGGCCGAGTACATCCAGGGCCTGCGGTTCGGAATCGCCTACGCGACCCAGGGCAAGGGCACGGTCAACGGGCGCAAGGTGGAGCTCACGATCGTCGACGACGGCACCGATCCGACGAAGGCCGTTGCGGCCGGAAAGGACCTGATCGGCAAGGGATACAAGATCCTCGCCGGCAGCGTCTCCTCGGGCGTCGCGCTCCAGATGGCGCCGCTCGCCGAGCAGAACAAGGTGCTCTTCATCTCCGGCCCGGCCGCTTCGGACGCGATCACCGGGATCAACCGGTACACGTTCCGCTCCGGTCGTCAGACCTACCAGGACGTGAAGACCGCGGCGACGTTCCTCCGGGGCGGCGGCCGCAAGGTCGTCGTCTTCGCCCAGGACTCGGCGTTCGGGGCCGGCAACTTCTCAGCCGTGAACGCGGTCGTCGGAGGCCAGGGCCACACGGTCAGCCGCCTCCTCGTCCCGCTCTCGGCGCAGGACTTCACGCCGTTCGCGCAGCAGGCGAAGCAGGCGAATCCCGACCTGCTCTTCATCGCCTGGGCCGGATCGACGGCGCCCGCGATGTACCGGGCGCTGACCCAGCAGGGCGTGTTCGGTGTCTCCAACAAGATCGTCACCGGGCTCGCGGAGCGCGCGACCTGGACGGCCTACGGCGAGGCGGCGACGCGGATCGACTTCCTCTCGCACTACGTCTCGACCGGCCCGAAGAACAAGGTGAACGACTTCCTCGTCAACGCGATGCGGAAGCGCAACCAGGTGCCGGATCTCTTCACCCCGGACGGCTTCGTCGCCGGCCAGATGATCGTGCGCGCCCTCACCGAGGCGAAGGGGGATGACGTGGACAAGATGATCTCCGCGCTCGAGGGCTGGAACTTCGTCGGCCCGAAGGGTCAGCAGTCGATCCGCCAGTCCGACCACGCGATGATCCAGCCTATGTTCCAGGTGAAGCTCGTCGCAGGAGCGAACGGCAAGCTCCAGCCGAAGGTGCTCGCCCGGGTCAAGGGTCAGTTCGTCGCCCCGCCGGAGAAGCGGTAACGCAAAGACCCTGATCTCTCGGGATCGTGGCCACCTCCGCACCGATCCTCGCCACGCGGAACCTCGGGCTCGACATCGGCGGCGCCAGAATCGTCGCCGATGTCTCGCTCGAGGTCCGCGCGGGCGAGCTCGTCGGGATCATCGGCCCGAACGGTGCCGGTAAAACCACGCTCTTCAACCTGCTCTCGGGGCTCCTCCGCCCGACCGCGGGGAGTGTCGAGCTGCACGGGCGAGACATCACCGGCGCACCCCCGTTCCGGCGCACGCGCGCCGGCCTGGGAAGGACGTTCCAGGTCTCGAGCGTCTTCCCGCTCCTCACCGTGCGGGAGAACGTGCGCCTCGCGGCCGACGCCGAGATCGGCGGGACGATGCGGATCTGGCGGCGCGCCCGCGGGGTCGGCGGCACCCGCGCCGACGAAGCGCTCGAGCGGGTCGGGCTCGCCGGCAAGACGGCGCTGCCGTCGGGCCTGCTCTCGCACGGGGACAAGCGCAAGCTCGAGATCGCGATGCTGCTCGTCGGCAACCCGGACGTGATCCTCCTCGACGAGCCGATGGCCGGCGTCTCGGTCGAGGACGTGGACGAGCTCGTCGAGCTGATCCGCTCCGTCCACCGGGAGGAAGGCAAGACCGTTCTGATGGTCGAGCACCGGATGGAGGTCGTGATCGGGCTCGCCGAGCGGATCGCGGTCATGCACCATGGTGCGCTCCTCGCCTTCGACGAGCCGGACAAGGTGATGGCGAACGAGACCGTCCAGACCGCGTATCTCGGAGAGCCGCTCTAGTGGCCCTGATCGAAGTCCGCGACCTGAACGTCCACCTGGGCGAGTCCCACGTCCTCCAGGGCGTCTCGTTCGAGGTTCCCGAGGGTGGCGTCACCGCGCTTCTCGGCCGGAACGGGGTCGGGAAGACGACGACGCTGCGCGCCTTGATGGGCCTCGTACCGCGCCGCGGCACCGTCACGCTCGCCGGAGCAGACCTGACCCGGGAGCCGACCCACATGATCGTCCGCCGAGGTGTCGGGTACGTGCCCGAGGACCGAGACGTCTTCGCCGGGCTCACCGTGGACGAGAACCTGCGGCTTGCCGAACGCAACGGGAGTCCGCGCTACGAGCTCGTCTACGAGCTCTTTCCGGAGCTGAAGACCCGCGGCGGCCAGCGCGCCGGCACCCTCTCGGGCGGCCAGCAGCAGATGGTCGGGATCGCGCGGGCACTGCTCAACGAGAACTCCGTGCTCCTGGTGGACGAGCCGACGAAGGGGCTCGCCCCGCTCCTCGTGACCGAGGTCGCCGCCGCGCTCGAGCGCGCCGCCGAGCTCTCGACCGTCCTCCTCGTCGAGCAGAACCTCGCCGTCGTCGCACGGGTCGCGCAGCAGGTCGTCGTCCTCGACGGCGGCCGCGTCGTCCACGCTGGCGGGGCGAAGGAGCTCCTGGGCGACCCGGAGCGCGTTCGCGCCCTGCTCGGTGTGCACGGAGGCCAAGTGAGGAGCGACCGGTGAGCACCTTCATCCTCCTGACGGTGACGGGCCTCGGCCTCGGCGCCATGTACTTCCTGATCGCCTCCGGCCTCTCTCTGATCTACGGGCTGATGGGTGTGCTCAACTTCGCCCACGGGGCGTTCCTCACCGTCGGCGCCTACGTGACCTGGTGGACCGGCACCCACGTCGGTGGCGGCCCGGGGATTAAGCTGCTCGTGGGCGCGCTCGCCGGGCTCGCCGTCGGCGCGATCCTCGCGGCGCTCGTCGAGCTCGTTCTGATCCGGCCGCTCTACCAGCGCCACATCGAGCAAGTGCTCGTCACCGTCGGGCTCGCGCTCGCACTCGGCGCGCTCGTCGAGGCGATCTGGGGCTTCGACGCCCGACCCTTCCCGGTCCCGGCCTGGCTGGTCGACACGACCACGATCTTCGGCGCCAGGATCCCGAACGACCGCTTCCTCGAGATCGGCGTCGCCCTCGCCGTTCTGCTCGCGCTGACCGCGTTCCTCCGCTACACGCGCTATGGGCTGATCATTCGCGCCGGGGTCGAGAACCGCGCCATGGTGACCGCGCTCGGGATCGACGTGCGCAAGGCGTTCACGCTCGTCTTCGCGCTCGGCGGCACCGCGGCGGCGCTCGCGGGCGTCCTCTCGGGCGTCTACTTCGGCGCGGTCGACCCCGGTCGCGGCACCTCGCTCCTGATCTTCGCCTTCATCGTGGTCGTGATCGGCGGCTTCGGCTCGATCGGCGGGACCGCGATCGCGGCAGTGATCGTCGGTCTGATTCAGCAGTACGCGAACTACTACGCCTCGAGCGGCCTCGGCGATCTCGCGGTCGTCCTCCTGCTCGCGCTCGTCCTGCTCGCACGACCGGGCGGGCTCGCCCCCAAGGTGGCGCATTGAGACGCGTTGCGGGGATCGCAGTCCCGCTCGTCCTCTTGGCGCTCCTCGCGCTCGTGCCGCTCATCGGGCTGGACATCCCGGTCGTCTTCAACGGGCCGCTCGACAGCCCGGGCACGCTCGGCCTGCTCGCGCTCTGCCTCGTCTTCGCCGGCGTCGCCCTCACCTACGACCTCCTCTTCGGCTTCACCGGCCTGCTCTCGTTCGGGCACGCGCTCTATTTCGCGCTCGGCGTCTACCTGATGACGATCGCGCTGACGAAGTGGGAGTGGGGGCTCCTGCCCGCGCTCGGGATCGTCGCGATCGCGGGCATCCTCGTCCCGCTCGTGCTCGGCGCGGTCAGCCTTCGGGTCGGCGGGATCGCGTTCGCGATGGTTACCCTCGCGTTCGCCCAAGCGGGTCAGGTGCTCGTCCAGAAGAACCCCGACGGCCTGACCGGGGGTGAGGAGGGGGTCGGGCTCAACTCGGATGCGCTCCCGGACTTCTTCGTCGGTGTCCTCCAGGCGAAGAACCTCTACTGGCTCGCGCTCGGCTACGCGGCGCTCGTCTTCCTCGTCGTCCGCTCTGCCGTCTCGTCCTCGCCCGGGCACGTCTGGCAGGCGATCAGGGAGAACGAGCGCCGCGTCGAGGTGATCGGGCTGCGTCCGTTCGGGTTCAAGCTGCTCGCCTTCGTGCTCGCCTCGTTCCTCGCCACGCTCGGCGGGGTCGTCTGGCTGCTCGTCCTCGGGACGGGCGCGACGCCGACGGTCACGACCGCGAACTTCACTCTGACCCTGCTCGTGATGGTCGTGATCGGCGGCGCCGGAACACGCTACGGCGCCCTCCTCGGCGGCTTCCTCTACACGCTGGCCGATCAGCGACTCGGCTCGCTCTCGGGCTCCTCGCAGGTTCGAGATCTGCCGGCGGTGCTGGAGAAGCCGCTCTCGGAGCCGCTCTTCATCCTCGGCACGCTCTTCATCCTGCTCGTCTTCTTCATCCCGGGCGGGATCGCAGGCTTCGGGCAGAGGCTGCGCGTGCTTCGCCGGGCGGCCTCATGAACATCTCCTGGGAGCGGACGGGATCGGGCCCTCCGCTGCTCCTGATTCAGGGACTCGGCTACGCCCGCTGGGGCTGGGAGCCCGTCGTGGAGCCGCTCGCCCGCTCGTTCGACGTGCTCACGTTCGATAACCGCGGGATCGGCGAGAGCGAGGTGCCGGTGACCCCGTACACAACGGCCGACATGGCCGGGGATGCCGCGCGGGTCCTCGAGGAGGCGGGCGTCGAGCGGGCGCACGTCGTCGGCACGAGCCTCGGCGGCATGATCGCGCAGGAGCTCGCGCTCGGCCACCCGGAGCGGGTGGAGAAGCTCGTGCTCGCCTGCACCACGCCCGGCGGGCCGGAGGCGTTCCCGATGCCGCAGCGAACGGTCGACCTGATGCTCGCCCGGGCGACGATCGAGGAGTACACGCGAAACGCGCTCCACCCGGCGGAGCGCCCCGACCTCGTCTCGCGGATCCTCGCGCACCGCAAGCGAACCGATCAAGGCTACGAGGCTTGGGCCGCGCAGGCCACCGCGGGCGCGGGCTTCGACGCCTCCGCGCGACTGGGCGGCCTCGCCGCACCGACGCTCGTCCAGCACGGGGACGCCGATGTCGTCGTCGATCCCCGAAACGCTGAGCTGCTCGCGGAGCTGATCCCGGACGCGCGCGTCTCGATCTACGAGGGCGGCGGTCACCTCTTCTTCTGGCAGGAGCCCGAGCGCT
>Ga0136611_10001181_pt1 | contig 18101 bp, 13 predicted proteins | sample AntDrymUQ2232306_2_FD_106645 | JGI IMG/M metagenome (GOLD analysis project Ga0136611, IMG submission 106645) | Polar desert sand microbial communities from Dry Valleys, Antarctica - metaG UQ223 (23.06) | ecosystem: Environmental > Terrestrial > Soil > Desert | place: Antarctica: Dry Valley...
GTCAGGCGACCATTTAGGCTTATTTATGTGCGCGGAGCACAATCCGCTTCCGCAGCCGTCCTCGAAGAATAGCCGATTGCTGCCGTCGGCATTGATAGTGTAAACAACCTCACCGAAAGTTTCCGAGAAAGCAACATAAGCGATTCTATTGCCGCTTGGAGACCAATCCGGCGAGAAATCTCCCCAAAAATCACCACCGGTACAAGGCAAAGCCGTCACATTACTGCCATCAGCATTCATCGTGTGTACACATGAGCGGACAAACGCTATTCGAGAGCCGTCCGGCGACCACGAAGGCTGTCTGTCCCAAGCCGGATGGTTGGTTAGATTTGTTCGATTGCTGCCGTCAATATTGATAACGAAGATTTCGTTATTTTCTTGAAAAGCAATCCTCGCACCATCGGGCGACCAACTCATAGCCCATTCGTCATACCAAGGCTCTGCGATGCTGACATAGGCGAGCGGGGTAAGTTGGATTTGGTTTGTCCCGTCAGCATTCATTAGTTTTATAGCAAATGAGCCGGACGGATTTTGGCTTACAAAAGCAATTTTCCTGCCGTTGGGCGACCAAATGGGATGGTCATCCACACCGGGATTGTTTGTCAGACGGACTTGTCCGGTTCCGTCGTTGTTCATCGTATAAATTTCTAAGTTGCCATCGCGGTCGCTTGTAAATGCGAGCTTGCCGTTAGCGCGAAGCGTCGGTGTTTGAGCGAGAGTTGCTGTCGCGCCGAAAAGTATTAACGTAAGAAACGCTAAAAAGGAAATCGAAATTTTGCTATAAATTTTGGTTTTCATAATTTTCACCTCGTCTTCATTCTTTGATCGGAGCGCTCGCGCCCCCGTTTGCAAACGTCGCGGAAGCGACGTAATCAACGTAAATTTTCAGTAGCTTCGAGGACAACGATTTTGTTCGCGCTTCACCGGCAAGTGAGGACGCGAGAGCGCTCCGGTCTTTTATTGCTCCGGTCTTTTTATTGAACGCCGACGACCGGAATATCGCTGCTCGCTCCGAACTGATGTGTGGCGAATTGTCCGTTTGAGCTTTGCACGATATACCACGTTCCATCACGATAAACGGCGATGTCAGTTCGCCCGTCGCCGTCATAATCGCCCGGCACGGGTTTGTCCGTCGCTAAACCCCACTGAACTGTCAAAACAGAACTGTCCGAACTTCGCAGGGCATACCACACGCCATTGCGAAAGACGGCAAAATCAGTGCGCCCGTCACCGTCGTAATCGCCGGGAACTATCCGGTCACCGTCGGTGCCGAACGGCTGCGCCCGGAAAGTGTTGCTGCCGCTTTGCATGACATACCAGGTTCCGTCTGACGGGCGGAAAACGCTGATGTCGGTACGACCGTCACCGTCAAAATCGGCGGTCGAACTGCGGTTAACGCTCACGCGCACGGCTGAATACAAATCGGTGTCGCCGAATCCGCCGGGACGATTTGAGGTGAAATAAAGAACCGTGCCGTCGGAAGAAAGAGACGGTTGAGCGGCGCCGCCGCCAGCGTTGAGACCGCCGACGGAAACCGGCGGATTCCACGGCGCTGAAACCGAAGCGCGGGTGGAAACAAAGATGGCGAAAGCAGTCCCAAGACGATTTGAACCGATAAAGATTTCCAAACCGTCGCGGCTGATTGCCGTGCGGGCTTCGTCCGCCGCGCTGTTCAATTCGTTGACAATGGTGGGCGGGTTAAATGTGCCGTCGGCGTTGCGCGTACTTTGAAAAACGTCTTTCACGTTGGCAGTGCCGCTGCTGCGGTCGCTGGTAAAAAAAAGCGTGCCGGCTCCGGTTGCCGGATCCACAAAATAGTTCGGGTTCTGTTCGAAAAAGGTTGTGTTAACGACTGAGCCGAGATTGACGGGCGCGCTCCAGCCGAAATCGTTGTTTGGGTCTGTCCGCGTCATCACCCAAATGTCACCCGCGCCGCTTCCACCCGGACGATTGCTGATGATAAACATCTCGCGCCCGTCGGGTGAAATGCTCCCAGCCGCATCGTTGCTTGCTGAATTGACGGTCGCGCCCAAATTTTGCGCAGCGTCCCACGCCGAGGTCAGCGTCGGGCGTTGCGAAACGTAAATATCCAAGGCGCCCTGTCCGCCGGGACGATCACTTGTGAAATAAAGACTCAAACCGTTTGGCGAGATAACCGGATGCTGCTCGCTGCTTGCCGAGTTCACGCCTGTCCCTAAATTTTGCGGCATACTAAATTGTGAAAAGCAGGCTGCCGCTTCGGGCGCATTTGAAGTAAAGTTGTTTTGCGAAAGCGTTGCCGCTGGCATTTGCGCTAATAAAGCGATTGCCGCGAATGTCGTTAAAGTAGTTTTGGTTTTCATATTGATTTCTCCTTTTCTTTCTCCACTTTGAAATTTCTATGGCTTTTAAGTTGTTGTCATTTCATCTGCGCCGTCGCCTTATCATAAAGTTTTGATTGATGTAGTCGGCAATCACCTCGCCTACGGGGTCGCTGATGTCATTTGTGCTCGGATAGTGCATTCCGCCCCATACCCGCGCATTGTTCCCGTCCGAACGCGCCTGCGTGACGCTCATGTATGTCCGATCTGGCAAGTCAACGCCTGACGACAGCCTCGTTGTCAGGGTGAAGGTTTGGGCGTCATCAAAATAACTCAGAAGCACTGTTGCCGCCGCTCCATTCAGGCTGGGATGACCCGCTGGGTATTCCGGGTGCGAAGGCGTGGTAATCAGCGGCAGCCAGTCTAGATCAGCGGTTGTGTCAGGATTTCCGTCCGTTTCTGCGAGCAGGATCGAGGTTGCCGGTCGCCATGTCACTTGGCTCGGATCAGCGCCGTAGAAGCGCTTGGCACTCCAGATGGTAATAGCCGTGTCAGCCATTGCAATATTCAGAACCGCGAGAAGCCGATTACTGGCGGAGATGGACAAGTGCGAGGAGCGCGCAATCTGGTTTGCCGCCTGATTCCAATGAACGCTGGCATTGCCCTCCCAGAAGGGAGCGAGCGCCGTCTGGTCAGCGGTTCGGGAGGATCCGGTTCTGCGCCCGAGTGCCTTCACCGTGTTTAAGTCCTCCGTGTAGGTGATGCTGTTTAGCGGTCGCGGCGGGGGCGGGCGAAACTGTGTGTTGTCAGCCAGAACGAACATTGACGTGAACGCCAATCCCTGGGCACTCATCGCGGTTGCCGGTGCTATCGGTCGCCATTGACCGACTGCCAAACCGCCCGTGAACGAAGGATAACTTCCATTGAAACCGTCTGCTGCGCGCCAAGCGAGCACCGCTTGCGCAACCTCTGTTCCCCAGGCGATGCCGCGGTGGAGCGATTGACCGTCATTCTCCTCATCGCTAAGATCTTCGAGTGAAGCCAGGTAGCTAGCATGAAGCGCCGGCTGTCGCGACGGGAAAAGTCCGACCAAGGCAGTGTATCCTGCCGCAATGACTGCGGCGCGGCGCGAGGCACCTCTAGGAGCCACTGCCTGATAAAAAATGGGAGTATAGCGGTGTTCGATACCGTTATAGGCGTCAAAGATGGCTGTATGAACGATCGCCCCGAGCCGCTGACTGGAGGAGTTTGGCGTATTAGTAGAAATTAGCGTGTCAATGAAGATTTGATTCCACTCCAGCACTTTGTTGGCGGTGGTAGACTCATCCGTAAACTTCTGCACGGGGGCGTTGATGTTTGATTCTGTTTGTTTAACATCGGCTTTAGCAATCGGATTTTTAATTGCCGCATAAGTAGTGGTTCCCAAAATAAGCGCACCCAGTGTAAGTGCGAATACTATTAATTTTCTAAATGCAATGACTTTCATATTGTTCTCCGTTTGTTTTTCTGAAATTGAAGCCCACCATTTTGGTAATTGTTTCCGAGTTGCCGGGGCTCGATCTGAAGCAGCCCGAAAAACAATCTTTGTTGCCTAATAATGGCGTCGGTTGTATAATGCAGGGCATATTTGCTTATTCACCCGAAGCATTAGAACAACCGACGTTTTGCACCGTGCGGATACACAGTAACAAACGGAGGCGAAAAATGTCTTTGGGAAATTTCCTGATTTTCTCCTGAATTTTTCGGGGCACAAAATGAACCGTGAAACGCATCATTCTTACCGTTTCAAATCGTTCCGGCTTGAGGTCGAAGACCGCCGGTTATTGCATGACGGCGTTCCTGTCCATCTGGAACCAAAGGTTTTTGGCGTGCTCGCCCTGTTAGTCGAAAACAGCGGGCATCTGGTCGAAAAGGATGAACTTTTGTGCACCGTCTGGGCTGATACGTTTGTCGAGGAAACGAACGTCGCGCGGGCGGTTTACACTTTGCGCAAGACGTTGGGCGAGGACGAAAACGGGAATAAATTTATCGAAACGGTAGCTAAAAAAGGTTACCGCTTTGTCGCCGAAGTGACGGAAATCCGTGAACCGCCCACACCGAAACCGGGAAACGGGAACGGAAAATCTTCGATTGCCTCGAACGAATTACCGGCATCGGAATTTGCCGTAATAGCGGATGAAGCCAACCTTCAAATCCCTCCGGCAAACGACGAAACCCAGCTTACTTCAAAACCGAAACAAAAAACGCTCATTATTCTTTTCGCCGTCGGTTTTCTAATCGCCGCTGCTTTGCTTTTATTGTTGTCGTTTAACTTTCGCTCCGATTCTGCATTCAATTCGAACAAGCCGAAATCAATCGCGGTTTTGCCGGTTAAACCGATCAATGCCGCAACACAGGACGAGCTTTACGAAGTCGGGATTGCCGATTCGTTAATTCACCGGCTCAATTCGATGAAAGGTTTTATCGTCCGACCTTTGAACGCGACTCGTAAATATGCGGACATTGCGCAAGACCCGCTGGTGGCGGGACGAGAGCAGCAAGTTGATTACGTTCTCGCCTCAAATTATCAGTTGGCAAACGGGAAAATCCGCGTTACCGCGCAGCTTTTCAATGTGGCAAACGGTCAGAGTGAAGAAACTTACAAAATCGAAAAAGAGGCGGGCGACGTTTTTGCGATGCAGGACGCGATTGCGGGCGAGATGGGAAACAAATTGCTGGCGCGGTTTGCGATTACTTCGAGCAGTCCGGTGGCAAGGCGCGGGACGACGAATGAAGAAGCGTATCGGCTCTATTTGCATGGCAGAAATTTGACGGCGCAACATTCTCCGGCTGATTTGAAGAAAGCGGTTGAATACTTTGAGCAAGCCGTCAACCACGACCCGAATTTCGCGCGGGCATATTCAGGAATGGCTCACGCTTATATTCTGTCGAGCTTTAGGGGCGGCGACTTGTCCCGCGTCGAGAATGAAAAGGCAAAGGATGCCGTCAGAAAAGCGTTTGAACTCGACGACAATTCGGCGGAAGGGTACGCGGTTCGCGGACGATTAAAACTTGTCTATGAATGGGATTTCGCCGGAGCGGAAAAAGATCTGCTCCGCGCTATTGAGCTAGAGCCGAACAACGATTTGGCGCACTGGGGTTATGCCCTCTTATTAGTCTATCGCGGACGTTTTGACGAAGCGATGGCGGAAATAGAAACCACGCTGGCGATTGACCCCGGCTCGCCTTTATATCAGCAACAGCGCGGACGGATTTTGTATTATGCCCGCCGTTACGACGAGGCGATTGTGCAATTAAAACGGGTGATCGAGTTGGACGAAAATTCCGGGATGGCTTGGGCGATGCTCTGGGTCGCCTACGAAATGAAGGGCGACGATGCCGGAGCTTACGAGACGTTTATACAATCCCACAAACGAAGGAATTCCGAACACATCGAAGTTTATCAAAAGGCTTACGAAACTGCGGGCTGGCAAGGAGTCAGGCAGAAACATTTAGAGTTTAACAAACTCAATGAACACAAGCCCGGAAGTAATCTTTTCGCCATCGCAAGGCAATACGCCCTGTTGGGCGAAAAAGAACAGGCGTTTGAATATCTGAACAAAGCGTTTGAGAAGCACCAGAGTCAGATGATTATACTGAATGTCGAGCCGTCTTTGGATTCCCTGCGCGGCGACCCGCGCTTTGATGAATTGGTCAGGCGCGTCGGCTTGAAGTGACATGATGCGGTTCGCTTTGATTTGTTGTTTCTATCGCTAAGTTTAATGAAAAGCAAAGCTCTGCATCCTCTAGTCTTTCCCATCATCGGCGGCTTATTGTTGATTGTTAACTTGCCGTCCGCTTTCGCTCAATCACAAGCCTTGAACGGACAAATCGAAGGCACAGTTTTAGACCAAACGAGCGCGGTTGTCTCAAACGCGACAATTATTGTTACAAACATCGAAACCGGTGCGACTAGGACCATAATAACGGATGAAAGCGGCGTTTACCGCTTTCCGCTTCTTCCGCTCGGAACTTACCGCATTGCCGCCGAAGCCGCAAATTTTAAGAAATTTATCCGCGAAGGAATTACCTTAGCCACCGGACAAACGGCGACGATTGATATTCAGTTGCAAACCGGAAACCTTGAGGAGATTGTAACGGTTTCCGCCGATACATCGGTTGCCGACTCGGGCAAAACCGATTTGGGGCGCGTGATGAATACGCGCGAGGTTCGGAATCTTCCGCTCATTTCGCGCAATCCATTAAATTTCGGACTTTTGCAAGCCAACGTTACAGGGCGTTCGGGTCGCGGATTTACTTTTCCGAATATCAACGCCAACGGTTATGTGCGGCGGCTTAATTTCCAGATTGACGGCAACACCAATACGACGGGCGACCGCGGCTCGAATCGTTTTATGGTGATTTCCGACACTTTTGTCAGCGAAATTCAATTGGTGACAAATGGTTTTGCAGCGGAGTTCGGCAACACGCCGGGTTTGATTATAAACGTCGTGACGCCTTCGGGAACAAATGACTTGAGCGGCACGGTCAGCTATCGTTTTCGTCGCTCATCGTTCTACTCGCGCCCTTTCTTTTTTCCGGCGGCAGATTTGCCGGATAATAAGGCTGATAATTTTACCGCAGCGATTGGCAGCCCGATTATTAAAGACCGCTGGCATTTTTATTTTGGTTATGAATATGTCAAACGAGACGACAAGGCTCTTGCCGGGCGGCTTTTGACAATTCGCGAAGAAGATAAAGCGCCCCTGATTGCTGCCGGACTTTCGCCTTCAATTTTTCCGCCTGCTATTCCAAGCCTTGACCGAGGGCTTTTTTATATTTTTCGGACAGACGCTCAGCTTAATGACAAAAATCGCCTGACCGCACGTTTTAATCATGCCGATTTGCAAAACCGGAACTTTAGCACTGGCGGACTCAATACGCTGGAACGCAGTTTTGACGCCTTCACTACTGATTACGGGCTGGCAATTCAGCTTGCCTCTTTCGCGCCGCAGGTTTTGAATGAATTTCGTTTTCAAAATGCTTGGCGCAGAAACGCCGGAACCAACGGAAGAAGAAACGAGTTTTCGGGCACCGGACCTTCAATTACAATTACGGGAGTGGCAAACTTCGGCTCGCCGCCCAACTTAGATACGATTTTTCCCGCGCAGCGGATAACGCAATTTCAAGACAACCTAACGCGGACGACAGGCGCTCATGTCGTCAAATTCGGCGGCGGCGTCAACTTCTACAATTACAACGAGCGTTCAGCGATTTTTTCCAGATACATATTTCCTTCGATTTCAACCTACATTGAAGCCCGCAATGGAAGAGAGCCGCGCGGCTACACTCGTTACGAAGAAACCTTCGGCGACCCGGAAATCAAATACAAGGCGACATTCTGGAATTTCTTCGCGCAGGACGATTGGAAACTGACGCGCCGATTGAAAATCAATTACGGCTTGCGCTACGACCTTTATCTAATTCCCAAAGCTGATGCAACCTCGCCGTTTCCGGCTTCGCGTAAATTCAACGTGGACAAAAACAATTTCGCGCCGCGCCTTGGAATTGTCTATGCCTTGCGCGAAAGAAATCGCCCGACAATTATTCGCGTCGGCGCAGGAATCTACTACGACCAGCCTCTTTTGGCAATGTATCGGCGGGCGTTGCAGAACAATGGCAATCCGCGATTTTTCAATTTCAGTTTCACGCCAAACCCAAATAACACGAATAACGCGCCCGCCTTTCCCAACACTTTCTCCGGCTCTGTGCCGACGACTTTAGGGATTCAGGACATTGATACGATTGCGCCGAATTTTGAAAATATGTTTGCGATACACTCAAATGTCCAACTTGAACAGGCGATTACAGAAAATCTCTCTTTCACTGTCGGTTACGTTCATTCCGGCGGACGACACATTCCCGTTTATCGCAATATTAATTGTCTTCCGATTGGCGGAATATTAGCCGACGGCAGACCTTTGCTCGGACTGCCGACTTTACCGATTACGCCCTGCACGAATCGAATCTTTCCGCAGTTTCAAAATATCCAGATGGTCGAATCCGGCGGCGTTTCCCGATACGACGCTTTGACCTTGCAATTGACGAAACGGTTTTCACGCGGGCTGCAATTCAGCGCGAACTACACGCTTTCAAAAGCGACGGACGACGCGCCCGAACAAAATTTAACGGCTGGCAATATTCAAGGCTTAGTTTTGTCAGACCCGACCAATCGCCGCCTCGACAAAGGCAACTCGTTCGCCGACCAGCGCCATACTTTTGTGATGACTCTGGTTGCCAATCCAAAGTTTAATTTTGCAAATAAATCTCTGCGCTATCTTTTCAAAAACAATCAAGTCGGCATTGTCGCCACCGCCAACAGCGGCGAAACATTCAACATCATATCCAATTCAGACCTCAATGGCGACGGCATTTTAACTTCGGACAGACCCGTCGGCATCAAGCGCAATTCGGGGAAAACTCCCCCGCAATTCAACGTTGATTTGCGCTGCTCGCGTTTTTTCAATTTCACCGAGCGTTACAAAATGGAAGTCTTCGGCGAGTTCCAAAATCTTTTCAACATCAACAGCATCGTCGGGTTCAACAACGTCAGAGTAACGACGAATTCTACAACCGGCGAATTAATCGGCGAACTGCCCGATTTCCAAGCGCGTAATCAATCAACCTCGCAGGAAAGCCGCCAATTTCAACTCGGCTTTAAGTTTCTATTTTAAATTCGGTTAACAGAAAATTTCTTTTTTCTTTGCGTCTTTTGCGTCCTATGCGGTTAAATTGTTTTATGTTTTGGAAAACCTCGCGGCGCGAATTAACCTTGCAGAAAACTTTGGTAATGGCGATTTTAAACGTCACGCCCGATAGTTTCAGCGACGGCGGTAAATTTTTTTCGATTGACGAAGCATTACGGCAAGCTGAAAAAATAATTTCTGAAGGCGCGGACATTCTCGACATTGGCGGCGAATCAACGCGCCCTAACAGCGTGAGAGTTTCGGCAGAAGAAGAAATTCGGCGCGTCGTTCCGATTGTCGAAGCGATTTCAAGACGCTTCGATGTTCCGATTTCAGTTGACACGAGCAAAGCGGAAGTTGCCGTCAGAGCGATTGAAGCGGGCGCGGAAATTATCAATGATGTTTCCGGTCTGCGGTTCGACCAGAAAATCGCGGAAGTCATTGTGAAAACAAATGCGGGCTTGGTTTTGATGCATTTGCGCGGCGACTTTGAAACTATGCACCGGCAAAAGCCAGTCGAAAATATACTGGATGAAGTTGCGAAAGGTTTTCGTCTGAGTCTTGAGCAAGCCGAAACTTACGGCGCAAAAAAGCAAAATATCGCGCTCGACGCGGGCATTGGTTTCAGCAAAACTTTCGAGCAGAATTTAGAATTGATTGCGAAATTAAATTTCCTGCGCGAAGAATTTTCGGATTATCCGATGTTAATCGGCACATCGCGCAAATCTTTTATCGGGAAAGTTTTGGACGGCGCGGCTGTTGACGAAAGATTACAGGGAAGTTTGGCGAGTGCGGCGATTGCCGTCTGGAACGGCGCGAACATCGTGCGCGTTCACGATGTCAAAGCGACGGTTGAAACATTGAAAGTTGTTGATAAGATAAAGAGTGAATTATGAAATTTATAAAATTAGCCTGTATCGTTATGCTTTTCCTGGCGGCTTCCGGTTTTCGGGAATGCTATAAACCCGTGACCAATTCGGGTTTGCCGAAGAATATCAAAACCGTCGCGGTTCCGGCGTTTCAATTTGAAGTCGAAGGAGCACGTTACCGTGTTGAATCGCGTTTCACCGAAGCCGTGACGGAAGAGATTATCAAGCGCGGTCGCGGTCTAAAAGTGCAAGGCTCGCGCGAGAACGCCGACGCGGTAATCGAAGGAACGATTCGCAATTTTATTTTCTCGGGCGTGCTGCTCGACCGCGACGGTCGCGCCCGAGTTTATGAGGTGACGGTCGTCGCGGCGGTGACGATTCGGGATTTGAAACAGAACAAAATTCTTTACGACAATCAAAATTTCATCTTCCGCGATTCGTTTGAGTTTTCTCAAGATCCGCGCTCGTTTTTCAATGAAGAAGACCCGGCGGTCGAACGAATCGCGCGGGCGTTTGCCGAGTCGGTCGTTTCGACGATTGTGAACGGACTCGGTGTGAAAGAAGAAAAGGACGATAAGTAAAAAGTAAAAAGTTAAGATTACGCAGATGAACATTCTTTCGCGCGAAGATTTACGCAATCAGTTGAAACGCCGCGAATTTGCGCTCGTCTATTTGTTATTCGGCGCGGAAACCTACCTGCGCGATTTAGCGGCGAAGGCGATTGCTGATTTAGTTCTGGCTGATTCATCACTTAGGGAATTCAACGAAACTGAATTTAGTTTGAGCGTTTCGCCCGTTCAGCACGCGCTCGGCTCCGCCGAACAAATGCCGATGGTTTCCGCGCGTCGAGTTGTTAAAATCACCGATGTCATCGTCTCAGCAAGCGGAACAAAAGACAATTTGAAAGAGGAAGACGAAGCTGCTTTAAGCGCGTATCTGAACCGTCCGGCGGAAACATCCGTTGTAATTTTCATCGCTAACGAACTCGATAAACGACGTAAAATCTCAAAACTGTTGCTTGAAAAATGCACGGCGGTTGAATTCAAAGAATTAGAAGATGTCGAGATGATAACCTGGGCGAAAAATAAATTAAAAGAAATGAGTGCCGAAGCCGACGACCGCGCCCTTCGCCATTTGATCGGCTTGGTCGGAAACAATGTGCGGCGTCTGACCAATGAAATTGAAAAATTAGCCGTCGCTGCTCTGCCGGATTCGCTGATAACTCTCGAACTCGTCGAATCGCTCGTGCCGAACTCGCGTGAGATTTCCAATTTTGATTTAACCGACAGCCTGCTCGCAAAGAATAAGACCCGCTCGCTGCAAATTTTGAAGAAAATCTTAGACGACGGCGCGGAACCGTTGATGATTTTAGGTTTGATTGCCAGTAACTTTCGCCGGCTTTTCATGTCAAAGGAATTGATGCGGCAAGGCGTGGAGCGCAAGGAAGTCGCGCGAATTCTAAAATTGCCATACGGCAAACAGGAAGACTTTCTGGCGACTGCTCGCCGAATTGAAACGGAAAAATTAACCGAGATTATGCGGAGAATCGCTAAAGCGGACGTGGCGATAAAAACTTCAATCGGCGGCGGCGGAACTGTCGGTTCGCGGCTTCAAATCGAAATGCTTGTTTGCGAATTGGCAAATTTCTGACTTACGAAAAATCAAAAGTGAAAAAATCAAAAGTTCGGATTCGAATCCGAACTTTTGCCTTTTCACTTTTAATTTTGTCTTTATTATGCGGCTTCTTCAATTTCGCGCACAACCTCAAGCGCAGGTGCTTTGCGTTCGACCATATCCTTGGTGATAATCAATTCCTTGACGCGCTTTTGTGACGGCAGCACAAACATCGGCTGAAGCAGAATTTCTTCCAGAATCATCATTAGCCCGCGCGCACCGACTTTTCGATGAAATGCTTGGTGGGCGACGGCTTTCAGCGCGTCGTCAGTGAATTTAAGGCGCACATTGTCAAATTCAAATTTGCGCTGATACTGTTTGATGAGTGAATTTTTCGGCTCGGTCAAAATTTGCAAAAGCGCACCTTCGTCGAGTTCGCTTAAAGTTCCGAGAACGGGAAGTCGTCCGACGAATTCGGGAATCAGACCGTAATGAATCAAATCTTCCGGTTCGAGATTGCCAATCGCATCGTTTTGACGCTGGCGGCTCGATTTGATTTCCGCTTGAAAGCCTAAAGACTTATTGCGAAAACGTTTTTCGACGACTTTGTCTAAACCGATAAACGCGCCGCCGCAGATAAATAAAATGTTCGTCGTATCAATCGGACAAAATTCCTGCTGCGGATGTTTGCGTCCGCCCTGCGTCGGAACATTGGCGATTGTTCCTTCCAAAATTTTCAGAAGAGCCTGCTGCACACCTTCACCGGAAACATCACGGGTGATTGAAGGATTGTCGTCTTTGCGGCAAATTTTATCAATCTCGTCAACATAAATGATGCCGTGCTGCGCGCGTTCGACATCGTTTCCTGCCGATTGGAGAAGTCGCAAAATAATGTTTTCGACATCTTCGCCGACGTATCCGGCTTCGGTTAAAGTTGTCGCGTCAACGATGCAGAAGGGAACGCTCAAAATTCTGGCAAGCGTTTGCGCGAGCAGAGTTTTACCCGTTCCCGTCGGACCGATTAAAAGGATATTCGATTTTTGCAGTTCGACATCCTGACGGATTTTCGACATCTCAATCCGTTTGTAATGCTGATAAACGGCGACCGAAAGACGTTTTTTCGTTTCGTCCTGACCAATGACGTATTCGTCAAGAAAACTTTTAATTTCCTGCGGTTTCGGCAAAGTTGAGCGGACAGTCGCCGTTTCCGCCTGCTCGTCGTCGTTGATGATTTCGTTGCAGATGTCTATACACTCATTGCAGATGTAAACACTCGGTCCGGCAATCAGCTTTTTGACTTCGTTTTGCGATTTACCGCAAAATGAGCAGCGCAGGATTTCTTCGGGTCTTCTTGTCATAGGAGTATGGAAAGTTTTGTGAGTTTGGAAAATTTAGGGAGTCTGGAATGTTTCAACTCCAGACTCCCTAACCTCTCTACTGTTCTCGGTGTTCGATAACTTCGTCAATCAATCCGTATTCTTTTGCTTGAATCGGCGACATAATGCGGTCGCGTTCGACATCAAGTTCGACTTGTTCGTAAGCCTGTCCGCTGTGGTGCGAGATAATCCGCGAAGTCATTTCCCTCATTCGCAAAATTTCCTGCGCCATAATGCGAACGTCGGTTTCCTGACCTTGCGCTCCGCCCGAGGGCTGATGAATCAGGATGCGCGAATGCGGCAGAGCGAAACGCTTACCTTTCGTTCCAGCGGTTAAAAGAAGCGCGCCCATCGAAGCGCATTGTCCGACGCAAATCGTCGTAACATCGTTGCGGATAAACTGCATCGTATCGTAAATTCCCATCCCGGCGGTAATCGAACCGCCCGGCGAATTGATATACAAGTTAATGTCGCGCTCCGGGTCTTCGGCTTCCAGGAAAAGGAGCTGCGCGACAATCAAATTCGCCACCATATCATCAATCGGTGTGCCGATAAAAATAATACTGTCTTTCAAAAGTCGTGAATAAATATCGAACGCTCGTTCGCCCCGCGAAGTTTGCTCGACTACCATTGGAACTAGCATAATTTTTTTCTCTTTATATTTTTGGGCAGTTTTAGTTTAAGTATCGGTTTAATCCGGCGGAGATAACTGTTGAAATAGTAGCTATTGCCAATCGGTTTTTTATTCTACAGGTTATCTCTTAAATTGCAAATGCTCCAGTTTAATTTTACTCTTTCTTCGCCGCTTTTTTCTTCGGCTCCTTAGTTTCAATTTTCTTCTTGTCCGCTTTCGGTTTCTTCTCTTTAGATTCTTGTTTGCTTTCAGAAGACTTTCCAGCTTTAGTTTCTTTCTTATCTTCTTCCGATTTATTTTCTTCAGCTTCAGGGAGCGGTTGATTTGGGTCAATCCATTCGCCGTCGGTTATTTTCGCCTCTCTCACCAAAGCCTCGACTGCTTTGCGCGTTCGCAAGCTGTTCGAAATATTCGCTTCGCCGCCCTGCTGACTCAAAGATGTACGAATTTCTTCGGGCGTGGTTCGGTAATGCTGCGCCATCTTTTCAATTTCCTCATTGATTTCAGCACCGGAGATTTCCACATTTTCAAGTTCGGCAACTTTTTCCAACAACATCGCGCCGCGCACGTCGCGCTCGGCTTGTCCCTGCATTTGCGTGTAAACCATTTGAACAAAATCTTTTTCGACTTTGTTCAAATCCATTCCGCGCTGCGCCATATCCTGCGCGAAATTGTTCAAGAGATTTCGCGCCTGAATATCAACCAGAACGTCGGGAACTTCAAACTCGTGCGCCTCGATGAGTGTTTGAATCAATTCGGCGCGCAGGCGATTGTCCGCCTCATCCTTCGCCGACGCCTCCAAATCGCCGCGCAGTTTTGAGCGCAAATCCTGCAAAGATTCAAAACCTTCGTCCAGACTCGCCGCCCATTCGTCGTCCAAGTCAGGCAACTCGATTGCGCCGACCGATTTGATTTTCGCTTTGTAATTAACGGTTTTTCCCGCCAGCATCGGCGACGTGAAATCTTCAGCGTAAGAAACGGTAAATTCCTTTTCTTCATCTTCCTCAACGCCGACCAGATTTTCCGTGAAAGATTTTTCGATTTTGTCGTCGCCCAATTTGATTTCCAAATCATCGGCTTTAATCGGTTCACTCTCATCTTCGCCGACAAACGCGCCTTCCAAATCAACAATCACCGTGTCGCCTTCCTGCGATTTTCTATCTTCGACCGGAAGAAGCGTGGCGGATTCCTGCCGGCGTTCGTCAATGATATTGTCGAGTTCTTCGTCGGAAAGCGGGCGCACGCGGCGCACGACTTCGAGATTTTTATATTCGGACGTGGGAATTTTCGGCATCACTTCGACGCGGACGCTCAAAGAAATCGGCTGTGAACCGTTGGCTTTTACATTTTCCGCGTCTTCCAAATGCAGATGCGGTTCGGCTAACGGCTGCAAATCATATTTCTGGATTGCTTCGCCGACTTTGGGAGAAAAAAGCTCCTGCAAAACCTCTGATTGAATCTGCTCTTTGTAGCGCATTCGCACCACGTCAACCGGCGCGAATCCTTTGCGAAAGCCGTCAATCTGCGCTTGTTTGGCGAATTTCTGGCTGACTTTGTTGTAAACTTCCCGCACTTCGGCGGGTTCGATTTCAATTTTTATTTCTCGTTGGGTTGGAGAAACTTCGATTAGTTCAGTGTTCATCTAATAAATTTTCCGCGCAGCAAGCTGACGCGGTTTTAAATCGGAAGTTCCATAGCAAGCTAAGGGGAATTAAACCTGTAAGGAACGATTAAAAATAATTGCCTTGTTTTTGTTAAGACAAACCGCCGCCAAAGAAGAGTTTTCCTCTCGCTCGGTTCAAGAAAAGAATAACGAACTTGCCTGTAAATGTCGAATATGAGTTTTTGCCGTCAGGATTTTCCGCGAGGAATAGTAAAGAATAAAAAAGCAGATTCCAGTAAATGAAAATCCGCTTTTTAATGTAAATTTACAATGCTGGTATTCTAATCCCAGTAAAGATTAAATCTGTATCGGTCAGCACCGCCTTTCGAGTCAACGATTTGAACAAGCGTCGTAAAATTATTGCGGCGATTCGGCTGCTGAACGATAAAAACCCGTCCGCGTCCGTCTTGTTTGTCAACTCTCACGTTGGCGTTGCGGCGCGGCGCGCGACCGTTAAAATTAAAGTCGGCATCATTATATTGTCTGCCCGAAACGTGTCTGGTTTGCGCGTTACGATTGCGGATTCTGATTTGCACTACATCGTCAACGGTGCCGCGCCATTCCATCGAACCGCTCTGGGCGCGAACTGTCTCGACCGATCCGAAAAACACGGCGGCGGCAAAAAGGGCAACCGTGAAAGCCGTCAATTTTAAGTTTTTCACTATAAATTTTCCTCCATAAATTTAGATTGAACAGATTGTTTTTGAACTATTTGCGCTTGAATCAAATGTCAATTCGAGCGCATCAGCGGGAAAAGTTTGGTGCTGAGAGCGAGACTCGAACTCGCACGCCTTTCGGCACGGGCTTCTAAGACCCGCGCGGCTACCGATTACGCCATCTCAGCATCTCTGAAAAGCAATCTTGAATTTATCGAATTAGATTAAAAATGTCTAGCAAAGCATTTCGCGTGAAAAATTTACTTCGGAAGGTATTTTCGTTTGTATTCTTCCAAAGCGCGGTCGGCGTTTTTCATCTCGGCAATCGTCGTCGGGATTTTCTCTTCCAGTTGCGGCGATTCTTTATCTTTCACAAAAAATTTATACCCGACAGCGCCGCCGACGGCAACAATGCCCAGCAAAAACAAATACCATAGAGCGGAATAAACGATGCCGATAACTGAAAACGCGAGCATTGCCGCTATAATTAAACCGATGGCGATAAGAATTATTTTGATAAGATTCATTGAGCTTTACTACCTCTAAGTTTAAATAATAGCCTATTTCGCAAAGGCAAGCCAAAATAAGTATAATCCGTAAAACTTTGTATTTTTATGCGGGGGAAAATTACAGTCAAACAAGTCAGCCAGGTAACGAACGCCGAATTGACGAATGAAAACAACGCGGAAGTTTCTGATGTCACGCACGATTCGCGGCAGGCGGGAAAGGGCGCATTGTTTGTCGCCGTGCGCGGTTTGACGATGGACGGACATCGTTTCGTCGCAGACGTGATGCGGCGCGGCGCGGTCGGCGTAATCTCCGAACTCGATGCGCCCGCCGATTTTCATGGCGCGTGGTTAAAAGTTTCCAATGCGCGAACAGCACTCGCGCAAGCCGCCGCCATCATCAACGGCAATCCGTCGCACGGTTTAAAGCTCGTCGGCATCACCGGCACGAACGGCAAAACGACAACGACGTATTTGACTTTCGCTTTAGCTGAAGCAAACGGCGAGCGCGGCGCGATGCTGACGACGGTCGAATACCGCATCGGCGATAAATCAGAACCGGCAGTTCGTACGACACCCGAAGCGTCGGACACGAACCGATTTTTGCGCCGTGCGGTTGAAGGCGATTGTCAGATGGCAGTAATGGAAACTTCTTCGCAGGCGATTGATTTGCACCGCTGCGACGCGCTGCGTTTTCAGGTTGCCGTTTTTACAAATCTGACCCGCGACCATCTCGATTATCATTTGACGATGGAGAATTATTACGACGCGAAGAAACAACTTTTCGACGGGCGTTTAGGCGAAACTCCAAAATCGAGTGTGATAAATATTGATGACGATTGGGGAGCGAAGTTAGCGGCGGAATTGAGATCGAACGAGCAAAATGTCGTCACCTTCGCGCAAAATAATCCGGCGGATTTGACGGCGGAAAACGTCGAAGTTTCTTTAATCAAAGGAACGTCGTTCGTCTTAAAAACTCCGCGCGGCGAAAGACAAATCATGTCGCCTCTCGTCGGTAAACCGCACGTTTATAATATGCTCGCCGCCGCCGCCGTCGCGCTCGAACTCGGATATGATTTGGATAAAATTTGCGCGGGCTTAGAAAGTTGCGTCGGTGCGCCCGGACGATTCGAGCGCGTCGCGCATGACGGCGATTTTGCGGTCGTCGTTGATTATGCGCACTCGGACGACGCGCTGCTGAATACTTTGAAAACCGCCAAAGATTTAACGAGCGGAAAAATCATCACGGTTTTCGGCTGCGGCGGCGACCGCGATAAAACCAAACGCGCCCCGATGGGCGAAGTCGCCGGAGAGAACAGCGATTTGGTGATTGTGACTTCCGATAATCCGCGCACGGAAAATCCTTTGCAAATAATTTCAGAAATCGAAATCGGGCTGAAAACAACTGATTGCGAATATCAAATTATTTCCGACCGCCGCGATGCGATTCATCGAGCGATTCAAAAGGCTAAACCGAACGATGTCGTTTTAATCGCTGGCAAAGGACACGAAACTTATCAAATCGTCGGCAGCGACAAATTCCATTTCGATGACCGCGAAATTGCGCGGGAAGCATTAGAGAATTTAAAGGAAATTTAGCCACGAACAAACACGAATAGACGCGAAAATTTATTGATTTTATTCTTTGAAACACGCAGGTCAAAACCTTGCACTTTCAGTGCAAGACTTTCAGTAATTTCCGCTAAAATCTATTCGAGGTTAGCGAAAGATGAAAGAAAACCGAAAAGGCTCGCACAC
>Ga0136611_10001182_pt1 | contig 18095 bp, 17 predicted proteins | sample AntDrymUQ2232306_2_FD_106645 | JGI IMG/M metagenome (GOLD analysis project Ga0136611, IMG submission 106645) | Polar desert sand microbial communities from Dry Valleys, Antarctica - metaG UQ223 (23.06) | ecosystem: Environmental > Terrestrial > Soil > Desert | place: Antarctica: Dry Valley...
CCTCTATTTGTGCCAAGCATAATTTGAGGTCATACCAGTAAACAATTGAAAGTTACGAATAAGAAAAATGCCATGAGACGCATTTCATCGTTGGTAAGAATCGAAAACGTGGCGGATTCGTCAAAGAGCATTCGCTGTGATGCGCTTGTCGATACCGGCGCGTCGCACATGGTTTTGCCTTCGGCGTGGAAAGACCGATTGGGCGAACTGGAACTGATCGAAACGATTCAATTGCAAACCGCGACGCAGGAAACCGTGTCGGGCGAAATTCGCGGGCCGGTCAGAATCCAGGTCGAAGGCTTTCGCCATATTTACAACGAAGTGCTTTTTGTCGACATGAATCCCGAAGACGGCATCTATGAGCCGCTGATCGGCTATCTTGTGCTCGAACAATCGCAAGCCGCCGTTGATATGCTGGGCCACAGGTTAATGCACGTAAAGCGCATGGATTTGAAATAGCGATTACCGATTTGCTTCGCGCCATTTTCCGCACAAGTCGCGCGCAGCTTCGGGCCAGGTCGGGAATTTAAATTCAAAACCGCTTTGCAGCAACCGCGCCGGCACGACGCGGCGGCTTTTCAAGACCAGCTCGGTTTCCGATTTCATCAGGAACGTGCCGATTTCCAGCATCCACTTATTAGCGGGCAAGCCGATTCGCGCGCCCCACGATTCGCGCAGCGCCTGCATAAATTTCGCGTTTGTCAACGGATTCGGCGCCGCCAAATTAATCGCGCCTGCGAGCTCTTCGTGCCCAATAATCCAAAAAATCGCCTGCATGAAATCGTGTTCGTGAATCCACGAAACATATTGGCGGCCACTGCCGCTTTTTCCGCCCAGGCCGCGCCGCACAAGAGCAAGCAAAACATCGAACACACCATCTTTGTCGGCGCTCATCACCATCGCCGAGCGCAGCGCCACTTTGCGCGTTCGCGGAGTTTGCGCTTCATCCAGAGCGCGTTCCCACGCCCGCGCGACATCAATGCTGAAGCGCCACGTGTCGGGAACATTCGGCTCGTCGCCGCCCAAAATGCCGCTGATTTCGTCGTTTGGCGCGTCAAGTCGATGCGCGTAAATCGTCGCCGTGCTCGACTGCAGCCACATTTTTGGAGGATTAGACGCGCGCGCAATCGCCTCGCCGATAATTTTCGTTGACGCCACGCGCGATTTTTTGATGGCGCGGCGATTTTCCGCGTTGTAGCGGCAATTGACGCTGCGCCCCGCCAGATTAATGACCGCGTCGGCGCCCTCGAATTCCGCCGCCCAATCGCCCAACGTTTCCGCGTCCCAGGCAACCGTGCGCCACGGCGCGTTTTTTGGCTGACGGCTTAGCACAAGAGCCTCGTGTCCGTCTTTGAAAAGCGCGCGCGCCAAAATTGTCCCGATTTGTCCCGAACCGCCCGGCAAGATGATTTTCATCAAGGTTCCTTGTTCAATGAGTTTAGCCGACACAATGGCGACAGAATGGAAAGTACGCCGGAATTCAGGCGTACTTTTTGTTTCTGCGATTCGGCGTTTCTGCGGTAAAATAAGTCACATGAAACGATCTAAAATTTTCTTTCCATTGATGGGCGCCGCCGGCATTTTGGTCGGCGCCTGCGCGCGCCAAATTCCGCAGGCGCAAACCGGCGCGAACTCGCCCGATGTTTTGCAAACCGCCAACGCGCAAAACGCGCAAGCGCCGATTCGCAACGCCGCCGATTTGCAGCGACTTTCGGCGACCTATGCCGATTTGTCCAGCCGCGCGGCGCCGGCGGTCGTCAACATCAATTCGCAGCAGGTGATTCGCGGGCGCGTTTTTCGCGATCCGATGAGCGAATTCTTCGGCGAAGGCGGCGAAATGCGCGAGCCGGATCAGCGCGCGCAAAGTTTGGGTTCGGGCGTTATCGTCGACGCGCGCGGCATTATCATCACCAACAATCATGTCGTCGCCAACGCGACTTCGATTCTCGTCACGCTGACCGACAAGCGCCGCTTCACAGCCAAGCTTCTCGGCACCGATCCGGCGTCCGATTTGGCGGTTTTGAAAATCGATTCCGCCAAAACTCTTCCCGTGATGCAGTGGGCCGACAGCGACAAAGCGCGCGTCGGCGATATTGTTCTGGCCATCGGCAGCCCGTTCAATCTTTCCTCGACCGTGACGCAAGGCATCATTTCGGCGAAAGGCCGGCGCGATCTGGGCATCACAGCAATCGAAGATTTTTTGCAAACCGACGCTGCGATTAATCCCGGCAATTCGGGCGGCGCGCTGGTCGACATCAACGGAAATTTAGTCGGAATCAATTCGGCGATTTTGTCCAAAAGCGGCGGCAATCAGGGAATCGGCCTGGCGATTCCGGCGCGGCTGGCGCGCAAAATTTCCGGGCAGATCGTCGCAAGCGGGCGCGTTACGCGCGGCTGGCTGGGCATTGTCGCCGAAGCGATTACCGACGATGTCGCCGCCGAATTGAAATTGCCCGACACGCAAGGCGTTCTGGTCGCGGGCGTGCTCGATAACGGGCCGGTCGCAAATCTGGATTGGTCGCGCGGCGGCGGCAACGTGCTCTTGAAACTCAACGGCGTCGCGGTCGATTCGCCCGGCGCCCTGCGCGGCCTGATCGCCGACCTGACGCCCGGAACCAAAGTCACGCTCGAAGTCTGGCAAAACGGCGCGACCAAAATTTTCAGCGCAACCGTCGCAAGCCGCCCCGCCCGCCCGCAAGGCATTTAAAGTGCGAAGTGCGAAGTGCGGCACGAACGCAGCGGAGTGGAGGAATCTTGCTATGCCTGCGAAAAGATTCTTCGACTTCGCTTGGAATGACACAACTCTTCTACGATTCTGTGACCGTGAACTATACAACGCGACTTGCGCGAAAGTACGCCTGAATTCGGGCGTACTTTTTTGTTTATAATTCAAATCCATGATTTCAATCGGCATTGATGCGCGCACGATTTTGTCTCCCAAAACCGGCGACCGGACTTACACGCTGAATCTTTTGCACGGACTGGCGAACTTGCAACTCGATCCGGCACAGTGGCGTTTCAGCGCTTTGCTCGACGCGCCCGACGATGAGGATCTGGTACCGCGTTCGCCGGTTTTGGAAACGAAAATTTTGCGCGCGCCCAATTCGCGCTTGTGGACTTTGGCCGCGCTGCCGCTTCATGCGCGCGCAGCGAAACTCGATCTTTTATGCGTTCAATATCTCGCGCCGATTTTGGCGCCGTGCCCGATGGTGACGGCGATTCACGATGTTGTGTGGCGCGCGATGCCCGAAACTTTTCCGGGTTTGCACCGCGCGATTTTAACGCGCGCAATGCCCGCAAGCGCGCGCCGCGCCCGTCGCATCCTTTGCGGCAGCCGCGCCGCGAAAAAAGACATCGCGCGCTATTTGCGTGTGCGCCGCAGTAAAATCGCGGTTCTACCTTACGCTGTTGCGCCACGTTTTTTGGCCGTGCTCGAAAACGGAATTTCCGACGAAGCAATCGCGCGCGTGCGGCGTGTTTACAATTTGGGCGAAGCGCCCTATGTTCTCAGCGTCGGCGTGCGCCAGCCGCGCAAAAACCTGGCGCGCCTGCAAGAAGCGTTCGGAGTTCTTAAAATGCGGCATCGCGATTGGCCATGCAATCTGGTGATCGCCGGCAAGAAAGGCTGGGGCGATGAAGATGGCAGCGAACACGACCGGGTTCGCTACACCGGTTATGTGGCCGACGACGACTTGCCGGCGCTTTATGCGGGCGCGCAGGTTTTCGCATATCCCAGTTTGTACGAAGGCTTTGGATTGCCGATTCTGGAAGCGATGGCGTGCGGCTGTCCGGTTCTGACGAGCAACATCAGTTCGATGCCCGAAGCCGCAGGATTTGATGAAAGTCGCAACGGCGGCGCGGCGCTTTTGTGCGATCCGTTTTCCGTCGAAAGCATTGCGCGCGCGCTGGAAAGTCTTTTAAGCGACGCCGCTTTGCGCGAAAATCTGCGCGCCAAAGGCCACCTGCACGCCGCTCAGCAAACGCCGCAGCGACAAGCGCAGGCAACGCTCGAGGTTTTTCGAGCCGCGCTCGGCATCTAAAAGTACGCCTTTATTCGGGCGTACTTTGGATTTACGCAAAACTGGTATTGTTGTAGGGGCATAGCGTGCTGCGCCTTGCTGTAACAAAGGCGCAGCATGCTGCGCCCCTACATTCTCGCTCTTTTGCGTGCCGCGTCATACGCATCACCAACCGCAGCCGCCAGCATTTCGCGCGAAAACAATTTCGCGCGCTCGATTCCTTTGCGGCGCAATGCGAGGCGCAAGTTCTCGTTTTGCATCGCCCCAAAAAGCACATCGACAAAAGCGTCTTCGTCCGACACATCGACCAAAAGCGCCGCGTCGCCGACAACTTCGGGAAGCGAAGTCGCATCCGAGCAAACCACCGGTGTGCCGCACGCCAAGGCTTCCAACGGCGGCAGGCCAAAGCCTTCGTACAGCGAAGGAAATGCAAACACCGACGCGGCACAATAAAGCGCGGGCATTTCTTCATCGGCGATGTTATCCAGCCACAAAATCCAAGCGGGGAAATCCAGCACGGCCAATTCGGCTTCGATTTCTCCCGATTGCGCGTGCTTGTCTTTCGGCCCTGCGATCACCAATCCAACATCGAGGTTATGTTGCGCGCGCAATCGTGCGACGGCGCGCACCAGACAGGCGATGTTCTTATGCGGCGCGGCGCGTCCGACTGTCAGGATAAAGGTCTGCGGCAGCGCATGGCGCGCTTTTATCTGTTCGATTGTCGTCTTATCCTGCGGGCGAAAACGCGGGTCGACGTTGTTGGGCACGACAACGAATTTTTCGGAAACCGGCAATCCAATGCGCTTTAAATCGCGCAACGTGTGCTGCGAAACAACGAGGACGCTGTGCGCGCGCCGGCAAGCCCAACGCAACAAATGAAGATGAACGCGCCGCTGAAACGGGCGCATGTAATCTGGGAAAATCAGCGGAATAACATCGTGAATCGTGATGACGCGCACCGGCGCGAGGCCCAGAAGGAAAAGGTTCGCCGCATTCAATCCGACAAAAGGAACGTGCAATAAATCGATGTCGCCGCGTTTTAAATCCTTGCCCAGGCGTTTGTAAAATTCCATCGGCGTCATGTTGCCGGCGGTTTCAGGATTTGCGTTGACACCGGCATTCTCGCCGAAAATCAGCGCCGGATCGAAGCACGTGTAAAGGCGGCTGGCGACCGCGTGTTCGGACAGCGCCAGAGCCAGTTCGAGCGTGTGGCGTTCCAGGCCCGTGATGATAACTCGCCCGTCTTTCACATGGCCCAGCGATTCCGCGACGATGGCTGCTCGCGGCTTCGCGCGGCGCTTGCGATAACGCGCGTAAGACGACGCGGCGACCGCCATGTGGAACAATTGCCGGCCAGAACTGACGATGAAATGATCGCTGCGCCAAAATTTGAATTTCATTTTCTCGACCGCCGTCGCAGCGAAAAGTACGCCGTTATTCGGGCGTACTTTTATCACGTACAAAAACGCTAATTCATTGCTGCCTGATAAACCTCAATGGTTTCGCGCGCGGCTTTTTGCCACGAAAATTTTCGCGCCTGAAGAAATCCCTCGCGGCGTAGCTGTTGTTGCAATGCTTCATCGTAAAGAACTTTTTGGATGGCGCCTGCCAATTCACTGGCCGATTGCGGATCGACCAGCAACGCAGCATCGCCGGCAACTTCGGGCAGCGCCGAAACATTGCTTGTGATGACGGGCGCGCCGCACGCCAACGCTTCGAGCACAGGCAAGCCGAATCCTTCGTACAAACTGGGATAAACAAACGCGACCGAGCGCGCATACAAGTGCGGCAAAAGCGCGCGCGGAACGTAGCCCGGGCGAACGATGAATTCTTGCAATTGAAGTTCAGCGATGAGGTTTTCGACGGGCGCGAACTTCCAGCCGCGCGCGCCGACAAAGCAGATTTTGGTGTTCGTTTCGCGCAATTTGTCGCGCACTTGATGCGCGGCGTGCAACAACAGCGTCAGGTTTTTGCGCGGCTCAAGGGTGCCAACGCTTAGAAGATAGCGTTCGGGAATCGCGCGCCGGGCAAATTCTTCGCAGACCCATTCTTCCCATTCGTTCGGCTGGGGCGCTTTCAACTCGGTGCCGTGATAAACGACGTGGATTTTTTCCGGCGGCACATCGAAAAACTCGATAACGTCGTTTTTCGCGGCCAGAGAGCCGGCGATCAGCGCGTCCGATTTTCGCGTTTGCGTTTCAAGAGCACGGTGCAAATGCTGCAGATATTTCGGATTCTCGATGACATCGGGAAAACGCTTGTAGGACAAATCGTGGATCGTGCAAACCAGGCGCGTATGTTTTCCGCGCCGGCGCGTCGGGAATTCGGGGTAAGGCAAATGTTGCACATCGGCCCACGCTGGAACGCCGGCCAACACGCTGCGCCACGCGCGCTCCAAAACGCGGCGCGGCAAATTCGGCAACGGAATCGATGGCTTGCCCAGAAAATTCTTGTTCGCATATTCGGGCAAAGGATCGCCCGCGACGACTTTTGACAGCAGGGTGAGATCGAAATCGGGCGCGGCGATTTCCAGCATCGCAGCGCATAAAAATTCGATATAGTAGGGAATGCCGGTGCGGAATTGCTGCGAAAGCGGATCACATTCCATCACGACTTTCATCGAAAATCCTTTGCGAAAAGTACGCCTGAATAACGGCGTACTTTCTTTATGCGGCTTGCCGCTGACGACGGTTTGGCGCATAATTTCCCGCAGTAACCAGTGCTCCATTTTAACAGTTCAATCCGCCTTGACGCCGTTTTTCAGCCCCATTTTCAACACCCAAATCCATGAACCAACAGCAATCGACGGCAGAGAGTTCGGGCGCAGCGCGCGACTTGCGCCCGTGGCGCAGGGAAGCCGGCCTTTATCTTGGCGCGCTCGTCGCCTGCCTGCTGATTCTATGCTGGATCATGCGATTGTGGCAGGCCGACTTGCGCGTGCCTTTTGTTTATAGCGCCGATACTCTGTTGACGGCTGTGGCGATTCGCACCACGGTCGATCAAGGCTGGTACTTCAGCAATCCCGCGCTGGGAGCGCCGTCGGGCTTGCAGTTCTACGATTATCCGGGCGCCGACGTTTTTCACTTTTTCGTCATAAAAATCCTTTCGTTTTTCACGCGCAATTTCTGGCTGATTCTCAATCTGCATTTTCTGGCGGGGTTTGCGCTGACGACGTTAACCTCGCTTTACGTCATGCGCCGCGCCAAAGTTTCCGCCGCCTGCGCTTTGCTCGGCAGCTTGCTGTACGCGTTTCTGCCGTTTCACTTCATGCGCGGCGAAGCCCATTTGTTTCTCAGCTTTTACGCCTGGGTTCCCGTCGCCACGATGCTCGCGCTGTGGATTATCGACGGCTCGCTGGCGCGCCCCGCGCCGGCCCTGATCGCGCATCTCAAGGAACGCAAAACCGGGGTTTTGCTGGCCACGCTTTTTTGCCTTGTGCTCGCATCGAGCGGGCTTTATTACGCTTTTTTCGCATGCTTCTTTTTCTTTCTCGCCGGCCTTTACAGTTCGTTCGCCAGGCACAATCGTTTTCCTTTTATCGTCGCGTGTTTCTTCATCGGGGTCATTCTTTTCGGCATTCTGCTGAACGTCGCGCCTAATTTGGCCTATTGGAGCGCACAGGGCAAAAACCCCGGCGCCGTGGTGCGAAATATCGGCGAGGTCGAGCTTTATGGATTGAAAATTTCCCAGCTTGTGCTGCCGATGAGCGGGCATCGCAGCGACTTTCTAAGCGGCCTGAAAGGGGATTACAACGCAGCGATGCCGATGGTCAACGAAAACGATACGGCGACGCTGGGCCTGGTCGGAGTTATCGGATTTGGGATTCTTTTGCTGTGCCTGATTTCCAAGCGCGTGAGGGAATTCGATGCGCGCTTATCGCAATTGTCGGTTCTCAATATCGGCGCGCTGCTCCTGGCGACCATCGGCGGATTTAGCGCGGTATTCAATCTTGTCGTCGGGCCGTATATCCGTTGCTACAATCGCATTTCGGTTTACATCGCGTTTTTCTGCCTTTTCGCCGTGGTGATCTGCCTCGACAAGACTCTTAAAAACCTCCCCGCCTCGTCGCCGCTGCGCCGCAGCTTTTACCTGGTTCCGGGAATTCTGCTGCTCGTTGGTCTTCTCGACCAGACGACGCCGGGTTTTGCGCCGGACTATTCGGGCGTGCAAAAACAGTTTTTCAACGACCAGCGTTTCGTCCGGCGTGTCGAAGCCGCAGCGCCGCCAGACGGCATGATTTTCCAGCTCCCGTTCGTCGAATTTCCCGAATCGCCGCCCATGGTTAAAATGACGGACTACCAACACTTGCGGCCTTACCTTCATTCCAAAACGACGCGATGGAGTTATGGCGCGATAAAAGGCCGCCCCGGCAGCCGGCAGCAAAAACAACTGGCGCGCCGTCCGACTCCTGAACTTGTCGGGGAATTGAAAGCAGCCGGATTTTGCGGCATCTACATCAACCGCGACGGTTATGAGGACAAAGGTTATGAATTGGAATCGGAACTGGGTAGCTTGCTCGGCACCTATCCCGTCCGCAGCGATGATGGAAGTTTGCTTTTCTTCCCTTTTCCAAAAAGCTGAATTTTCTCGTTTTGTTAAAACGCCCGCTAGTAGTCCGTAATTCAAGTAGTCTTGCATTTTTCAGATGGGGCCGGCAAAGTGGGCAAATAACTGCAATGGTAAAATTCGGATTGGTCGGGACGGGCAGCATCGCCGATTTTCATGCGCGCGCTATTTCGCTTGTCGAAGGTGCACAACTCGTTGCGGCGCATAGCCGCATGCGCGAAAACGGCGAAAAATTCGCGCGCGAAAACGGGTGCGATTTTGAACCCGATTTGCAGGCTTTGCTGGCGCGCTCCGACATTGATGCGGTCGCCATCACGACGCCCAGCGGCACGCACGCTGAAATCGGAATTGGGGCGGCGCGTGCCGGAAAGCACATCTTGTGCGAAAAACCCATTGATGTCACCGTCGAAAAAATTGATGCGTTAATTGCGGTGTGCCGGGAAAATCATGTCGAGCTGGGCGCGATTTTTCAAAGCCGTTTCGGTGCCGGCGCGCAGGCCGCAAAACGCGCTGTCGAGGAAGGCCGGCTGGGTCAACTGACATATTGCAGCGCGCAAGTCTCGTGGTGGCGCGCGGCGGAATATTATGCGCAAAGTTCGTGGCGCGGCACGCGCGCATTGGATGGCGGCGGCGCGTTGATGAATCAAGGCATCCACGCGGTCGATTTGCTGTTGTGGCTGGCAGGCGCGGTCGTCGAAGTTTCGGCGCGCTGCCAGACCATTTTGCGCGACATCGAAACCGAGGACAACGCGGTCGCGTGGCTGCGCTTCGCGCACGGCGGGCTGGGCGCGATTGGGGGCAGCACGGTTTGTTATCCCGGCGAAGCCAAGCGCATCGAACTCAAAGGCAGCCGCGGCTCCGTTACGCTGGTGGACGATGTTCCGACTTTGTGGCAATTCGACGAGGAGCGCGCCGAAGACGAAAATATTCGCGCTTTGGCGCAACAGTCGCGCATCGGCGGCGGCGCCAGCGACCCGCGCGCGATTGGCGTTGAAGGCCATCGCGCGCAATACGAGGATTTCGTGGCCGCGATTCGAGAAAAGCGGCGGCCCGCGATTTCGGGAGAAGAAGGCCGCCACGCCGTCGCCTTGATTCGCGCGATTTATCAATCGAGCGAAGAAAACCGCATCGTTCGTTTGTGAAAAGATGCCTTTATTCAGGCGTACTTTTTAGAAGCTGTTTTGGAAGTCGTCTCCCTCTCCCGGCCTCTCCCGCAAGGGGAGAGGAGCCGAACTTTCATACTTCCAAAACAGCTTCTAAGGTTTTAAAGGTTTTAAAGGTTTTAAAGGTTTTAAAGGTTTTAAAGGTTTGAAAGGTTTGAAAGGTTTGAAATGCCGCTCTCTTTTGCCATCGCCGGGTTTCGTCACGCGCACATTTGGGACTTGGTCGAGCGCATTCAAACTCATCCCAATCTTGAGCTTGTTGCGGTTTGCGAAGAAGACGCCGCGACGCGCGAGCAAGTCGCGGCGCGCGGGATTTGCGACACGGTTTTCGCGTCTCTCGAAGAAATGCTGGACAAAATCCAGTGCGACATCGTCGGCGTTGGCGATAGTTTCGGCAAGCGTGGCGCGATTATTCTGGAAGCGTTGCGGCGCGGCAAGCACGTCCTCAGCGACAAGCCGATTTGCACTTCGCTCGCTGAACTCGAGCAAATCGAAAAGCTCGCGACCGATTCCAATTTGCGCGTCGGCTGCATGCTCGATCTGCGCGATAACGGGAATTTTCGCGCGTTGCGCCAAATTGTGCGCGCGGGCGAAATCGGCGAAATTCACGCGATCAGCTTTGGCGGCCAGCACCCTCTTTTGCATAGAGTCCGGCCCGATTGGTATTTTGAAATCGGCAAGCACGGCGGAACATTGAACGACATCGCCATTCACGCTTTCGATTTCATTCCGTGGCTCACCGGGCACGAATTTTCAACCGTCAAGTGCGCGCGAACATGGAACGCCGACTTGCCTTCGGTTCCGCATTTTAGGAACGCCGCGCAAGCGATGCTGACACTGGATAACGGATGCGGCGTGCTGGGCGATGTGTCGTACTTTTCGCCCGACAGCCACGGCTACGCCTTGCCGCTTTATTGGCGCACGACGCTGTGGGGTTCGCGCGGCGTGGCCGAAACGAGCTTCAACGCGGCAGGCGTGACTTTGTACCGAAATGGAGAAACGCAAGCGCGTTCCATTCCCGCGTTGGAAGCGGCGCCCGGCGGTTACTTGCATCATTTTCTGGCCGAACTGTGCGGAGAAACTCTCGACGATCATTTGACGACACGCGAAGTTTTGCGCGCGAGCCGCGTCGCGCTGGTCGCGCAACACGCCGCCGATAACGAATTGTGCAATATGTCGATTGAAGAATAACGTCGGTGCATCTGCAATGCTAAGGGAAAAGTACGCCGGACTTACGCAACGGGCGCATTGCCATGCGCCCCTACAGGATGCGCCCGTTCGCTGCATTTTCGCGTAAGTCCAGCGTACTTTTCGATTCCACTGAAATTTTCTCATGTCTCCATTTTTCAATTTGCTGCCGTTTCCGCGTTCGTTGGAAGAACTTGCCGGCAGCATCGCTTATACAAGTCGCGTCGCCATTCAAGCTGAAGGCCTATCTTCTGAAGAAAGCGATGCGTTTGCTCGCTTGTCGCAAATCGTTCTGGGCGAATGGCTGTCGCCCGGCTCGCCCGATGCGCTACGCGTCCGGGTGCGTTTACAGCCCGATTACACGCTGCCTGAAACATCGGATGTGTCGGCATTATTGCGCGAAGAATCTTATGAGCTAATAGTGCGCGAGGACATCGGGTTGACGGCGGGGAATTTTCGGGGACTGCAGCGCGGCATTCAAACCGTCAGGCAGATTTTGGAAGATTGCCAGTCGTCCGGCCAGATTCCGTGTTGCCGCATCGCCGATTGGCCGCGCCTGGCGCATCGTGGAATTCACCACGATTTCGCGCGCGAAATCGAGTATCGCCACGAGCATGTGAAAAGCATCATCGAGCGCGTAGCGAGCCTGAAGATGAACACGTTTCACCTTTATCTCGAAGCGGCTTTCGCCTATCCCAGCGCGTCCGCCTTGGCTCATCCGTGCCCGATGACGCCCGACGATGCGCGCGACCTCGTCGAACACGCGCGGATTTTCGGCGTTGCTCTCGTCCCGCAAATCTCGACGCTTGGCCACATGGAAAACCTGCTTCACGGGCCATACGAAGAACTGCGCGAAGACCCGTCGTCGCCTGTAAATCTGTGTCCGAGCCATCCCAACGCGCGGCCTTTTATCGCCGGGCTGATTCGCGATGTCGCGCAGGCGTTTCAGCCTCAGTTCATTCATCTTGGCTACGACGAATCGCATTCCGGCATTTGCCCGCGTTGCCGGCAGCATGGCACGCCGCAGGATATTCTGGCCGAATATCTCAACTGGATGGACGAAGAAGTCAAAAGCCACGGCGCGCGCAGCATGATTTACGCGGACAAGTTCTTGTCACCGCGAGAATTTCCCCAGGCCGATGCGACCAACGGCGGCACGCCCGAACAGGCCAGGCACGCACTTTCGCGCGTCAATCGCGACATTATTCTCACCGACTGGCATTACACCGCTCCTTACGGCCAGACCGTGCGCGCCCTTGTGGAACAAGGTTTTGAAGTCCACATCGTGACCGATACGGGCAACTATTGGCACGATGCGATTCCGCTTGTGCGCGGCGCTCACTGGGTCGCCGATACGATTGACACCGCCATAGCGGAAGGCGCGAGCGGCTCGTTCAACTGTACATGGGAACTTTATCGCGGCGCGTGGTTCGAAAACTTCTGGTACTTTCATGGACTGGCCGCCGAGCGCCAATGGGCAAGCGCGCCACACGATTTCATTTCTTTCGGCGCGCGTTTTTCGCGGCGTTTCTGGGGCGTCGAAAAAGATTTTTATTCCGACATCGCGGCGCTGAGCGAAGTTGTTCCCGTGCGCAGGCGGCGCTTTTTTCTCGATAGCGACGCGCTAAGCGACGGCGGAATGGCGCAGGCCGCAAGGGATTACATCGGCCTGGCCGATTATCTTGACCGCCAGTTGGAAACCTTTCGCGCGGGGGCAAAGCGCAACGCCGGCACGCTGCAAATGCTCGACATGCCCGCGCTGATACTGCGTTACATGGGCGCGCGCGTGCTGGCGCAAACTCTGGCGCGCAATGCCCTGGAAATGGGCGAGCCTGAAAAAGCGAGCGCCGCGTTGCACGAACTGAAAACGGTTGCGCTGCGCATCGAAGCCAAGTTGCAGCAAGGCTTCGAGCTTTTCGGCGGTGGCGGCGACGACTTGCGACGACTTCGCGCGCACCTGCACCAGATCGATGACGCGATGACCGGCGGTGGCCTAAGCCAGAGAACCACGCTGCAAGACTTCGCGTGCAGCCCGTTGCAGGCGGCGCTTGCCACTATCGCCGACGCGCCTTTGCCGCCATCCGGCCTCGCCTTTGCCCCGGCGCCTGCTTCATCGGACATGGAAGGTTCGGACGTTCGCGATTTTCATCTGGGCAAAGACGGCGTTCTTTATCTGCGCGCGAGCGTTGGGCTGCCGCACGGTTTTCGCGGCAAGCTACTTTACGGCTCGGATGGGCCGGTGAAAGTCTGGGTCAACGGCGAGGAGATCGGCTGCGTTCCCGACGCGACGAACCCGTGTACCACCGATGAATACGTCAGTGAAGTCTCGTGGCGCGCGGGTGAAAACGAAGTCCTATTCGCGTTCGGCACCAACAACGGCAAGGCGTGGGGATTGTGCGCGCGCACCGCGAGCGCGTAAAAAAAGTACGCCCGAATAACGGCGTACTTTTCAGGAACTGTCACAGGGGCGCCGAAAACGAAAATGATCATAGTCGCAACATCCAAGAACTAGACAACGAGCGTTTGTGTCGAGTTTGTAACGCTGCGCGCGGCTTGGATGATTGCAGTCTGCTTTCGAAACCCTACAAAGATTGAAACCAGAGCTAACTGCCGCGTAAGGTGAGTTATTCATTGAGGGCCTTCGCGGACAGATTTAGATGAGCAGCTTGACCTCAAATTCTCTGAAAATAGCATCAACGCTCAAAATTCCGATGTTCCCTGCATTAGCCTGGGCGATGAGCAAACGGGCGAATGGGTCTTTGTGATGAAGCGGCAATTTTTCCAGCGCGAGAACATGAGACAAGCCAACAGATAAAATTTCGATTGCGTTGTCCCTTTGCTGATCTGCAATCAGTTTCGCAATGGGCAGGCGCAATTTCAATTTGCCGAGTTGCTGTTTGATTTGCATTTCCCAAACGCTGGCGACGCTGAGAACCAAAGCATTTTTCCCGTCCTCGCATAAGGCTCTGGCTTGAGCCGAGAGTTGCTGCGGTTCGCTGTCCCACCAAATGAAAAGATGCGTGTCGAGCAAGATTCTCATGGATTTCCAACCCAGAACTCTTCCGGCAACTCTTGATCGAAATCGCTGCTCACCCAAATCGCACCGGCATGAAGGCCGGCGACACGCGGTTTACGCGAGAGAGAAGGTGCAACTGCCGAGAGGCGCGCAACCGGAGTACTGCCCTCCGAAATAAAAACTTCGTTTCCTGCTTTGGCCAACTCCAGCAATTGAGCGAGATGCAGTTTCGCCTCTTCAACATCCATGGTTGTCGTCATCTTTCGCCTTCTTTCAAACGCCAGTAATCTTGTTCCTTCTCAATGCAATTCTACCATGTTAACGTCCCGCACTTGCCGGGCTGATGCCATAACCTTTTGAAAAGTACGCCGATATTCGGGCGTACTTTTTGTTTAACTTCATCACGCTTTAAAGGAGCAACATGGCGCAAACAATCGAATCGACAATCGACGAATACAAAGGCGGCGCGCTGAGCCGCCGCACGTTTTTGACGCGGCTGATTACATTAACCGGCAGCATGGCTGCGACGCACTGGCTGCTCGAATCGAGCGGCCTGGCCGATGTGGTTTCCGAAAGGGAATCGCAGGCGATTCAGGTGACTTCCGAAACCGTGCGATACGCGACGGATAAGGGCGTCAACGTCACGGGACATTTGAGCGTGCCGGGCGCAACGGGAAAGTTTCCCGCCGTCGTCGTGATTCACGAAAATCGCGGACTGAACGAACATACGCGCGATGTGGCGCGGCGTTTTGCGGCTGCGGGTTTTGTCGCGCTTGCGCCCGATTTGCTGTCGCGCAAAGGCGGAACAGGCGCGATGGAATCGCCCGACAAAGCGCGCGAGGCGATTACGTCCCTGCCCGCCGAAGACACCATGGCCGACTTGAAAGCGTGCCTGCGCTTTTTGGATTCGCACGCGAAAGTCAACAAAGGGCAGCTTGGCTCGGTCGGCTTTTGCTGGGGCGGCGCGCGCTCGTTTTTGCTGGCGGCGGAAAGCCCCGTTTTGCGCGCGGCGGTCGTGTTTTACGGCAGCGCGCCCGAAGCGGAAAAAATCGCGCAAATTCGTTGTCCGGTTCTGGGTCTTTACGGCGAAACCGATGAGCGCATCACATCGAAGGTTCCCACCGTCGCGGAGCAGATGGAAAAGGCCGGCAAATCGTTTACGCACAAGATTTACGCCGGCGCCGGCCACGCGTTTTTCAACGACACCGGAGAACGCTACGACGCCGCAGCCGCCAGGGATTCCTGGACGCGCGCACTGAAATTCTTGCGCGGGAATTTAAAGTAGATTTGTTTCATCAAACAAAAAGTACGCCTGAATTCGGGCGTACTTTTTGTTTGGCTATGTTGATTGGCTGCGCGGGTTGTTCCATCGCGATTTCAAGAGTAGAAACCTTGCCAGTATTCTTCATCGCTTTGCTTGAATTGGTCTGATTTTTCTGTTCTTAACTTCTTGTACCGTGCATGCATCATATCCACTGCGTCGTTTATGCCCGGCCCACAAAATTCACGTATTGCAACTAATGCTCGAAGCTTGTGACCGGCAAACAAGTGCACGTCGATTTGTTGCCACTGTTGCTCAGTTAATTGCTGAATCATTTCAGATCGATTTTATCATTTCTCCCAGACTGTGCCCGCCAGCCAAGCCTGCTTCGTTTGCGCGCGGGGCGCGTTTTTGCGATAATTGGCAGCGCCGCACGTTTTGATTTCTCTTTCGATGACCACGATTCCCATTCTTGACGGTTGCACGCTTTTCGGCCCGTGGCCGCAGCACAGCGCCGATTTGTCGGTCGAAACTCTTGTCGCGACGATGGCGCAAAACAACATCGTGCGCTCGTTTGCGACTTCGACAACCGGCATTTTCTACGACTATCGGCAAGGCAATATCGCGACGCTGGCGGCGGCGCGCGCACATCCGCAATTGTTTCCCGTCGCGAGCCTCGATCCGCGCGCGTTTCCCGAATCGTTGGGCGAAGCCGAAGCGCGCGCCGGCGAAGGTTTTCGCTTGTTTCGTTTTTTCCCCGAACGGCAGGGCTGGCCGCTGCATTATGCGCCGTTTCGCGAGCTGTTGAAAAAATGTGATGAACTGGCTGTCACAGTCGCGGTGACGACGGCGCGGCACGGCGAAATCACCGAACTGGCCGACGCCGTGGGTTTTACGCAAGCGCCGCTTTTGCTGGCCGGAGTTTCGCCTTCCAATCTGGGCGAAGCGATTGCCGCGATGCGCGCCGATGCCAAATTCTATCTGGAAACAACCGCGCTGCTCGCGCCCGGCGCGCTGGAAAAAGTCTGCGACGAAGTGCCAAACGGCGTCGAGCGATTGGTGTTCGCGTCCTATTCGCCGCTACGCTATTTATCGGCGGCGCTGCATCCAATTATTTATTCGCCGCTGTCCGAAGACGAAAAAGCCTTGATTCTAGGCGGCAACTTGAAGCGATTGCTGACGAAGTAAGCAGTAGGCGGGAAGCAGGAGGCAGGAAACGCTCCTCAACTGCCTCCTGCCTCCCGCCTCCCGCCTCCATTCCCCATGTCTCTCATCGATTTCCAATGTTTTTTCGGCGCGCGCGGCGATGCGCTGTCGGTTCGTCCGCCCGATTTGGCGCTGGCGGCGCAATACGCGACCGATGTCGCCGCCGAAATGCTGCTGTTCGCGGGCGAAGAAGCGACGACAGATTTGGCCGGTGGCAATGCCAAATTAAATGAAGCGTTGAAAACCGACGCGCGCTTTCGCGGCTGGCTTGGGCTTTCGGTTCATCAGCCCGATTTGTCGCAGGAACTGGCGCGCAAATACCTGACGCGCGCGAGCTGGATCGGCGCGCGCTTCGATCAGAAAACTGAAAACGATGCTGTGACAACCGCCGGCGGCTACGTCGTTCTCAACGCGTTGCGGCGCTATGGCCGACTGGTATTGCTGACGGTCAATTCGCCCGCGACACTAGCGGCGGCGATTAGCGCGGCGCGCGATTTTTATTCGCTGAAATTTATCGTCGCGCCGCAAAACGAATTGATGACTTCCGATTCGCTGCCGGCGATTCGCGAAAGCGTGAATATTTCGTGGATGGCATCGGCGGCCTTTGCCGAGCGCGATGTTGTGGCGCACGCGATCGAGGTGCTGGGCGAAAAGCGCGTCGTCTGGGGTTCGGAATGGGGCAGATTGCATCCCGCCGCCGCGCTTGGCATGATCAACGAAAGCGGGATTTCGGAATTTCAGCGCGAGCGCATCGTGCTCCGCAATCCGCGCGACCTGCTGAGTTTTGATGAATGAAAAAGTACGCCTGAATTGCGGCGTACTTTTGTTCGGGCATATTTTTATCAGGCCGCATTTTCCGTTGGAGAACCGATGAAACGCTTTTCTTTTTTCGCGCTGTCGCTGATGCTTATTGTGGGCGGGTGCGATGTCATTTTGAAGCCGCCCACGCCCGACCCCAAGCCAACGCCGGGCAAGCTGCCCGAAGAAGAAGTCTTTGATCCTGCCGAAAACATCACGCCCGGCAAGGCGCTGGACGGCACGTGGCACGTCGCGCGCGTCGAGTCGGGAAAATTTCTCATGATCCAAACCGCAACCGCGGGCGCTGCCGGCGCGCCTCCGGTTTACGGCGCGCCCGAACCGGTGCGGCTGGCCGGCATCATGGTGCCCGAAAAAGGCCAGCCCGGCTTCGAGTTTTCGGCGCGCACAATTCACTCATGGACAGATGGCCGCAACGACCTCACCGTCGAAGTCGATGAGAGTTTTCCCTATGATCGCAATGGCCGCAAAATGGTACAGATTTATTTCACGTCCACGTCGGGCGACGCCAAAACCAACAAGCATTTCGGCAAAAAGCTGAACCTCAATCGCATGATGGTACGCAGCGGCAGCGCCGCCGTCGATTTGAATCAGGCGACTTCGATTGATGTGCAAAAATGGCTCAACGACGAAACCTACGCGCGCTTGCATACCAAAGCCGACCCGAAAGTCAAACGCAAAGCGAGGCCCGGCCCGAACGATCCTCCGCCTCCTCAGGTTCCTGACCCGCTCGGATTGTGGAAATTGGGGATTTATCTTGGCCAGCGCCCGACGCCGGTTCCAACGCCTGCCGCTGCTGCGCCCGCCGCGCCGCCCGCACCACCCGCCGCGCCTCCAGCCGCACCGGCCAAGCCCTAACC
>Ga0136611_10001183_pt1 | contig 18084 bp, 15 predicted proteins | sample AntDrymUQ2232306_2_FD_106645 | JGI IMG/M metagenome (GOLD analysis project Ga0136611, IMG submission 106645) | Polar desert sand microbial communities from Dry Valleys, Antarctica - metaG UQ223 (23.06) | ecosystem: Environmental > Terrestrial > Soil > Desert | place: Antarctica: Dry Valley...
CTCGTCAAGTCACGACCTCTCTCGCCTGAGACGACGGTCGGCCAACCGGGGATCCCAAAGAATCCCCCACCCCGCTCCAAGATGGGGGCACGGGGTGGGGGATTCTTTGGGCCACAATTCTAGCGATTGAATCCATGAGAGGTTCCGCTCTTTCTTGCCTGTCGCGGTTCCTTGTTACGTCACGACCACGTTGACCAATCGATCCGCCACGTAGATGACCCGGCTCGGTTCCCGGTCGCCCAGCGTTTCCCGCACCCGGTCGCTCGCCATCGCCAAAACGGTCGCGTCGGCCTCCGGCAATCCCGCCTCCACGTTCAGGCGGTCGCGCACCTTCCCGTTGACCTGAATCACCAACTCGATCAATTCCGCCCGCGTCCACGTCGCATCGGCGATTGGCCACGGCTGGTGGTGCACTGAATAGCTCCCACCCAGACGTGCCCAAAGCTCCTCCGCCACGTGTGGCGTGCTCGGCGCCATGAGGAGGACCAGGCTCTCCATCGCCTCCCGCCAGGCGGCGGTCTTGGCAGCGGGACCATCCTTCAGTCGCATCAGCTCGTTGACGAACTCGATCAACGCCGCCACCATCGTATTGAAGTGGAATCCGTCCAGATCGTGGGTGACCCGGGCGATTGTCCGATGGGTCAATCGACGCACGCGCGAACCATCGGCATCGGTCGATCCGGGAGGGCCATCGTCAACCCCTGATGCCACCACCGACTCCGACACGACGGTAAACGCCCGCTTGATGAACCGTTCCATGCCGGTGATGCCGCGGCTGTTCCACGGCCCCCCTTGGTCCCAAGGACCGAGATACATCAGGTGCAGCCGCAGCGAATCGGCCCCAAACTCCCGGACCAGCACGTCCGGGGCCACCTGGGTGCCCCGGCTCTTACTCATCTTTATCCCCTCTTCGGACAGAATCATCCCCTGGTTTCGGAGTCGGGTGAATGGCTCACCATGGTCGATCAGGCCAAAATCCCGGCAAACCTTGGTGATGAACCGAGCGTAGAGCAGATGCAAGATGGCATGCTCGATGCCGCCCGAGTAGAGATCGACCGGGCACCACATTTTCGCCTTGGCGGGGTCGAACGGCTTTCCTCGCTCGTCGGGGCTGGTATACCGAAACCAATACCACGAAGAGTCGACGAACGTGTCCAACGTGTCGGTCTCGCGCCGCGCCGCGCCGCCGCAAGCGGGACAAGTGGTGTGTAAGAACGACTCGTGCGACACCAGCGGACTCTGTCCGGTCGGGGTGAATGCGGCGTCCAGCGGCAGCAACACCGGCAATTGATCGTCCGGCACCGGCACGATGCCGCAGGCGTCGCAGTAGACCACCGGAATCGGTGTCCCCCAGTATCGCTGCCGGGAGATTGACCAGTCGCGCAACCGATAGGTGACCTCGAACTGGCCACGTCCAGTCGCTGTCAAATACTCGATAATCTCCGGCAACTGCTCAGGGACCCGTTTGCCGTTGATTGGCCCGGAGTTCACGATCGTGCCCGGCCCCCGATACGCCTCTGTTATCGTTCGCGGGTCGAGCGTCGGTCCCTCGTCGGGCTGCACCACCACCCGGATCGGTAGGTCGAAGGTCTGGGCAAATTCGAAGTCGCGCTGGTCCCCCGCCGGCACCGCCATGATCGCGCCGGTGCCGTAGCCCATCAGGACGTAGTCCGCGATCCAAACCGGTATCCGCTCGTCGGTCACCGGATTTCGCGCGTAGCCGCCGGTGAAGACTCCCGTTCTTGCTCGATCAGCGTCGGTCGACTGCCGCTCGATCTCGGTCGCCTGCCGAGCCCGAGCGACATAGGCCGCCACCTCCGCCTGACGATCGCCGGCCGTCAGCGCCACGACTAACGGGTGCTCCGGCGCGAGAACCATGAATGTGGCGCCCCAGACGGTATCGGGCCGGGTCGTGAACACGTCGAGCGTATCGCCGGTTTCTAGGGCGAAACTCAGCCTCGCCCCTTCGGACCGCCCGATCCAGTTCCGTTGCATCGTTTTGACGCGATCCGGCCAATCCAGCTCCGCCCCGTCGCGCAGGAGTTCCTCGGCGTAGGCGGTGATCCGGTAAAACCACTGCTCAAGTTCCCGTTTCGCGACCGCGGCGCCACACCGCTCGCATTCGAAGCCGCCGTCGGTTTCCAACACCTGCTCGTTCGCCAGCACCGTTTGGTCGTTCGGGCACCACCAAACCGCCGCCTTGGCCCGATACGCCAGTCCACGTTCGAGCATACGGAGAAACAACCACTGGTTCCAATGGTAGTACTCGGGAGTGCAGGTCACGACCTCCCGCGACCAGTCGATCATCGCTCCCATCTGGCGATACTGGTCGCGCATCGACGCGATATTGTCGACCGTCCACGTCGCGGGGTGAATGCCGTGGCGGATGGCGGCGTTCTCGGCCGGCAGGCCGAAAGCATCGAAGCCCATCGGGAACAGCACGTTGTAGCCGGCCATCCGCTGACGCCGGGCGAACACATCCGGCACCGCGAAGGCATACCAATGTCCGACGTGCAGCGTCCCCGACGGATACGGATACATGGTCAACGAATACCATTTTTCGCCCGGCGCGTCGTCGTCGGTGCGGTACAAGTCGTCCGCTTCCCAGCGCGCTCGCCACCTCGCCTCGATTTCGGCGGCGTCATAGTGAGCACGGTCCCGCCCGTCGCCACGGTTCTCTGGGCTGGACCCCGCGACCTCGTCCGTCATGCCAGTGCTCCCACCTTCTTGCAACCATCCTTCATCGAGCGACGCCCACCTGAAGGTTCACTCTGAACCGGGGGTACCAAAAAAGCCTCTCGCCCCTTCTGGGACGAAAGGCCATCGGAGAAGCGCCGCGTCGGGACCACCGGGTCTGGCGACCACGACCGAAACCGCAAGAGGTGGAGCTGAGGGGACTCGAACCCCTTACCTCAACACTGCCAGTGTTGCGCTCTCCCGGATGAGCTACAGCCCCGCAATGCTCGTTCGAGGCGACCACATTGCGGTGATCGCTCTCTTCGATCGGAACGCCCAAAGTTTAGCAGCCCGTGCCAAAATGTGTCAAACGTTCCCAGACCGACGCTCAGGCCAGATCAAGGAGGATCACGTGGCGGACCTCTCATCCATCTCACGCGAAGTCGACCTCGTCGTGGGCCGCTTCGAGTCGCTGAGTGCGGTCCGCGATCGCGCCATCGGGGAGGCGCGGCAGGTTGTGCGGCTTGCCGCCAACAGCATCCGCGCCACCCACCGCAACGAGATCGCCGCGGCCGGGGACTTGTTGGCCACGGCCCGCGCACGGTACACGGCCCTCATCACCCCGTTACGACCGTTCCCCGCCCTCTACTGGGCGGGCTATGTCCAGGATGCCGCCAAAGAACTCGCCGAAGCCGCGATCACCTACGCCGCCGTCGCGGGCGAGCCATTGCCCGGTCCGGCCCTGCTGGAGGTCGAGGACGCCGCCTATCTGAACGGGCTGGCCGAAGCCGGCAGCGAGCTACGCCGTGACGTCCTTGACCGCCTGCGCGCCGGCGAACTCGCCGCCGCCGAGACGCTCCTCGCCACGATGGACGAAATCTACGGCGCCCTCGTCACGGTCGATTTCCCAGATTCCATCACCGGCGGTCTGCGGCGGACCACCGACGCCTTCCGTGCGGTGCTCGAGCGCACCCGCGGCGATCTCACCATGGCCGTCACGCAAGCCAGGGTCGAGGTCGCTCTCCGTCGCGCCACTGATCCGCGTTCTCCAGTTTTGTGAACGAAGGCGACCCCCTATCCAGTCGATACCGGCAACTCGATCACGACCGGCGTTCCCACGCCGTACCCGTTCGCCGCGAGCCAGCCCGCCGGTACCTCCAACACGTATCCCACCGCGATCGGCGACTGGTATCGTTGCTGATCGGCGTCGAGTGTCCCGGCTGGGGCGGGGCACACCGACTCCGCCGCCCCGACGATCTGGCCCCTTTCGATCCAGACGATGTCCAGGCAAAACCGCATCCCCTTCATCCAGAAAGATTGCGGTCGGGGCTCGTCGTTGACGAAGAGCATCCCCGTTCCCGGCGCCAACCCCGCCCGATACCCCAAACCACGGGAACGAGAGGCGGGAGTGTTCGCCAATTCGACCACCAGGGTATCGTCACCGACCAGGATCGTCGTCGTCGGCAGCGGGGCCGCCTGTGACCGCCAAGGCGGCGCGACCTGGGCCGCGGCCCCAGTGCCAGCACCCACGGCGACGATCAGCAGCAGCATCACCGCCAAACCTTGGAACACGCCGCGCCGAGTCATTCCATTCTCCCCTTCGCTCACCGTCGGTTTCTTGTCCTTGGTCACGGCACTCTCTCCTTCTGACTATCATCGGTCTCCCCTGCGGTCGCCGCCAGCGAGTCTCCAAGGGCCGTCAAGAAGAGACCGACCGCGGCCACCCCCTGTACCCCGACATCCATCGCCTCGACCACCACCGCCGGCGTCTCGGCACCGAGCACCCCGACCACGATCGCGTCGATCTCCTCCCGATCGCGCAGCGCGCGGAGCGCCACGAACCCGTCCACATCGGTGACATCATCGCCCAAAAAGATGACGCCCCGCAGCCGATGCTGGACCACCAGGTCGATGATCGCGGTCCCCTTGTTAACGACGATATTCGGCCGGAGTTCCACGATTAGGCGGCCTTCGGTTACCACCAACCCGCGTCGCTGGGCCGCTTCCACCGCGATCGGTAAAATCTCGGCCCGCGCCGCCTCAGTGTCCTCCGCCAGACGATAATGCACCGTCGCGGTCAGCCCCTTGTGTTCGACCAGCACGCTAGGTTGAAAAATGCTTCCACGCAACCTCTCCTGGATCTCCCGCAACGATTCCGTCAGTGCCGTCTCGACCCCCACCGCCTTCGGATGCTCGCGGCGCTCCCCCCGCTCGGTGATCGTTTCCATCCCGTGATTGCCGACAACGACGATCGTCTCTACCCCCACCATGGAAGCGGCATTGGGCGCCGACCGACCCGACACGACGGCGACGAGATTGAGCTGGGTCACCAAGCGCCGGAGTGCCGCCTTTGCCGCCGGCGCGACGAAGGCGGCCTCCGGCGTCGGGGCGATGTCGCTCAACACACCGTCGATGTCGCAGATGAGCGCCGATGGTCGCCGCGCCAGAACGGGCAGAGTCCGGCGGAGCAACTCTTGCCAAGGCAGCGGCGGGACGCGGCGCGAAAGCTCCATCGGCATTCTCCCCTCTCAGCCGCTGGCGGGCCGCCCCGAGTAGGTGCGAACCAGCCAGTCGGTGGCGCTCACGAACAGATCATTAGCACCCCGCCCATCATCGGCCACGACGTGGAAGACTACCCCGTCCGGGGTCTCAGGTGGGCCGAAACGATCGCTCGTGACATTGAGCCGGACCGTAATGCCGGAGGTCGCTCCCAGCATCGAATCGTCCGCATAGCCCGCCCGGGCGAGCGCCCGGTGCAACTCAGCGAAGGTCACCTGCTCGCGGGGCAGTGTCACGACGCTTGCCGGATCGACTTCGGCTGGCCGCGATTGTCCAGTGTCGGTCAGGAAGAATGACTGGGCACTATTGGAGTAAAACGTCCCCCGCCACCGAAAGGCTGGTTCGAGCGGCGCACAGGCGACCCCAAGTTCGATCAGTCGGGCATCGGCGCGCCACGAAAAGGCCCGGGTTTCCGCCTGAGCTAAGCCATCCCGCCATTCGTCCGCGATCAATGGAATATCGCCCACCGCCAATCGTCCAGTTCCGCAGTGACTTGGGAGCACCACTGGTGGAGGCTCGACGATCGTCTCACCGGTCGCCGCCGAGGTCGGGCTCGCAACCCGTGGCGGCGCCACCGATGGCGTCCCGATGGTCGAGCAGGCAGTGCAAATCCAGCAGACCACCGCGCCAACGACGCTGCGCCTAGTCCACTGAGGAATCGGCTGCCACGACAAGGGATGCTTCACAGTGATGACGTTTGCTCAGCGATCAGGACCAAGGCGTTAGGGTGGCTTGCGGCGAAAGCGCGCACCTGAAAAAATGATACCACGACTCTTCTGGTTCTCTTGTCTGCTCACTCAACCCAGATCGCCGCGTTCACCAGACTCGCTTCCTCGCGGTGTCCACCGATCCGATCATCGTGACCACGCCGGAACCGCCGCCGCTTCGGATATACTCCGCCGCCGGGACGGGATACCGTCCCGCCCTGGGTGTGGCAGACCAAGGGTTGCCTGAATCACCTCGACGATCGTCGCTACGGAGCACGCCCGCATGAACCTGTTCAACACCCAGTCGGGCCAGATCGAGCGGTTCACGCCGCCCGTGGGCCCGGTGGGCATCTACGTCTGCGGCATCACCCCGTACGATACGACCCACCTTGGGCACGCCTTCACGTTTTTATCGTTCGATCTCCTGATCCGCTATCTCCAAGCTTCTGGCCAAGATGTCACCTACGTCCAAAACGTGACCGACATTGACGACGACATCCTGCGCAAGGCCAAGGAACTGGATATGGGGTGGGAGGAGTTGGGGCGCCGTGAAACCGACAAATTCCTGAACGACCTGAGGGCGCTCAACGCCCGCATGCCCGACCACTACGTGCGGGCCACCGACCACATCCCGGAGATGATCACGATCATCGATCACCTCATTGGCAAGGGACACGCCTACCGAGCCAATGGCAATGTCTACTTCGCCGTCGCGACCGACCCCACCTTCGGCAAACTGAGCAAGATTGCACCCGACCAAATGCTCGCCGTGGCCAACGAGCGTGGGAATCAACCCGACGATCCCCACAAACGAGACTCGCTCGATTTCGTTCTTTGGCAGGCGGCGGCTCCCGGTGAACCGACGTGGGAGTCTCCCTACGGTCGCGGTCGACCCGGTTGGCACATCGAGTGCAGCGCGATGGCCGAGCGTTACTTGGGTCACACGATCGACATCCACGGTGGCGGCGCTGACCTCGTCTTCCCCCATCACGAATGCGAAATTGCCCAATCGGAACTCGCCTCCGGCGTCGAGCCCTTCGCCCGCTGGTGGATGCACGTGGCAATGGTTGACTATCAGGGTGAAAAGATGAGCAAGTCATTAGGAAACCTGGTGATTGTCGGAGACTTGCTGAGGCACCACCACCCGGACGCCGTGCGCCTGACCTTAGCGTCCCACCACTACCGGGCGTCCTGGGAATATCTCGACGGCGAGATCGAGCAGATGGCCGCTTTGGCCGCCGATCTCCGTGAAGCGGCCGACTTCGGGGCGAATGGCATTGAGGAGATCCTCGACGTCTCGCCCCAGCGGGAACGCTACTTCAATGCCCTCGAAGACGATCTCAATGCCCCACTCGCGATTACGGCCCTCGCCGAGGTCGCGCAAGCTATCCTCGAAGCGCCGGATGAAGACGACGTCCGCGATGCTCAGGACTCGCTCCGCCAGATGTCCGACATTTTGGGGCTGACTCTCGCCTCGTAGGCCGACACACGACCTCTACGCTTCGTCCCGCCCCTCACTGTCTTCCGCATCGCCCAGTTCGTGCGGGAGATGCCCGTTTTGCTGCGGGCAAACGTGCGCTCCCGTCCCCATTGGCGCCCCGCACATCGTGCAGCGAGGGCGACCGGCGGCAACGACGGCGGCGGCATCGGCGCTCAGTTCTCGCGCCTGCTCCCGGGTGATGCGGCAGGCAAAGTTGGGCGCATCGTCCGGTTCACTCAACAGGGTGGCCGCGTCGTCCGCCTCTTCGCCATCCTCGTTGACGTCGTGGGCGACGATCACGAGGCGGTCCTGCCGCTCGTCGTAGCCGAGCTCCATGCGCCCGGCACGAAACTGACGCCGGGTCTCAGCGTCAAAATCACCGGGCACCGAAACCGCCCCCAGCTCCGGCCCACGATCGGGAAGCTGCTCGATCATTTGCTCCAAGGCCAGCCCCAGCGCTTGGAGCTGCTGCTTCTCCATCCACACAATCGTCGTCTCCGCGCCGACGACGGCCAACAGGCGAAATCGCCGCTGACCAGGTTCGCCGATCGCTTCGACCCGAAGTCGCAGGGCGTCGAGTCCTGAAGTCGGAAATTCCACCGGTTCCCCTACCCAGTCCGCCATCACCGGTCGCCACCGGCCCGCGCCGGCAACCGATCAGCGGCACCGTCGAAGAATAGCACGGCAGTCACCTGGACTTTCACCTCTCTCGCCCTTGGCCCTTTCGGCCCGACCATCGCTGTCGCCTCCACCGCCGGTTCCTCCTTGCCCAGTCGGAGAGGCCGACCCTATACTCGCATCGACAGGAGAAAGAGGGGCTGGGATGGCGATGACCGAGACGGAAATGATGACTCCAGGCAACCAAGCCATACTCTCGGACGAGACCGTCGTGCTGCCATTGGGAAGCCGCCCGCGCTATAGGAAGACAGAGATCGACGCCCCGGCGGCGGCCACGGCGCTGACCACCGAACCGACGCCCTCCTTCGATGCCGTCCGCGGCGATCTGGAAGTCCAAGCCTTTATCCGTCAGGCTAACAAAAACCTCGGGGTTCTGGGCTTTACCGAGCACGGTTTCCGCCACGTCGGATTGGTCGCCAACATCTCTCGCAACGTCCTCCGTTTGCTCGGCTACGACAGCCGCCAGCAAGAACTCGCCGCCATCGCGGGCTACCTGCACGACATCGGCAACGTCATCAGCCGTCACGGCCACGCCACGTCCGGGTCAATCCTCGCCCATCCGATCCTCAACCGCCTCGGCATGCCCCCGGGAGATGTCGCGATCATCCTGGGCGCCATCGGTTCCCATGGCGACGATCACCATCGGCTGGGGGAGCCGGTGCACCCCGTCTCCGCGGCCCTCATCCTGGCCGACAAATCGGATGTCCACCGCTCGCGTGTGCGGAACAACGAGCCGACCAGCTTCGACCAGCACGACCGCGTCAACCACGCCTCGACCTCCTCCTTTCTCCGCGTCGATGCAGATGCCAAAACGATTACGTTGCAACTGACGATCGACACGGACACCGCACCGGTCATGGAGTATTTCGAGATTTTTCTCCCCCGGATGCTGATGAGTCGTCATGCCGCGACGTTGCTCGACTGCGCATTCCACATCACCATCAACGAGGTCATCGTCCTCTAGCGGCGAACGTGGAGCGAACGAGTGAGGAGCGGACGATGTCAGGAGTGCGCGGACGGTGGCGAGACTTCGATCTCTTCCTCCTCCTGACGACGTTCGTCATGATCGGCTTCAGTTCTGTCGCGGTCTGGAGTGCCGCCGGCACGGGACCGTTGACGTTCTCCAACGCCGGCGTCAAACAGGCGATCTTTGGCCTCCTCGGCATCTTTCTCATGCTCCTTATTGCTTGCATCGACTACCGATTCTTCGCCTCGCTCGCCTGGCCAATCTACGCTGGCGGGCTGGTCCTGTTGGCCCTCGTGCTGGTGCCCGGCGTCGGCCAGGTCATCGCGGGGTCGCGCCGCTGGTTCGACTTCGGCTTCACTACCGTCCAGCCGTCGGAATTCGTGAAGGTGACGACCCTCATCGCCCTCGCCGCGTTCGTCGCCTCCCGCGGTGAAGCGATGCGCGAACCGGGCAATTTTGCCCTCTCTCTCCTCATCGTGGCCGTTCCCTTCATGCTCGTGTTCGAGCAACCGGACCTCGGCACCAGTCTGGTCTACGGCATCATCTGGGCATCGATAATGGCCCTGGCGCGAACCCACAAGCGATACTTCGTGCTTCTCGCCATCGCCACCCCGTTCGTCTTGATCGGCGCCTGGGTGAAACTCCTCGACGAATATCAGCATCGCCGCTTTCTCATCTTCCTCGACCCAGACGCGGACCAACTCGGCGAAGCCTTCAACATTATTCAAGCCCGCATCAGCATCGGCGCCGGTGGTTTCTTCGGCGCCGGTCTGGCCGGCGGCACCCAAAGCCAGCAAAACCTTCTTTCCGTCCGCACTTCCGACTTCATCTTTGCCCATGCCAGCGGCATGTTCGGTTTTATCGGCATGCTCGCCCTCTTCAGCTCCTTCGTCATTCTGATTTGGCGCTCACTCCGAGTCGTCGAACTCGCCCGCGACGACTTCGGCCGCTGCATCGCCGCCGCCGTCACCGGCGTCATTCTTTTTCAGGCATTCGTCAATATTGGCATGAATCTTGGGCTCATGCCCGTCACCGGCATCACCCTCCCCTTCGTCAGCTCCGGTCTCTCATCGGTCTGGACCTTTCTCATCGCCCAAGGCATTTTGCAGAGCATCCTCATGCGCCGTCGTAAACTCGGATTTCAGCCCTCCTAGCGACAGCGATGCCATCCCTCCCGCCTGCACTCGGACCGGGGGGCGGGACGAAACAGCCGCCACCGGTAAGGATTCTCGGCCTTCACCGCCCACCATCTGGGGAATCGCGTGCAACGCTTCGCAGCCCTACTGCTCCAGTTCGTGTCAGTTCTCGTCCTGCTCGGGTTTCAATTCAACCGACGGAGAATTGCCACCCTCGCCGCTGAGCGGCTTCCCCAACCTCGCCAATCGATACAGGTCTGAGCGCGGCAAACCGGTTATCCTTGATGCCTCCCGCGCGGCCGCGCTCGGCGTCAGTTCGGATCGCCGCAACTCGCTCAAGAGCCGCTCCACCTCCGCCTCCGATACGGCCGGCGGCGCTGAACCTTCACCCACCACCACCACGACCTCGCCCCGCACTGGCGCCGCCTTCAGGCGAATTGCCAGTTCCCCCAGTGGGCCCCGGAGCACCTCTTCGTGCAGCTTTGTCATCTCCCGCAGCACCGCGGCCGGTCGCTCTCCCCAAGCCGTCGATAGCTCGAAGAGGCTCGCCCCCAGTCGTTCGGCCGACTCGAAGAGAACAACCGGCAGCCCTGAGTCGCTTGCCACCCGGATCAATCGACGCCGCTCTGGGCCGCGCCGCGGCAGGAACCCCAGCATCACGAATGGTCCCGGGATCAAGCCCGATGTTCCGACGGCCGCCGCCAGCGCCGACGCGCCTGGAATGGGAGAGACGACGAACCCGGCGGCGATCGCCGATCGCACGAGGTCCAACCCCGGATCAGAGATGCCTGGCGTGCCAGCGTCAGACACCAGCGCCAGATCCCCTTCGTGCAAGACACGCAGCAGGTGCTCTCGCCGCGACCGCTCGTTGTGGGCGTGGTAGCTCACCATAGGCGTCGCGATCCCAAAATGCTTCAGCAATTGTCCCGTCCGCCGCGTGTCTTCCGCCGCGATCAGCGAAACGTCTCGGAGCGTCCGCACCGCCCGACCGGTCATGTCCTCCAAGTTCCCGATCGGTGTGGCCACCAGAAAAAGGGTCCCCATTTGCTCCCCATCAAGTCGGCCCTCGCCGTCAAAACTTAGCGGACCGCGACCAATGGGATCTCCCGCTTAAGCCGTGGCTCGCCTAGAGCGGAAGGTCGCTTCCGGGACACTTGAGCCGCTCTCGCCGAGCCAGTTATACTTGTGTACGGACAGACCCCTCGACATCGCTCATGGCCGCACTCGGCGACCACCAGCGCGCCCCCCTCGCCAGTCGGAGACCCTTATCTCATGATCGCTCTGTTCGCGCCCGACGAAGCCGTCAACGACCGGTTTCCGGACTCTGCCACACCGGTCGAGCCCTCTCCACCATTGGCGCCCGTGCGTGGCGAGATCTCCTCATTATATCGAAAGTATCGGCCCCAATCGTTCAACGACGACGAACTGGTGGGTCAACCAGCCATCGTCCGCACGCTCCGGAATGCGATCAAGCGGGATCGTGTCGCCCACGCCTACCTCTTCTGCGGACCGCGCGGCACCGGGAAAACGACTACCGCCCGCATCCTCGCCAAAGCGGTCAATTGCGAAGATCCGGCACCGGAGCACCGTCCCTGCAATCATTGCCGGAGCTGTCGCGCGATCGCCAGCGGCGGCACCAGCGATGTCGTGGAAATCGACGCCGCAAGTAACCGCGGCATCGACGACATCCGTGACCTGCGCGACCGTGTCCGCTACGCGCCAACCCAGCTTCGCGTCAAATTCTATATCGTGGACGAGGCCCACCAGATCACCGGCGCCGCCGCCAACGCCTTCCTCAAAACACTTGAGGAGCCACCAGCTCACACCAAGTTCGTGCTGGCCACCACCGATCCCGAGGAACTCCTCCCAACCATTGTCTCCCGCTGCCAACGGTTCGACTTCCGCCGGATCGGCACGGTGCCGATGATCGCCCGCCTGCGCACCGTCGCCACAGCCGAACGCATCGCCATCCTCGATGACGCATTGGCGATCATCGCCCGCCACGCCGCTGGGAGCCTGCGGGATGCTCTTGGTTTGCTCGACCAGCTCTCACTCCACCACGATGACGACACCCCGATCGCGGCGAACGCCGTCCTCGAGCTGGTCGGGGTCAGCCGCAATGAGACGATCGAAACGCTCACCCAGGCTCTCGCCGATCGGGACCCGGCCGCGGCCCTCGCCGCCGTCAACATCGCTCTCGAAAGTGGCGCCGACCCCCGGGCCCTCAACCGCCAGTTGGTTTCCTATCTCCGACTCCTCCTGCACCGGCGGGCCGGCGGCGGGGCCGAAGCGGACGAGACCGGGGCGGCACTGGCCGACCGCTTCAGTCTCCCCGAACTCGCCACCTTGGCCTTGCGCTTCGCCGAGATCGACGCATCGATCAAGCACTCGCCCTACCCCCAACTCCCGCTGGAGGTGGCCTTGGTCGAAGGCGCCTGCCGAGCGTCAGCAGCGGTCACGCAGTCCCCCCCTGCAACAATCTCGGCGGCACCTCTTGCCGCCGCACCTGACCGGACAAATCCGGCCAACCAGGCAGACGAGGAGCGATCGTCGTCCCCAGGTCGGCCTCCAGGACCGTCGCTGCGTGATCGAGTCCGGAACACGGCGTCCCCGCCCGTCGCCGTTGCTCGCACTCCCACCCAGCAGCAGGATGAGACAGGGTCTCCGCTCTCGATAACTCCTTTGGCCCCGGCCTCACCATCCGTCATCGTGGTGGCCAACCCACCCGCCTCGATCGCGCCCGTGGCGCCCTCACCTAGCGCCTTCGACAGGTCAGGACCGAACAATGGAGCAGGTTTGGCTTCGTTCGACATTGAGCGCTTGGCGGAGCTCTGGCCCCGAATTCGTCAAGACGTCAAAGCCGTCAATCGGCGGGTCGAGGCGCTCCTCAGCTCGGTCGATCCAGTCTCCATCGCGGGCACGTGCGTCACCCTCGCCACCGCCTATGAGTTCCACCGCGATAAGCTCAACGGCGACGAGTTCCGAGCCGTGGTCGAGAGTGCGATCTCCCGGTTGGTCGGTGGCCCGGTGATGGTCACGGCCGTCCTCCGCGGCGCCGTGACCACGATCACCCCCCCCCCTCCCACGCTGACGTCGACGATGAGCGCGGGGACTCCTTTGGACCACGAACTCGCCGTTTCAGGCGAAGCCGCCCTCGCTCAAGCCGACAATGACGAACAACGCCTCCGGGCCGCAAAAAACATTTTCGACGCGGAGGAGTTCGAGCCCGAAGATCCAGCCAGCACTTAACCGGTGAGTGCCCAGTTTTGCGGGGAGCCGCGGCTTCAGTCGGCGACCGGTGTGACACCTACTGGTGTGGCGGAGAAGATGGGATCGGAGTCCGATGCGACGGCCGGGCTCGCCTCTCCAGGGTTAGCATATTCATAGAGCTTGGTGGGAATGCCGTCCTCGCTCAGCAGATACAATTCAAAATCTTCGTCAACTGGCGTCTTCCTCACGGCCGTGCCCGGTACGACCTGCATGACGAGGCCATCCGCCGTCCACCAGAGATCGCGGACGACGCGGTTCCCCGGGACCTTCACCTCCACGGCGCGATTGCCGCGTAGCTCTTTGATGTTCAAACTGTGGAAACGATTCCCGCCGTCTCCGGGGACGGTTAGCGTATAGGCAACCGAGTCACCATCGGGTGACGGCCGCACCAGATCGACCGCGGCGATCGGCGCCGCGGCGCCCGCGCTCGCCACCAATTGTCGTTCGCCAGCGGCAAGATCGATCCGCCAAAGGTCCTCGCTTTGGATCGGCGCGCCAGCCTTCGCCCGTTCGACGATAAGCAGTGCTCCCCCATCGGACGTCCACGCGACCGATGAGACGGCGCGATCGGTTCGCGGCGGTATCTCCGCCAGTGGTGTCGCCATGGCCATAATGGGGACGACGACCAGACGACTCGAACTCCCCCCATCCCCCGCGAGCATCGCCACCGCTTCGCCACTCGGCGACCAGCGGACCACGACCGGCGTGCCCAGCGGCGTCGCCAAGACCAAGCTCGGTGGCGTGGCCCCCGCCGCGTCCACTCGCACCAAGTCGCCGGAGGCGAACGCCGCCAGCACCTGGTCCCCCTGCGGCGACCAATCGATGATGAGCGCCACCGGCAGCCCCCGCTCGGGCGGCAGGAGGCGCGCCAAGCTTGAAAACTCTCGCGTCACCTGGCCCTTTCCGTCGAGGATCAGCAATCGTTCCGTCGGCGCGGTCGAGTCTATTCCCCCAAGGAGCACCGCGACCCGATCGCCACTCGGAGAAGCGGCCGTATCGACGATCCGCCAATCTGGGCCCGGTTCGAACAGCAGGGACGGTGCTTCACCCGAGGACCGACCCCACAGGTCCTCGCCACCCACAAAGTAGAAGCGCGTCGGGGCACCACGAGGAGTGAACAATTCGCCCGCCGTCAGCGTCGGCGGGGCCACCGGCGTCGGCGACTTCTCCGACGTGACCGTCGGCAACGAAGGGGTGCCAAGAGCACCGGCTGTCGCGCTCACCACCGGAGCGAACGTGCGACCTTCGTTACCATCGCTACAGCCGGCCACAGATACTGCGATGGCAAGTATTGCTGGAATCCCGAAACGGCGGTGACTGGCGCCGCCTTGCTTGGAAACCACCGACTTTGGTAAACAAAGTCGGCACTCCATGTTCTTAATTCGGATACTGGCAAGAGTTGTGCAACTCACTGACGCTCGCTCCGCGGCCGCGTATAGTCGGGCGGGGTATTCAAGGAGCATGGGGTGGCATTGTTCAATCGGCTACGGACCGACCCAGTATATAACACGCGTGCGGTCGTCCAGCGGACTGGCGTTCCCGCCGATACGTTCCGCGCCTGGGAGCGCCGCTACGGCTTGCCCGATCCCGCCCGCACGAGCGGCAATCAACGCCTCTACTCCGATCGTGATCTGGCCACCATCGCCTGGTTGCGGGACCAGACCCGATCCGGTCTGACGATTAGTCAGGCGGTTCAGCTGTTTCAATCCGGAGCATTCGATGATGCTCTCGATGGTCGCTTCAAGAGCGAGACCAACGGGTCTCTCAGTCGACCCGTGTTTCCGCTCTTCGAGGAGGACGACGGCGAAGTTCGCGCTAGCCCCGCTTTCGTCGGTGATCGGCTCCTCCGATTTCGCAAGGACATGGTCGAAGCGTTGATCCAGTTCAATGCCGGGACCGCCACTCGCGTCGTCGAGGAGGCCGTGGCTCTCCTCAGTGTTGAGGATGTCTGTTTACATATCATGCAACCCGCCCTCTATGACATCGGGCAACGCTGGGCCGCCGGAGAAGTCGGGATCAGCGCCGAACACTTTGCGAGCGCCTTTGTGATCCGCAAACTCGGCGCCCTCTTCAACCAGTCCCAGCCGGAAGACGGCCGTGGACCTGTGCTCGCCGCCTGCCTTAGTGGCGAACTGCATGAGGTCGGGCTGCTGCTCACCTGCCTGTTCTTATCCCGCCGTGGCTATCGGGTTCTCTATCTCGGACCGAACCTCCCTCTCGAAGATCTCATCGACACGGCCCAGCGCATTCGCCCACCATTGATCCTCCTCTCCGCCTCGACCCCGGAGGCCGCCGTCAACCTCGCGGCCGCTTCCCACGAGTTTCGCGCCCGCTGCGGCCAGCCCGGCCACGCCGCCCGGCCAACCATTGGCTTCGGGGGGGGGGTATTCGTCCAATGCCCGGCTCTGCGCGCGAGCGTGAACGGGGTCTTTCTCGGCCGCGACGCCGACGAGGCCATTGCCGCCGTCGCCGGCGTGGTCCCCTAAACGCGGGCTTGTTCTTCCGGAGCCACCGCGGTCGTTCCGCCAAGGATACCGGGTGGCCTCCAAAAACGACCGAAATCCTTATGCTAAACTCCCCGCCATTCGCGGACCGCGACCGTCCCCGAGAATCGGCGAGGATCACTATGCGACTGACTGAGGCAGATGTGCGGCACGTGGCGGACCTTGCCCGCCTCGGACTCACGGGGGACGAGCGTTCCCGACTCGTCGACGAGCTTTCATCGATCCTCGGCCACATCGCCGCGCTCGAAGCACTGGACACCGCCGCTATTCCTCCGACGGCCCAGGTGGGCGAACTCTCGAATGTGATGCGGGACGATAGCGTTCAACCCTCTCTCCCCCGCGAAGCCGTGCTGGCGAACGCGCCTTGCCAGATGGAAGGCTTTTTCGCGGTGCAAGCGATCCTGGGCGGAACCGAGAGGGATGCCTCGGGATGAGCACCGACGCCGTCGTCACCAACTGGTCGATCGCGACGGCTCGCCGCGCGCTCGACGCCCGCACTATCTCGGCGCGAGAACTGACCGACGCCCACCTCGCCCGGATCGCCGCCTACGATGGTCAACTCCACTGTTACCTCAACATCATGGGCGAGACCGCCATCGTCCAAGCGGCGGAGGCCGATCGCCTGATCGGCGCCGGGTCGGCCTCGCCCCTGACCGGCATCCCGGTTACGTTGAAAGATGTTCTCTGTACCGTCGATGCCCCAACGACCGCCGCTTCCCGCATCCTGGCTGGGTATCGTTCCCCGTACGACGCGACCGTCGTCGCCCGCCTCCGCGCCCAGCGGGCGGTTTTTCTTGGCAAATCGAACACCGATGAATTCGCTATGGGCTCCTCGACCGAGAACTCCGCTTTTGGCCCCACCCACAACCCCTGGGCGCTCGATCGAGTCCCCGGTGGCAGCAGCGGCGGTCCCGCCGCCGCGGTCGCCGCCGGTCTCGCCACCGTCGGCTTGGGCTCAGACACTGGCGGCTCGATCCGCCAACCGGCGGGCTTCTGTGGTGTCGTCGGCTTGAAACCGACGTACGGCCGGGTTTCACGCTACGGCCTAATCGCCTTCGCCTCCAGCCTCGACCAAATTGGACCCTTTGCGCGGACGGTCGAAGACGCCGCGATCGTCCTCGCCGCCATCGCCGGGCACGACCCCGCCGACGCCACCTCGTCGCCTTTGCCAGTCCCCGACTACCAGGCTGGCTTGCGTGAAGATCTGACCGGTATCCGGATCGGCATCGCCGCCGAGTACGCCGTCGACGGAATGGAACCGGGGGTGCAAAACAGCGTCGACCGGGCGGTCGATCGCCTCCGGGCACTGGGGGCCGAACTCGTCCCAGTCAGCCTTCCGCACACCAAATACGCGTTGCCGACGTACTACATTACGGCTCCGGCCGAAGCCAGCGCCAACCTGGCTCGGTTCGACGGCGTCAAGTACGGGTTGAATGTCGCATCGGCGACGCTGCGGGAAACCTACGAACGAACCCGGGGCGAAGGGTTCGGGGCGGAGGTGAAGCGGCGGATCATGCTCGGCACCTACGCCCTCAGTTCTGGCTACTACGATGCGTACTACGTCAAAGCACAGAAGGTCCGCACCCTCATCAAGCAGGATTTCGACGACGCCTTCACCAAGGTTGACGCGATTGTCGCCCCAACGTCACCGACCGTCGCCTTTCCACTCGGCGCCCGCACGGCTGATCCCTATCAGATGTATCTCGCCGATGTCTTCACCATCCCGGCCAACATGGCGGGCATCCCGGGCATCGCCGTTCCCTGTGGCTTCAGCGACGGGCTCCCGGTCAGCCTGCAAATCCTGGGCCGCTCATTCGACGAGGCGACCATCCTCCGGATCGCTCACGCCTACGAACGGTCCGAGCCTTGGTCCCAGGTCCACCCGTCGCTGCCAGCTTGAAGGGCGACCGCCTTTGACAGCGCCATTCTCTCGTTGCTACACTGACACAGGTGATGGGCCGCTAGCTCAATTGGCAGAGCAGCTGACTCTTAATCAGCGGGTTGAAGGTTCGAGTCCTTCGCGGCTCACCAGAGCAAATCAGACCGACGTGCCGCCGGCGTGGGATGATCCCCACCGCCGGTTTGTCGTTTTCGCGGGCTTGCCGCC
>Ga0136611_10001184_pt1 | contig 18084 bp, 21 predicted proteins | sample AntDrymUQ2232306_2_FD_106645 | JGI IMG/M metagenome (GOLD analysis project Ga0136611, IMG submission 106645) | Polar desert sand microbial communities from Dry Valleys, Antarctica - metaG UQ223 (23.06) | ecosystem: Environmental > Terrestrial > Soil > Desert | place: Antarctica: Dry Valley...
CAGAACGCCAAATGAGTTCTACTTCAATAACCTGCCTGCAATGCAAAAAGCAGGGTAGGCATTAACGCAAGATTTCCACTTAAAATATGGGAAAAATTGTCCAATCAAGTGAGGCCATCTCAGATTGCGATCAATAGTCCTCGCGGGCAATGTATTGAAGCACTTATTAATCTTACGCTGCGATCTTGCCGCTTGGCGAAAAAGCAGAGCGGGAACCATTCAGCAATATGGACACACTTTGAACCGATCTATAATAAAGAATTGGCGCGAGCAGAAATGGGTGAGTATGAGTTTGCAACCCTTGTTGCTAACTACCTTCCTAATTTTCTCTATATGTCGAATGAATGGGTGATAGCTAATCTTGATAATATTTTTGATCAAAGCAATGATCTGAAATGGCTGTGTGCCATGAAAGGCTATGCTTATGTCAACATAACCTATAAAGAAATCTATAAATATTTAAAGGAAAATAGGCATCTAATTCGCGCTTTGGATGATAAAAATCTCAAGGAAAGAGTACATGAAGCGCTCATTCAAAATATTGCAATCGCATATATCAGTGACTATGAGAAATTAGAAGATGCGTCAAGCATGATTCATCAATTATTAGTTCGCAGGAAGTATGAAGAGCTTAGTCAATTAATTTGGTTCATTTGGACGCAGCGGAAAGATGAGAATCTTCATGCGAAGGTTTTTGAATTATGGCCGCGCCTCTTGGGAGTTATTGATACGAATAACCGAGAAGGCATGAAACTAGCATCAAAGCTTTGTGATTGGTCAGTTTTTGTAGAAGAAGTAAGTGAAGAAAATAAAAATCTATTGCTGGAAATCGCTCCTTTTGCTGGGGAAGAATATAACACTCATGATCTACTCGAAAGTATCCCCAAGATTAGCAAAAAGCAACCAGACGAGGCCTACGAGATATGGCTTAAAATGCTAGAGGGTTCTAGTATGGATTTTCCTGAAGAAGCGGTACGAACTGCGCTTACTAATTTGGTAAATGCAGGGCCAGATGGGCAACGCCAAGCAAAAGAAATCGTTAGCAAATATATTGAAGCTGTTAATGAACGTCCCCATAAGTGGTTGCAAGAAATTCTGGCTATCGGCATGAATTAAGTGCCGGCGTTTTTGGCGATGAACTCAGCAAACAAATCGTCGAGCGCATTCATGATGTGAATCAGAATGCGGGAGTTGTCGCTGCCAAATGATGAATGGTCATCTCACGATGATATTTCAAGCGCAAACATGACCGTATGGAACGAAACCATGTGACCACTTTATGCGGCCATCAGGCACCACTCATCGCAGAACAACTCCTAAAACTGATGATGCTTCTTAGTAGAAGAAAATATTAACTATCTGATACATAATCAAAGAAATAGGTTTATCTTTTTCTTTCACTAGGTATCAATGCCAGCTGCCAGTTTGGCGGATACTTGGTTTCAAGTAAGCCATTCAACCGTAAGTTAATCCATTTTCGCGTAGGTATTTCCAGATGTCGATAACTCCAGACTGCGATCGGAATGACTAAACCGATCATACAGGCAACAAATAGCATCGATCCCATCGCACTACTTTGCACTGGCAGCCCGGTGAAGCTCTCCCAATCCTGTTTTGCAATAAACTTGATCAGGTAATGCCACATATAAATAGAAAATGATAATAGCCCAATCGTGTGGATATAGCGCGTGTCGAGACAAGTGCATAAATAGCCACGATCTTCCCAGGTCACCAACACGATCAAGGCCATCAAACCAATCGCTAAAATATCTGCCAAGCCCAAGTGTAGTGTAAAGAAAAGTGCAATACAGGCGACAATCTGAATACACGTCAGATTTCTTTCTGACAGAGTAGAAATCGCGCTACGCCCTAAGAACAACAAGATGCCGATAGTAAAAGCTGATGCAGCGCGTATGGTAGACAAGCGAAAGTTCTCATCGACATCGCTACTCGTCGCAATGCATAAGCAATAGAAAAGCACTGCAGTGCATGACAACGCAACCAAAGCCAGCTTGCGGTTATCGCCATCGATGGTCAGAAGCGCAGCAAAGATCAAATAGCAAAAAAGTTCTGCACTCAGTGACCATGAGGGAAAATTCCATGTGACCCAATCAAACATACCCCATGCGTGAATAAGCAATAGGTTGGCTACGAGTGATTCGGCATTTCGTAAGGAGTCGTCGAACCCACAGCATGCTTCTTCTCCCAAACCCCAATTTATGAATGCAACCATAACAAAAAATAGCAGTGTTACCACAAGCGAAATCAAATGCAATGGATATATTCGAGCAATTCGAGCAATCAGGTAATGCATCGTGTCGCGTATGCTATGGCGCTTGGGATGTTCGATGTCATACACATACGCCATCACGAAGCCGCTGAGGATAAAGAAGAAATCTACCCAAAGATAGCCTTTATAAAGAAAAAATGTAAATTCATCGGGATCTATGGATGAATGGAAAAAGGATCGAAAATGCACAAAGACAACCATCAAAGCTGCCCAACCGCGCAGGGAAGTATGCGAACGAATTTCTTTTTTGTTTGATATATGAATCATAAAATGAGCTTTCCAGTGATGAAACCTCCCATCATTCATGGCGAGAGGTCTTTATTCTACTTTTTAGAAGTAATAAGATTTGTTTGATTTATTTAATTTAATTGGATAGTTACCGAGCGGATCGGAGATCTGTTGGATTGAATGCTAGCGGGTATTATAAAGGCATTGGACAGGGAATGCGCCTTTGAATGTCAATCGACATGCAAAATACACCAAAATTCAGAGTAAATCAGCGTTGAAAAGTTCTCATTAGGATTATTGTGGTCAAATCAAATTTTCTGTTTCGCTAACCATTGAAATGGTGAAGTTAGAGCAAGACAACACTCGATAATCTGCCGAGCTAATTACTCAGTACCGTTTCCTGCGTTGCGTCTACCTGATACTTTGACCTTGCCTTACTCAACAATTTATTCAGGATAAAATGTGGCTGACTTTTTGAATGAATCGCACAAAATACCCAACTACAACTTTAATTTCCAGGATTAAAAATGGATTACAAAATATTATTGACGGTTTTTGCCACGGTATTTATTGCTGAACTCGGCGATAAAACACAGCTGGCTACGATGCTATTTGCTGCTGACAAGGAAGTCAGCAAGTGGACGATATTTATCGGTGCATCATTGGCATTGATCGCAACTTCTGCCATTGGCGTTTTGGCGGGCAGTGCCATTTCCGACTATATCAGCGCAAAACACCTGCAATATATTGCAGGTACTGGATTTATCATTATTGGCACTTGGACGCTGATGAAGGCCTAGAACAGAGCACCAACACTCAGATTAGAGTTTAATAGATTGTATTTATTTGATTTTCTTCAAACGAAGTGTAATGCAGGCACCGCCGGTCGGATTATTTTCAATCGCCAATTCTCCGCCATACACCTGGATGATATCCCGCACAATGGCTAAACCGATGCCGTGGCCCGGTATGGATTGATCGGCACGCACACCACGCTCCAGGATTCTGACAATTTCATGTAAAGGAATACCGGGACCATCGTCTTTGGCTTGAATAACCACCTGGTTTTCCTGATAGTCAGCAGATAAATGGATGCTATGACGGCACCATTTAAAAGCGTTGTCGACCAAATTACCGAGCAATTCCATTAAATCGCCTTCGTCAATACGCAAGCCGATGGTATCGTCGATTTCGATGGTTATTTCCGGATGTTTGTCGCGATAGGCTTTCTCAACGGTAGTCACAATTCTGCCGACCATCGGGCGTAATGTGATCAGCCCCATGCCCGGCGAGCTGCCAGCGGTCGCGGCACGGCGTAACTGATACTGGATGATGTTATCCATACGATCAATTTGTTCATGAATCGTTTTGCGCCGGGATTCTTCATCCTCTTCACTGTTGATTGCACCTTGGAGAACAGCGAGCGGTGTTTTGAGACTGTGCGCCAAGTCGGCAAGACCGTTGCGATAACGTTTCTGTTGCTTGTGCTCGTGATTGATCAAAGAATTAATGCTATCGGTTAGCAACTTTAATTCACTGGGATAAATGCCTTTCAGGTTTTCCTGTTGGCCGGATTCTATCGCGGCAAGCTCTGCAGAAACTTTGCGCATTGGCTGTAAACCCCAGTGCAATACTCCCATTTGCGTGACCAATAACAAAACAGCCATCACGCTGAGCCATCCCCACAGATCTTCGCGATAACGTTCTATCTGTGCTTCAAACAATACGGTATCCGTAATGACCGTGAAAGTCAGCGGGTAGTCGCCAGATGGTGTCTCCCAGGCAACACCATAGCTGTAAATAAAGTGAGGCTCATCATCAATCATGATTTGTGCAAATTGTTTTTTTCCCTTCTCAAGCAGAGCCACAGCTGGGATCTGCTCATTGAGCGATGAAGTGGATCGCCAAGCAATGGTATTGGTGTGGTCAATGATGAATGCATAGGTATCTGAATTTACGTGGCTGAATTCTGCATCGAGCAGATTGGTCGATACATCCAGAGCGCCGGATTCCTCCATTTCCGCATCTCCCATGATCATGAGCAGCTTTGCAAACATACGATCTTGCACTCCTAAACGCGCACTGTCATAAAAAGCGCGATCCAGTGTCAATGCAATCCCAACGATAAAAATCAGCAAAACCAGGGTTGCACTGAGCAGGATGCGCTGATTTAACGATATCATGAAGATTTATTGCATTCCAAGGTAAAACGATAACCGCGCCCACGCATGGTTTCAATCGGATTCAGGGCGCCGTTGGGATCGAGTTTTCGGCGCAAGCGGCCAACCATGACCTCAAGTACATTGCTATCGCGATCTTCATCGTGCGGATACAGATAATCGGTTAGTATCTGCTTGGAAAGAATTTCCCCATGATGGCGTATTAATTCTTCCAGTAGACGATATTCGAACGATGTCAATTCAATGACTTCTCCATTGACAGTGACTGATTGTGAAGAAACATCCATTGTGATGGGACCGCATTTTAATAATGTTTGCGGGATACCTGTCGCACGGCGCAGCAGCGCCTTGACTCTGGCTTGCAGCTCTTCCATCTGAAACGGTTTGGTGAGGTAATCATCCGCACCCATTTCCAGGCCCTGAACTTTGTCTTGCCAACTGCTTCTAGCGGTTAGGATCAGAATGGGCAGCAAACTTCCCCGTTCACGCAACGCCTTGATAATTTCCAGGCCGGATTTGCCGGGCAAGCCAATATCAATAATGGCGGCATCCAGTGGATATTCCGTGGCAAAAAACAACCCTTCTTCCCCATCACCGCAGGTATCGACCATATAACCCGCCGCTTCCAGTTGCTGGTGAATCTGGTTCTGTAATTTGATTTCATCTTCGATGACTAGGATACGCATGGCATTATTTTTTGAAATTCAAGAAAAAGAAAATCTGAATCAGTGGGTTGAAATAATCGTTCCATCTGCTGCGTTGATCAGAATAATGTGAACAGTGCCTTGATTGCTCAATATTTTGATGCGATAGATATTGTCAGAATGATTGATGGCCAGTACACGGCCTTTGAAATGTTGTTGCGCGATTGTGATAGCTTTCTGTTCAGTGATGCCGGTTGACGGATTGCTATTGGTGCGATAATAATTTAAAGCGTTATTTTGCCAATCGGCCATCGCCTGAGTGATTGGGCCCATCATTACCATCACAATCACTAAAATATCCCGCAATTTATTCATAGCACTACGATCCTGTGTCCCGGAAGTAGAGATCAAACTGGCAACAAGTACAATCGTGAATACCTATTACCAGTTTCTCATTTCAGAAGCGTATCATAAAGTCCATGTTTCCGGTGCCAATGCCCATCACGCCATTGGGAGGATAATACACTGGTGCCGGATAGTAGTTCCGTGGTTGCGGATAATAGGGCCAGTTGTAATAAACACGGGGTTGGTTATAAATCATATTGTATCCACCCAAATGATGTTGATGGTGTGAGTGTTGATGATGGTGGTGGTGACCATGATGACCATGACCGCGATGATGGCCTCTGCCTGCTTGAGCTAAAGTCGGTGCTGCTAAAGTAAATGCTAATAACACTATGACAAAGAAGCTGGTCAGCATTGTTTTTTTGGTTTTCATTGCTATCTCCTTTCAGTTAATTGATCCAGGTTTATTCCTGATGAGGTTAATTTACACAGGTCAACATGAACAAAAACTGAATGAAGCAATGGTTTTACACAGACTCGTCGCTATGCTTGTTCTACAAAAAACGCAATAAACTCTGTGGATGACGCCATTTCACTGAACGGTAAATACGGCAGATCGGATACAAGATGATCAATACCAACAGGGTAATCCAATAAGTCTGCTCGAGGCCACCGCGTTCCAGCACAGAACGCAATACCTCCAAGACACAGAAGTGCACCAGGTAAAAAAACAACGCGGTTTGTCCAAAGACGAGGACAGGCCCATTGCTATTGACCACACTTTTGATGGATTCCAGGCGTATCAGCAGTGCAAAAATAATAGCCATCAAGCCCAATTCCAACGCGGCATAGGCCAAGCTGGGCGGATATTTGCTGATATGCAGCCATTGAACCAGTGTATTGCCTTCAAGGGTCATGAATAGGTTGCCATAGTCATCAATACTGCGAATAACCACAAACAGAACCAATGCTGATAAGCCGCTGACTATCAGCAAACGTTCTACCGGCCACAATCCTGACTGTTTTGACATTAATCGCTCACCGAACACCCAGCCCAGCATCATGATCGCCAGCCAGGGTAATGCGGGATATAACACGGAATAGGTTTCGCCGAATACCGGCGCAAAGGTGAGTGCCAGCCAGAGCGGTAGTTCTCCTCCGGGTTCCCACATCGCCATGAGCAATAATTCACTGCCGGCAAGAATTGCCAGTGCCAGCAAAAGAACCAGACGGGCGCCCAGGCGCTGCAAAAGAACCATGAGCATCATGCTGATCCCAATCGCATAGAGGACTTGTAACAAAATCTTGCCGGCAACCAGTGAAAATATACAAAGATCCAGCAAAGCAATGAAAGCGCCACGAAGCAGTAATTCACGATCGATCACAGATTGACTGATGCCTTGCTCCCGGCGTTGGATATTACTGACTGCAATGGATGTACCGGCGAGAAAAACAAAAGTCGGCGCGCAGATATGCGTAATCCAGCGCGTGAGAAATTGGTCGGTGGCAAACAGATTGCCACTTTCATACAGTAATACTGAATCAGCGAAAATCCGATTCGTGTTGAAGAACCATGAAGTATGATCAAGCGCCATCAGGATCATGACCAATCCGCGTAGCCAGTCGATGGCTGCGATACGTTGCGTGCTTTTATCGAATTGAATGGTCATTGATTCTTCCGGGCAAAATCAATACGCAGTGAACATCTTGAAAACTGCAATTTTAAAGCAAGACCAAATTATTTCTATGAATTAACTCCGGTTCATCCACATAACCCAATATCGCTTCGATTTCACTGCTGGCTTGCTTCAGAATCTTTTGTGTTTCCACAGCGCTATAATTTATCAAGCCGCGCGCAATTTCCCGGCCTTGTTCATCCAAGCAAGATACAGCTTCTCCACGCTCGAATTCGCCATCGACGTTGATAACGCCAATGGGCAACAGACTTTTTCCGTCCGCGCAAAGCGCCTTCACGGCACCTTGATCAAGCGTCACATAACCACGCACTTGTAAATAATCGGCTAGCCATTGCTTGCGCGCCGCCAATACCGGTATTTTGGCCAGAAAACGCGTACCGATCGCTTCATCCTGGCTCAAACGGACTAACACATTATCCTCATGACCGGAAGCAATGATGGTGTCCGCACCACTGCGCGCCGCACGCTTGGCAGCGATTACTTTAGTCTGCATTCCGCCGCGACTGATACCGCTACCAACACCACCGGCCATTTTCTCAAGTGCAGGATCTCCTGCATGCACTTCGCTTAATAATTTTGCATCCGGGTTCTTACGTGGATCACTGGTAAATAAGCCGGCCTGATCGGTCAAAATCACTAGCGCATCGGCCTCAACCAAATTGGTTACTAGTGCCGCCAGGGTGTCGTTGTCACCAAAACGAATCTCATCAATCGCCACCGTATCATTTTCATTAATGATTGGAATAATATTGAGTTTCAACAGAGTCGTCAGGGTGGAGCGTGCATTGAGATAACGTTTCCGGTTGGATAGATCTTCATGAGTCAACAACACTTGGGCAGTTTGCAAATCATATTGAGAAAAGCTGGAAGCATAGGCTTGTGCCAGCCCCATTTGCCCAACCGCAGCCGCAGCTTGCAATTCATACAAAGCGGTGGGCCGGCTTTCCCAGTTTAAACGCTGCATTCCTTCAGCAATCGCACCTGAAGAAACTAAAATAATCTCCTTGCCCATCTGCTTGAGGCTCGCAATTTGTGCTGCCCAACAGGCCAATGCCGCATGATCAAGTCCTTTGCCTTGGTTAGTCACCAGACTGCTACCCACCTTGATTACAATACGTCGTGCTTGCTTTAACATGGATTAAATCGATTGTTGCTCGGAATTTAATGAATCATCAGGCTGTGGGGGTAAATTTTGTTCCAGATAATCCATGATGGCATAGGTTAACAGTTGACAACCTTCACCTGTCAGTGCGGAAATAATAAAGTATTTGTCTTTCCACTCCAGTTTGTCGACAAATTGACTGCATAACTCGTCACGGTCCTCCTCCGGCATCATGTCGGTCTTATTCAGTACCAGCCAGCGCGGTTTTTGATAGAGGGATTCATCATATTTCTGTAGCTCTTTTACCAATGCATGGGCTTCATGAACAAGGTCGGTGTCTTCATTCAATGGCGCCATGTCGATCACATGGAGCAACAGTCTCGTGCGTGTTAAATGTTTTAAGAAGCGGTGCCCTAATCCAATACCTTCGGCAGCACCTTCAATCAAGCCAGGGATATCCGCCATGACGAAACTGCGGTTTTGGTCAACCCGTACCATGCCGAGATTGGGTTGTAGTGTTGTAAATGGATAATCGGCCACTTTGGGGCGTGCAGCAGATACAGCCCGTATGAGTGTGGATTTCCCGGCATTCGGCATACCCAACAAACCTACATCCGCCAACACCTTGAGTTCCAATTTTAGTTCAAACTCTTGTCCTGGCTCACCAAATGTAAACTGACGTGGTGCGCGGTTAGTACTGGATTTAAAATGCAGATTACCGATTCCCCTTTCCCCGCCTTTGGCTAAAAGAACCTTTTGCTGATCATGAACCAGATCAGCAACTGTTTCACCTGTGCTGATATCTTTGATCAGCGTGCCTACCGGCATGCGCAATATAATATCTTCAGCACTTTTTCCATATCGGTCGGAGCCCTGCCCATTCTGACCATTCTTGGCGCGATGAATGCGTGCGAAACGGTAGTCAACCAGTGTATTAATATTGCGATCTGCTATTGCGAATACGCTACCACCACGCCCGCCATCACCGCCATCAGGTCCGCCTCTAGGAATATATTTCTCACGCCGGAAACTTGCGACACCATCGCCACCCTTACCGGCTAACACCTGAATAACCGCTTCATCAATAAATTTCATAAACCCTGGCTATATGCCCACTATTTTTTATGCAACCCCGCAAACAAAAAAGCCCCATCGCTTCAGATAGGGCTTTTAAAAAATGAATATCCTTTACTTTGTACTTTATACCGGTATTACACTTGCCACTTTACGCTTTAGTGCACCCTTAATACTAAAACTCACTATTCCTGTCACTTTGGCAAATAAGGTATGATCCTTGCCCATACCGACATTTTCTCCAGGATGAACCTGCGTGCCACGCTGTCTGACAATAATCGATCCGGCTGAAATTAACTCACTGCCATAACGCTTTACCCCAAGCCGTTTGGAGTGCGAATCACGTCCATTTCTGGAACTTCCACCTGCTTTTTTATGTGCCATTTAATACTCCTTAAGCCGAAATACCGGTAATTTGTATCTCAGTGTAATTCTGCCGATGCCCTTGATGTTTCTGGTAGTGTTTACGACGACGCATCTTAAAGATACGAATCTTATCGTGGCGACCTTGACCCAGCACCGTTGCGCTCACTTTAGCACCACTCACCAGCGGCGTTCCCATCGATATTTTATCGCCATCCGCAACCATCAGTACTTGATCAATAATAAGCTCACTGCCGCTCTCAACTTTAAGCTGTTCTACCTTCAGCTTCTCACCCACTTGAATTCGATACTGCTTACCACCGGTTTTTATGACCGCATACATATTTAACTCCATACTTCCCTTTTACAGAACCGCGAATTATACATAAATAACCCTTAACTGTGGTAGAAAATTTAGATCATTTAAATCAATTTATCTTTATGCTTGACACTTAGGTGTTGTCATTCCTAACATAGCGTTTTCTACAAGGTAACATTGTGTCAATCGAACATATTAGAAGCTTTATCGCTCAAGACATGGGCATCGTCGATGATGTCATTCGGGAAAAATTACATTCTCATGTGCTACTGATCCGTCAAGTCAGTGAATATATTATCAATAGTGGAGGAAAACGTTTACGACCTGCATTAGTAATTCTATCTGCTGGTGCTTTTGGTTATTCTGGGAAATTTCATTATAACCTTGCAGCAGTCATTGAGTTTATTCATACCGCAACCTTACTCATGATGACGTGGTGGATGAATCCGAATTGCGCCGTAATAAAGAAACAGCCAACGCGTTATTTGGTAATGCTACCAGCGTTTTGGTAGGAGATTTTCTCTATTCCAGAGCTTTCCAAATGATGGTTGAAGTTGACAACATGCGCATAATGCAGGTATTAGCCGACGCGACGAATACTATTGCTGAAGGAGAAGTTCTACAGCTGCTGAATTGCCGCGATCCGCATGTGACAGAAGAAAACTATCTGCAAGTCATTCGTTATAAAACCGCTAAGTTATTTGAAGCTGCAAGTCGATTGGGCGCAATTCTTGGCAATGCTACCGCAGAAGAAGAAGACGCGATCGCAGTTTATGGCATGCATCTGGGAACTGCATTTCAGCTGATTGACGATATGCTTGACTATTCCGGAAATAACCTGGATACAGGCAAGAATCTTGGCGACGATCTGGCCGAAGGAAAACCTACATTACCTTTAATCAATGCTATGAGAGTGGGCACATCAGAACAAGCAAGTATTATCCGGAAAGCTATCGAAGATGGTGGGAAAGATGGCTTCCAACCCGTTCTCAATGTAATTCAGCAAACAACCTCCTTAGACTACGCCAAACGATGTGCTGAAGCTGAAATCGCAACAGCCATTGCCGCAATAGCTTCCTTGCCAGACTCAGAAAACAAAAAATGCCTGCTGCAATTGGCAACATTCGCTGTTACACGCAATCATTAAATGATGAAAAGCCTTCTAAACTGTTAAACAGCTCGCAAATCAACTTAATTTGGATTGAATAATCCTTTTTCTTAGCAAGTATAGGAAACTTCCTCAAGCATTTTTGTCTCATTTGTAAAAATATAAACTTTTACAAACATTAAACCTAGGCATCGCACAGTATTTATTTGAAATTGCTACGATGCAGTGAATTCATTATTTTATCTTTTACTTAAAGGCGCCTAAACCACGGTTAATTTACAATTTGCTCAAGTAAAAAATTGCTATGCTGCAATGATAGCAATAACAAGTTGAATTCAGATTAATGTCATACACGAGAAGTATCCGATATGGGCAAATTAATTTTTTACATCATGATAGCGGTGCTGATTTATTGGATAATTAAAAACCGTCAGCCCAAAGAAGAAAAAACAGAAACGCTTTCAGAATCTATTGAAGATATGGTGAGTTGCACGCATTGTGGTGTTCATGTACCTAGAAGTGAAGCCATCAGCGGTTATCATAACCAATATTTTTGTTGTAACGAGCATCGAAATTTGCATACAAGTTCTTTATCTTAAACTAACTGTTGTGCCTATTTATTCATCACAAACAAAACAATCAACACACTTGCCATTTAACTCTGGAATCACAGAGCATGATTATGCTAATCAATACTGGCGTTCTCTTTATTATTTCAATCTATATCGATTCATTATTGGCAGTATTCTGGTCATTATTACGTGGAAATTCCAGTTGGCTAATTTTGGCTCATACCACTACTTGCTATTTCTTTATACAGGCCTAGGTCATATTTTTTTCAGCAGCATGGCCATGCTGCTTATTAAATTACGTTACCCCAATATTAATTGGCAGCTAACTATTCAGATTATTGGTGATATTGTTTTTTTCTCCGTCATGCTCTATGCCAGTGGTGGTATACAAAGTGGTTTAGGAGACTTGCTATTGGTATCACTCGCTGGAGCAGGATTAATCAACTATGGTCGTCTAGTGCTGTTTTTTGCATCCATTGCAACCATTAGCTTATTACTGCAAGAAACCTATTCCTTACTCACGATTGATTCCTACCCTGTCCAGTACGCACAAGCAGGTCTATTGAGCATGGCTTACTTTGCTGTTGCTTGGTTGACACGTCAACTGGCCAAACACACCTTGGCCAGTGAACAGCTTGCAAAAGAACACAGCATTGATTTGGTAAATATGACTCAAGTCAATCAATTAGTCATTCAAGATTTACAAGAAGGTGTACTTGTCATTGATAAGTACGGCAATATCCGGCAACGTAATACATTAGCTGAGAAACTGCTGAACCTGGGTTCATCCACTCACCAAACTGAATTACTCAAGCTCTCTGATTATGTACCTGAAATAGCCAGTAGACTTACAAGCTGGCAAGGCAATAGCCATATTAATTTTGATCTATTGCGATTAGATCACAGCAATGCATTAGTCCGCACCCGATTTCTTCCCATACAATCGGATTTTCGCAATGGCGTCGTTATTTTTCTAGAAGATAGGGAGCGTATACAGGCGCAATTACAGCAATTAAAACTCGCTGCATTAGGCCGTCTGACCGCGAATATTACACATGAAATTCGAAATCCTCTCTCCGCTATCAATCATGCTGCTGAACTTTTCGAAGAGGAACAAGCCAAAAATACTACAAACACCCGGCTGGTACGCATTATTCGTGACAATACTGAGCGTTTAAACAAGCTTGTACAAGATGTACTACAACTGAATCGACATAACATTCCAAAACCGGAAGTAATTGATATAAAAAAATTTATTGAGAAATTTATTGAAGAATTTTGTTATACAGAAAATATCGATATGAATGTATTCATATTAGATTCCTCAAAAAATTATCTGATCAATTTTGATCGCGATCATTTGAACCAAGTGCTATGGAACTTATGCCGGAATGCCTGGAGGCATTGCCATAAACAAGCTGGCAGTATCCATATTGAATTATCTACAGGATCCAATGAAAATAATATTCAGTTAGACATCATTGATGATGGCCCGGGTGTTGATTCACAACAACTAAAGCAAATTTTTGAACCTTTCTTTACCACTGCAACGACCGGTACTGGCTTAGGCTTATACATTGCACGTGAAATGTGCGAAACCAATCATGCGTCACTGGAATATGTCGAAGGTTCAGCAAGCGGATATTTTAGAATAATTGCCAAGAGTAATCAGCTATGTCTATAAATAGCGAGGAAATCGCCAATTTACCCAAGGCAGCAGCTTCTCCTCATATACTTATTGTGGATGATGAGCCTGATATTATAGAATTGCTCGAATTAACATTAGCCCGTATGGGCATGGAAGTTTCCAGCGCAAAGTGTATCAGCAATGCCAAAATATTATTGCAATCGCGACAATTTCAGTTATGTCTTACAGATATGCGTTTACCCGATGGAGAAGGATTGGATCTGGTTAAATATATCGTTCATCATCGCGCAGATTTGCCTATTGCCGTTATCACTGCCTATGGCACCACAGAAAATGCCGTTGCTGCACTTAAAGCCGGGGCTTTTGATTATTTACCCAAGCCAGTTTCGTTAAAACAGTTGCGTGACTTGGTTAAATTAGCCTTAAACCTACCTCCCATCCAAACAGAATCTACAGTACCAACCCAATCGAATCAACGCGTATTGCTGGGTGAATCCCAACCTATGCGTCAACTCCGCGCAACCATTGATAAACTCTCCCGCAGTCAAGCTTCCATTTATATCAATGGCGAATCGGGCAGTGGTAAGGAGCTAGCAGCAAGAATGATTCATGAAAGAAGTGCTCGCCACAAACAAGCATTTATTGCTGTCAACTGTGGCGCCATTCCTGAAAATTTGATGGAAAGTGAGTTTTTCGGGTATAAAAAGGGGGCCTTTACCAGTGCAGACAAAGATCATGATGGGTTTTTCCTGACGGCTAACGGCGGTTCCTTGTTTCTTGATGAAGTTGCCGATTTACCATTAGCCATGCAGGTTAAACTGCTCAGAGTCATTCAAGAAAAACAAGTAAGAAGAATCGGTGAGTCGCAAGAAAAAAACATTGATGTACGTATCATCAGCGCTACGCACAAAAAACTCAGCCACTGTGTTGAAACCGGACAATTTCGTCAGGATTTGTATTATCGCCTGAATGTCATTGAATTGAACATGCCAGCGCTACGCGAAATGCGTGAAGATATTCCACTGATTGCAGAAGCAATTTTGGCAAAGTTGTGCCGGGAGGCTGCACGACCCGCGTGCCGTCTCAAGAAAGATGCACGGGCGATGCTGATGAACTATGATTATCCTGGTAATGTACGTGAACTTGAAAACATACTTGAACGCACGTTGGCGCTTTGCTCAGAAGAGCAGATTGGTGAAGATGAACTGCAATTACCCGATAAAGCAAAAATAATTCTACACGATACCGGCAGCTTACCACCAATCAGTGCAGATCAAGGACTACCGCTGCAAGATTTTCTTGATAAACTTGAAAAGGATTCGATTATAAAAGCATTGAATCAAAACCGGTATAATCGTACAAAAGCGTCTAAAACATTGGGTATAACTGTCAGGTCACTACGTTACCGGATGGAGAGATTGGGGCTAAACGAACGAACGTAGATTGATTCAATCATCCAAAACATTAAACCCGAACAATTGACATATAAATTAAATACCCGCACTTAGAAACATTAGCGCAATCGATGACTTACCCACAGAGCGGCTGCGAACAGCAACATTGCGCCGCCCTGATGTGAGGCAGCCAATGGAATGGGCACCACGTGCAATAAAGTCGCTATACCCAAACTAATCTGTACCACCAGCATGAGCAATAAAAGATTACAGGCAAGGCGCGTAGTGCCTGGCAATGTTATCTTGCGTGATTTAAACCAGAAGAACGGTACTAAAAAAGCCAATATCCAGGCAATCAGCCGATGATCGAATTGTACGGTCGCCATGTTATCAAAGAAATTACGATACCACGGTTCCAGCATAAAGATTTCCGGCGGAATAAAATGTCCGTTCATGAGTGGGAAAGTATTGTAGGCCAAACCTGCGCGAATACCTGCGACAAAACCACCTGATAACACCATAATAAAAATTAATGAAGTCAGGCCAACAGAAAATCGCCGCAAACTTTGCATCATTTCATTCGATTGCGAATTCTCGCTTTCCGGTGACAACAACCCCAATGCAACCCAAAACATAGCGGCAAAAATGATAAATGCCAGTCCTAAATGTGCGGTAAGCCGGTACTGGCTGACATGAGGATCATTAACTAATCCGCTCATAACCATGTACCAACCCATGAATCCCTGCAATCCACCCAATATAAATATTCCCGTCAGCTTGATTCCCAATGACTGGTTTATTTGCTTCTTCAACAAGAAATAAACAAAAGGAATAAAAAATGCCAACCCAATGAGTCGACCGAGCACACGATGAAAATATTCCCACCAAAAAATACTCTTAAACTCGTCGACACTCATACCCTTATTGATTTTTTGATACTGGGGCGTTGCGCGGTATTTTTCAAGCAGCTCATCCCAATCCCCTTGGGTGACTGGAGGCATTGTGCCCACAATTGGCTGCCATTCCACAATGGAAAGTCCTGAATCGGTCAATCGCGTAACACCGCCAACCACCACCATGGCAAATACCATGGCACAACAAATTAATAACCAGATCGCAATAGGTTTTTGCATAGTCATAAAGAATAAAATTTATTTCTGAAGTTAAGTTCAATCAATCATTGATAATCGCATTATTTATCACGCATCAAACGTTGCTTGTCACGTTCCCATTCTTTTTGTTTCTCGGATTCGCGCTTGTCATGCTGCTTCTTGCCTTTGGCCAAGCCTATTTCGAGTTTAATTCGACCCGTTTTATAATGCATATCCAATGGCACCAGCGTGTATCCGGCGCGTTCAACCTTACCGATGAGCCGCTTGATTTGCTCGGCATGCAACAACAGTTTGCGCGTTCTTATCGGGTCAGGATTAATATGCGTTGAAGCTGTCTTGAGCGGACTGACATGGCAACCAATGAGGTATAATTCGCCTTTGCGGATAATAACATAGGCTTCTTTTAACTGAACCCGTCCATCACGAATGGCTTTGACTTCCCATCCTTCCAATATCATGCCTGTTTCGTACTTCTCCTCGATAAAATAATCGTGAAAGGCTTTTTTGTTTTGTACTATACTCATACAGGAATCAAATGGGTGGAAATCACTAAAATTTCGTGTATTTTATCAGTTTTTCAACATTACCTCATTGATGCGGGGTGATTTACTTTTATGGCAGAAATAGAAAAATCCGTTTTAGTCGAATTCTCAGCAGGTCAAATGTTTGCGCTGGTTGATAATGTTGAAGAATATCCAAAATTTCTTCCTTGGTGCGGCGGTACTTCTGTCGATCCTCAAGATGAAGTAACAACGCATGCAACTGTTAAGATTGACTATCATCATATTCAACACAGTTTTACCACCAAGAATGAACGTCATTTACCCGATGGAAATGATTCGAGTTATCGGATTAATATGAATTTGCTGGATGGTCCATTTGAACACCTTGATGGCAGTTGGCAGTTTATTCCCTTATCGGATACTGCCTGCAAGATAAAATTCCGGCTGCATTATACGTTCTCACACAAGATCCTTGAGAAATTGGTAGGGCCGGTATTTCACATGATTGCGAACAGCTTTGTGGAACATTTTATTGAGCGGGCAGAAGTGATTTATGGCAAATCATGACAACCACTTTCAGGTTGAAGTTGCCTATGTACTACCGCATATTCAAATTTTAAAAAAGCTCAATGTACCTGCGGGTTGCACGATTAAACAAGCCTTAATACTTTCGGGAGTTCTGAATCAGTTTCCTGAAATCGATCTGACAAAAAACAAATTGGGTATATTTGGTAAAATCACACAACCAGACACTTTTTTACAGCCCTACGACAGAATCGAAATTTATCGGCCGCTCGTTATTGATCCCAAAGATGCCAGAAGAATACGTGCCAAAACAAAAAATATTCCATCAAGCGCGCCCAGAAATATCTGAATTAGCTGATTCATGAAGCTAGGGTAGCAATTTCATCGCGATGCACCCTACCCTCCTCTCTATGCCCATTTCGGATCCAGATCGTATAGTAATGGGAGATTACCGACAAATCAAATGCACCTATTGAAGTGTTACCGCAAACCTGGAGAGGTTGTTAAGCTTTGTTGTGAACACTCAGAGGATCATAATCATGAGCAAGAAACGCACACAATATTCTAGTGAATTCAAAGCAAAAGTGGCGCTGGCTGCGATACGGGGGGATGAAACCATTCCCCAGCTGGCAGCACGTTATGGGATACATCCCACACAGATCAATAGCTGGAAACGGCAACTCATTGAACAAGCGTCTGAGTTGTTTTCCAGAAACAGCAGTGCTGGCAAAGAAAGCGGACAAACCACAGACGATTTACATCGTGTTATCGGGCAACTGACGGTGGAACGCGATTTTTTAGTCAGAAAGCTCGATCATTAAGCGCGGCGGAACGCAAGATGATGATTGAGCTTAACGAGAAACTTAACCAAACTCGCCAATGTCAATTGCTGAGTTTGGCACGCTCGACCTATTACTATCAGCCTCAATCGGCAAGTGATGTTGACTTGGTTTTGCTACGAAAGATGGACGAGCAATACC
>Ga0136611_10001185_pt1 | contig 18077 bp, 20 predicted proteins | sample AntDrymUQ2232306_2_FD_106645 | JGI IMG/M metagenome (GOLD analysis project Ga0136611, IMG submission 106645) | Polar desert sand microbial communities from Dry Valleys, Antarctica - metaG UQ223 (23.06) | ecosystem: Environmental > Terrestrial > Soil > Desert | place: Antarctica: Dry Valley...
AACGCGAACGCGAAATCTGCTGCTTTCTTATCCATATCTGAACCCTTTATGTGGTAATTATCTTGACTCTACGTCCTAGCCCAATTTTACCCGCCTTATACGCCCTGATCGCTGCTTCGTTGCTATCGAAGTACATGACAGGCTTGTCAGCGTCGTTTTGCGTAGAGGCTTCGTGCAGGCCGGCTACGTAGTCTTTCGACGGCATCTGGTGGGCGCGGAACTGGCCGACGTTGAATAGGTTGGCGGACGGCAGCATTTTGGCTAGCGCGTCGTCTTTGGCTGCTCGGGTGGTTAGGGCATGAATGTTCATCTGATCGCCGTCGAAGTCCGCGCCAAGGCCTGCGGTAACGAGCGGACTAATCTCGATGACGTTGTTCTTAGTCAGCACAGGCCTTGCCGCCATGATGCCGTAACGGTGCAAAGTAGGCGCACGGTTAAACAAGACGACAGCGTCCTCTAGCTCATCGCGCATAGCTTTCTGTGCCGACGGCTGTTTAGCCTCGACTGCGCGCATGGCTTCCATCCTAGACATACCGCCTCGTACCAGTCTGCGGACGATCATCGGCTGGTACATCGACCAGGCCTTTTTCTCGGGTATTGCTACCTGATCCATACTTAACTCGGGGTTCGGAATGATTACGCCGCGAGTTACGAAGTCCGTAGTAGCGCCGAGTAGCTTGCGCTGGATCATGCTAGTCTTCGGTCCGCCGGATCCCAGGATGTGCTGCAAGATGCCGGTCACGCCGCGCTCTTTGTTCTTGGCCTGGATCGGATCGCCTAACCCGGTTACAGCTTTGAAGGCGTTGTACGTCGCAAGCGTCTCGTCTCCGTGGTCTTTAGAATCTAAGTGCTGGCCTAGCTCTTTGGCCGTAGCGTCAGAGTCGAACAGCTCTTTGTATAGATAATTGGCGTCGTCTACCAGCGGTAGCTTCTTGGGCCCCATTGTGGACACGGGCCGGAATGTGGGCGGCAGTACCGGCACCTTAGAGACCATCCATTCGCTAGGGTGGATACCTTGGCGCTCAGCGGTCTTTAGGAAGCCTAATTTACGTACGGCCTCGTCTCTAGCTGTTTTCTTGGTCGACTTGAACTGCTCGCGTGTTTTGGCTAGCTCGGCGGTCAGGTCAATCTTCTTGAGGGCGTCGTGAATAGCTGCCGGACCTGTCTCGCCACGGAAGTCTTCCCGGCTGGCCAGGATCGCTTCGAACTTAGGTTTGGTTAAGCCGAGTACGCGGCGGATCGGATCTTCCATTACCGGGTTAGGTAGCGGCGTGTGCAGCTTTATATGCGCCCAACGATTTCCGCCGCCTTGTGCGCTGCCGTGACCGCCTGTTAACGCTTGGTCAAAAAGGCCACCGGCTATCGGCTCCATCGTCTTCCAGTCGACTGTCTCTGCATTCTTGATTTCGCGATCGCCCGTCATCTGGTCGATGTCTTTGTCGGTCATCGCCATCAAGTGCGTCTTGGTGCCGTTACGCACGGGGTTGATACCTGCAGACTTCATCATCCCTACGAATTTCTCGTAGACAAACGGCACGTCGGGCGTGTGCGGGGTGTAGCCGCTCATGAAGTCGGACCAGTATTTCGGGTTGGCTTGTCCGCGAATCATGCCGGCTTCTCGCAATACCTGCGTAGCGCCCGACGACAAGATCGCGTTTGTCTCGAGCATACCGAGCCGTTTGCTGGAGTCGCTCTGGTCTGTCTTGCCCGCCGGAGAGCCGTCAGCTGAGTAAGCGCCGAGACCGCGGCCCTGTAACTTGTCGTCGGACATGTGGTGCAATTTCATGAACCAGCGGTTACCCGTGGCGATCTCTTTGATGCGTCGACCGTTCCGCGGGTCGACCACAGTTTCGGTGTCAGATAGCCCATGCTTGTCTAGTTCCTCTAGGGCGTACTTAGCCAAGTCAACGTTGTTGTCGAAGTCTTTGAGTTTGTATGGCTTGCCGGTCTTCTCGGCTATCTTGCCGAGCGCGTTCTCGACCATCTGCATAGGATTAGTACGCGAGGTAATACCCAGCGGACTGACCAAGATGTGGTACGGGTTGCCAGATTCGTCGTGCGGCATCTCGCCGTCCGGGACGATATGTGCGATCACGCCCTTCTCCCCGTAACGCCCGGAGACCTTGTCGCCGACCTCGGTAGGTCTGACCGCTTTCACAACTACGGACACGCCTTTAGAGGTCGGCACGACGTCGGTAACTACGCCATCGTAGGCGTGGTCCCAGACAGTAGACTTGTCTTGAAACACGGACTTACTACCGCGGATAAGTGACTTCTTGTTACGTTCACGCTCGTTGACGGCGAGTATAAGCGGGTCTCCTGACTTGACGACGGTGCCAGGTAGCACAGCCCCGCCGTCGTCGAACTTGTCGAGTGTGCCCTTGGTGTACTTGCTTGGGAAGATACTTAGGAACTTGTTCTTGCCTGGGAGGTCTTGCGGGCCCCATTCCTGGTCGTGCTTGTACATGTGCTCGGAGCTGAGTAGTTTGGCCGCGCTCTCGCTGATAACGCTAGCATCTTCCCAGTTCTTACCGTCGTACGGTAAGTAGGCTACACGCAGGTTCTTACCTAGCGCCATAGTCCCTTCGCCATCCGTGAAGTTGGAACGGGTGAGCAGCTGCCCAGGGTTCACTGGGTCGCCTGGCTTTACGGTGGCGGTTTGGTGGTAGAACGTCTTGCGGTTAAGCGGGAAGTTGTTGGCTAGCGGGGTCTCGCTAGTGGTACCGTCCACGTGCTTGATCGTAATGCCGTCTTCTGTCACGGCGAAAACGCGGCCCTGTTTCGTGGCACGTACGGCGCCCATCTTGGCTGCGTACTTCTGTTCGTAGCTGTCGCCCTCTTTATCGGGATCTGCGGCCTGTACGAACGGAGCTTCTGGGTTAGTAAGCGGTAAAGCCTGCTGCATCATTCTAGATGCCATTACGAGGCGCTGCCCTTTAACGGCAGAGCGGCCTGGCACTAGATTCGCCATAGGCGAGAACCCGTGCTCCATACTCGGCAGCTCAAAGTCGACAGAGTCTCTGTGTACGTTGGTCAGACGCCCGTTGCGGATAGCGGCTACGTACTGCTTGTCGGTCTGGAGCTCTCCAGGGAACGCAAACGTGCCGTCGGCCACCTCGCTAGGCGTCTTATCGACCATGTTGCCGTGCTTGTCGCGAAGAGAAGTGTACAGCGTGTTGTTCGGACCTTTGCGTGTGTTACTAGCTAGTCGCAGGTCTACACCAACTGAACCGGATTCTGCCGTTCTTAGACTATCCAAGAATCCTAAGTGCGATGGATGAACCGCGCGGCTTTCACTAGGCACAGCCTGCATACTAGCAATCCCGCCCTCGCCCATACGGGATATACGTCCCTGTTGGTCAAGTACTTCAGCAAGGTTGATCTCTTCCAAAGGCATACCGAGCCTAGAGCCAAGTAGCGCACTCTTAACGTCGTCGTCTAGCGCGTTCACGAAGTTGGCGCCGAGTGCGCTCTTGTTGGAGGCTTTCCAGAGCAGCTTGTTAAGTGTGCTGGCGTTGCGAGTAAGGCGCTCAGAGATCACGTCCTCGGGCCCGTGGATCGTCTGATACGGCATCGCATCCCGGTCGTCGCCCTCGGATTCTCCGCGGCTGACGGACAACAGCTTCTTTGTAGTATCAAGCATGGCGTCCGCCGACATGTTGCCGTACGGTTTACCAAGCGTACGGGTAGAGACCTCTGGGTCCAAAGTCATACGGTTGAAGGCGGCGACTACGCCCTGCGTCTCGGATTCGCCAACTACGGGTTTCTTGACCAGCTTCTTGTACAGCTTGCTCATTACCTGCGGGTCGTCTTTGCGTAGGTTGGTAGCGGCTAAGTCATCGCCCCAAGCTTCGCGTATCTGCGTATCGGTTACGCCCATAGCCTTGAGCAACGGCACGACTGGCATCTCAGACTGGTGCATCGCAATCTTGAATACGCCGGTAGCCGGATCCAGGAACATCTTGTGCCCCGGGCCGTTCTTGACGTTAACGTGCGACTCGATAAGTCCGTTTGCCTTCGTACGCGTGTAGACGCCCGGGCGTAGCCGCAGTTGCGACGACATCGAGTACTCCGTCCCCGAATTAATAAAAGTTCCACGATCTGTCATGTAAGGAATCTTGGCTAGAATTGCTTTCCGGCTCCCTACCTCGTTACCCTCCAAGTCGTGCAGCTTCCACGTGCCCTGCAGCTTCCTGGAAACAGTGCCGCCGCTTAGTAGCGCTTTCTTCTGCGCCCTGAGGCTGTAGTCGTCGTTGCCAGTGTAGTCTACGTCGTGCAAACTGAGCTGGTAGCGGTTGTTCTTTACCGGCTTGATGGCTCGTGCGGCTTCTAAGGACCGCGCAAAGATAGCGTCGCGCAGGGTAGGCGAATCGCCGAACTCACGTGTAACTAGCGGCGGAGGCGGTACAGGCGCAGGCGGTACAGGCGCAGGCGCAGCCGTAGGGCTAGGCATATGCATCTGCTGTGGAGCTGCGAGCGTGGTGCCGCCAGCTAGCGGCCCAGGCAAGCTGCTAGCATCGTCCTCGTTGTCGTCCAGAACGGAGAAGTTTTCGCCGGCCAAAGTAGATTATCACTTTCTAGAATTGCGTTTCGTCAGCCGGAACAGCGTAAGCGGACGGTAGGGCGGCATACGAAGCAGAGTCTCGTACAGCTGCGCGATCTTGCAGAATGCGTTTCTTAAGTTGATCGCGTGTTTTAGGCGAGGTCATATTCTTGCCTACGGCATAAGCGCCAACGCCGGCGACACCTGCGGTAGCAAGCACGCCACCGATGTAAGTCTTCCAAGCTTCTTTAGCTGGAACACCTGTCATCGATTCGAGTGCCTTGCCCCATGTGTTCGTGAAGACGTTGCCGATGTCGGTCATTTCAGCCCGCTTAACTATCCGCTCTTTGAGTTCCTGCCGCCTCTCGTAGAGCGAGTCGACTGCGTGTTTTCCGCGCATCATGGAAGAGTACTGCGCTGCGCGGGCTCTCTCGAACTCTTTGCGGGCTTCTTCTACTTGGGCGTCGCGGCGGCTGGTGCTGAGGCGGCTAAGTAGTTTCTTGATGCCGTAGTATCCGGCAGCTCCGCCAGCGCCTACAGCTCCGGCAGCAAGCATTGGCCCGTATACGCCTGTATTCCACTGGGCGTCGTCTTCGCCAGGCGTGACGGCTTGGGCTAGGCTGTTGACGCCGCTCGATATGGCTTTACCTGCTGTGTCTAGTCCGCCGGAGATTGTCTTACCCGCAGAATCTAGTGCCGAGTTTACAGAGCTAGGTAGATAGTCCGAGATTCCAGCAGCCTTAAAGCGGTTCTTGCGTTTGGCAGTGACAGCCGGATTAACACCGCCGATTGTAATGAGATTACCGTCTTGACTTGGAATGTCGTCCGCAGGTTCTACCGGGAACAGCTTCGGTAAAGCAGATAGCCCGGCTGCGCCTGCCCCGCCTGCGGCAGCAAGCATCGCCAAGCGCGCTAGGTTTTGGAATCGCTCACGTTTGAAATCGACCATAGCTTCGGGGCCGCGAGTGACAGTTACAGCGGCAGTTTTGTTGGTGCTCATGGCGATTCCAAAGACTAATAAGAAGATTAAGCTACGGTGCGGTACCTTACGATCCATTCTACCCAGAACACGGGGTGTGATTTCGCAGGCGGCCAGCTGTCCATGCGCTTCGTTATGACGTACCAACCGTTAGATACGCGGTCTAGTATCTCTCGGAAAGCTGCCATGTCCTCTTCGTTAGCGCAGTCGAACAGTCGGCAGTCGAAGTCGTGCTGGACAACTAGGTTCTCGAGCTCCTCGGTCCGAAGTATCTTCCGAGGGTCATGCTTAATCGGGGTAGAGCCGTCGCTAGCGTACCAGTGGAACTCGCTGTTCGGTTGGCTAGGTGCTCGGTACTTGTTGCTGCGCCCGTTGCTGTCGAACAGCCCGGGCATTGGAGGTGGGCTGGCCAATTAGAAGCCTTCTTCCAGTTGCATGTTTCTGTTGCCGCCATTGTTACGCTTCATGTCGTTTAGAATCTTCTGGCGATGCTGCATGTACGCAAGGATCAACTCTTGCTTCTGAATGTCCTCGGTGTCGACCGGTTTAGCTAGCTCGCTCTTGCGGTGCAAATAGCCAGCGCCAGCGCCTAGCAGACCTGCGCCGCCTACGGCTCCAAGCGCGGCAACAGCGGGTGCCTTGAGGATGAAGTTACCGGCGCCCGTGGCTAAGCCAGTGGCCATGTCGGCTAGCGACGCGCTGGATTTGATTTGCGGGGTAGGGATTTTAGGCGGCGCTAGACTCTTAGGCGCAGCCCCCGAATAGTTTGAGCGCGCCGCATTGCCGAAGTGATTCAGGAATGTGGGCTGCTTAGGGTCCGTCGTAAACGGGCTTGCTACCGCGTTCTGGATTCTGCCCACGTTTTTACTGAAGTGCGTTGGCGCTTCATTCACCCATTTCGATACGTCAGCGGCTGGTTGCACCACGTTCTTGTTCCAGGCGTTACTTACACCGGTGACAGCGTTTTCTACATTTCTGGTCGTGAATCTGGCTGCATCCGCTACCGCTTTGTTTCCCGCGTTGTACGCGCCTGATGCCGCGTTGCCGGCGGCGTTGTAGATGCTGCTCGGTATGTTTGCGAAGTTGTCTAGCCAGTCTGCCGCTTTAACGCGGGCTTCGATATCGACCTCGGACAGGCCCTCTTCGGCGCATCTAGCTAGGAAGCCTAGCTTGAACTGCTCTTGCTCTGTCATCGCCCTGGCGTCGGCAGCTTTTTGCCTAGGGTCGATAGCTCTGACGTTTTGCAGCCCCTTTGTGTAGTTCTTGTCGGCTTGTCCCCAGCCTTTATGAGCGCCGTACACGGCGCCAGCTCCGCCGAGTAACGACATCAGTTTCCCTAGTCGACCACCGCTACCACCACCGCGCGGACCAGCTGGAACACGACGCGCTAGGCTATTAAATTGGCGCATGCCTAAAGAACCTGCGCCAACAGCTGCGCCGCCTAACGCAAGACCCCCCGTAGCGCCATTCAAAGCGCCTGACCCTACCTCGTTTAACCTGTCTTGCGTAGGGTCGGTAAGCGCGGACGGGAGCGTGGCCAGGTGGTTGGTGGGCAATCGCGACATCAGAGAATGAGTCCAGACGGTTTTGGCGTAGGGTTAGATAGCTTCAGCATCGGAGGCAACGCAGCCTGAGCGGCTACTGGCTTCTGTTTCCCTACGAAAACGGTGTCGGCCTTAGCCCCTGCTGTGTTCTCTATTTTAGCCAAATCCGGCGAGGATGAGAAAGTCACGTAGCTCTTACCCCGGTGTTTCGCCCAGTAAGCTTGCACAACCGGGTCGCTCGGGTCGCCCATATCCTGCGCTTCACGGATCGTCTCGTAGCCTTCGCGAGCTTGCAGGTGGTAAGCCTTGCGCTCAGAACCTTGCCACTTGAGCATCTCAGAGTAGTTCTTGTTCCGGTAAGTACGCGTGATAGCCTTGAGCCGCGCTTTGAAGTCCTTGGGCGTCAGGACCACACAGTCGCCCTCCTCGACGGTCACGTTAGCTTGGTCGATACGGGAAGGACGCTCATCGACAATTACGACGAGCCCCTCGCATGCGAAAAAACGCTGCTGCTTGAAGTAGCGGGATGGTCCTTTACGCGCGTCTACAAAATACTTCGTCTCAGCTTGCATGTTAGGCTTTGTTGTTAATGTCAGCTTGCACTTGTTGAATCGCTGCGATTACTCCCGCCGCGATTGGGTTGCTTGCCACTGCTGATTGTAGCGCGGCGCAGCTGAAGGCTAAAAGACCTTTGAGCGCCAACGGCCCGTATTGCTTGATGCGGCCTAAAAGTGTTGGCAAGACTACTTCGGCTGGGACTTCGGCGGGGACTTCGGCTTTCGGAATCTGTGCAATCCCTACCGGCGTGTACGCGGTAAGATCCACCAGTACTCCTGTACCTAACTCTAAATCCGCTTGCTCAGCTTGCTCAGCTTGCTTAGCTAGCTCCAGAGCGATGTCACAATACCAAGCGACTGGAGTCGTTTCTGGACGGGTCTCGACGGCTTCGGAGTCTTCTACGGCCTGCAGCTGCTTAGAGAGCTCGCCGAAGAACTGCTCGAGTGACATGTCCGAGCCGTGGGTGACGTGCTGCGTAGCAGTAACGTTATTCCCCTGATTGAGCTGGTTACTACCGCCGGTTACTTGATTGTGAAACGTGAAGCTAGCGTTGCTTTCCGCCATCGTGATTCTCTCCCTGGTTTAGTTGATTCGTACCGCCAGAACTCTGGTTGTTAAAGAAGTTTATATCCGGGTTTTTTCTTTGCGACTCGAGTTGCGCTATTTTTAATTCCAATGCGTGCGTGTATTCGCTACTTTTAGCTATGGCGTTATCAAGCTGGACCTCTACTTTGTCGATTTGAGACGCCAAATAATCCACTCGAGTTTGTAAACATCCTAGAGATCGCTCCACATCGAAAACCTTCGTGTTGACAGCCTGTACGGCGCGATGTGTCTCTAGCAGCAACTGATCTTGGAGAGACATGTTTATTTTGGTGACCTGTGCTAACGTTATAGGCGCGTTTATTTGATTATATCTCCGCCTAGCGCTATGCCGACCCGCCCGTACGCGGTAGGGACGCCCATGACGTTAACTACCACGTTCAGCGGTTGCCCGGACTTGCGCAGAACCTGTATGTCCATTTCAGTAACTTCGTCTGTTCTAAGACATGTGCGCATCTCTGCTAGGCAATAGTCAGACAGCTCGACGACTTCAAATAAATCGTGCCCCTCTAGGGAGCTAACAGGGGCCTCCAGCTGTTGGGCAAGAACTCGCGATACGAGCCATATTGTGCTAGAGTTTGGGCGCAAAATGATAAGACTAAGAGGCAGGTTTCGCAGAACGGCAACGAGTTCAGCCAACTCGGTCGTACTCACCGCTTCACACAAAAAGCCGGATAAATGCTCTGTATTCAGGGCCGCTGCCGAGTCTTCGGCGCCGTCTGCCGCTTCTTGGTTTGCCGCCAACAACTTTCCGACATTGTCCCAACTAAACACGCTTCGGATCGGCGACATAGTATTCTACTTCCCAGGTTTATTTGTTTTTCCAGGGGTGCTTTAGGTCTACGAAGTCACGTATCTGATGCGTAGACAGGCACCCGTCAAAGCGACGCAAAGCCGTGCCGCTTTTACCGTCGGACGTTACCTCCACTATTATAGTGGTCGGAATAACCTTAACACGCCACGCGTCCTTCAATTTGACGTTTTCAGCTATGTCCAACTTGTAGCTAATTATGCCTTGCTTAGCCAAAACTTCGTCGGCGTTTGTGTTAGCCCAGTGCGCATCTTGCAGGCGGCAGGCCGGGCAAAAAGAGCCCGAAAACCTGTAAATATGGCACTGCTTAGCGCCGGCTGCCGGCTCCTCAGGAATGGCCCTGGGGAACAGCGCGCCGGGCGGAACCGCTAGCAGCACCAGGAAGACTAGTACAGCGATAATTGTACAAGTACCGAAACAACTTTTCATGGTTTTAGTGCGCTGGCTTATTGGGCGCAGGTGAGGAGAAAAAGTATGTAGTGATGAGCCACTTGATAAGCGCGTAGAAAACTTGCCAGACGATGATCGCCATGATTGAGCCGTATTTCTCTTGCTTGTAGCGATTGACTACTTTGTCGACGAAGGCTGAGTTGGCCGCAGAAGTCGCGCCGTAGGTGGACCGGACTGTGAGCAGCTCGTCCACATTGGTGTCTAACCAATCGATTACTTCCTTGCAGACCTTGCGGTTTCTCGGAGTGTCCTTTACTCCTGCCTGCGATACCGCCGAGGCGAAGAAGTCTGAGTGATTTAGCAATTTCTTTGCGTCGTACATGTCTATCCCCCTATAGCGACCAACATTGCTTCAACCGTCGGCTTGTTTTTGAAAAGCAACACTCGACGGTTAACTACCATTTGGTACTTAGCCTCTGCGGTGTTGGTATAAACAAAGCCGAGCTTCCAGTTCGTAGGCAGTTTTGGTGCCAAGACCTTTACTGCGTATAGGTGCTCTGGCGAGTCTTCTAAGACGAACAACGTGATAGCGGCGTCTGGCGTGGTAGTAAACTGCTGGGCGGTTGGACTAGGTCCCACAGCCCCCGCCGGCTTGACTTGCTTAGGCGGCTCTTTTACTTCGGCTGCTTGGATCTCGGCGTCTCGCGCTTGCATGGCCTCTGCTACAGCCTTCTTGATGACATCGTCGATAGTCGCTTGAAGGTCGGCAGCCAGGAGCGCCCGCACCTTAACGGCGAGCGCGTCTATATCTAAAGGCTCCGGGATCGGACAGGACGCTGGCAGCTTGGCGGAGATAATCTCATCAATCATTTTGGCTACGTCTATGGTCGGTTCTTGTTCGGTTTGTACATCGGACGCCTTCTTCTTGCGGCCCGTGCCGTTGCAGACAGCGCATGTCAAGACCGTGCGACCGTCCCCGACTTTCCCAGTGCCGTCGCAGTTCTCGCACTTGTCGTCGGACGGCTTAGGTTCCGGAACCGGGTCCGAGGACTTGCCGCTAGTTTGCATCGCTAGCGCCACAGCAACCGCCGTACGCGCCTCGGAGAGCGGTACGACAGGTTGCGGCTTAGGAACGATCGGTGCGTCGCACCCTAATGCGAGGCTGGCGAGCAGTATCGCGAGTGATCGCTTTACCATGTGCTAAATCCTTTACTAAAGTCTATGTTTCGTTTCTTGAAGCCGCCTACTCCAGAGTAGGACCAGTTATCACCAGACGACAGAATTCGTGCCATGTCTTCTTCGACGCACCACCAGCTTGTAGCAGAGATCGGGTTCCAAGAATCCGCAGTCATATCGGCTAAACACGGGAAACCTGGGAACGGTAGATCTGGCGTAACGTGCGTTTGACCGGGACCTGTAAATAACGATTGCGCAGGTTTCCAAATATCGGAAATGCTTTCGGCAATACCAGGATCTGGGCCTGACGACGAATCGCCCCAGGATTGACAGATCCTGAACTGCGGTTTGCCTTTACGCCAACGCAGACCCCAGACAAACATCATGTGCCCCCACGAATCAACCCAGCGACATACGCCGTCTGAGTCGCGACGCATCTGACCAAAGCCGGCATTAGACGCAATACAGAACGGGTAGCCATTTTGCAGGGATGCGATAGCTTCTGGAATAACCTTTACTTGCGCAATGGCTCCGACAGGGTGTAGCTTGGCTATGTTGTCCAGCTTACCTTCGTCGCGTTGACCGCCGCAGCCAAAGTTACCCCACGCCTTGGCTTTTTCTTTACTGTACTTGCGTAGGTCGTGTTCCGGGTTACCAGTTACCTTGGAGTGGTCCGCGCGGATGATAACGCCACCCTCTTTGACCCATTTGGCAGCCGCGTACCCGAATGCGCCGTCAGAGTAGCCGCCGGACTTCTTGCCCAGCGCCTCTACGCGACAACCGCCGTAGTCAGCCTCGGAGGCCGCTTGTCCTGGGTATGTCATCTCGCCAAGCGCTGACTGCACGGCCATTAGGACGGTAGTATCTCCAGAGCTGCCCCAGGACACGCAATTCGACTGTATGTAACCATCACCGATAAACGTGTGATCGACGTCTACCTCTAGGCAGTAAACAGGCCCTTCGTAAACGAACCGCTCCACTTTGAGCGCTTTTGACATCATCCCAGTAGTCGTCAGTCGACCCGTAACGCGCTTAACTTGCACTACTGTAGCTGCAGTGGCCTCGCCAGACCTACGCAGCGTCGTAGGTACGCCCCAATCCGGGTATAGCGTCTTAACTGCCCTGGCTGGTATATAGACGCCAAACGACTCCCGACGCTCCTCGCTAGCGGGACGTGTCGCAGCGCTGAACTCGACACCAAGCGACAGGCACATGCGTTGAATATCACTAGCCAAGCTACGGCTAGATGTGCTGGCATAGCCGTGGTTATCTTCCGCCACGTGACCGTCCCCGTCAAACCAACCGCGCATAAACGCGGAGCGTAAGCTAGCCGGAAGCGTGAACAACGACTTATGCAGATGCTTTGCGTAAACGTTGCCATTGACTAACGTGTAGAAGAAGTTTGCCACTAGTCGGTTTGATACCCGTACATACAGCACAGTAGGTTTTGACGGTACCTGAGTCACCTCGGCAGCCACATCAAAGAGCTCTGACAGGTACTGCGCGGCTTTATCGGCGGCACTGTGACGATGAGACCCTAAGTTAAACGTTATACGGGTAGGCAGCCCGTTAGAGACCGATTTGTCTGTGCTGCCCTCCGCGGCGTAAAGCCCTAGCAGCCAGGCTAGGCGCGAGTCCCAGGGTACCCAGCGTCTTATCTGTTTCGCGCCTTTTTCTCGCACGTACCCGATGTCTACAGGCTTTCTGCGCCGCCCGCGTGTGCTCAGACCTGGTACTTGCGCACTCCATACCTCGTCTTCTGTCGTAGGGTCTACAGCGTATGCAGCCAGATCAATGGTCGGAGCGGACGTCAAGCTCTCATCTACTCCACGAGCTAACACCAGAAATTCGCCAACCTTCACCGTACCTATAGGCTTCCATTTCTCTACGCGGCGCTTATTTAGCACCGGCACGCGGTGGTCTACTGTAGCAGTGTACGGCTTAAATCCAGATCGTGTAGTTACAGTAACCATTTCCCTAGGCGCTGCTGGCTTATGTATCACAGCCGTTACTTGACGAGCCAAGCCTGCTCCAGAAATTACCCACTCGCCTACCACGACTGAATCAATGCGCTTTAGCGATCCGTCAGCCATAGTTACTAAGGCGCTGCCGATTTGGCAGTCACCCAAACCCTGACTGCCCCTGCGCCAAGTAGGATCTACTTGCAAAAGCGGACGCCAAAGGAACACATCCTTCTCTGGGCCGCCTAATAGATTCGACGCAACGCTTGTAAGAGATCCGTTCTCTTTAGCTGCGGCCTTAATGCCCACTGTATCTTCTACCCAGCCGTTTAAAGCTGCAAATTGATTAGCCATCCGTGTACTATCCTTAATTAAAAACCGCCACACCATTGGCGATAAAACTGCCTTCTCCGGCCACTGTTAAACTATAAGCTTTTTCCTGCACAGCTTCGCGAATGTATATGTCCGTGATCGGGACTATCAAGCCATCGGCGCACGACTGTACAGCGACAGAAGGCACAAGCAGCCCAGAGACTGCGTCCTGTAACGGCTTTAGAACCTTATCAAAAAAAGAGGTTTTATTTGCGGCTATCCACGGCATGAGAATCTTATCGCCGAAGTCCAAGTCACCGATTGGGCTTAGGATCATATTCAGACGCGTTGGAGCCTCTGGATTGTCTATGTATGGGAAAAAGCCTACGAGCTGTTTAGGAGACAGATGAATATGCTCGAAAGGGCCTAGAACGCCTATATCTAAGACTGTTCCGCTGACGCGCTTTGTAACCAAGCCTGTCACGGTAGCGGTATGCCCGGAATGCGTAGCCACTTTCGTAGCTACCTTGATCTTCTCGATCGGTATTGTCGTGCCGTCTGGTAGGCCTATCACCGTACCAGCTATTAAAAATGCGAACTGCGTTTTTCGCGAATCCATAGCGCCACTTCCTTGCGGGCTAACGGGATGAGCTTTTTATTTGGATGCTTGGTTAAAAGCGTCCGACAGTAGCCGCCATTTGGTCACAACAGCAGCGCGGTCGGAGGCGTCAAGCTTTCCAACCGTCTCTTCCATTTTAAACTGTGCCACAAGTAGCTCCGGCAAACCTGGGTAGCGTTTATCGCCTGGTAGGTGTGCGAACCGCCCTACGTCCTGAATAAAGACTTCGGCTACCTGCTCTTTGCTTGTTACGCGCGGAGCTGGCGACTTGCCGTCTACTTCTAGGGCCTCGGCAACACGACTGGTAAGAGTCCCGTAGAAAGCCGCTGCACCCTTGTCGTTTCCTAGGACTTCTTTGATGGAGGAAACAATAGGGACTACCGGATTAGGCGTCGGCGCAGGCGATGGAGCAGGCTGGACGTTACTACCTGGCTTCGAGAAGTACATGTAGGCGAGTACCGCGATCAAAATGTACGGTACAAGCGCATGGAAGTTGAACGAAAGGCCGCTGGCCTTGACTGCGGGCGCAGGCGCAGGCGCTGGAGCTGGGAAGGGCTGTGGCCACGGCATTTGCTGCGTATTTCCAGGCAAAACTTGCTGCGGTGGCATACCGCCCCACGTAGGCGCGGTTCCCCAACCGCCGGCGTTCGGAGGCGCAGTCCAGGTATAAGCAGCTGGCACGGCAGCTGGCACAGCAGCTGGCACGGCAGCTGGAGCAGGTACGTTCGTAGGTCCGGTAGTCGATTGGTCCATTGCATTAGGCCTTTTTAACAAAGTGAGAAAATACGTTTTTGGATACTCGCACAATAGCTTGCCAGAAGGCAAACGTAGCGAACGCCCCGATAGCGATAAACGCCTGGATACACGAGTGCCCGGCCTCTGTGGCTAACAGCCAGAACTGCGTACCTGCAATGTCAGACCCGTAGCCGTTGGAAAGCAGTGAGCCTGAAAAAGCTTTAAGGAGCTTGTCGGCTACGCTCATCAAGAACATAGAAACGATCGCTCCGATAATTAGATGAAAATACTTGATCACCGTTTCCATGATTTATTAATACTCTCCGCGAGGTGTAGAAGCCTCGGTAAAACAAAGGTAAGCCAAAAGCGCTTAAAACAGGCTAGCGCTAGCTGCCACGCAGATTTAACGACGAAAGGAACGAGCGGCCCGATAATATTCGGACGCAGTCGCTCCCTAAGTCTTTTTCGCAATTCTTCGAATCGGCGCATGATTCTGTAATTGTAGCGCGTGTTTTACTTAATCGCTTCTTGCACGCAGACGACCATAGCGCCGAAAGCGATCACGTAGAACGCGCAGGCCGCATACAGCGCAGGAGTCGCTCCGCGGAAACCGGCTTGCGCCAGAAAAGAAATGAAAAACGGCCACGCGACAAACGCAGCCGTAACTTGCATCGCATTAAATAATCGCATAATTTCCTATATACCGGCGGCAGGTTTAGCAGGCGGACTATCCGGCGATTGATTCGCCTTAGCCGCTCGGCTTATTTTACCGGGTTTTATGGCCCGGGCAGAACGCGCCGCTTGCGATACCAGCGAGTGCATGGCGCCCAAAGGCGATAGCGGGTCCGGCAACGCCGACAGCGCGATGTTGTACTGCACTGTAGGTCTAGCCGGTTTCCGCTTATGTAACTTGTCCGACTCCGCCTGCAAGTATCGCTGCAGTACGTAAGTACTAGTATCAAGCAGCGACTGCTCAGACTCACCAAGTCGTATTGCGAAAGGCTTGGTATCACTCGTGTCGGCTGCCCAGCCGTCCTCGGACTCGCCCATTTGCTGCATTTTGCTGTACCTGTAAATCTGGCAAGCTTGCTCCATCGCGTCCTGCTTGAAGTCCAGAAACTTATTCAGGATGCCGAACGCTTGGCTAATAACCGGAGGCGCGGCATCAAAGCCGCCGCCTTTGGTCTTGGATGCCGGATCCGGCACTACATGTAGCAGCGAAGACACCTGCTTAAGCGATAAGGACATCGCCACAGATTGATCGCCTACGGGAGACAACGTGATGATGTCGTCTTTGATGCAGCGTACGATTGCGCAGAATTCCGCCTCCTCGAGGGCCTGGAGCAGGTGCTCTTGACCCGAGTGCGTATAGATCTCGTTGATCAATGCGTCCGCGAACTCGACACAATCACCGACTTTAAATTTGCTGGACATCTGAACAACTTTCTTAAAGGCCAAATACCGAAGTCGCGACACCGCGCAACATCCCAGACCACAATCCCATATCCCGTATCTTTTCTTGAGCCTTAGGTGTTATAAGTCCCAAGGCCCCTAGTGTAGCGCCTGCTACGTGCGCAGTCGCCATATCTGTACCCGCAGCGGCGAGTCCCATGATCATATGCCTAGGCGTCAGAATGTTTGAATTACCGTACATCTGCTGGACGCCTGTAAGCATTCCGGTAGTAGCAGCAGCTACGACGGGCGGGGTGGCAGTGCTCGGGTTTCCGTTTGTGCTGCCCCAAATAACGTTGTTGAAGGCGTCTACTCGGATAGGCGAGTCCATACCGGTAAACCCAGTAGTAGAGCCCCATTTCTCGCTTGGCGACTCGGGATGGCCGTAAAGCGACGCCAAGTACTTCGGATCGCCTACGGACTTGGCGTCGTTAGGATCTTTGTTAGCCTGCGCGTTTAGCCGTAAATTGGCGATGTACTCCGGAATATGTAGCGACATGCCGCCTAGTCCGCCCATCAAAGCCATGCGCCGGGCTAGATTCTTTCTGTTTACGTACTGCTCGGGTAGCAAGTTGGACATCAGACTTCCGGCGAGATACCCGCCGCCGGCACCTATAGCGCCCGACACTAGACCGTTTGTAAGTGCAGTGGGTCCGCCCGCTAGTTGGCCAGCTGCTCGGTACGGTGCGCCTAAGTCGGAGAGTTTTACGTCTGGTAACCATCCCGCGGCAGTCTTTAGGACTATCCCAGGCGTAGCTTTGTCAGTCAGCGCTACGACCCTGTACATGCTCGGGAACGTAGGTTTGACGACGTCGTCCTCGGCAAGCTTGATAAAGATCGTAGCGGTCTCGGGCTGCCACACTGCATCGCAGTCGTGCAGAGCCACGCAGCGCTGTAACGCCTGAGCCACTTTGTAGCGGGTTTTTACTAGCTTCGGGACTATTTGCCAGGTGTGCATTGGAGCCGCGGGATTAGGTTGTCGAGTGCGCTGTATAGGTCTTCGAGCGAACCGTTGTTGTCTATTACGAAGTCACAATCGCTACTTGTAATTGTACATGTGGGGTCGTCTGGCATCCTGGATGACGCGTCCACCCATATAGCTAGGTCCGCAAGTTGGTATTTTTGTACCGCGCGCATTTCTCCGATCCTGCGTATCCCGCACAAGATATCATGCGTTTTGACCATTTCTCGGTAGAGCCCTACGTAGTCAGGGCCGTTGTATTCGGCGATCAACTCCGCCCAGACTGGCCTGTGTTGCGCGCGATCGGCGAAGCAGTCCGCCGAAGTGGTATAACTCGGTACGTCTGGGTACCCGGACGGATCATTCTTGAGCATCTCCCAAACTACGTCGGCTGCGAACAGCGACGTACTCTTGTGAAATCGCAAGCCGGTCTTTAGGGCGAGGTATTCGCTAACCACATCTTTTCCGTGACGCCCGAAACCCGTAACAATAATAGCCATATGTACTCCTGATAGCTAAAAAAAAACTGCCCGGATAACCCAGGCAGCCTACGTGTCGTGCCGTGTTTAGTAGTTAGGCCATATGAAATTGTCTATTAGTACCTTAGTGGCTGCCGGATCCGTGGTGGAAACTTTCGCGATGACCAACTGGAACTTCCGGACAGCGTCGTGCCAAACCTGCACGCGCAATTTAGCCAAGTGGTACTCATCCGTGTCTAGCGGTAGCCCTAACCCAGGACGACGCTCTATCCGTGCTAACTCTTTCTCAGCGAGGCGGATAATAGGTTTTACCTTGAGCATACATGCGGATATGAGTAGCGCCGTTGCTTCTACCTTCTGGCCGCGTTCGATAGTGCGCTTGTCCATGCGCTTGGGACTGGTGCTGCTGTACGCTATACCCATGACCGTGCCCTTTTTGGACCGCGACCGACGGTCGCGTAGCGGCTTGTATGCTTTTGCTTCTGGCGGTAATAGGTCCAGACAACTTGGCAATATATCTGGATGCGCTGTGTCCAGACAACTTGGCAATATATCTGGATGCGATGAGTTAGGTGCTACCGTAAACGGCGTTACCGTATCGGCGAGCTTAGGCGCTCTGATTCGCTTGGCACGTATTTTCGGTTTCTGTTTCTGTACTGGCGCAAGTGTGGACATAGGTTCCCCTCCGTGATACATGTGAAGACATCGCCTAAAGAAATAGGCGCACGTAAATAATACTAAGAAATAAATAACGCGCAAGCGTAGTTATTCTGCTAAATCTATTCTTTTTTGCCCGCGATCGCTGCGCAAATACGCCTGCAATTCTCTGGCCGAGTCTGTCAGCCAGGTGAGATACTCTATCGGTGCGTCTGCGTATGTCTTACCGACGTGTACCCCAAAAGTTAGTATGGACTTCTCGAAGGCCTTTGCCTTCTTGTCTTCCATGACCTTGCT
>Ga0136611_10001186_pt1 | contig 18076 bp, 15 predicted proteins | sample AntDrymUQ2232306_2_FD_106645 | JGI IMG/M metagenome (GOLD analysis project Ga0136611, IMG submission 106645) | Polar desert sand microbial communities from Dry Valleys, Antarctica - metaG UQ223 (23.06) | ecosystem: Environmental > Terrestrial > Soil > Desert | place: Antarctica: Dry Valley...
AAGCTGCTGCTCAACGCGTTCGCCCGGCGCGGGGTCGAGGTAGAGCGCATTGATGACCGGGAGGTTGTCTTTGAGCTTGGCGAGCCTGCGCTGATGTGCGACGTCGTGCTGGAGCGCGCCATCAACCACTCGCGCGCACTCTCCGCGCTACGCATCTTCAATGACTGGGGCGTGCGCACCGTGAATACGTTCCAGGTCGCGGCGGTGTGCGGCAACAAGCTGGAGACCTCAACCGCGCTCGTGCGCCATGGTGTCCGCACGCCGCGCACGCTCGTCGCCTTCACGCCCGAGTCGGCGCTGGAGGCGATAGATCGCCTCGGGTATCCGGTCGTGCTGAAGCCCACGATCGGCTCGTGGGGGCGACTGATCTCGCTAGTAAGCGACCGCTATGCGGCGGAGGCGATACTGGAGCACAAAGAAATACTCGGCTCCTTCCATCACTCTATCTTCTACATACAGGAATATATCGAGAAGCCCGACCGTGACATCCGGTCGTTCGTCGTCGGTGATGAGACCATCGCGGCGATCTACCGGCACTCGGGCCACTGGATCACGAACACCTCTCGTGGGGGCGCGGCGAGCAACTGCCTGATCACCGCAGAGCTGGACGAAATCTCCCGAGCGGCGGCTAACGCGGTGGGGGGTGGGGTGCTCGCGGTGGACCTCGTGGAAAGTCCATCTGGCCTGCAGGTGATCGAGGTGAACTACACGATGGAGTTCCGCAACAGCATCGAGACAACGGGCGTGGACATCCCCGGCCGTATCGTTGACTACACGCTCGCGGAAGCGGCGAGGGCGGCGGAGTGACACAGGAGCGAGCGCTGCTGCGCAGCATAGTCCAGTGCTACACCCCGACCGGCGAGGAGCAGCCAGTCGCCGCTCACCTCGTGGACCACTTTCACCGCGCGGGGCTGGAAGCGAGCATCGACGGCGCGGGCAACTTCGTTGGCTGTGCGGGACCGGGGCCGGTCGAGGTCGTCCTGCTCGGCCACATCGATACCGTGCCAGGGGAGATACGGGTGCGTGAGGAGAACGGCAAGCTGTACGGCCGGGGGGCCGTCGACGCGAAGGGTCCGATGGCAACGTTCGCGTCGGCCACGCTCCGCCTCGCCGCAACCGGCGCGCTTGCGAACACACGGCTCATCGTGATCGGCGCGGTCGCGGAGGAAGGCGGGTCCCAAGGCGCGCGGCACATCGTCGACCGCTACCGCCCACGACACTTGATCATCGGCGAGCCGGGCGGGTGGGACAGCATCGTTCTCGGCTACAAAGGAAGCCTGCGCATCGAGTACCGCCTGGAGCGTTCCACCCGCCACAGCGCCGGACCGGACGAGTCGGCGCCGGAAGTGGCGGTCGCGTTCTGGCACCGGCTGAGCGCATGGTGCGACGACGTGAACGCGGGCAAGCGCGTGTTCGACCAGATTTCTCCAGCGTTGCGCATGATCAACACGCACGGCAACGGGTTCTCGGACACCGTGGCAATGGACATCCACGTCCGCCTGCCGCTGGAATACGGCCCCGAGATCTTGCGGGAGAAGCTCGAAGCATGGGCGGGCGAGGCGGACATTGCCGTGGTATTCGGCGATCCTGCGGTGAAGGGGGGGAAAAACACTCCACTGGTGCGCGCGTTCCTCGGCGCGCTCCGCGACCAGGGTGCGCAACCCCGATTCAAGGTCAAGACGGGCACCTCAGACATGAACGTGGTCGCCCCCGCGTGGTGCTGTCCTATGCTCGCGTATGGACCCGGCGACTCCGCGCTGGACCACACGCCGGAGGAGCACATCGAGCTGGATGAGTACGACCGCGCCATCGGGGTGCTGGAGACGGCGTTACGGAACCTGGACAAGGCGGTGGCAGGGTGAAGATAGGCGTACTGATGTCAAGGGTGCGCGTGGAGGAGAAGCTGATCCTGCGCGCCGCGGAAGCACGAGGCTGCGAGCTGATGCGGTTCGACGACCGCGAACTCGTCTTTGACCTCGACAAGCCGGACTTTCCACCGCTGGACGTTATGCTCGACCGCGGAATGGTCCACAGCCGTTCGGAGTACACGCTGCGCATACTCGAAGCGTGGGGCATCCCGACCGTGAACAGCTACAAAGCGACGATCACGTGCGACAATAAGTTCCTCACCAACATGGCGCTTCTGGAGCACCAGATCCCCGTTCTGCGGACGATGCTGGCCTATACCCCGGAGTCCGCGTTGCAGGCAATCGAGCGCATGGGCTATCCAGTGGTACTCAAGCCGAACGCGGGATCGTGGGGCAGGCTGCTCGCCAAGATCAACGACCGGGACGCCGCAGAAGCGGTGCTGGAGCACAAGGAAATCCTGGGTTCGTATCACCACTCCATCTTCTACGTGCAGGAGTACGTCGAGAAGCCGGGCAGGGACATCCGCGTGTTCATCGTCGGGGATAAGGTCGTCGCGGCATCGTACCGCAGCTCACCGCACTGGATCACGAACACCGCGCGCGGCGGTGCGTCAGTGCCGTGCCCGATCACCCCCGAGATCGAGGGGCTCGCGCTTGCGTGCTCGAACGCCGTGGAGACAGATATCGCGGGGGTGGACCTGGTGGAAACGCCGGACGGCTACAAGGTCATTGAAATCAACGTGGGCGCCGAGTTCCACGGCCTGATCGAGACCACGGAGACGGACATAGCGGGCGAGATCGTGGAGTATCTCATGGCGAAAGCAAAAAGCGGGATGGCCGTGGGCAATAGACTGGCGGGCGCGCCCGAGGCCAGGGCGTAAATAGCTTCCGAGGGGAGAGCACTGTGAAGATATCGATCATTGGGGCGTCTGGATACGGCGGCGGCGAGTTGCTGCGGCTCCTGCTCGACCACCCCGAGGCGGAGGTCGCCCAGGTCACATCGGAGTCCAACGCGGGCAAGTTCGTTCACCGGATACACCCAAACCTGCGCAAGCGCACGGGCCTCAAGTTCGTCAGCATGGCGGAGCTTGAGCCGTGCGATGTGCTGTTCCTCGGCCTCCCGCACGGCCACGCCATGGAGAAGGTCGCCCAGTGGCAGGAACTCGCGCCCGTTATCATTGACCTGAGCGCGGACTTCCGCCTCCGGCGCCCCGAATTGTATCCAGCGTGGTACGGCCACGAGCACGCGCGCCCGGAGCTGCTCTCTGAGTGGGTCTACGGCATCCCCGAATTACACCGCGAGGAGATGAAGACGGCGAATTACATCTCAAGCGCTGGCTGCCTCGCTGCCGCCGCGATCCTCGGACTCTATCCGCTATTCCAGGCTGATCTAGTTGACCTGGCGAAGCCGGTCGTGATCGAGGGGAAGACGGGATCGAGCGGTGCCGGCGGCGGCGTGAGCCTGGCCACGCACCACCCGGAGCGCAGCGGGGCAGTGCGCTCTTTCAAGCCGTCGGGCCATCGACACACTGCGGAGATCTGCCAGGAACTGAGCTTCCACGGCGAGCCGCAGATCGCGTTCTCCGCGACAAGCATCGAGGCGGTGCGCGGCATCCTCTCGACGGGCCACGTCTTTCTGAACAAACCCGTGGATGAGCGAGAACTCTGGCGCGTGTTCCGCAAGGCGTACGCGGGCGAGCCGTTCATGCGCATCGTCAAGGAGTCGAGTGGGGTGTACCGCTACCCCGAGCCGAAGATCCTCTCCGGGACGAACTACTGCGACGTCGGCTTCGAGCTGGACGAGCGGAATGGGCGGGTCGTGGTGCTTGCTGCGCTCGACAACCTGATGAAGGGCGCGTCAGGCCAGGCGGTACAGGCGTTCAACATCCGCTTCGGCTTCTCGGAGACAACCGCGCTGGAGTTCGCCGGCCTGCACCCCATCTGATGCCAATGCAGCGCGATCCCGTAGGACGCAGGTCTCTGTGCCTGCCACCGTGCCTCAACCAGTCACAGGGCGGGCACGAAGAGCCACACCCGACTCCGTCCCAGCCACACAAATATGGTATACGCAGCTTGATACAAATCCAACAGGAGCGAAACAAGTGCTGGTGATCAAGATAGGCGGGAGCAAGGGCGTCGACCTGGAACGCTTCCTCGCCGATGTGCCGAACGTGCGGCAGCCGATGGTGCTGGTCCACGGCGCGAACGCGGAGCTGAACCAGGTCTCGGAGCAGCTCGGGCACCCGGCGCGCATGGTCACGTCCAGCACCGGCCAGGTCAGCCGCTACACCGACAGGCGGACGATGGAGATCTTCATGATGGTGTACTGCGGCAAGGTGAACAAAACGATCGTGGAGCAGCTCCAGGGACTGAGCGTGAACGCAGTTGGCCTCAGCGCGCTCGACGGCGGAATCGCCCGTGGCCGTCGCAAGCAACGCATCCGCGTCGTTGAGGACGGGAAGGCGCGCATGCTGGAGGGCGACTACGCTGGCAGCATTCAGGAGGTGGACACCCGCCTGCTGCGCCTTCTGCTCGACTCGGGGTATGTGCCGGTCCTGACGCCACCGGCCATCTCGAAGGATGGCGAGGCGATCAACGTGGACGGGGACAAACTGGCGATGGAGCTGGCTGTGGCGCTCGCGGCCGATAAGCTGCTGATCTTCTCCGACACACCCGGCCTCCTCCGGGACGTCCGCGACGAGAACACGCTGATTGCGCGCATAAACCGAGACGAGCTGGATGTGGCGATGGAAATGGCGCAGGGCCGGGCGAAGAAGAAGGTGCTTGCCGCAAGCGAGGCGCTTCGGCGAGGCATCGGCCAGGTGGTGTTCGCGGACGGCCGCGTGGACGACGCGATCCAGCGGGCGCTCGCCGGGCACGGGACGGTGATCGGGTGATCGGTTGACGATGCTGACGTGTTGGTCAGTTGGAACTTTCGGCACATCGTACATTGGGATAAGATACGCTTGTTCAACACGGTAAACTTGGAGATGGGTTACAAAGCGCTTTCCATCCATACCCCACGGGAGGTCACGAACTATGGATCAGATTAGTCGCGAGCCATTTCCGTGGCTGCGGCGCGTACGGGATGACGATTACGCAGCCACGCAACACATGGATCACGAGGCGCTGGTAGCCTACTTCCATGAGCGGGCTGCGGCGGTGAATGCCAAGCTTGGTGTGCGGCTTACCACTCGCTCGGAGGCTGAGGGTAGAGAGAATCCAGCTAGCGCGCCTCAATAATGGGAGGAGCGGTGTGTCCGGCGACGATGACTAATGACGTTCAGAAGACCGAGCACCTCCACAACTTCAATCCCGGCCCCAGGATTTTGCCGCTATCGATCTATCCCGGCAGGAGGTGAGCAGTCGTGACACAGACGGACTCAATAGATGCGGTTGACATGGCGCGCCGCATTCGTGACGATATATATGAGGAGACCAAACACCTGTCCGACGAGCAACTGCTGGAGTACTATCGGACGAGGGCTGGCACGGCTCCCACGCAGCCATCGGGATCATCCGGGAATCGGACTGCAGCGGAAAACACCGCGCTCCATGCCACAGTGGAACGCATCGAGAGCGACCGTGAGCAGACTCCCGCTCGCCCGGCCGAAGCGCCTACCAAGCAGCTCTACAACTTCAACCCCGGCCCGGCGATCCTGCCGCGCCCGGTCTTGGAACAGGTGCAGGCCGAGCTGCTCGACTACCATGGCACCGGGCTCTCGATCCTTGAGGCGAGCCATCGAGGCAGGGAGTACGAGGAGATCAACGGGCAGGCGGAGGAGCGACTCAAGCGGCTGCTGGGGGTAGGCGACGACTACCGGGTGCTGTTCGTGCAGGGCGGCGCGAGCCAGCAGTTCGGGATGGTCCCGATGAACTTCCTCACCGAGGGCGCCGTCGCGGACTACATCGTCACGGGCGCGTGGGCGGAAAAAGCGCTGGACGAGGCGCGCAAGATCGGGCGGACCCACGTCGCCGCCAGTACAAAGAATAGCGGGTATCGCGGCGTCCCAGGCCCGGAGCAGATCGACCTCAGTCACGACCCCGCATACGTCCATATCTGCTCGAACGAGACCATCTCGGGCACGCAGTGGCAGCGATACCCGGACGTGGGAGGTCGGCGGCTCGTAGCGGACATGAGCAGCGACATCCTCTCGCGCCCGGTGGACGGCTCGCAGTTCGCGCTGATGTACGCGGGGACGCAGAAGAACCTGGGCTGCGCGGGCGTAACTGCGGTGGTCACGCGGACGGACTGGCTGGAGCAAGCGCCAACCACGCTGCCCGCGATGTTGCGCTATGCGACGTTCGCGAAGAACGACTCGCTCTACAACACGCCGCCCGTGTTCGCGGTATACGTGATGAACCTCACGCTGCGATGGGTGGAGAGCCTCGGACTCGAAGCCATCGAGCAGCGCAACGGGCAAAAGGCAGCGGCGATATACGACGCGGTGGACAACAGCGGCGGGTACTACTGCGGACACGCGGCGCCGGACAGCCGCTCGCTGATGAACGTGACGTTCCGGCTGCCGAACGAGGAGCACGAGAAATGGTTCGTCGCGGCTGCGGCGGCGGCGGGGTTTGTCGGACTGAAGGGGCACCGCTCGGTGGGCGGCATCCGGGTCTCCCTGTATAACGCGATGGAAGTGGATGGTCCCAAGCAACTCGCGGCATTTATGGCGGAGTTCGCCCGGACGAACGGGTAGTGGTGAGGATCTTATGCCACCCCTCCGTGCCGGTGGCGGTTGCACTGAGGGCAGCTCCGTAGGGGCGTTCAATAGAACGCCCCTGCAACCGCCACCTTCAACGAGAGTTGGTATTAGAGATGTTGAGCGACGGGCGCGCAGGAGGTGACACGTGATCGAACGAAGTGACGAAGTCATTTCCCGTAAGGGCGGCGGGAACGCGGCGAACAAGGTAGTGCAGATACGGGCGGCAGAGGATAACACCGTCGTGCCGATGTACACGAAGCGAGACATCGCACTGGTCCGCGGCGACGGCTATCACCTCTGGGACAGCGACGGTAAACGCTACATGGACTTCGCGAGCAACTACGGCGTGAACATCCTCGGCCACGCCAACCCAGCCGTCACCGCCGCGATCACCGAGCAGGCGGGCAAACTGCTCAGTTGTCACCAGAGCTTCTACAACGACGTCCGCGCTGCGTACCTCGACCGCCTGACGGGCCTTGCACCGGTGGAGCTGCATCGCGTCTTCTTCAGCAACTCCGGTACAGAGTCAGTCGAGGCAGCGCTGAAGTTTGCGCGCGCCGCCACGGGCAAAACCGACGTCGTCTCCGCGCGCCGGGGCTACCACGGCCGCACGTACGGCGCGCTCTCCGCGACGCCCGAGAAGAAGTACCGTGAGCCGTACCTCCCCGTGCTCGAGGGGTTCACCAGCGTCGCGTTCGGCGACGCGGACGCGCTGGCGGCGGCGATCACGCCCGAGACCGCCGCGGTGATCCTGGAACCCGTGCAGGGTGAGGGCGGTGTCCACCCCGCGCCGGAGGGCTACCTCCAGGCGGCACGGACACTTACGGAGCAGCACGGCACGATGCTGATCCTGGACGAGGTACAGACGGGCTTTCGGACCGGGCGCTGGTTCGCGTGGCAACATAGCGGCGTCCTGCCCGATTTCCTCTGCCTCTCGAAGGGTATCGCGAACGGCGTGCCGATGGGCGTGACGCTCACCTCCGAGGAGATCGCCTCCATCCTGCCGGCGGGCAGCCATGGCAACACGTTCGGCGGCAACCCGCTGGCCGCAGCGGCCGCGCTCGCCGTGATCGAGGAAATCGAGAGCCGCGAACTGCTCGCACATAGCGCGTACATGGGCGAGTACATGCTCCAGCGCCTGCGCGGGCTCGAACAACCCGGCATCCGGGAGGTGCGCGGGCTGGGACTCATAGTCGCGATCGACCTGCGGGAACGCGCGACACGGTATCTCCGGGCATTGCAGGACCGGGGCATAATCGCCCTCTCCGCAGGCCCGACGACGCTTCGCTTTCTCCCGCCGCTGGTGATTGACCGCGAGGCCATCGACGCCCTCGCAGACACCCTCAACGACCTCCTGACCCGGAGAAGCCAGGCGTGATACCATCAACGATGACGCTGGAGCGCCGTGGAATGGTCACGCTATGGGTAACGACGCACACGGGCGTGGTCGCGCCCATCGAACCCTGTAGCAAGGCGTGGCGGTGGAGCCGTAGGGGCGTTCAATTGAACGCCCCTCGCGCCGCGCCCTTGCTTGGGCGCTGGCCCAATCACGCTACTCTTCGCTGGCGGGTTGCGACTTTTGTATGCCGCGTGGCCACTCGCCAGGCGGGCAATTTTCTGGGAGGTACACTGTGTCTGGCGTGAAGCGGGTGGTGATGGCGTACTCGGGCGGACTGGACACGTCCGTGATCCTGGAGTGGCTCCGCGAGACGTACGGTGCGGAGGTCATCGCCTTCACCGCCGATGTCGGGCAGGGCGAAGAGGTTGAGGAGGCGCGGCTCAAAGCGCTCGCAACCGGCGCACAAAAAGCACACGCCGTGGACCTGCGCCGCGAGTTTGTCGAGGAGTTTATCTTTCCCGCCGTGCGCGCCTCTGCGGTGTATGAAGGACACTACCTATTGGGCACCTCGATCTCCCGCCCGCTGATCGCCCGCGAGCTCGTGCGCGTCGCGAACGAGGAGGGAGCTGACGCCATAGCACACGGTGCGACGGGCAAGGGGAACGACCAGGTGCGCTTTGAGCTCACCGCGTATGCGCTGCGGCCAGAGCTGCGCGTCATCGCTCCCTGGCGCGAGTGGGATCTGCGTGGAAGGGCCGACTGCGTGCGCTACGCGGAGGAGCACAACATCCCTGTACCGGTGACCGCCGAGAAGCCGTACTCGATAGACGCCAACCTGTTCCACATCTCCTACGAGGGCGGGGTGCTGGAGGACCCATGGACTGCCCCGCCAAAGGGTATGTGGACGCTCACCACCGACCCCGAGGACGCGCCAAACGAGCCGGAGACCATGGAGATCAGCTTCGAGTCTGGCAACGCAGTCGCGGTGAACGGGGATCGGCTGGATCCCCTGCCGCTGGTGGAGCTACTGAACCAGCGCGCTGGGTTGCACGGTGTGGGACGGGTGGACATCGTGGAGAACCGCTTCGTTGGGATGAAGTCCCGAGGCTGCTATGAGACGCCGGGTGGCACGCTCCTGCACCTCGCCCATCGCGCCGTGGAGTCGCTCACGCTCGACCGCGAGGTGATGCACCTGCGGGACCAGTTGATCCCCCAGTACGCCGAGATGGTGTACAACGGCTTCTGGTACTCCCCGGAACGGCAGGCGCTGCAAAAATTCATGGACGACATCCAGGAGCGCGTGAACGGCACGGCGCGCCTGAAGCTGTACAAGGGCGCAGCGCACGTGCTGGGCCGGCGGTCGAAGGACTCCCTCTACGACGAGAGCACGGTCACGTTCGAGGCGGATAACGTTTACAACCAGGCCGACGCCGCCGGCTTCATCCGGTTGCAGGCGCTGCGGCTCCGCACCCACGCCGCCCGCCGCATGGGACCGGGGGAGTAATTCCACCGCTATGCTAATCGTGGGAGTGGATGGTTGCCCAGGCGGCTGGCTGGCAGTTGCCTACAACACGGATTCGCGACTCACCGCCCTACGTATCTTTGCCGACTTCTCCGCCGTCATCGCAACGTACCCGGATGCCTCCTGCATCGCGGTTGACATCCCGATCGGTCTACTGGAGGGTGCTCCGAGGGGATGTGACGTGGCAGCGAGGGCGTTACTCGGCCCGCGCCGATCCAGCGTGTTCCCAGCCCCGGACCTGCGCCTGGTTGACGTTGAGGACTACGACGAAGCGTCGGCTCGTTCCCGAATGCTGCTGGGCAAGGGCATCAGCAGACAAGCATTCGGGATATACCGCAAAGTTGCCGAGGTGAACCGGATTATCAGCGCCGAATCCCAGGACCGCGTGATCGAGATTCATCCGGAGGTATCCTTCTGGCGGCTGAGTGATCGCTCTCCGATGCAGTTTTACAAGGGCACGCCGGAAGGTTTCGAGGAGCGTCAGCGCCTGCTTTCTGAGACCATCGAGGAGATGCCGATTTTAGACCGGCAAAGCGCGCGGCGCCTGGCGCCCCCAGCCGGAGCTGACGACGTGCTCGACGCGATGGTTGCCGCATGGACCGCTGAACGGTTCGTTCAGGGCAGGTCGGAACGATTGCCCGCGATGCCAGAGACCGATGCCCGCGGTCGGCGGGTGGAAATCAACTACTAAACTACGAACCGCCGTCAGTTATACTACCCATCGACGCGCAGGCCCGCGCCCAGCGTTCAAGTTCGGCACCCCGGTCCCACAGCTAGAAGGTCCGATGCAGCAACACCCTCACGCACGCCCCGAAGACCGCAGTCACCCGAAGGGCATCTCGCGATTCCCGTATCCCCTCCTGCTTGCCGCGCTGCTCGTCGCGACGCTCGCGCTCCGGCTCGTCGCGCTCGGCGCCTTCCCCAGCAATCTGATGGCCGACGAGGCGGACAACCTGGTCGTGATCTACAAGATCCTGTACGGCCGCGGGCCGGACCTGTTTGGGTTGGACTGGAAGCCGAATCCCGTGCTGAGTTTGTACGCGGCAGCCCCGTTCGTCGCAGCCTTCGGTGAGAGCGCGCTCGGACTTCGGTTGTTGAGCGCACTGACCAGCACCGTGGCGCTCGTGCCGCTGTACGCGCTGTATCGCCGGCGCCTCTCCGCACCCGCCTGCCTGCTCTCCCTCGCACTGCTCGCGACCAGTGTGTGGTACCTGAACTTCTCCCGCAGCGGCTGGGAAAACGTCCACATCGTGCTCCTCACCGCCACGGCGTGCTGGCTGCTCACCTGTGCGCTGGAGACCGGCCAGTGGCGATACTACGCGCTCTCTGGCGTCACGGCTGCGCTTGGCTTGTACGGCTACTTCGCCGGACGGGCGATTCTGGTCGCGCTGCTCGTCTACGCCCCGTTTGCTCTTCGGCAGCACCGGGACCGCTGGAAGGTGGTGCTTATGGGATATGTTCTGCTGGGCCTCGCCGCCGTCTCCTTCTTCCTTCCCCAGCTCCCCGCAATCCGCCGCAACCCCGACCTCTTCAACATCCGCGCTGAGCGGGTCAGCGTCATTCGGGCCGCAGCCACTACCGACGGCTACTTCGACCGCCACGGCCCAGCGGAGGTGCTACCGTATCAGGTGTGGCGAAACGCGCGCTTCTTCTTCGATGGCGCCGTGCTCGCCGGTGACGCATACAGCCCTCCGGAGCAGCTCCTCCAGGACACGCGGCCGCGGTACAGCCCCTTCGGCCGTGCGCTGCTCGACCCCGTGACCGCGGTGCTGTTCGCAGCGGGACTGCTCCTCTCCTTCTGGCGGCGGGAGGAAGTCGCGCTGTGGTGGGTGATGCTCCTGACGCCGTGGCTACTGACGCAGGTGCTGACGATCAACACCCCGGATGCTGCGCGCGGCATCGGGATGCTTCCCGCGATATACTTCTTCGTTGGCCTCGCGCTGGATCAGGCGTGGCGAATTCTGCCGCGCCGGAGTCTGATGCGGCACGGGCTCGTGGCGGTGGTCGCGTTGACCGCGATGCTGACGACCGCATCGTATTTCACCTGGGCCGCCGATCCGCAAACACTCGCGGCACGGGAGCCGGCGGTTCCCCTGGAACAGTTTAACGAGTGGCGGAGTTTGCAGATCGAGCGCGCGCGCGCGAACCAGCCGCTGCTGCCGGTAAGCATCTGGCAGCAATTACAGATTGAGGAGTGAGATGCCGACCACTGTTGTTCTGACCCGCCGCGCCGCCCTGGCGCCCATCGCCTGGGTGCTCGGCTCGGGCTGGCTGGCGTCGAATGCACGCGCGCTGCTTGTCGAGAATGACGCAGCGGTGATGCGCGCGCTCGCCCAGGCAGACGCGGCGCTCGCGCTCATAGAGCCAGCAAGCTGGGCGCGAAACCGCTCGGAAGTGCGGATCATACCGCGCGTTGCCGTGACGCTCGGCCCCGGCGGCACGGACGCCCTGCTCCTCGGCGCGGTGCGGCTCGACGGGCTGGAGCGCGTCACTGGCCCCATGGCGATCGGCGGCACGACGGAGGAGGCGGTCGCTCGCTACCTCGTCCGCGACTACTACGGCATTGCCGCGCCGCTGGTGCTGCAAGAAAGCGGCACGATCGAGGGCGACGAGGGGCGCATCGTGTCCGGCGACGCCGCCATGAGCACACAGTCGGCGCCATACGCCGAAAGTATGTCGCGAGCGTGGTGGATCGCAAGCGGCGCTCCGTGGGTTCGCGCCCTCGCCGTGGAAGCGACCGCCAGCGAACCGGACTCGGACGCCGAGGGAGTGTTCCAGGACATCGGGCGGCTGCTGCGAGAGCAAGGTGAGACGGTGGCCGCGGGCGTTTGCCGGGAGCACGGCGGCGAGGAAGAACGATGGCAGCGCCTCGTCGACGCGCTCGGCCTAGGGTACGGTCTGGACGAGCGCAAGGGCCTCGCCGCGCTGCTCGCACAAGCCGCACGGCTCCGCCTCTGCCCTCGCCTGGAGGAAACGCTGCTACCCCGCTACTGATAGCGAGCAACGAGTGATCGGTGATCAGGAACGGTCGCGCTTCGGTGGTATTGCGTAGGGGCGTTCGACTGAACGCCCGCCGCCCCCCGATACTCAATTGCGTGCGCGAGGTAGACCCGTCAAGATTTCCGTTGCCCGTTTGTATGTGCATAACCCAACTCACTGCTCATCACTCATAACTCGATGACACGGAGACCTGCACCTACCCCCAACTCGACGTGTGGCGCGTGGTTCCGGAGGTGAACTGATAGATTGCCGGTCGATACTGCGGCTTGGGCACCGGCTTGCCGTGGGCGTGCGCGGCATCGATCAACGCAGCTCGGGCGATCTCCAATTCGGCGAGCGCCTCCGCGGCGGTCGCGCCGAAGGCGGAACACGCCGCGAGATCGGGGATGTCCGCGATATAGCCACCATTCGCGTTGCTGTAGAAAATGTTGGCTAGATTATCCTTCACCTTTCTCCGTCCAATTGCGGCGTAACCATGCCGCTCTCACGCTCGATCCGTACAGCGGTGGCAAGAAGATTGAACCTACGGAATGGCAGGGGGGCTGCCGCCCGCGGGCCGGCACGGAGACCTGCCCCTACCCGGCTCAAGGGCGGCGCCAACCGCTACAGGAAGTGCGTCTCTCAATCGGTGGTTGCATGCATGTTGACAAGCCTATGCACTTCTGCGACACTAGGCAGCGCATCGGTCTCACCTACCGGCTAGTGGTACTGGAACGCCGTTCGCGTAGATCGGAGAAGGCGGCCCAATGAGCGATGACAAAGAGCCGATCGTTCCCGTCCCACCCCACCCACCGCTGACGCCTGAGGAGCGTGACTCCTTGCTCGCGGATCTCGCGGCGGCGCACGCGATCGAGTACCCACAATCGGATTACGCGCCGGGCAGCAGCAACACCAAGCCCAAAACCGCTCCCGCCGAGTCGTCATCCCGGTGTTGAACTTCCACAGGCGGTCCAGCGCGTGCCGACAACCCAGGTTGAGGTCCCGCCGTTGCTCCTCTAATACCAATTGCTGCTGAATGGTAGTGCTTCTGTCATTCCGAGCTTGCGAGGAATCCGTGGTCCGGGTTACGGATCCCTCACGGAGTTCGAGATGACATGCAGTAGTGTTCAAGCGCATTACGTTTGAGGTGTATTATTGTCAAGCCCAGCGATTCCTGCGGTGCGCCAGTGTGGTACACTCCCGCGCATGGGAATGAGGGTACGTACGGCCCGGATCGCCGACGCTTCCGCGATGGTGCGGGCGTTCGTTGACACCTTCCGTGCCGCCCACCGCGACCAGATGCCGAACTGGCTCCTCGAAACCCGGACGTACGAGACCTCCGAACACGGCTGGGTGGAAACCATCGCCGGGCTCGCGGCGAGCGGCGAGCCCAAGGAGTGTGTGCTTCTGGCCGAGGGTGAGGCGGGGGAAATCTTCGGCGTGGCCATGTGCGGGCCGGCGAAACCTTGGAACGACGACCGGGCAGCGCGCGAAGTGCCGCCAACGGGCGAGGTGTACGTGCTTTACGTGGACCGAGGTTACCAGCGGCAGGGGATAGGTCGAAAACTGGCGGAGGGGATGGCCCTGTTTATGTCGAGGCGTGGCAGCCGCCGCCTGCTGATCGGCGTGCTCGCACCAACGAGCCCGCCCGGCGCTTCTACGAGGCGATCGGCGGGCGGTTGATCGGCCAGCGGCCCTTCGGCGACGAGGGGGTACTCCTGGACGAAGTGGTGTACGTTTTGGACGACACCGGGCCGCTGCTGGAGCTCTACCGCGATGATCGCGACGCGCAGTGTAGCACCACCAGTGCGTGATAGACTAACGGCGGTACTGTACCCGCCCGAACCGGCCTTCCTTTATGGTCAAGCGTTATCTATCCCACCGTCCCCGAACGAGGGACACCAGGACGGACCCAAAGTTCTGCAGTTCCCGACCCAGGTCGGTCCAACCGTAATCGGGTACATCAGGTTCGTCGGGCGTGACCACGCGAAGGCTGCCCTTATTAAGTCCCAAGGCATGCACTATAACCTCTTTCACCCACATCTCATACCCCCGACTGAGCCTTATCGCGGCACGTGCCAGTTGTATCGCTTGCCATCATAACGCTTTGCGCATCGGCGAGGTTTCTCGTAGACTAGCGCCGGCGCCTACATCTAGTGTCGGGGCCTCGGAGCAGGCCCGCGGGTTCGTTTCGCTTTCTTGCCCCGCGATCCCTGCGCTACACCCCACCTATCGCCAATCCGGTTAGAATAGCGCTATGGCTCAGCTACTCTCCCTCCCCGAGTTCGTCGCGCGCTGGCGGGGGATCGGGCTCTCGGAGCGCAGTGCGGCACAGCAGCACTTCCTCGACCTGTGCCAGGTGCTCGGGCAACCGACGCCCGCGACCGCTGACCCGACCGGCTCGTTCTACACGTTCGAGAAGGGCGTGGCGAAAACGGGCGGCGGCAAGGGCTTCGCGGACGTGTGGAAGCGGGGGTGCTTCGCGTGGGAGTACAAGGGGCCGCACAAGGACCTCGTCGCCGCGTACCGGCAGCTCCAGCAGTACCGCGAGGACCTGGAGAACCCGCCGCTGCTCGTGGTGTGCGACCTTGATCGCTTCGAGGTCCACACGAACTACACCGGCACGGTGAAGCAGGTATACGCGTTCTCGCTCGCGGACCTCGCCACGCCGCAGCCGACGCCGACGAGCGCGCTGCCGCCGCTGGAGGTGTTGCGCGCGCTGTTCGAGGCGCCAGCTCGGCTGCGTCCCCGGCAAACCACGGAGCAGGTGACGGAGCTGGCCGCGCGGGAGTTCGCCCGGCTCGCGGAAAGTTTGCGGTCGCGGGGGGAGGAACCAGAGGCGTCGTCGCGCTTCCTGATCCGGCTCCTGTTCTGCCTGTTCTCCGAGGATGTGGGGCTGTTCACGCGGCTCGTCGCGAATCTGCGGAACCGGCCGGCTATGTTCACGGGGTCGCTCCGGACGCTGTTCGGCGCGATGGCTGAGGGTGGGGTGTTAGGCGCGGACGTGATCGCGCACTTCAACGGCGGGGTGTTCGCGGACGACGCCGTGCTGTCGCTCTCCGCCGAGGACCTCGGGGTGCTTGGCCGGGCGTGCGTGCTCGACTGGAAGAGCATCGAGCCCGCGATCTTCGGCACGCTGTTCGAGCGCAGCCTGGACCCCGCGAAGCGCTCGCAGCTCGGCGCGCACTACACGGGCAGGGGCGACATCCTGCTCATCGTGGAGCCGGTGCTGATGGCCCCACTCGAGACCTACCCATTCCCCTGGCCGCCGGGCAAAGAGCCGGAAGGCGACCCGCGTGTAGAGGCGACAGCCGAGGCGGCGCGGGATCTGGTGGAGAAGCGGGACCGGTGGCTGAACCCGGAGGGGGCGAGCGAGGCGGTTCTAAAGAAGCGCACGCTCACCAACCTGTACAACGAGTGCCCCACGTGGCTCGCGCTCAACCTGGAGCGGGTGGCGGTGCCGGGGTAGAGACGTAATATTTAGCGTCTCTACGACATCCCGCGACACGGGCGATTGGCTTGGGCGGACCGCCAAGCAAGAGACCCTGTGCGTGGGAGGTCTCCGTGCCCTCCAACGCGCCGCCGTGCACCCCCGTAGGCGCCGTGTCCCGTTGCGGCAGGGACGGAGTACGAGGGAAGGCAGGGAGACCTGGCCCTATGAGCGCTCCACGACGCCGATCTCCTCTGTCGTACGAGCGCTCTACAGAACGCCCGGCGACCATCACGGTTCCCCAATTCTCTCTGGCGTATGCGCGGCTGCCACTTCCAACAGGGTATCGAGCCGCGACGGTCCCCCATAGCGGCGGTACCGGAACGGCTGACCCCGTCTGTATCACCCAGTATTCGGGCAGCGGTTCCGGGCGCTGAAAGCCGAGGTCCGGCGACTCCATAACCGCCTTCCTGACGGCGCATACCGCCAGCACCCGACCGTCAAGCTGTTCGCGGAGACCCACCACAAGGAAGGGGCGAAGACCGACGCCTACGCGACGTTCGAGCGCCTGCTGGCTCCCGTGACCTCGGGGCCGATTATGCGGCCAACCTGCGTGCCTGGTGCATAATCAGGCTATCTGTTTGGGAATGCGCTCGGTGGTCGCCTTCGTAGAAACGTTGTATACAACGTCTTTCTGGCTTCACCGCACCGACAGATTACTGTGGTAATGCAATAGGAGCGAGCGACCGGTGAACGGAACCCCGACCCAGGATGGGCAGCAAGAGGTCCCCGGGTCTCCGGACCACCTCCTCCAGGAACCCCACGTCTTCTCAGCGATACTGGTAGACTTCGGTGCGGCGCGGAACCGCCGTTGACACGCCGGGAAATGTCGAGTACGATTCCGCGGTCAATCCGTACCCCGCAACACAAGCAATGGAGCAATCAGTATGACACAGCCGATCACGCTCCCGAAGCGCAGCGAAGTCGATCCCCAAGACACCTGGGACGCCACGCAGGTCTTCCCCTCGCATGATGCCTGGGCCGAAGCAGCCACTCAGCTCGGCGAAAACCTCGAGGGCGTGGACCGCTTTCGTGGTCACCTCGGTGAGAGTCCCCAGATGCTGCTTGACTGGTTCAGCATCCAGGAAGACCTGATCGCCCAACTGGACAAGATCTACATCTACGCGACGCTCTACTACGAAGCAGACACCACCGACCAGGCGGCGGCGGCGATGGACGACCGCGCGAATGGCATCGCCGCCCGCGTCCTGGCGGGGATCTCGTTTGGGGAACCGGAGCTGATCGGCCTCGGCTTCGAGCGGCTGCGTGGGTGGATACAGGAGGACCGACGTCTGGAACGCTACGCCCACTACTTCGATCAGTTGGAGCGCCGGCAACAACACGTACGCTCGGCGGAGGTGGAGGAGCTGCTTTGCCAGGCGGCAGACCCGTTTCGCTCCGCGTCCTCTATCCACGGCGTGCTCGCCGACGCGGACCTCACGTTCGTCCCGGCGCACAGTGCAACGGGCCAGGAGCTGGAAGTGGCGCAGGGGACGATCGACGCGCTGCTGTCGAGCGATGATCGCGAGACCCGCCGCACCGGCTGGGAAAGCTACGCCGACGCCCACCTCGCACACCGCAATGCCATGGCGAGCTGCCTCGCGACCGGAGTGAAAATCGATGTCTTCACCGCGCGTGCCCGGCACTATACCTCCGCACTGGAGGCCTCGCTCGCTGCGAATCACATCCCAGCGGAGGTGTTTCATAACCTCATCAGCACGTTCAAGAGCAACCTGCCGACGTGGCACCGCTACTGGGACGTGCGGCGGCGCGCACTCGGCTATGAGACGCTCCACGTGTACGACATGCACGCCCCAATCTCGAAAAATACCCCCCATGCCCCATACGAACAGTCGGTCGAATGGATCCGCGACGGACTACAACCGCTTGGCGAGCGGTATCTCGAACCAGCCGTCCGGGGCATGACAGTGGAGCGGTGGGCTGACAAGTACCCGAACCAGGGAAAGCGCGCCGGCGCCTTTTCCAGTGGGGCGCAGGGCACGCCGCCATATATGCTGCTGAACTTCACCGAGGACCTGCACGGAATGAGCACCCTGGCACACGAGCTTGGGCACTCGATGCACTCCTGGTTTACGTACGAGACGCAGCCAGCGGTGTACGCGCACTACTCGATCTTCGTCGCGGAGGTCGCCTCGAACTTCAACCAGG
>Ga0136611_10001187_pt1 | contig 18053 bp, 21 predicted proteins | sample AntDrymUQ2232306_2_FD_106645 | JGI IMG/M metagenome (GOLD analysis project Ga0136611, IMG submission 106645) | Polar desert sand microbial communities from Dry Valleys, Antarctica - metaG UQ223 (23.06) | ecosystem: Environmental > Terrestrial > Soil > Desert | place: Antarctica: Dry Valley...
GGCATAGGCACCACACCACGCGACGCAGACAGTCGATTTCGGGGTAAACCGAGCGACTACCTGATGCCATCAATCGCGACGTGATCGCCGAGTCACCAGGCAGTAGCAGGACAAGGAAGGTCGGTCCCACATGTCGTCTATCGCCAGCTACACATCGTCGTCATCGGATGCCAGACCGGTTGCCTGGGGGCGGTTCACCGTCGTCGGACTCGCCACCATTGCCGCCGCCCTTCTGGCCAACACGCTCGTGTACTTTCTTGGTGGAGCAGTCGTCAATTATGACGCGGACTTCGTAGTCCTTTCAACCATCGGCGGGACGATCTTCTTCACGACGATCGCCGCGATCGTTGCGGTTCTGCTTTACGCTGCGCTCCTGCGCTCCACCGCGAACCCGGCGCGCATCTTCACCATCGTCTCTGCGGTGGTGCTCGTTGTGTCCGTTGTCCCCGACTTCGCCTATCCCTTCAGTGGAAGGCTCGTCGAACGGTCAGATCGCGATTCTCATCCTGATGCACATCGTCGCCGCAGCGGTAATCGTCCCGATGCTAACGAAGCTTTCCCGTCGAGAAGCGCACTAGGACCGCAGAATCCGGCTGGACGAACGCAGCGGTTATGTCTAACCATCGCCGAATCTTGAATTCGCCGCGATGAAGGCGGCCAGGATCGAAGGAGATCACCGTGCGAAAGATTGTTGCTGGGTTGTTCGTATCGCTGGACGGAGTGTTCGAAGCTCCAGGCGAGTGGCACTTCCCCTACTTCAACGACGAGATGGGTGAAGCTGTCGATTCGCTGATGAAGGCAGCGGACACGATGCTGCTTGGGCGCGTGACCTATCAGGAGTTCGTAGCGTTCTGGCCGAACCAGTCCAACGACGACGTAGACATCGCGGACTACATGAACAAAACACCAAAGCTGGTCGTCTCCAATACACTGGACATGGTCGAGTGGCAGAACTCGACGCTGATCCGCGGCGATGTGTTGACGCAGCTCGCTCAGATCAAGCAGCAGCCAGGGAAGAACATCTCCATCACTGGCAGCGGTGCTCTCGTCCGAACGCTCCTGGCCGCTGGACTGCTCGATGAACTGCATCTCCTGGTCCACCCGCTCGTCGTCGGTGGTGGCAAGCAGCGGCTTTTCGACGAAGGTGGTGTCCAGCAGGGGTTGGAACTCGTGGATTCCCAGGTCTTCGGCACAGGGGTCGTGTATCTCACCTATCAACTGGCCGTCAATTAGGACGTGGATCCGCTCCACGAGAGACGAGGAATCCATTGAGTACGACAAGCGCGAAGAGTACGAAGTCTGTGGCTGACAAGCTGCTGATCAAGCCCAACACGACCGTCTGGTCGTCGCACCCGGAGCACATGAGACTCATCGAACCGCTGCCGACCGACGTTCGCATCGTGGAAGGTCCGGCGCGGGCGACGACCGCATTGATCCTCGCTGAAGACTCCGAATCACTGCGCCACATCCTCACCACGAACAAAGACCAGCTGGCGCATCCGAATGTCCTCTGGGTCTCCTATCCCAAAGCGAACCGGATCGACATTAATCGCGAGAGTCTGTGGCCGATCCTCGGGGAGTACGGGTTACGACCCATCGGTCAGGTCGCGCTCGACGAGGTGTGGTCTGCGATGCGGTTCCGACCGCTGAAAGCAGGCGAGGAGCCATTCACGGGCGGGCGCTAACGGGATCTTCAGATTTGGCTGGAATGGTTGTCGATTTAAGCGTCTTGCAATCGACTAATAGATGTAAAGATCTATACTGTTGTATTCGGGTTTGCAGGCGAGCCGGTTCGAGTGGTTCGGCTCCAGTTCATGAAGGGTGAGACGAATGCAGTCGAGTACGCAGTCAGTCCCCATGTCAATCATAACGCCATGGGTTGGACGTGCCCTGAGCATCGTTCCAGCCCTGTTCATGCTTCTCGACGGAATCATGAAGCTGGCGAAGCCCGCTCCAGTGGTCGACTCGTTTGTGGAACTCGGCATCCCGGATCGTCTGGCGGTCGGCATCGGCATCCTTGAAATCGCCTGCATCGCCGTCTTTCTGTATCCGCGCACGGCGGTGCTCGGAGCAATCCTGGCGACTGGCTACCTCGGCGGCGCGATGGCGACGCAGATGCGGGCAGAGGCGGGACTGTTTCCACTGTTCTTCCCAATGATCCTCGGCGGCCTGCTCTGGGCGGGGCTACTCCTGCGGCACGACCGGCTGCGGGAACTCGTGCTTCCGCGCCGCTGATCTGATCTGTCCAACTGGATGGCCGGGAACCATTCGGTACTCAACGGCGAGGGACGACCGCTCAATGATGAGCATTGGCTCGATGCTGAGCAACCAGGTAAGCGGGCGGGAAACTCCCGTCCGCCTGCCATCATCCGAACGAACGCGTTCGCTACGAAATCCATTGTGCGACGGCTGGACGAGGCGGTCGTCGAAAGTGTATTCCGGGCCTATTGGAAGGAATCGTTGATGAGCGGGGTCAGAGTACTGGTTGGGACGCGCAAGGGTGCGTTCATCCTGACATCGGACGAGAAGCGCGAGCAGTGGGACGTGAGTGAGCCGCTGTTCGCTGGCTGGGAGATCTACCACCTCAAGGGGTCGTCGGTGGATCCGAATCGCGTGTACGCATCGCAGTCGAGCGGTTGGTTCGGACAGACGATTCAGCGCTCCGATGACGGCGGCAAATCCTGGGAGCCGGTCGGCAACGAGTTCACCTACGATGGCGTGCCTGGCACGCACCAGTGGTACGACGGTACGCAGCACCCGTGGGAGTTTACGCGTGTCTGGCACCTCGAACCGTCGCTGACAGAGGTGGACACGGTCTATGCGGGCGTCGAGGATGCGGCCCTGTTCCGCTCGGTCGATGGCGGTGGATCATGGCAGGAATTGTCGGGGTTGCGCGAGGCAAAGGGCAACCTCTGGCAGCCGGGCGCAGGTGGCATGTGCCTGCATACCATCGTTCAGGATCCGACGAACTTGGATCGGATGTTCGTGGCGATATCTGCGGCCGGCACCTTCCGGACCGATGATGCCGGCAAAACGTGGACGCCATTGAATAAAGGTTTGCGCTCCGATTTCGAGCTTCCTGATCCTACTGCCGACGTCGGTCACTGCGTCCACAACATCGCGATGCACCCCTCCCGGCCGGATGTCCTGTTCATGCAGAAGCACTGGGACGTGATGCGCAGCGACGACGCTGGTGACTCCTGGCACGAGGTCAGCGGAAATCTCCCGAGCGACTTTGGCTTCCCGATCTCGGTTCACGCGCACGAGCCGGAGACGATCTACGTCGTGCCGATCAAGAGCGACTCAGAGCACTTCCCGCCGGACGGCAAGCTGCGTGTCTACCGCAGTCGAACGGGCGGCAACGAGTGGGAGGCGCTGACGAATGGCCTGCCGCAGAACGATTGTTACGTCAACATCCTGCGCGATGCCATGTCGGTCGACCAGCTCGACTCGTGTGGCATCTACTTCGGGACAACCGGCGGACAGGTCTACGCATCGTCCGACTCCGGCGATTCCTGGAACACGATTGTTCGCGATCTCCCGGCTGTGGTGTCCGTAGAAGTGCAGACGCTCCCATGATCCGCGTCGAGCTTCCGCATCATCTCCGTACCCTCGCAAGCGTCGGCAGCGAGGTGCAGCTCCAGGTTGAAGGTCCGGTGACGCAGGGCGCGATACTCGACGCTCTCGAATCAGCTTACCCAATGCTGCGTGGGACGATCCGCGACCACGCAACGAAGAAGCGGCGACCGTTCCTGCGCTACTTCGCCTGCGCGGAAGACCTGTCGCATGAGCCTCCGGATGCTCCACTACCTGACGCGGTCGTCAACGGCGACGAGCCGTTTTCGGTCGTCGGGGCAATGGCTGGCGGGTAGGCCGGACAAACTGGAATCATTGTGGCAACGTCGGGTGCGGTGGGTCGTGGCCCGACGTTGTCGTGAATTGTATATACCACCGAGTGTTGGAGGCGATCTGATGAAATATATGTTGCTTATCTATGGAGACGAGCTAGCCCTGAGCCAGGAGGAGCGCGAACATTGCTATGTCGAGTCGGGGCGACTCGTCGAGGACATCAAGGAACGTGGTCAATTCCTCGCCACCGCCCCGCTGCACCTGACGGCGAGCGCAACCAGCGTGCGCGTGCGCGATGGCAAGCGCCTCGTGACGGACGGCCCGTTCGCTGAAACCCGCGAACAGCTCGGCGGCTACTTCCTGGTCGATGCCAGCAATCTCGACGAGGCGATCGACATCGCCGGACGTATTCCGGGGGCGCGCATCGGAACCGTGGAAGTCCGGCCCGTCGTTGAACTGCCGGGTATCACAACCAAGTAGCCAAGTTATCGCGTCTTTCACCGGTGGTGTGTGATCGTTGAGTTAAGTCACACGCCACCGGCGAATCGTGCTTCACACGTTGTCGATTTTGCACTTCACCATTCGACTACCCCATGTGATGACTGATTCACATCGATCCGGGGGTAGCGAGGTGGAGATGAAGTACCTGTGCCTGGTCTATCAGAATGAAGCGGAAGCAGCGACTCTCGACGCTCTGACGCAGTGCGAGTACGCTACCATACTGGATGAGCTCCTCAACTATCGCGACTCACTCAAGTGCCGTGGCCACCTCATTGCCACGGAAGCCGTTCAGCCCAGCCTGGATGCTGCGACGATCCGCGTCCGCAACGGCCTGATGTCGATCACTCTCGGCCCGGTCGCCGAAACGTCGATGCAAATGGCAGCGTTCTATCTCATCAATGCGACTGACCTGAACGACGCCATCCGAGTGGTATCAAGGATGCCGCCAGCCCGCACCGGCTGCGTCGAAGTGCGACCGATCCGTGAGTTCGGCTGTCGTTAGTCATGGCGCGCTCGTGCTGGACGGTTGTCTGACAATCCATCTGCCAACGAGCGCATCGGCTTCTGGGCTCGCAGGACGAAAGGACTCGAAGATGAGTGACGGAGGACTGGCTGCGTCGCGATTGAACCGCATGCGCGAAGTCATGGCCGGACACGTCGAGCGCGGCAACGTGCCAGGTTTCGTCACACTGGTCAGTCGACGTGGCGAGGTGCATGTTGATGCGATCGGCGCGATGGCGGTTGGCGGCAACAGCCCAATGCGGCGCGACACGATCTTTCGCATGTCGTCAATGGCCAAGCCGGTCGCGGCGGTGGCGGCGATGATGCTGGTAGAGGAGTGCAAGCTGCGCCTCGATGATCCAGTCGACGAATTGCTCCCGGAACTGGCCGACCGCCGCGTGCTGAAGCGGCTCGACGGTCCGCTCGACGACACCGTACCGGCGAATCGCCCGATCACGCTCCGCGATGTGCTCACGTTCCGCCTGGGATACGGCATTGTGCTGCGGCCGCCGGATACGTATCCGATCCAGCGGGCGATCTCCGAACTGGAGATCGTGGGGTTCGGGGCGCCGCATCCGGCATCTCCTCACGATCCCGATGAATGGATGAGCCGGCTTGGGACGTTGCCTCTGTTGCATCAGCCCGGCGAGGAATGGACGCCCAACACCGGATCGGCGGTGTTGGGCGTCCTGATTGCGCGCGCCGCAGCGCAGCCGCTGGAAACGTTCCTCTGCAAGCGCATCTTCGAGCCGCTCGCCATGGTGGACACCAGCTTCAGCGTACCGCGTGAAAAGCTCCATCGGCTGGCCAGTTCCTATGAAGTCAACTCCGGCAGTGGTGCACTCGATCTCTTCGACGGCGTTGACGACAGCCAGTGGTGCAGCCCTCCCGCGTTCCCGGACGCCGCCGGTGGACTTGTCTCGACGGTGGACGACTACCTGGCATTCGGCCAGATGCTGTTGAACGGCGGGAGGCACGGGAACGAGCGGATTCTCTCACGGCTCTCGGTCGAGGTGATGACCACCGACCAATTGCTCCCCGAGCAGCGGCCATCGTCCGACATGATTCTTGGCAGCAACCGCGGCTGGGGGTTTGGTGTGTCCATCGTCACCCTGCGCGATGACGTGTCGGCGGTGCCGGGACGCTTCGGCTGGGACGGCGGACTCGGCACGTCCTGGGCGTCGGACCCGACCGAGCAATTGGTCGCCATCCTGATGACCCAGAGTATGGCCTTCCCAGACGGAATCTACTCCGATTTCTGGACATCTGTGTATCAGGCGATTGGTGACTAACGAACAGACGATGGGTTGGAGCACGATGAACAACGGCGATGAACGTGAAAGCGATCTTCTGCCAGGGATTGGTAACCCCGCACGCCGGGCACTCACAAACGCGGGTATTTCGCGGCTGGAACAACTCACCGAACTTCGCGAGTCCGACGTCATGCAGCTACACGGATTCGGCCCGAAGGCGCTCCGCCTGCTCCGTGAAGCCCTCGCGGTCAGTGGTCAGGCGTTCGCTGATGAACGATACATCCAGAACCAGCACGTATCATCCGCCTGAACGGCGCACTCAATGAGATACGTCGCATGCACCCCAACCTTGTGACATCCTGAGATGCAGCGAAACATCTTCCAGAGTGCGCGCTGTGCCAACGTTTGGAGATTCTTCGACTTACATCTCAGAATGACAAAAACATTGTGGTGCAGTACTCAGTACTTCACCACAGTGAATATGCCACCCACCGGTAGGGGCGGGTTTTTCCCCCAAACGTCAGGGACGCGACCATCCTGTAACCCGCCTGCGTCGCCACTACACCGGTTCGGTTTCTGAAATTGCGTGTCCACGGTCTGATGGCACATCGACGCGTCCGGTCGCCGAACGGGCGGGTTGCAGGTTGGTCGGTGAACCAAGGTTCGGGGAAGAAACCCGCCCCTACAGCGCAGTGGCAAATCTACTGTGGTGCAGTACTCAGGATAACAAGGAGTTGGGGCACTACCGAACGGAAAGGTCAATTCCGTGGATTGCTTACCCGCAAGGTAATCGCCAGGACTCCTGCTCGTGAATATCGACACCGCGAAGCGAAATGCTATGGCGCGAATAGTTGCGGGTGCAGAGTGCGGGCGGCGGAAACAGGTGAAACGGTTGGAGAGATTCCCCTGGTTGCATGGTATTGCCGCCTCCATGTTCTAGCCGGTGCTCGTATTGATCTGGAGGGGGTTGCTCGGCCGGCGCGGCCTGTTCCGCCACTCGACTACTGCCGCGCGATGACGCCTCGAGGTCAATCGAGGTCAAGTGCGGGATAGTAGTTCTCCGCTCCGATCTTCTGTACCTCGGTCATCCAGTCGGTCCCGTACACGTCGATGGATGTCTGATCCGCTGCTAGCAGATTCCACGCCTGACGCTTATAGGTCCAGTTGTCCGGCTGAAGAACGGAAGCAGCGCGGAAATGCTCGATTGCAGCCCCCACATGGCCGGAGCGATGCAGGTGCTGGCCGAGCTCGAAGTGCGCTGCGGCGGTCGCCTCCTCAACGGGGCGTGGGCGGCTGCGAGCGATGACTTCGTTCGGGGTGAGCGCGTAGCGGCTCGCGGAACCGTGCGTGACCCAGTCTCGTAACGCTGCGAGATAGCGGTCGGCCTCGATGCGGAGCTTTTTCAACGTCGTAATCTGCTCGATCTGTTGTTCCGTTGCGTCGGCTGGAATCGGGCGGTCGATGTACTGCGAGCGTCGCGGATAGGCGGTTTCCGGTGGACGCACGATCGTGCCCGTCTCATCGATCCAGACGCCGCTGGGAACGTTGACGATACCGAACAGTGCATCGACGACATGTTCCCGATCGATCAACGACGGGTGCGTCGGATTCGCCGCTCGGATCCAATGGCGAACCGCGTCTGGACCGCCAGTATCAAGCGCGATGGTCACAATCTCAAGTCCCTGCGGGTGGAGCTCTTCGCGTAGTTCCTGCCACACGGGCAGGTCAAGCCGACAGCCTCACCACGACGCCCATGCGACGAGCAACACTTTCGTCCCGCGCAGTGATCTCAGATGAAACAGGGCGCCGTCCAAATCTGGCAGAACCAGTTCAGGTGCCTGCGTGCTGCCGAGCGCATGCCCACCCGCTTCGGGGCCGAGGCTCCAGAGAGCATGCTCCTCGTCATACACGATCGGCATGCCGAGCCGGTCAGCGAAGAGGCGTAAATCGATCCGTCCGTCAATCAACGCGGACGTGCCGAGTGGGACGCAGCGATCGTTCTTGCAGGCGCCTTCCGGTTTGATCGACCAGCCAGTGTGACGTTCCAGCATCGTAGGATCGACGTGAAGCGTTTCCGTGATCATTTGCTCTCCCGACGGTCATTGGTGTTACCAGCGTCCCAGCAACCGTTCGGCCTCATCAGCCAGTTCGCGCAGGATGTCACCGGCTGGCTGCACGCGTGTCAGCGTACTCACCGACTCACCAGCCCAGAGCGACATTGCCTCGACGTTTCCACTCGTACCTGCCCAGGCCGTCGTTGAATCGAAGCGCAAGACGGGGGAGCGGGCATCGGAGTAATAGTTCTGGTTCTCTCCAACCGTCGTGCTGGCGAACGCGTGCGCTGCGTCGAGGCTTGACTGCAGCACGCGGTGCGGCGCATCGGGCCATCCGCCACTGAACTCTTCCGTATAGACCGTGTCCGCTCCACTTGCGCCGATGAGCGCCTCCACATACGTTGGATGCGCCGCCGCCTCCTCCGCGACGATGAAGCGCGTGCCGATGCGCGCTCCATCCGCACCAGCCGCCAGGACTGCCGCCAGCGACCGACCCGAGCCGATCCCGCCAGCGGCGAGGACTGGGATAGCAACCGCGTTCAGCACTTCATCCAACAGAGACAACACGCCGATTTGCCCGAGGACGTGCCCGCCAGCGCCAATCCCCTGAGCGATGATGATGTCGCAGCCAGCCGCCTCCGCTGCGAGAGCCTCCTCGCGCGAACCAACCTGCCAGGAGACGAGCGCTCCACGACTATGCGCGATCTCAATCAATTCCGGATCTGGATCACTCCAGAAGAAATCGACCACTCGCGAGCGCTCGGCCGCGATCCCGACGAGTTCGTGGAGCCGCGCGGGATCGATGAAATGCCTGATGAAATTAGCTCCGAAAACGCCCGGTGTGTGTTCTCCGAGATCGTCGAAGACGCCCGCGACCATATCCGCAGGCATCGAATTCGCGGCCACCATTCCCAGCCCACCCGCATCGGCAATCGCGGCCGCGAGCTTCGGACTTGCCAGCACCCCCATCGGTGCTTGCTGAATTGGAATCGTGCAGCCTACAAGTTCGGTGAAGCGCGTCGTCAGCATTGCCGCTTGCCTTTCCATCAACGTTTACGTGATGGGAGGCAGCGTAACAGCGAATGTGAGACTGTCAATTGCCGGAAGATGAGTCGCGATCATTCGAGTGTCCAGGTTTCGCGACATATGACGAGTGCCGGGCGATTCATCGTCCGGCACTCCATCTGCCTGGCGTTGACCGTTAGATGATCGTTGCGTCTGCCCGCGACGAGGTGGTTCCGCGTTGGCCACGGCATCGAATGGATCCGGAAATCCGGGAGGGGCCAATCCAACCTGAGACACGCGGTCGCGGGCATCGTACAACGAGAACGGAAGAGAACGAGACGTCTGTCGACATGTACGTGCGCATGAATCGTGCCAGCCTGTCACAGCGACGGGTGACAGGTCCCCACCCCCGTAGGGGGGCTGCTTGCTGCCCCCGGCGTCGCTGGACGAACGTTTGAACGAGCGATCCAATGCTTGCACACAGTGTAGCTACCGGCTTGGCTATATTGGTAGCTAACGCGTCTGCCGCCGGTGTCGGCTCGTCCATACGTTCGTCTCGCGACGCCGGGGGCAGCAAGCAGCCCCCCTACGGGGGTGGGGGTGAGGACGAGTGCGTCACAGAGCCTGCCCTGTGCCTGCCGAAAGGGTCCTCAACCTCAAAACTTAATGTCACGGTTCACGTTTTTGTACAGCAGGTAGGCAGCCTCACCCCAGCCAGTGCAGTAGAAGTGCTGCGGGCAATACGGACCCATCCAGATGAAGTCGTCTGGCTGGACCTCGTGCCAGTCGTTGGCGAGCAGATAGAGTCCTTGACCCTCCAGCATGTACAGCCCATGCTCCATGATGTGGGTCTCGACGTACGGGAAGTACGCACCGGGCGTGAAGCCGAGGATGTTGATGTTGAGGTCGAACGCCAGGTCGTCGGCTGGCAGAAGATATTGCCAGTAGCGTCCTTCGGTGTGCGGACGCTGCCGCTCGATCCGGTCGCGGTTCCCGACAATCGGCTGCGGGGCGGCAAGGTCAATCGCCTCATAGGGCTTCTTTATCCAGATGAGCCGGCTCGCAACAGTAGCATTGAATCCGTACGAATGGCCAACTGGCACGTAGGCGTATCCGCCTGTCGTCAGCGCATGAATCTCACCGTTGATGGACAGTTCGACGGCACCCTCGACGAGGTAAATGAAATGCTGCACACCCTCATCTCGTGGTGTTGTGGTGCCGCCGCCTGTCTCAAGCTCCAGCATGATCTGGGCAAAGCCAGCGCCCATCGGTGGCGCAGTCAGAATGCGAATGACCGCCCCCTCGATGCCGGGAATCCGACTTGGCAGCACGCCCGCTGGGGGCATGACCGAGTATTGCGCTGTCACGGTCGCCCGATTGTGCGCGAAGATGTTCGGCGGCAGCACCATCTGTCCAGTACGTTCAACCATTGGTCCCCTACTTCCATACTCAACATGACCACGAATCGTAGTTTTATGTCGTCATTCCCAATCGTTCGGCAACTCCTTCCCGAACGATTGGGAATGACGACTCGAAGATGCTTTCGACCGGCGGATGCAGGTGCGCTCGCTCCGGATACGACGCCATCAGCGACTCAAACTGGCGCTGGGCGCGCTCGTGCATGGCTGCCAGATCGACGCCCGGTAACTGACGGTCCCGCACGACGACACTCCCGTTGACGATGACGGTGTGGATGTCACGGCCTGAGCCGTTCAGCACCATCGTCTGGATCGGATCGAAGCATTGCCCTATATGGAACGCGTCGAGATCGAAGATTGTGATGTCCGCGAGCGCACCAGGGGTGAGCCGCCCCAGGTCGCTACGACCCAGCGCGTCCGCCCCACCGATGGTCGCTGCGGTGTAGTAGTCGGCAGCGGTGACACTTGGACTGCCGGTGCGGATGCGCGTGGCCATCAGGCCAGTGTGCATGTTATGGATAATATCCGGTGGGAAAGTATCGGTACCGAGCCCGATCCCAATACCGTGTTCGCGGAAACGTGTGAACGAATCCATGACGTTTCCGCCGCGCGCGCTCACCAGCGGACAATGCACGATCGTTGAACCAGACTCGGCCAGCCATGCCAACTCACGTTCGACCAGTTCGAGCGTCGGCGCGCTGCCGCCGAGGAAGATCCCATGCGGCAGCAGCGGCGCCGTATCTAGCACGCCGAGATCGTGTAGCACCGCGAGCGACGACTTACCCCAGCGATCTTCAACGATCCGGACTTCAAGTTCGCCCTGGCAGCAGTGCAGCCGCAACGGCACGGAAAGCTGACGAGCGGCGTCGGCGGTGCGGGTCAGCAGCGCATCAGTGCAACCTTCGATACGGTCGGGCTGCAGGAAGCCGCGAACGAGGCCATCATGCGCGCCGTCGAAATCGCGGACGAAACGGATCGCGTCGTCCAGTCCCTGTAGCCCGCGTTCCTCATCCCAATGCATTCCGATGCGACCGTCGGGATAGACGACCGGCAGGCCAGTGCGGTACGACGGTCCAAGATACATGCGGATGCCGAGCCGAGCTGCGATATCGGCTGCGCGGGCGTTCTCCTCATACGTCTCCGCCCACTCGCGATAAAGAATCGAACGGATCGGCAGCGCCGTCGTAACGCCATTAAGAAGCAGCTGCACCATGGCGTACTCGTGTCCGAAATCCTCCTCAACTGCGGAGTAGACATCGCGCGGTCCGCGCTCAACGTACGTGCTGGCCCAGACCCGTGCCTTCGCCCAGCCAGGGTGGTTGTCGACTCCGAGCACCGTCGAATCGAGATCGAACAGTGCGTCCAGATCGACGAACCCCGGCCCGACATCAGCGTTTCCGACGTTGATCTCCTCATCGACCGGCCCCGAGTAGCCGTGGCCAGTGAAGACGATGCGGCTATCGGTGTAGACAACCTCACCATCTTCGAGAATGTGATGCGTCGCACCGTCGCTGGCGATGATCCATCTGGCCCGAATACCTGTGGTTGGCATGGGTTACTCCGACCTGTGTTGGTTTCAGGCGACGCGTCACACATGATCAGCCTCGCTCACCCCGAATCGCTCTACACCAGACACTCCCCGCTCCGCGCTACCACCCGACCCCGCTTCATGACCAGCCAGCGGGCCGGACGCTCGATGACGGCTTCGACGTGGGTTTCGCCGTCCACGATGACGAGATCGGCGGTTGCACCGACTCGCAATCCATAGTCAGCGTCGCCCATGACCTGTGCACCACCGTGCGTCATGATGTCGATGACGGTTTCAAGTTCATCGTCGCGGCGCAAATTGTTGCGGTAGGCGATGATGAAGGTCCGCAACAGCATATCGGGCATGTTGAGCGGTCCCCAGGCATCGCGAATGCCGTCGTTGCCGGTACACATGCGCACGCCCGCCTGACGCAGCCGCATGACTGGCGGAATCGGGCGGTTGCCGCTTGGGCCGTGGCTCATGATCGCGATGTCGTTTTCCAGCAGCAGCTCGACCAGCCGTCCGTAATAGGCCGCGTCAACGCCGCCAAGGCAGAGCGCGTGGGAGATGACGACGCGACCCTGCCAGGAGAGCGCCTTCGTGCGTTCAGCAATGAGTTCAATCGAGAACGCGCCAAGATCGCCCGGCTCGTGCAGGTGAATGTCGATATCGACATCGTGCTGCTCGGCCAGCTGAAAGATTACGTCGAGGTGGCGGGCTGGATCGCGGTCGATGGCCGAGGGGTCAAGTCCGCCGACCACGTCCGCGCCATTCGACAGTGCCGCGTCCATCAGCTCGACGGTGCCGGACCGGATCAGCATGCCGGACTGCGGAAAGGCGACGATCTGAATGTCGAGCGCGTCGCGAAAATCGTCGCGGGTACGCTGTATACCTTCAAACCCAGCCAAGCCAACTTCGGTGTCGATGTCCACGAATGTGCGGATGTGCGTCGTGCCAGCAGCGATCGCGAGGCGTGCCTGACGACTGGATTGCTCGTGTGAATCGAGATTGCGCTCGCGGCGCAGGTCGCGCTCGTTCTCGATCTTGTCGAGCAGCGAAGGCCCAACCTCGTTGCGATACCAGCCGAGACCGAGCAGGGTCTTGTCCATGTGGGCGTGAGCATCGACGAAGCCGGGAAAGACGAGCCGCCCGCCTCCATCAATAATCTCCGCGCCGTCGGTGGCAAGCCCGTTCCCAATCTCAACGATATGACCGTCGGTGATCAGCAGGTCAACCGGCTCGCTTCCCATTGGTCGGACCCGCTGGATCAGCGTATTCTGCTTCATTCCGGTTCCCTTCTCCCTGAGGATGAGACTGTCATCGAACGTTGCAGAACTGGCGCGTTGTCGAAGTTGTGCGCCACGAGTTCGGCGGCAAGGGCAGCATCACCGTCTCGAATTGCGGCCAGGATGCGGGCGTGTTGTTCGATCGAGGCGCGATCAATCGGTGTCGCTTGACTGTAGACCATACGCTCGAAGCGACGCATCAAGGTTTTCAGCGGCAGCAGCGCACTCGACAGATTCTCGTTCCCAGCGAGATCAACGATGGCCGCGTGGAAGCGATCGTTCGCATCGACGATCTGCCAGACAAGTTCGGGCGTTGTGCCGACTTCGACGTTCTCCACCAGCGTGCGCAGTTCATCGTTGGCTTCCTCAGCGAAGCTGAGATCGCGGTCCGATCGTTCGGTAGCCAGTCGCGCGGCGAGCGATTCAAGGTCGATGACAACGCGCAGCACGTCCGCGATCCGGGCTGGATCAATCGGTTTCACCTGTGTCCAGCCCTGCGGCTTCATCTCGACCAGTCCTTCAGAACGGAGCTGGAGCAGCGCCTCGCGTACGGGAGTGCGGCTGACATGGAAAGTGCGCGCGATCTCGGTATCGCGCAGGATTTCTCCCGGTGAGAGAACGCCATCTACAACCCATCCGCGCAGACTGCCAACGATAGCCTCGCGTGCTGAAACGCCCGACTCTTGGTTTGTCGCGGTGTTCGGGATCGGCATTGCCATCCATTCGGTTCATCACTTTGCCGTGTATATCAATTCATATGAAATGGTTCGAAATATCCGCTAATTAGTTGCAATGTAAACTCGCGCTATACTACGCCTATCGAGTTGCAGAAGGAGATCGTGATGGCTACACCTATGTCGTCGCGCTCGGATACGGCGCACGGGGCCGAAGATTCGACGCTGAATGACGTAGATTCGTACGGCCCGATTCTCGGTCCCGTCGATCGAGAAAGCTTCTTCGACGCGCAGAGGAGGCACCGACGACAGTCGTGGCGCTTGTCAGCCTTGTGTGGTGTGGGCGCGGTGCTGACCGGTATCCCGCTCAGCCTCGTGCTAACCCCGTTGCTGTTCGCCGTGTTGCTCATTCTGACGCGCCTGTTCGATATCTTCCTGCCGGTGCCAGAATTCGTATGGGACGGCTATGAACGCGCCGGTCTGGTCTTCACCGAAGTTGTTGACTCGCTGGACGATCCTGCGACACCGGGTGTCGGCGAAGGGGATATCAGCCGAGTCCCACGCGGGCTGTTGCTGGCTGCCGGAGCGATCTGGGTTAGCCCAGGCATTCTGTTCATGCTCGCTATCTGGCCAATGTTGCGGCGGCTGTTTCAACACGCAGGTGCTGGTGGAGTGCTGCTTTCGCTTGGAGCACGTGAGCCGCGTCCCGGAGATATTGAGGAACGCCAGTTGGTCAATGTGATCGAGGAGATGGCGATCGCAGCTGGTATTCCCACACCGAAGGTCATGCTGATCGACGCCGACGTTGCCAACGCTGCCGCCGTCGGCTCGTCTCCAAAGGATGCGACCGTTGTCGTCTCCCGCGCGCTGCTGGACGACCTCAACCGTGACGAGACGCAGGGCGTGCTGGCCCATCTCGTAGCATCGATCGGCCACGGTGATCTCGGCGGCGCACTGTCCCTGCTCGCGATTTTCCAGACGTTTGGATTTGCGAGCGCGCTTGTGCGTGCGCCGATCAGCGGGCCAGCCCGAGCGACGGTCGGACGGGTGCTGCGCTACGTCTTTCTTCGGCGTCGTCGTCGTGACGCCGCCGGGGAGGCGCGCGTCGTATCGGACATGCTGACCGCTGGGCTGTGGCTGGACGATAAGGACGATTTCGATTGGATGAACGACGAGGAGCAGGCGGTACCTCCGCCACAGCGAGCGGGACCGTCGTTCGATTCCCTGCGCTTCCTCCCGTTTATCGGAATCTGCGTCTTCATCGGCGGCATCGTGCTGGAGGCGTTCGGTACCCTGCCGGATGGGGGCGCGAGACTGCTGTTGGCAGGACTCGGGGCCGGAGCATTGTGGCTGACCTGGCACCAGCGGGAGTACGCCGCCTGGCGCATCCGTCGTCTTGGACAGTGGGCGCGGATCATGATTCTCCTTCCGTACTATATGGCGGCGATGTTCCCGCACATCCTCCTGATGCTGCTTAATCCTTTCCTGCTCGAACCACTCATCTCCGCGCTCTGGCGCACGCGCCGCTACCTGGCCGATGCCAGCGCGGTGCAGTTGACCCGCAATCCGGATGGGTTGGCCAATGGGCTGTCGGCGCTCATCGCACGCGGCGGAATCATTCCCGGCGGAAAGTGGGCCGCGCCGATGTTCGTCGTTGGTGGCAGTGTTCGCACCGCGCCAGCCAGCGAACTTCAGCGTCAGCGGATTGCGGAGCGCAAGCTCGCGCTCGATCCGGATGGAAACGCGGGCGGAGTGCGGGTGCTCGCGAACGAGATGCGCGCGGTCTTCGGGGCATCTCAACCGGGGGACGTGTCCCCGGCACTTACAATCGCGCAGACGGCAGTGGCGCAGGCAGAACAGGAAGGAACGTTCTCCGGTAGTACTTCGGCTGTCGTCAGTTTTCATCCGCCGCTGAAGAAGCGCATGGAGCGGCTCAGAAAGCTGGGAGCGAACGTCGCCTCCGATGTGGGACAGCGGACACGAGCGCGCCTCAGACCAACGACGTCCAATGTGTTTGGGTATCTACTGATGCCGGTGCTGGTCGTTCTCATGCTGATAGCGGCTGTATTGATGGTCGTCGTCACTGCGCTGTTGCTCGCGCTGAGCATCGCCGCCTGTGCGATCCTGATGGCGATTGTCTGGGGGCTGTTTTCCGTGTTGATTGGACGCTGAGACTTGATGGTACGTGGGACGTGGGACGTGTGCGGTGAGGAGTCAGTTGCTCCTCCGCGGTGTTGACGTTACAGGAGGATATGGCGATGTGGGTCTGGATCGTTGTTGCCGTTCTCGTGGTTCTCGTACTATTCGTGATTCTGACGTACAACAGGCTGGTTGGGCTGCGGAATCGTGTGCGTAACGCATGGAGCCAGATCGACGTGCAGCTCAAGCGGCGGCATGTCCTGATCCCGAACCTGGTCAATGCCGTGCAGGGTTACCTCGACCACGAGCGCGCGGTGCTTGAAAATGTGACGAATGCCCGCGCGGCGGCGATTTCGGCTGGAAACAACGTGGCAGAGCGGGCGCAAGCGGAGAATCAGCTCAGTCAATCGCTGCGCTCCCTGTTCGCGGTCGCCGAGGGCTATCCGCAGCTGCGTGCCAACGAGAACATGCTCGCGATGCAGGAGGTACTATCGAGCACCGAGAACCGCGTCGCCTTCGCCCGTCAGGGGTACAACGACAGCGTCATGCAGTACAACACCTCCCGAGAGACCTTCCCGTCTGTCCTCGTGGCTGGCCCACTTGGGTTCAACCCGGAGTCACTTTTCGAACTCGATGATGTTGCGGAGCGTGCGATCCCACAGGTGCAGTTTTCGTGACGGGTGTCCTCGCCTGATGCTAGACGCGGACAACGGCCTCGACGACATCGTGAGTGGGAACTGACGCGATTGCGCCGACCATGCGGAGTTGATGCGACGTGTTGAAGATGATGCCGTCAGTGTTCACCATCTGCTCGCGCGTTTCCCACAGGTCGATGAGGACGAGCTCGTTCATAACTCGATTTGCGAGTAGCACCACTCCCTGGAAACCTGTCTCCGCATAGGCGTCGGGAGATAGGAGCCGCGCATACGCCTCAAGGCTGGTGTCCCAACCATCCGGTTCCGTGGTGATAAACGTGAAGCGTGTGCTCGCAGACGCGTGCGGATTGTCGGGCACGAAGTCGCGCAACGTCTCGCCGATGACATCGAACGAGTCGCGGTTGAAGCCGCCTGCCATCCATTTGCCATAGCTCGCCATGGCCTGCATGAAGTCCGGATGAACCGAGCTGGCCTCGCGGTGCTCCGCACTGTCCCACAGCGTCAGGAGATAGATGCGTCCCGAATCGACATTGGTCGTCGCGAGGATACCGGTGCAGCCTGCATGGCTGGCGATCATCGGCGTGGATGCACTACGGAACTGGTTTGTCACCTCCCCCAACGTTTCGGGACGAAACAGAATGTTGATCAGGCGCGCGTACATGCATGCTCCTGTGGCGGATCACCCGTCACGTACGGACTCGTTCAATGTTCATCGACGCCGGTCGGATGCACGCCACGACGCGGTGGATGAGCGTGGCCGAACGCTCCGTGGTTATGCCAGACGGGGCGAACATCATTCGGGTCAGCTTTGAAGAGGAACTTTGGCGCGGTGTAGACACGCTTGGCTATCGCACCACAGATCGGACAATCTGCCGGTTCTCCGGCTTCCTCCGTCGGTCGTTTGACGTCGAAGTGTTCCGCACACGTCGCACATTGATAAGCATATCGTCGCATCGTCTCGCGTTCCCTCCCGGTGTGTTCCGCCGACCGCCGAACGCCGCAAGTGTATGTTATGACTATGGTCCAATGATGGGTGACGCGGATTGCCCCTCGTAGGGTCGCCGCTTGCCGCGACCGGCGCCGCTGACCGTGTGTTCGGACGTGCGAACCAGTGTGTGTAGACGCCGTCGTAACCGATTGTGCTGGCCAGGCAGCGGAGGCGTTCTCAGACAGTTCCGACACGCCCGAA
>Ga0136611_10001188_pt1 | contig 18043 bp, 17 predicted proteins | sample AntDrymUQ2232306_2_FD_106645 | JGI IMG/M metagenome (GOLD analysis project Ga0136611, IMG submission 106645) | Polar desert sand microbial communities from Dry Valleys, Antarctica - metaG UQ223 (23.06) | ecosystem: Environmental > Terrestrial > Soil > Desert | place: Antarctica: Dry Valley...
CATCACAGAGGAGGAACCCACGACGACGACTACACCTGAAGTCTCGGAACTTAAAGTGACCGAAGTCACAGATACCGAGACTGCGGCCACAGCGCCTGCGGCGGCAACGACGAAACAAGTGGTTGACGAACAAGTGGCAGCGCTCGGTCCACCACCTCCGCTACCGCCGTGGGTTGACCCACAAACGGGCGTGGTTGATGTCAGCAAGATGCCGGACTACTTTCCAGTGATGGGCCTCGATGGTGTGACCAAAGTTGATGAGGCGGGCAACCCACTCGTGGCAGCGAGCAAACCGCAACTGAACGCCGTTGAGCCGCAGAGCGATATGTTCGCAAAAGACATGGGCACCGACGATGGTTCAAACGTGATCGAGTACCAGGAAGCAGAATGGCTCCACTACTAATTCAAGCCAATGTCTTTTAGTGGTGCGGAAATTGCCATAGCAATAGTCGCCTTCGCCGTCATCGGTTGGATGGTGGTTCGGATCACCAGGCGCAAATAGCCCTCAAGGAGAGCTACTACCCCAACGGCGTACATCAGATGGCGGGAGTTCAATCATCGAGCTTTTCCGACCAGTTCTCGACTGGCGGAGCAGCAGCTTGGAAGTCAACGTCGGTGGGTTCGCCCTCGGGGGGCGAGGCCCGTGGAACCACCCGAAGGGCGGCCTTGGTGGACAAGGATTGCGCCCGCTCCCCGTGCTGTGAGGTAGTTCCAACCCCAATCCACGAGAACCTTGAGCCGGTTGCGGAAGCCAACGAGGTAGACGATGTGCACTCCCAGCCACAGGAGCCAGGCCAGCCGACCCCCGACGGCCACACCCTTGCCCGGCCACGGCACTTCGGCCACAGCGTTTCCCCTTCCGAGAACGGCCATGACTCCCTTGTCGAAGTACTTAAAGGGTGTCGTCGGACGACCGGCGATGAGGCGTGCGATTTGGCGTCCGGCGTGCTTGCCGCTCTGAATTGCCACAGGGCCGAGACGGGGTAACGGTTGACGGGAACCGACCGGCGAAATGAGCGCTGCGTCGCCCACCGCAAAAACTCGAGGCCGGTCGCGGACCTGAAGGTCCGAACCGACAACAACCCCGCCGCCTTTTCCGGTTGTCAGGCCAAGTTGCTCCCCGAGGGGGTTGGAACGCACCCCGGCTGCCCACACAATTGTGTGGGTCGGAATACTCTCGCCCGTCTCGAGGGTCAGCGAGTCTGCATTCGCGGACTTGACCGAGGTGCCAAGACGAACATCAACATGGCGCGAACGAAGGTCGTTGAGCGCCCGGCGGCCCGACTTATCGCTGAAACCGTTGAGCAGTCTGGGGAGAGCCTCTATCAGGACCACGCGCATTCCGACGTCACCACCAATGAGATCGCGCCCCATCGTGGCCAGGGCCCCTGCCATCTCGACGCCGGTGGGACCGCCACCGACAACAGCAACGGTCGCCGGCTGGGCGTTCGGGTCGGGGTCGCCGGCGGCACGCTCGAGCTCGGCCAGCAGATGGCTACGGAGGCGCACCGCATCGCCGAGCGTGTACAGGGGCCACGAGTTTTCTTGCATGCCGGGAATGTCGAAATAGTGGGTCGTGGCTCCGACCGCAACGACGAGGTAGTCAAACGGGAGTTCGGCGCCATCTTCGAGCTGTAGACGACACGTGCTCCAGTCGACACCAATCACTGTGCCGACTCGAACGGTTACCCTGCGCTGTTGTCGAAACACGGAACGGACCGTGACCCCGACCTCGTCGGGACCCAGATATCCGGTGCTCACCTGGTAGAGAAGGGGCTGGAACGTGTGGAAGTTGTTCCGATCGACAATGGTCACCTCGGCGTTGGTGGTCCGCAGGGCGTGAACAGCGTTGAGCCCGGCGAATCCGGCCCCCAAAACGACTACTTTTGCCGTCGCTGTCCCGGCAGTTTCATGTCGCTCTCTTCGCGTCATAGTTGCAGCTTCCACCCCGGTCGCACGCTTGGCAAAACGAACCTGTGGGTCAAGCTAGGGCGTGAGGAAAGGCGGCACCAGCCGCCGCTGCAGAACGCCGGCAGTGCGCTAGCGTTCGGTTGAAGATGCGTCCAAACAGGGTCACCACAATCGGAGCCAGAGGTTCACAAAGCGCCGTTGCTTCTCCGGTACGGCGCCTGTCGTTGCGATCATCTCTCGTCGCGGCCGTCGCACTTCTTCTCACCGGCTGCAAAGAAGTGCGTTTTGGAATGCCCGACCCGGCAACGCGACAGAGCGACGACGTTCTCGAGTTATGGCAGCTCTCCTTCTACTTCGCCATTGTGATCGCGGTCATCGTCTTCGGGTTGCTTTTGTACTCGGTCATTCGTCACCGACACCGCAATGATGACCTGCCAAAACAGACGGAAGGCAACGTGCCTTTGGAACTTGTCTACACAGTCATTCCCTTCATTCTGGTGGGCATCCTCTTCGCCTACGGGCTGAAGGCGCAGGACGTGAACACCGAGTTGGTGAAGAGTCCAGACCTGCGCGTCGACGTGACCGGATACCAATGGAACTGGCGCTTCAGCTACCCCAGCGAGGGCATTGGCATCGAATCCGGACGCCAGGAGCTCGGAGCCAACGACGAGACTCTGTCGACCCTGGTGCTACCCGTCAACCAACGGGTTCGTCTGAGCCTGGTTGCTTCCGACGTGAACCACTCGTTCTTCGTTCCCAACTTCCTTACCAAGCGCGACCTGATCCCCGGCATTCGCAATGAGATCGAAGTCACACCGAAAACGATCGGCATGTTTCCCGGTCACTGCGCAGAATTCTGTGGACTGAATCACGCACAGATGAACTTCCGCGTTCAGGTCGTCTCGGAAGCTGACTACGCAGCCTGGGTCGGATCGAAACAGGCGGCGCAGGCAGAGAGCACTCCAGTTGAGAAAGGCAGCGCCCCGACCTGATGACAGTCCTCACCGAACATCCCGCTCCGGCCGAAGCCGAGCCGGTTCCGCTGCGACGGGGCAACCTGGTCGACTACCTCACCACCACCGACCACAAGCAGATCGGCATGGCCTACGTGGTCCTGTCCTTCACGTTCCTTCTCATTGGCGGTCTGCTGGCCATGGGCATTCGGGCCGAACTGAGTGAGCCAGGCCTCCAGTTCGTGGGTAAAGAGACGTACAACCAGCTTTTCACCATGCACGGAACCATCATGGTGTTCGCCTTCGCCATGCCCGTGTTCACCGGTCTGGCCAACGTGATCATGCCGTTACAGATCGGCGCGCCGGATATGGCGTTCCCACGGCTGAACGCTTTGTCGCTTTGGCTCTTCGGTGGTGGTGGTCTCTTGTTGATGGCCGGCTTCCTCACGTCAGAAGGTGCCGCCAACTTTGGGTGGACCGGCTACGCCCCTCTGTCGACCGGGCCTTACTCGGCCGGCTCAGGCGGTGACCTGTGGGTGATGGGTCTGCTGGTGAGTGGTGTCGGCACGCTGTTAACCGGCGTGAACTTCATTACCACCATCATCTGCTTCCGGGCCCCGGGAATGACGATGTTCCGCATGCCTATCTTCACCTGGAACATCTTGGTGACGAGCTTCCTCATCATCATTGCCTTCCCGCCCCTAACCGCAGCTCTGGCGGCCATGCTGCTTGATCGACGCATGGGGACGCACTTCTTCGACGCCACCGCCGGCGGCGCTCCGATCCTGTGGCAACACCTTTTCTGGTTCTTCGGTCATCCCGAGGTGTACATCCTGGCTCTTCCGTTCTTTGGAATGGTCACCGAGGTGCTGCCGGTGTTCAGCCGCAAACCCTTGTTCGGATACAAAGCCTTCGTCTTCGCCACGCTCGCAATTGCTGCGTACTCGATAACTACCTGGGCTCACCACATGTACTCCACCGGTGCTGTGCTGCTGGCCTACTTCTCGGCAACGACGTTGTTGATTGCCGTACCGACAGGAGTGAAGGTCTTTAGTTGGATTGCCACGATTTGGCGAGGGCAGATCAAGTTCGCAACACCGATGCTCTTCGCCCTTGGCTTCTTGGTCACGTTCGTGATCGGCGGCCTTACCGGCCCCATGCTTGCCCTACCGGCGTTGGACTTCCACCTCACCGATACCTATTTCGTAGTTGCGCACTTTCACTACGTGATGGTGGGAACCATCCTGTTCGCCATGTTCGCCGGGTTCTACTTCTGGTGGCCGAAGATGACGGGATGGATGATGAACGAGAAACTCGGCAAGTGGCACTTCGTTCTGCTCTTCGTCGGCTTCAACATCACCTTCTTCCCCCACCACCTTCTCGGCCTGCGAGGGATGCCCCGCCGCTACGCCGACTTCCAACCCGACCAAGGCTTCAACTTCCTCAACGCTCTTTCATCGGGTGGCGCGATATTGACGCTGGTGGCCATGTTGGTGTTCGTTGCCAACCTTATCTACAGCAAGCGAAGGAACGTGAGGGCCGGTGATGATCCTTGGGGTGGTAACTCGCTCGAGTGGGCAACATCGTCGCCGCCGCCCGCTCATAACTTCGACCGCCTGCCCCTTATCCGTTCGGAGCGACCCGTTTTCGATGCACGCCATCCCGAGCTCTCCCACGAGAAGCGACGCGGATAGGGGCACTAGTCAGTAACAAGGAGCGAGAACAATCGATGCGCACTGAATGGAAGCTGTTCAGCTATCTCGCACTTTTCATGCTGCCCCTCGGGGTGGTCTACGCCATCCTCAGCAAGGAGGAAGCCGGGGCTCTGCTGTTGATTGCCACTGTTATTGCCTTTGCTTTCATCGGCATCTACTTGATGATGCAGAGCCGGCGTATGGACGGCCTGCGACCCGAGGACCACGACGCGACAATTGCCGATGGCGCCGGCGAAGTAGGGAGCTTTCCGGTGGGAAGCGTGTGGCCGTTCGTCGCCGCCAGCGGAATCACGCTGATGGCGTTCGGCCTCGTCTTCAATGGGTTCTTGGCCGTGCCCGGTTTTGCTTTGGTCATCGGCTCGGTGATTGGTATGGCCCGTGAAACGGAACTCGGCCAGATTGGTCACCCTGATCTCGACAGCATGGCCGACGCTGCTGTCGACCCGGGCGAGGGCTTCAGCGACCAAGTGAAGAAGTAGCCAGCGCGAAGGGTTAGTTCTGGACTTCCTTCTTGGGCTTGGGCTTGGGCTTGGGCTTGGGCTTGCGCTTCGATGTCGGGCCTTTGTCGATGGGTTCCCCCGGGGCAGGCGCGTTGGTGTTGTTCGGGTCGACCACCAGGTCATGGGGGTCGTCGTGGTGCACGCCATGGGCAATGTCATATCCGCCGTCGGCCCGACGGATCACCAGGTGATTCGGGCCCGGTGCCGCCGGGTGGGCATTGGTGCCCTGTAGGTCCTCACAGATACGTTTGGTCACCAGATAGGTGACTACGGGGCCCACGAATATCAGCACGCGGAAAACGTAAGTGATGTTCTCAGGGGAAACGCTGAAGATAGTGGCCAACACGTCGTTCGAGCCGGCCAGAAGCAACAGGAAATAGAACATCAACACACCGGCACCGAACCCGGCCCGAAACGGTGCGTCTCGAGGCCGGTCCAGCAAGTTGTGCGCCTTGCGGTCCTTCGTCCACCGAGGTTCGAGCCACGGCCAGAGCATCATCACTGTGAATGTGATGCCGGGAAGCACGATTCCACCCCAGAAGGCGTTGGGGATCATGAAGCCCGCCACCCGTGTCTCCCACCCGGGGATGAGGCGCAACAAACCGTCCATCCAGCCCATGTACCAGTCGGGCTGTGACGCAGACGTCACCGCAGCCACGGTCTTGGCCTCGGCAAAAGGGCCGAACTTCCAGATCGGGTTGATCTGGGCCAGACCGCTCATGGCGGCCACGACGGCAACAACCAACACGAATAGACCCAAGGCCTTGACTGCGTAGGTAGGAAACAAGGGAGTGCCCACAACGTTGTGTTCCGTGCGGTCAGGCCCTCGGAACTGTGTGTGCTTCTGGAACCAGACCATCCCGAGATGGGCGCTGAGCAAGCCAATAATTGCGGCGGGCAACAACAAGACGTGCAGCGCGAAGAAGCGGGGGATCATTGCGGGCGATGGGAAAGGACCACCGAAAACCAAACTGGCGGCGAGGTCACCAATCAGGGGAATGCTCAACAGGATCGAGTACCCCACCCGCACGCCGGTACCGGACAGAAGATCATCTAAAAGCGAGTAGCCGAGGAACCCGTTGATCACGGCGAGAATCAACAAGTTGACCCCGATCACCCAGTTGAGCTCGCGGGGCTTGCGGTAGGCGCCGGTAAAGAACACGCGCAACAGGTGCAGCACCATGGCCGCCACGAACAGCAGCGCTGACCAATGATGCATCTGGCGCATGACGAGCCCGGCTCGCACGTCGAAGCTGAGATCTACGGCCGACTTGTAGGCGGCGGACATTTGCGTACCGACGAGTGGGGCGTAACTGCCGTTGTAGGTGACCTCGCGAACGGAAGGCTCGAAGAAGAAGGTGAGATACACGCCGGTTGCCAGCAAGATGACGAAGCAATAGAGCGTCACTTCGCCCAGCATGAAGGACCAGTGATCCGGGAACACCTTGCTCAGCTGCTTCGGAGCGAACTTTGACAGGCCTAGACGTTCGTCGATCCACTTGGAAGCCTGACGGAATGGAGGCGGCTGGGATGCGCCCCCGGCCTTCTTTCGGCGCAAAGCGAGGGCCATCAGTCGTCCTCCATCTTCCTGCGGCCCCGGCTCCAAAACCCCGGCCCTACAGGCTCCTTGTAGTCGCTCTGCGCTATCAGGTATCCCTCACTGTCTATCGACAGCGGTAGCTGCGGCAAGGACCGAGATGCCGGGCCGAAAATCGGACGAGCACCGTCAAGAACGTCGAACGTGCTCTGGTGACAGGGGCACAACAACTCCTGGGTGTTCTCGCGATAGAGGCCGACCGGGCAACCGACATGAGTGCAGACCTTGGAGTAGGCAATATTGCCCTCGGGCGCCCAACTCTCCCGCCCGCGGCGCGGCTTGATCGCGGAGGCATCGACCTTGACGACAATGGTGGAGTCGCGCTCGTTCCGGTGCTCGCCATTGTCAGGGAAAACCGTAAGCGCGCCGCCCACTTCGAGATCGGTGGCCTTGATCGGCTTGCCCTCCTGCGTCACCAGGCGCAAACCCTTGGCCCAGCCGGTTCTGAACAAAGAGTTACCCGGATTCGGGCCCAACGACTTGAGCGGGAACAGAGCAGCCAGCCCGATTGAGCCAACAGCGGCCAGGCCCAAGCGAGAAAGGAACTTGCGCCGGGTGACATCGCCCGCTGCTCCCTCGATCAGTTCGTTGAACTCCTGTTGTTCCTCAGGTGAGGATTCCATTTCGTGACGGTGATCCTCGACCTCCTCGTTGGGCATCAAATGCTTGGCCCACAGAATCATCCCCACACCAAGGCCGCCGAACGCGCCACCCAGGAGACCACCCTGCAACTGCGTGTTGCCGTCGAAGCCGTATGTGACCATGAAGCCAAATGCACAGAGCACGGCGACGATAAACGCAGGTGCAATGTGACGCTCGTTCATACTCGAGTACCAATCCAACGGGCTACGGCCAACAGAGCCCCTAGTCCAACAAACCAGGCGAAGAAACCTTCCGGGACCGGGCCGGTTCCGCCAAGAGGCAGGCCACCGGGGTTCTCGGCGTCCTGGAGGCTACCGACGTACTTCACGATCGAGTTGACTTCCTCCTCGCTGAACGTGTTAGGGCCGTAAACCGGCATTGCCCCCGGGCCGATGCGAATTGCCTCGGCGATTTGAACGTCGGTGGCTGCATCCAGGCGCGGCGCGTAATAATTTTGGCCCAACGCGCCGCCGGATCCCTGTGAGTTGTGACAGGAGGCGCAGTTGTTGGCGTAGAGCTGGTTGCCGGCAGCAAGATTCCCTTGCTCAGGGTGCACTCGGGGAACATCGGGACCAGCCGGGATTCCCACTTTGTCCGAGAGTGTCGTTATGTAGGCGGCAAGCGCCTTCACTTGTTCGCCGTTGTAGACGGGGGTCTTGCGGGGATACTGCTGCATGGGCTTGTTGACCGGCATGCGCCCGGTGCTGACGTAGAAGTCGACGGCGGCGGCACCCACTCCAATAAGCGGTGGGAAGTCCTCGTCAGCGTCACTCGCACCCTCACCGTTGAGACCGTGACAGGTGGAGCAACCTTGAACGTAAAGGCTTCGTCCGTACTCGACGGGATTGGCCAGGTCGGCCGGCGTGGCATCCTGCGGCACGTAGTAATTCTCGCGCCCGGAGCCCACGGCGCCCCCCGGTCGGTCGGTTGGGCTGGCGTCGCGACCCTGGCTACCCGCTTGAGCCGGGGTGCCGGCACCGCCGTCGGCGGCATCGACCGACCCGGTTGAAAGGGCGAGCGCGACAGCAGCGCAAGCAACACCGACGGGAAGCAAACGGCCAAACCCCAAGCGGAGCCTCACTTCACAAAGAAGAGGATCGCGAACATGACAACCCACACGACATCGACGAAATGCCAGTAGTACGACACGACCTCGACGGCGGGAAGATCCTTTTCGCCGAAACGCGTCGAACCGGCTCGACCGAGAAGCACGGCCATGGCCAGGAGACCGCCGGTGACGTGAGCACCGTGAAAGCCTGTGAGGGTGAAGAAGGCCGAGCCATAAGCGTGGCTGGCGGCCGTGAAACCGTGACCGTTCTCGTTGGCAGCCAAGCTCTGCCACTCGAGCCCCTGGTTGATGACGAACGCTGCCCCGAGAATCACTGTGAACACAACCCAGCGCTTGAACGCCACCTTGTTGTCGCGCGCAATTGCCCTCACCGCCATCTGCATCGTGCCACTCGAGGCGACCAGCAGGACGGTGAACGTGAGGGCCCGGGCGATCTCGGGAATTTCAGCGCCCTCCGGTGGCCACGGACCGGCGGTGATGGCCCGCATGGTGAAGTAGGTGGCGAACAATGCACCGAAAAACATGCACTCGGAAGCCAAGAACACGATGGTGCCGACGGTGAGCGGCGACGCTCTATGAACTGCATGACGAGGCGCTACGCCTGGGCTTGCGCTAGCAGTTGACACGCTTGATGAGCCTCTCTGTCGCTGTCATGCACCAGTACACTATGCGTTCGACGTGACAATGGTTGGTACTGCGCCAGGCCTCGATTCGCTCCTGAAGTCGTTGGTCTTTGCGCACTCCGGGCCGGGTGTCGGGACGCATGTCGATATGATTCCTGTCGTTTTCCTGCTGGGCGCTGCCGCCCTCTATGCCGGAGGTGTGAGGAATCTCGCTCTCAGAGGTCGCCAATGGTCACTCTGGCGCACGGTGCCCTTCATGGCCGGCCTGGCGGTCACTGGTTTGGCAACCCAGCTGCCCTTGGCCGGCAGTACGGACAACTCGTTCACAGTTCATGTCGTACAGCACCTCGCCCTGTCAATGGCCGCGCCGATCCTCATGTGCCTTGGCGCCCCACTCACGCTGCTACTTCAATCGTCGGGGCGCTCCTCGCAAACGCGCCTTTTGTCGGTCCTGCACAGCCGGCCCGTGAAGATCATCACGCACCCGGTGGTCGCATGGGCCATCTTCGTGAGCTCGTTGTTCATCCTCTACTACTCGGGCCTGTACGAGCTGAGCCTGCGCAACCATTACGTCCATGACGCCGTGCACGCCCATTTCATTGGCTCGGGATTCCTGTTTTTCGCCCCCGTTGTTGCCATCGACCCCCACCCGTGGCGAATGCCGCACGGGCTGCGTTTGCTGTACGTCGGCCTCACCCTTCCCGCTCACGCATTTCTGGCGCTCGCCCTGATGAGTGCGCAGACACCGATCGCCGCTGATTTCTATGCCGCTCTTGGTTTGGATCTCGCCGAGGTGTTGCGCGACCAGAAGCTGGGCGCCGGAGTGATGTGGATAGCCGGTGACCTAATTGCCATTGTGACCGTCGGCATTGTCGCCATGCAGTGGGCAACCCAGGAGGACCGCGTCGCCGGGCGCGAGGACCGGTTCGTCGACGCCAACCGGTTCAACGAACCCGAGCACACTCTTTAGGAAACGCCAGTTACCAGGCGTACGCCAGTTACCAGGCGTACGCCTCGGGTGCGGGTTTTCCTGGCGACGTAGCGCCCGAGATGTCGTCCAAGCGTGACAGATCGTCGTCGGAAAACTTGATCTCCAACGCTCGCACGGACCCCGTCAGCTGTTCCAAGGTACGAGGCCCGATAATCGGTCCCGTGACACCGGGCTGGTGCAGCACCCACGCCAGACCGACGTTGGCGGCATCCTCACCGAAGTCCGCACAAAACTTCTCGTACGCCTCGACTTTCGGACGGTACTTGTTCATTCGCTCCCGAGCGGTGGACGAAGAGCTTCGCCCTTCACCGCCCTTTTGCAAAATGCCCCCGAGTAAACCGCCCATGAGCGGCGACCACGGGATCACGCCCAGACCGTAAGCGCGCGCTGCGGGAAGCACCTCGAGTTCGACAGTGCGCTCGAGCAAGTTGTAGATGCTCTGCTCGCATACGAGCCCGAGAAGGTGACGCTGCTTGGCCGCTTCCTGCGCTTGGGCAATGTGCCACCCGGCGTGGTTGGAAGAACCGAAATAGAGCACCTTGCCCTGCTGACGAAGGACTGAGAAGGCCTCCCAAATCTCGTCCCACGGCGTGTTCAGGTCGACGTGATGCATTTGGTAGAGGTCGATGTAGTCGGTCTGCAGGCGCTTGAGCGAATCGTCACACGCCTTGCGGATATTGCGAGCCGAGAGGAACGTGTCATTCGGCCAGTCACTCATGGAGCCGTAAAGTTTGGTGGCGAGAATGGTCTTTTCACGGCGTTGTCCGCCTTGGGCAAACCAGTTGCCGATGATCTTTTCGGTAACACCCTCACCCTTCTTCCAGCCATAGACATTTGCCGTGTCGAAGAAGTTGATGCCGAGCTCATGGCCCTTGTCCATGATGGCGTGAGAGTCGGGTTCGGAGGTTTCCGGGCCGAAGTTCATGGTGCCCAGCACCAATCGACTGACCGAAAGACCACTGCGTCCAAGTTGGGTGTATTCCATGGCTCCTTTTTAGTCGACCCGCTACGTTCGACCTCGCAAGAGGCAGGCGCGTCAGACTTCTCGCTTCACATCGCGTGCTTCCTTGTCAGGTCTGAGCCCTTCGAACCGCGGATGACGCAACTTCGCGTCCCTGGTCCATTCAGTAAAGGCCACATAGGCCACCAGCCGGGGCTCGATCCAGTGGGCCGACTTTTCCTTCACTACATCGGCAAAAGGAGACTCTTGGCGCTCCAGCTTCACCATCGTTTTGTACAAGTGGGAAAGCAACGCATTGTCGAAACCGGTGCCGACCTTTCCGGCGTAACGGAACGCACCGTCCGGGCCGTCGTAATAACCCACGAGTAGAGCTCCGAATCCCGCACGGGTGCCCTTAGGTTCCGTGAATCCTCCGATGACGACTTCCTGACTTACCGAACATTTGAGCTTGCGCCACTCTGATGAGCGACCGGAGTGGTACGTGCTGTCAACGCGTTTGGCGATGAGCCCTTCCCAATTGTCCTCGCAAGCGCGCTCCAGAAGACTTGCCGCGTCACCCGTGTGATGCTCCAGCGTTTGCAACAAAGGTTCACCGGCGACGATCTGAGCAGCGAGAGACTTGCGATCGAACAACGAGACAATGGTCGTGTCACTTCCGAGAAGTTGGAGCACGTCGAACACTACGAAAACGGGTTTGTTGCCGCCCCCGCCCTGAGGGCGCTGCAATAACGAGAAGCTGGTGCGGCCGTCGTCGTCGTAGGCAACGATCTCACCGTCGACCACGAAGTTGTCGGCCGGCAGGCGACGCAATGCGTCGACAATTTCCCCGAAACGAGCGTTGAACGATAGATGGTTGCGCGACCACAACTCCACATCATCGCCGTTGCGAACAGCAACACAGCGCAAGCCGTCGACCTTACGCTCGTAGACCCACTGATCGGGCTCGCCCATCTTCGTCAAGTCGGATAACTCAGCCAACATGGCAGGCATCCATGTGGCCGTCTCTCGCGTCCACTTCGGTGAATCGGTGTCGGCGCCCACTGCCTCGAGGCTGCGACCGGTGACGACCGAATCGGGTGCGGATGCTTCTATGTCGAGGCCCGGATCGGCGTGCTCATCCTTACGCTTCACCATTATCCAGGCGTCCTTACCCGGCCCTCCGCCGGAGGCTCCGCCCGACGTTCGCGTGAGAGACCAACCACCGCGCAACTTCTCACCCTCGAGCCATAGAGATACGTGCCCGCGCTCGATGGCGGCGCGCACGTCGAGGGCTTGGCCCTCGTGCTCGGTGATGTTCTTGTAGGTGCCTCGATCCCACACGATCACCGAGCCGCCGCCGTACTCACCTTTTGGAATGACCCCCTCGAACGTTTGGTAGTCGAGTGGATGATCCTCGACGTGCATCGCCAGACGCTTGACCTTCGGGTCGTAGGACGGCCCTTTGGGCACGGCCCACGAAGGCATAACTCCGTCGACTTCGATGCGAACGTCATAGTGCAGACGGGTTGCCGCGTGCTTTTGGACGACGAACGTGAGCAAACCGTCACCCCCAGCCAGACCGCCTTCGGGCTCGGGCGTGCGGTCAAAACGGCGCATGTCCTTGTATCGCTGCAGATGCTCGTCCGGGTTCAAGGTAAGCCGCCGTACATTCCCGGCAATTTTACCGCCCTAGTGAGTGTGCTCGGAAACCTCGCACCGATGGCACTCAAGCTCGAGAGTGCTGTGCTCGACTCCAAACCTCTCGGCCAGCATTGCCTTGAGGCGCGCCCCTTCGGCTTGGGCCTCATGCAGAGTCGTTGCCTGGGCCAGCTCGACATGGGCCGACAGAGCAATGTCGCTCGACGTGAGGCTCCAGACATGCAAATGATGCACCGTCTCTACCGCCGGATCGACCTGTAACGCCGCTTTCAACCCGTCAACATCGACATTGCGAGGCGCTCCCTCGAGAAGAACGTGCGTGGTCTCACTCAAGAGACGCAGAGCAGCCCCAACCACAAGAATCGCAATGGCAATTGAGGCCACAGGGTCTGCCCATTGAACGTTCCAGACAGTGATGGCGACGCCGGCGCACAACGCTCCCAGCGAACCGGCGGCGTCACTGATCGTGTGCAATGCCGCGGCACGCATGTTTACGTCGTCGCGACCGGAGCGAACCAGCAAGCCCGTCGAGACCAAATTGGCGGTCAAGCCAATGACAGCAAAGACGATTAACCATTTGCCTCGAACCGAAGAGGCGGTTCCCAGCCGAGTCAACGCTTCCAGAACTATCCAGCCGGACACGGCCAGGAGCAATAGTCCATTGATCTGTGCGCCCACTACCTCGGCGCGCCGCCAGCCAAAGCTGTGCCGCAGCGACGCAGGCCGGAGTGCGACGTGGCGGGCAACGAGGGCAATGAGCAACGCGACCACGTCGCCGAACATGTGGGCCGAATCAGCGGTTAGCGCCAAGGAGTTGAGGTAGATACCGCCCCCGAGTTGAACAATGGCCAGTGTGCTCGTGAGAAACACGGCGATGTAGAGAGCGGAGTTTTTGCTTGCTGGACCGTGTGGCGCTACACCGTGCCGGTGCGCAGAATCGCTCCCGTCCTGTTCCACGGCGCCCGAGTTCATTTCAGCGTCTTGATGTACGCCACGAGCTGATCGACCTGCTCTACCGATAGTGGCTCGCCACGGCCAACCGCAGCGGCCATGACCGCTTTCGGGTATCCCTTGCGAATCTCGGCATCCGGCCGGGTAATTGCCCGCCGCAGGTATTCGTCGTCGACGTTCACATCGCCACCTTCGGTGAGCGAGACCGAGGAACCGGCCAGGCCTTTGAACGTCGGACCGGTTCTGCTGGCGCCGTCCACGGAATGGCAGGCCACGCAGCCCTTTTGCGTGACCAGAGCGAAGCCCGCAGCCACTTCCGGAGATGCATTCTTGGGTGGTGCGGCATCAGGCGTCGAGCCACAGGCCGAGATCGTCAGGCCGAGAGCCATGGCCACCGGCACCACGAGGAAAGGAATCGATCGCATTCCTCCTGTTTAGCCATCGCAGCGATACCGTGCGAGGCACAGCAGTGAAGGACCCATCTTGGAAAGACGCCCGTGAAGAAGACATCTGCTCGCTCACAAGAACTTGGACACGAGCCCGACTTTCGGCCCACCGCGGCGCGCATTCGCGTTCTCTTGGCTCTGTTGCTCCTGCCACTGGTCATTGCCGCCATTGCTTTCACGGTCGCGCTTTGGCCGAAGACCCCGACCCAATCGGCAGAGGCAGGCGACGCCGCGCCTCTGGTCAACGCAACGGTGAACGCCGTCAATCGTGTGTTGTGCGAAGGCGACGCAACGGCGGGGTTCTGCAGGGATGTCGTCACCCTCATCACCTCAGGACCCGACAAGGGCCAAACGGTCACACTCTCGATGCCCGAAGGCCCGGACCAGCAAATCCTCAACCGTGGCGACAAGATCATCCTGGGCCGAACCCCGGAACCGGCGTCGTACTCCTTCGCTGACTATCAACGTGGGCAGGGATTGTTCATCCTCGGCGCCTTGTTCAGCGTTCTGGTGGTGGCACTGGCCCGCTGGCGAGGCCTTGGTGCACTGGTAGCTGTCGTGATCACCTGGGTGGTAATCGTCCAGTTCGTACTGCCTTCGATCCTCGAGGGTCACTCGCCCATCGCCGTTGCCCTGGCGGGCGCCTCTCTGATCGCAGTGACCGGGCTCTACGTTTCCCACGGCTTCAACGCGCGAACCACAACCGCCGCCATTGGGACACTTGCCGGGCTGGCCGCCGTCGGCGGTCTGACTCTGGCCGGCGTCGAGGTGGCTCACCTAACCGGAGCGTCGTCACAAAGGGCAGCGTCGCTTCCGGGAATTGCCGGGCAAGTAGACGTGCAGGGTTTGTTCCTCGGCGGTGTCGTCATCGGTGCGATCGGAGCGATCAGCAACCTGACTCTAAGCCAGGCCTCGAGCGTTTGGCAGATCCATGCTTCGCTGCCCGCGCTCAATCGCCGCCGGTTATACGTGTCGGCGATGCGGGCTGGGCGCGATCAAATGGCGTCGACCGTTTACATGCTGGTGCTGGCGTACACAGGTGCTGCACTGCCGCTGCTGATTCTTTTCACGCTGGCCGATCGCAGCCTCGCCGGCGCAACCACCAGCGCTGTCGTGGCCGAGGAACTTGTCCGCGCTCTCGTGGGTGGTATCGGACTCGTCTTGAGCATGCCGGTGACTACTGCGCTGGCGGCCATTGCAGCCAAGGGCGAGCCGTCCGCAACCCTCGATGACAAGCTTGCCGAAACATCCCCAGACGCGGGGCCGGTCTCAGAGACGACGGACGCCGATGAACTCTCGGTGCTCACGGAGGCACTTGACAACTGGACCGACGTCGGCGCCCAAGTTCCCCCGCAAGCGAAGAGTCCTACCACGAGCGGGCCGGCCGCCGACGCCGCCGTGCGCTCTTCGGGGGAAGACAAGCCTGACAGACGCAAGCGCCGATTCAGCCTGCGCCGGCGGCGCTCCACCGTCTTCGGCGATCGGCGCATGACCCGTCGCGAGCGAAGATTCTGGGAGGACGACGCCTGACAGTCGCCGACGCCCGAGTGCCCGGACCGAGACGTCCCGGGTTTGGAAGACTCTCCGTGACGTTTTCGTCTCAAAGCTTGACTGTGCGTGTCGCCACGCCGATCGGAGTGAGTCACCTTTCCTAGGGAGCCCTTCGTTCCGTGCCCAGAACTTCTCGCCGCTGGATTGCCGCGCTCACTGCGTTCATGGTCGGTTTCGTCGCAACCGTTGTCGCCGGCGAAGCCAAACCAGCGCACGCCGAAGACGACACGTTCGACGCAGCCGCCGCCGGCGCCCCGTATTGGGTCGCCAACCCGCAAGGAGCGGTGTGGAACTTCGGGACGGCCGGGTTTTTCGGCGACCTGACGGGCAGCTCTCTGAACAAACCGATCGTTGGCGTCGCTCCCACCCCAACCAACAAGGGTTACTGGCTCGTGGCGAGTGACGGCGGGATCTTCGGTTTCGGCGACGCCCGATTCCTGGGTTCGACGGGCAACATCAAGCTCAACCAGCCCATAGTTGCAATGACGCCGACACCGACGAACAACGGTTACTGGATGGTGGCCAGTGACGGCGGCATATTCGCCTACGGCGACGCCAAGTTCTACGGCTCGACCGGGGGGATGAAACTCAACAAGCCCATCGTGGCCATGGCGGCCACACCTACCAACAAGGGCTACTGGCTGATAGCCACCGACGGCGGCATATTCGCCTACGGCGACGCTCAATTCCTGGGCTCGACCGGGAACATCAAGTTGAACAAGGCCATCGTTGGCATGGTTCCCACACCGAGCCGGCTCGGATACTGGATGGTGGCCCGCGACGGGGGCATTTTCGCCTACGGCGACGCCAAGTTCTACGGGGCCACCGGCGGGGGCAGCGACGAGTCCTACGCCAAGATCCTCGCTGCCGGCGACGGCAAGGGCTACTGGCTGGTGCGCAACGGTGGCGACGCGATTGCCTATGGTTCAGCGGCTACGACGGCTTCCAAAACCCGACAACCGGTAGGCCTACTTCACACCATCAACGGCCCCGGTGATCTTGCCGTGGAATACGCCATGCGCCAGCGGGGCAAGCCGTACGCCTGGGGCGGCAACGGCCCGAATGCCTTTGATTGCTCAGGACTTACCAGCCAGGCGTGGCTGGTGGGCGGCGTCACACTCCCTCGGATCGCCAACGATCAGTACAACATCGGAGCGCGCGTTCCGCTCGATGCGCTGCGCTCTGGTGACCTCGTTTTCTGGGCCGGCGATGTAAACGACTCCCGCTCCATCCACCACGTTGCCACCTACATCGGTGGCGGAAACGTCGTCACCGCCCCCGAGACGGGCGCCGTAGTCAAGACTGCGTCCATCTGGCGCACCGGCCTCATGCCGTTCGGCGTTCGCCCTCGCTAGTGCGTAGTCGATCCGGCCATGCCGATCCCCGAACGACTCGGCGCTACAACCGAGCACAACACAACCTCGATCGCGACCCGACCTACGCGTTGGCGAGCTTTTTGGCTGCTGAGGCCTCCTAAGCCCTTTGAGGTTCTTTGTGCCTATCGAAGGAAGATTTCGGTCACGTTTTTCTCTACCGCTGTCGAGACGACAGGAAAGGTCATCGATGGTGTCGGCGTTGGATCGATCGTTCTTGGAACGATCGTGGTCGGCGGCGATGGCTGCCTTTGACCGCAATGCCGAGACCCACAAGAACTTTCGGCGGCGTCCAGGGCGCAACATTCTCCTCGGACTGGAACTCCTCGTTTTTGAAGGCGTAACCGTCGAGTCCCAAACGGATGTCAAGAGATGAGCCCGTGGCCATGGCGCTGGATCAGGCATCTAGGTTCTCACCCGATTGGCCCACGCGACGTGCAGGGAGTGCCTGGGCCAAGCTCCACTTACAAGGCGGCGCTTGGGTTCCAAGCGTTCACTTTCGTGAGAATCGGAGATGGCAAATCCCTCAGATCTGGCTCGAATCGCCCCAGGAGCCAACCTCATCAAGGCCAACCTCAGCGGGGCTTACCTCAGCGGGGCCAAGCTCCCCTGGGCCGACCTCATCAACGCCAACCTCATCGGGGCCAGGCTCCAGTCGGCCAACCTCAGCGGGGCCAACCTCAGCGGGGTCAGTTTCATACGGGCCAACCTCAGTGACGCCGACCTGGGCGGGGCCGACCTCAGTGGGGCCGGCCTCACCGGGGCCAACCTCAGTGGCGCCAACCTTGGCGACGTGTCTTTCGATGACGAGACCAGGTGGCCGCGGGCGGTGGAGCGTGCCGTCAAGCAAGCGGCAGTGGCCGACGAGAACGGCGGTTTTCGCCTACCGGCGAAGCTTTTTACCCCTTCGTTGGGTCACGCCCTGGAGTCCGGCGCTATGGGGCTCTGAGAGCCGAGGCATTGACTCTGTGTGCCTGCCTTGAACGGCCTTCGTATCTCGCCCAGGTCCTCAACGCCCAGGTCAGCGATTTGACAAGCGAGCGGGGCCATCGTGGCCTTCGCATCACTGGCAAGGGCGCCAAGAGGGGCTTTGCCCGCTCTCGCACCGGTGACTGTTCACAC
>Ga0136611_10001189_pt1 | contig 18035 bp, 16 predicted proteins | sample AntDrymUQ2232306_2_FD_106645 | JGI IMG/M metagenome (GOLD analysis project Ga0136611, IMG submission 106645) | Polar desert sand microbial communities from Dry Valleys, Antarctica - metaG UQ223 (23.06) | ecosystem: Environmental > Terrestrial > Soil > Desert | place: Antarctica: Dry Valley...
CTCGTGGGCGACGAAGTACAAGCGCGGATCGCAGCTGATGACGCTCGCGATGGTCTGCGTCTTCTTCGGGATCGCACTGGCGCGTGTCGTCATCGCCTGGGATGACCCGTTCCTGACACTGGATATGCTGCTCAATAACACCAATGATCCCTTCGTCGCGGCCCGCTTCCAGGTCGAATTCATCCCCGACTTTCTGTTCATGGCGATCCCGTTCGTCATCACCTACATCCGCTTCCGATAGGATGAGCGGGATGGACGCCACATTGCTCGATCTGCTCGGCAGGCTGGGGAACAAGCGCGTCCTCGTCGTCGCCGACCTCTACCTCGACCGCTACATCTTCGGCAGCCCCAGCCGCATCTCGCGCGAGGCGCCGATCATGGTCCTCGACGAGGAGCGGCAGGAGGACCGGCTCGGCGGCGGAGCGGCCCCAGCACTGCAACTGGCGGAACTTGGCTACGAGGTCGCCGTGGCTGGTGTCATCGGTGATGACCGGGCCGGGCAGGCCGTCGTTGGCTTGCTGGCCGGGGCTGGGATCGACCCAAGCGGTGTCCTGATCGATCCAACCCGGCCAACGACAACCAAGACGCGCGTCGTTGCTGAGGGGTTCTTCCTCTTCCCGCAACAAGTCGTCCGGATCGATCGCCAGGAGCGCGCTCCTGTAGGCGCGGATGTGGCGCAGGCGCTGGCGGCGGTCGTCGCGGCGGCCCAGCCGGACGCGATCCTCATTTCTGACTATCGCTCCGGCGTCGTGACCGGCGAGCTGGTCGCGGCCGTCCGTGAGGCGCAGGCGCTGCACGGGTTGCTGACAACGGTTGACTCGCAGGGCGATCTGGAGAAATTCGCCGGGTTCGACCTCGTCAAGTGCAACCAAGCGGAGGCCGAAGCCGTGCTCGGACACTCACTTGGAGGCCGGTCCGAACGTGAGAAGGCGCTGCTGGGCCTGCGTGGACAGATCGGCGCGCGCTGTCTGGTCGTCACTCGTGGCGGCGAAGGCGCAGCGCTGGCCAGCATCGAGGGCTACGACGAGACACCGGCCAGCAATCGCTCCGAGATCTTCGACGTGACTGGCGCTGGCGACACGGTCGTCGCCGTCATGAGCGCCGCGCGGCTGGCCGGAGCCAGCCCGCTCCAGGCCGCCACCCTCGCCCAGGCCGCCGCCGGCGTCGTCGTCCGCAAATGGGGCAACCAGCAGGCCACCCGCGACGAGATCGCTGCGGAATTGGGGCGATGATCGCGTGTGCGATACTGTGCGTTCCAGGGAAGCAGGTACGTGATGGCAGTGAGAGACTACGAATTCACGGTTGTGATTGAGCAGGACGAAGATGGCCGCTTTCTGGCGATCTGCCCTGCTCTGCCGGGTTGCTACACCGAAGGTGAAACCGAAGCAGAAGCGCGCGCGTTGATCCGTGACGCTATCCAGCTCCATGTCGAGCACCGCATCGAGACCGGCGAGCCGATCTACGAAGAAGTCAGCGCCGAGAAGATCCGCATTTCCGCATGAGCGGGAAGCCACCTGCCGTCACTGGCAGCAAGATGGTTGCGTTACTCAAATCCAGGGGATTCGTCGCTGTCCGGCAGAGTGGAAGCCACGTCATCATGCAACACGCTGATAACCGTCGCACAACCGTCCCTGTCCACGCCGGACGTGATCTTGGGAAGGGGCTGCTGCGTCAGATCATGCGAGACACAGGATTGACGACCACCGACCTCATCTGAAATGAGTCACGGCACGCATCAACGATCGCTCCAGACCGGCTGGCGCTTCTCGACGAAGGCGCAGATGCCTTCTTGGGCGTCGGCTGCCAGCGCGTTCATCGTCATGACCGTTTTAGTGTAGTCGTAGGCGGAGCGTTGGTCACGGTCGATCTGAGCGTAGAAGGCTCCCTTGCCGATGCCGACGACCGTGCTGCTGGCGGCGGCGATCTGGGCAGCGATCTCGCGCGTGCGCTCTTCGAGCCTCTCAGCCGGGACGACCTCGTTGACGAGTCCCCAGTCAGCGGCCGTCCCGGCATCAATCGGGACACCGGTCAGCAGCATCTGCATCGCGCGCTTGGGGCCGATGACGCGGCTGACTGCAACCATCGGCGTCGAGCAGAAGAGGCCGATCTTCACACCCGGAGTTCCGAAGCGGGCACCTTCCTCACACAGCACGAGATCGCAGGTGGCGGCCAGTTGGCAACCAGCAGCGGTCGCGATTCCGCGCACCATCGCGATCACCGGCTGAGGAATGCCCTGGACCGTCTCCATCAACTCGCAACAGGCATCGAAGATCTCGCGGTAATCACCGATCTCGCGACCCGTCATCTCCGACAGGTCATGGCCAGCCGAGAAGGCCGGGCCATTGCCGGTCAGGACGACGACGGCGATGTCGCGCCGCGCCCCGATCTCGCGCAGCGTGCCGGTCAACTCACGCATCAGCGCCAGCGAAAGCGCGTTGCGCTTCTCGGGCCGGTTAAGCGTCACGGTCGCAATACGCGAGGCGCTGTCAACCTCGACCAGCACCATCTCGGCAGTTGTCGTTGTCATCGGGAGGAACCCTTCCACCGGCATGGAGGCCGGATCGCGGTGGACGGCCTGTGGCAAATCGTAGCACCATCCCCAATCCTGAGTAGTCCACCGCCTGTGATTACTGTCACGACATCACGTTCCCTGTCATCCCGAGTGGAGCGAATCGGAATCGAGGGATCTCAGCGGTTTGTCCTCATGACGCTTGCGGCAATCACGTCTTGAGATCCCTCGATTCCGATTCGCTCCACTCGGGATGACAGGGGAAGAGCCGCACACCCGCCGCGGAAGGCCGCCACGACCAGGCGACGGCAGCAGTCTACCCACCCCAGACGCGCTGGAAGTGGTTGCGCCAGTTGCCGTGCATGATGAGCTCGATGTCGGGTTCGCTGTAGCCACGGCGCCGCAGGATGTCGGGGATCTTCTGGAGGTCGGCGATCGTGTCGAGGTCGTTGGGGCATTGCTCGGTGCCGTAGCCGCCGTCAAGGTCGGTGCCGATCGCGGCGTGGTTGGCGTTGCCGGCCATCTGGCAGATGTAGTCGATGTGGTCGACGACGGTTTCGAGCGAGACACGCTCCGGTGTCGTTGTGCCGCGCACCCAGTCTGGCTCGAGCATCCAGGCGTCCATGACAGCGCCGATCACGACATCGCGCTCGATCAGGTGACGCAGCATGTCGTCGGTGAGCTGGCGGTCGCCGGGGACGAGTTCGCGGCAGTTGGAATGGGTCGCGATGACCGGCCCCTTGAAGGCCTCGACCGCTTCCCAGAAGCTGTCGTCGGAGAGATGCGTGACATCGAGGATCATCCCGATCGCATCCATCTCACGCAGCAGGTCGCGACCCATCTGGGTCAGGCCGCCGACGCTCTGGGTTCCCTTGGCGTACGCGCTCGGCCCATAGTGCGCCAGGCTGACGACGCGCAGCCCCTGCTCCCACCAGGCACCAACCTGCGACGGCTCGACGATCGGGTCTGCGCCCTCCATCGTCAGGATCATCCCGAGTGGGGTGGTTTCAGCGTTGTCCTGCCATTCCGTCAGGTGGGCGTCGAGCGCTGGCCAGTTGTCGATCATCCGGATGACGCCCTGTCGCTGGAGCTCAAGGTAATAGGCGAGCTGTCCCTGCGCCTGGCCGTAGGCGATCTCGTGCGTGCGGTAGCCACTGCGGACGGAGCCTGGCTGGTCGACACGGGCGATGACGGTACAGAGCGTGACAGCGATCTTCCCGGCGCGCATCTCCGGGAAGGCGACCGTCCCGGCGGCGCGCCCTTTCTGGGTCATGCCGGCCTCGAATGCCCTGGTTTCGGCGACCGTCTGCTTCAGGTCGCGGTTCCAGAGCAGCGCGTTCATCGCCAGGTCCAGATGCCCGTCAATCGTCAGCATGTTTCCCTCCTCCTGATCTCTCTTCTCACGTCCTCGTGGCCCGACCGTACCCGCGCGCTGACAACCTGTCAATCAGCTCTGTTGACAAATGCCGGAGGGGTGGTAGATTGACCGGAACCGAATCCAAATATTCAGACGGCGACGTTTGCGTCGTAGTTCCAGCACCCACGAGAGGAGGAACCGGCGATCTGGCGACACTGTTGCCACGATCCAATACGTCCGCAGTCGGTGAGACTGCAACATGATTCGCTCTGAGGCATCGATTCTGAGGGGGGGTCAGACAGGTGGACGACACACAGAACGTTCGAGCGTTGCTCGCAGACATTACCCGGCACGGCCTGAGCCGGCGCGCGGTCCTGAAACGCGCGGTCGCGCTCGGCCTGAGCGCACCGGCAATCTCGGTCGTGCTGGCCGCCTGTGGCGGCGAAGACGAAGAAGATGGCGATGGCGACACGCCAACTGCGACGGCTCCCGCCGGGGCAGCGACGATGCCGGCAGAAGGCACAGAAGCTCCTGACGACGAGGAGACACCCGCGGCTGAGTCTTCGCCTGCTACAGCCGAAACTCCTGCGGCAGGGGAAACGCCCGCAGCGGGAGAGACACCCTCGACAGGAGCGGCTGTCGACATCTGGGCCGACGGCACAGCAGGTGGAACGCTGCGCATCGCCCAGATCGGCGAGCCAGCGACACTCGACCAGCACCAGACGACGGCAGGCATCACGGCTGAAATCGGCTATTGCATGTACGAGACGCTGTTCGCGTACGACGCCAACTACCAGCCAGCTCCGATGCTGGCCGAAGCGTACGATGTCAGTGACGACGGCACCGTCCACACCTTTACGCTACGTCAGGACGTGCCGTTCCACAACGGCGAGATGATGACATCGGCCGATGTGCTCGCCTCGATCGAGCGTTGGGGTCGGATCAGCGGTGTCGGCAAGAACATCATGGCCGCCACGACGAGCGTTGAAGCGACCGATGAATCGACCATCACCTGGACGACGACCAAGCCGTACGGCACGATCCTGATCGCGCTGTCAACCAACACCCAGGGCTGTGCCATCTATCCGAAGTCGCTGCTGGACGTCTCAACCGACGATCCACTGGCCTCCGCCGATATCGTCGGCACCGGTCCGTACCGGCTGGTCGAGCATCAGCCCGATGTCCACATCCTGCTGGAGCGCTTCGAGGACTACGCCGCGCTCGAAGGCGGCGCGAATGGCAGCTACGCCGGACAGAAGTACGCATGGGTGGACGAGATCGAGTTCGTCCCGGTGCCGGACGAAGCGTCGCGCGTGGCCGGTATGCAGGCTGGCGACTACCACATCGGCCTCGTGATCGGGAACGACAACTACGAGCTGCTCAAGGACGTCAGCAGCCTGCAGGTCGAGATCCTGCCGCCGAGCGGGTGGGATGTCTTCTTCCTGAACTGGAGCGCCCCGTTGATGGCGGATATCAACATCCGCAAGGCATTCCAGGCCTGTCTGGATCATCTGCCGATCCTGCAGAACTCGCGCGGTGGCGGGGACTTCGTCGCCCTCGATCCGAGCCTGATGATGAAGCCGACAGCCTTTTATTCGACCGCTGGCGAAGGGCTCTACAACATCCACGATGTCGAGCTGGCTAAGCAATACCTGGCTGACGCAAGCTACGACGACACGCCGGTGCGCTTCATGTGCACCCAGGAGTTCGCCTACATGTATGGCGCGGCCATCATCGCCCAGCAGCAGATGGAAGAGGCTGGCTTCGTCGTCGACTTGCAGGTCACCGACTGGGCTACCGTGCTGGAACGGCGCGCGAAGAAGGAAGAATGGGATATCTTCGTCACCGGCCACGGCTTCGTGCCAGACCCGACCCAGATCACCTACATCGGGCAGATGAATACGTACCCCGGCTGGTGGAGTGACCCCGATGCGCTCGAGCTGGCGGTCCAGCTCGCCAGTGAGACCGAACTCGAGACGCGCTTCGAGATCTACGAGCAGATCCAGCAACTCGCCTACGAGCAGGTGCCAGCTGTCAAGACCGGCGACTCCAGCACGATCGCCGTCTGGTCGACCAGCGTCGGCGGCTTCGGGGGACAGCTCCAGCGCGGCGTCCCGTTCTGGAACGTCTGGCTGGACGAGTAGCGGTTAGCTATCAGCCGTCAGCTATCAGCTTTCAGCCCGGGTCTGGTGGGAAGCAGGTCGATTCTTTCGATACGAACCACCAGGCCAACGGCTGAAAGCTGACGGCTGACAGCTAAAGGACTCTTCATGCTGAGGTATGTCATTCGCCGGTTGATCCTGCTGGTGCCGGTGATCGCGATCGTTGGGACGATCGTGTTTGTGCTGATCCATCTGACGCCGGGCGACCCGGCGGCGGTCATTCTCGGACCGGACGCGACAGCCGATCAGATCGAAGCGTTGCGCGAGCGGCTTGGCTTGAACGAGCCGCTGCACTTGCAGTATGTGAACTGGTTCGCCGACGCCGTCCGACTGGACTTCGGTGAATCGATCTTCCTCGGCCAGCCAGTGACCGAGGCGCTGCTCGACCGCGCCCAGCCGACGCTGCTACTGACGCTCTACGCGCTGCTGATCCAGACGCTGATCGGCGTCCCGATCGGCGTCATCTCAGCCGTGCGGCACAACTCGCTGCTCGACCGGGTGCTGATGGTGATCTCGATCAGCGGCGCGGCCATCCCGAGCTTCTTCCTGGGGATCATGCTGATCCTGCTCTTCGCCGTCCGCCTGCAATGGCTGCCGTCTGGCGGCTTTACGTCTGTCTTCGAAGATCCCGTCGCGCACGCCAAGCAGATGTTCCTGCCGGCCTTCGCGCTCGGCTTCACATCGGCCGGACTGCTCGCGCGGCTGGTGCGCTCGTCGATGCTCGATGTCCTGCAAGAGGACTATATCCGGACGGCGAAGGCCAAAGGGCTGCCGCAACGGATCATGGTCATCCGGCACGCGCTGCGCAACGCCCTGATCCCGGCGATTACGGTCATTGGCTACTCGCTCGGCGGTCTGCTGGGTGGCGCTGTCGTGACCGAGACGGTGTTCGTCATTCCTGGAATGGGTCGCCTGGTCGTCCAGAGTGTCGCCCGGCGCGACTTCCCAGTCATCCAGGGCGCGATCCTGCTGATCGCGACCTTCTACGTCCTCGCGAATCTGCTCGTTGACGTGCTGTACGTCTATATCGATCCACGGGTGCGCTATGGCAACGATTGAAACCGCTCCACTCGCGAATGTCCTCTCGACACGACCCGCCCAGCGCGGACTGCTGCGCAACATCACACCGGCGTCGCGCTTCTACTGGATACGGGTATTGCTGGCCAACCCGATGGCGGTCGCCAGCGGATCAATCCTGCTCATCATCGCCGTCGCCGCCGCAGCCGCGCCACTGCTGACGAGCCACGACCCAACCTTTCTCGACCCCGGCATCCGGCTTGGAGAGTTGAGCGGTGAGCACTGGTTCGGCACCGATGGCAGCGGACGCGATGTCTTCGCGCGCGTCCTCTACGGAGCGCGCGTTTCGCTGCTGGTCGGGCTGGTGGTGATGGTGATGGCAGCCACGATCGGCGCCCTGCTTGGGCTGATCTCCGGCTACTACCCTCGGCTGGATACTCCAATCATGCGCGTCATGGATGGGCTGATGTCGTTCCCCAGCATCCTGCTGGCGATCGCGATCATGGCCAGTCTCGGGCCGAGCACGATCAACGTCATCATCGCGCTGACGGTCGTCTACATCCCCAGCATCGCCCGGCTTGTGCGTGGGACGACGCTGGTAACCAAGCAGCAGCCGTACGTCGAGTCGGCGCGGTCGGTGGGCGTCCGCGACCACGTCATCCTGCGGCGCTATATCTTCGCCAACACGCTCTCGCCACTGATCGTCCAGTGCACGTTTGTCGTCGCCTTCGCGATCATCTCCGAGGCGTCGCTCTCGTTCCTCGGCGCGGGTGTCCCACCGGAGACACCGACCTGGGGCAACATGCTGCGCGAAGGCCAGCAATTCATGCAGATCGCCTGGTGGATGGCCGTCTTCCCCGGCAGCGCGCTGTTCGTGCTGGTGCTGGCCCTCAACATCTTCGGTGACGGCCTGCGCGACGCACTCGACCCGCGCATGCGCCGGCGCTAGGTTGGCAATCGAGCGTCTGGTGTTATGCTGATAATGGGGGAGTTCCCGGTGCTTGAGCGACACACGCCTTGAGCATCATGCAGATAGCCAACTCGTGAAGGAGGAGTCCATGCAACCACGTCCTGACGCGGACACGCGGCTGGCGCGATTCAGCTAACCTGTATCACGCCGAACGTTGTTCAAGGACTTGACCGCACTCCTTGGCGGGTTTGTCCTGACTGGTCGGCTGGCAGCCTGCGGCGACGACGATGACGAAGAAACAGCAGATACGGCAACCAGCAAGGCTGGCAGCGGGCAGCCACCGGCCGCAGGGACGCCGTCGGCTGGGGACGCCACGGAGCCAGCGGGAGACGCGACCGAGGCGACCGACACTGGTGGCGATGAGCCAGCGGGGGAGCCAGGTGGCACACTGGTGATCGCCTTCAACGCCGATCCCGAATCGCTCGACCCGCACATCACAACCGCCCTGCTCGCATCGCGCGTGCTGGCCTTCATGCACGATCAACTCGTCGTCCGCGACTATGCTGGTGAATACGTTGATGATCTGGCCGCAGAGTGGGAAATCAGCGAGGACGGCCTGACCTACACGTTTACCCTGAAGCCGGGCGTGATGTTCCACTCGGGCAAAGCGATGACATCGGCTGACGTGAAGTGGACATTTGAGCGCTGGCTCGGCATCGAGGCGTCGCCAACCAGCTACACGATCGAGCCGATCGCGTCGATCGACACGCCGGATGATGCCACCGTCGTCTTCAACCTCTCGGAGCCGTACAACATCTTCCTCGACCAGCTCTCCGGCGGCTGGGCGGTCATCCTGAACCAGGAAGCTGTCGAGGCGGCTGGCGATGCCTACGGCGTCGAGTCCGTCGACGGCACCGGCCCCTTCAGGTTCGAGTCACGGACGCGCAACCAGGCGCTCAATTTCACGCGCTTCGAGGACTACACCTGGGGTTCGTCGATGTTCAGCAACCAGGGGCCTGCCTACGTCGAGGCGGTCGAATTGCGCGTCATCCCGGAGGCCAACACGGCGATTGCCGAATTCGAGTCGGGCAACGTCCACCTCGTCGCCTCGGTCCCGCCAGTTGAGGTCGACCGGCTGCGTGACGCTTCAGGTGTCGAAATCATCGAGTACGCGCAGTTGCAGACGACGTACCTCGGCATGAACACGACGATGGCGCCAACCGATGATGTCAACGTCCGCATGGCGATCGGCTACGCGATCGATCGCGAATCGATCGTTGAGGGCGCCTACTTCGGTCTCGGCACGCCGGCCCTGACGATGGTCCATCCCGATACGCCGTATCACTCGCAGGAAGCACTCGATGCGGCACCGAACTACGACCCGGATCAGGCACGCACAATCCTTGAGGAAGCGGGCTGGACCGAGGGTAGCGATGGCGTCCGCGAGAAGGACGGCCAGAGCCTGGTCGTGCCGCTCTGGGTGATCAACGACGACGCGACCGTCCTCCAGGCGCAGATCCTTGAAGAGCAACTGGCGGATGTCGGCATCCAGGTCGAGACGCAGCAATACGAGCAGACGGCCTGGTTCGAGGCCGCGCGCTCCGGCGACCAGACCGCCTTCACCGTCGGTGTCTTCTTCTCAACGGCGGATGTGCTCTACTTCTACTTCTTCTCCGAGCAGGTGCCAGCTCCGAATCGCTTCTTCTACGATTCCGCTGAGGTCGATGAGTGGCTCCAGGACGCGCGCTCGAACCCCGACGAGGCACAGGTCGCCGACGCCTACGGTCAGGCGCAGATGCGGCTGGTCGAGGACTACCCGGCAGCACCGCTGATCCACCAGCTCGGAACGCTCGGCAAGGCGGAGGGCGTCGAGGGCGTCGAGGTCCATGCGTCTCGCTGGCTCTACCGGCTGCTCGACATCTCGCTCAACGAGGGGTAGTCGGTGGATGACACAGTACATCATCCGCCGCATCCTGATTCTGCCGGTTGTCATGCTCGGCGTCTCGGTGCTGGTGTTCCTCGTCCTGCACCTCGTCCCGGGCAACCCGGCCCAGGTCATCGCCGGGCCGGACGCCCCGCCCGAGACCGTCGCGCGGATCGAGCGCGAACTCGGCCTCGACAAGTCGCTGCCGGAGCAATACTGGCGCTACATCTCACGGGTCGGCCAGGGTGACCTGGGCCAGTCGCTGCGCAGCAGGCGCCCGGTGATGGACGACATCCTCGACGCGCTGCCGAACACATTGCAGCTCACGCTGGTGGCCGCGCTGATCACGCCGCTCGTGGCGATTCCGCTCGGGGTTATCGCCGCCGCAAAGCGTGGCTCGTGGGTTGACAGCACGCTGATGCTCGTCTCGATGCTCGGCATTACTGCGCCGGTCTTCGCCGTCGCGCTCGGGCTGATGTGGGTCTTCGGATTCAAGCTGGATCTCCTGCCAATCAGTGGCTACGGCGGTCCATTCTGGACCTGGGAAGGCTTCAAGAGCATCCTGATGCCAGCCATCACGCTCTCGGTGCTGTCGATCGCGGCGACGGCCCGGCTGACGCGCTCGGCGATGCTGGAAGTGCTGAGCCAGGAATACATCCGGACGGCTCGCGCCAAGGGGCTGGCAAACTCGGTTGTGCTGATGCGCCACGGGCTGAAGAACGCGATGCTGCCGGTCGTCACCGTCCTCGGCCTGCAGGTCGCTGGACTGCTGAGTGGCGCGGTCGTGACTGAAACGGTCTTCGCCTGGCCGGGGCTGGGGCGGCTGGCAGTCTATGCAATCGACTCGCGCGACTTTCCGGTCGTCCAGGGGACGGTCCTCGTCATCTCGCTGATCTTCGTGCTCGTCAATCTGGCGGTCGATCTGCTGTATGCATTCGTCGATCCTCGCATCCACTACAGTTAGCGGACGTCGTGCGCGGAGCACCATCGCGACGTCCGACACGTGGGAACAGAAACTGAAACCATGAGCGATCAGATCGACGGCACGAACGCTGGAACGGTCGCGGTACCATCGGGAGCGGCCCGACTCGAGCGCGCGTCGCCGCAGCGTTCCGAACGCAAGCGCCTGCTGCGCGCGTTCCTGCGGCAGCGGCTGGGCGTCGTCGGGCTGGCAATTATCGTCATCTTCGCGCTGATGGCGATCTTCGCCGGCCAGCTCGCGCCCTACGACTGGCGCGAGCAAAGCATTCAGGATCGGTTCCAGAACGCTTCATCAGAGCATCTGCTCGGCACGGACGAGCTTGGCCGTGACATCTTCAGCCGCATCCTGTACGGGGCGCGCTACTCGCTGGTGATCGGCGTCGCGGCCGTGATGGTCAGCTTCGCGGTCGGCGCGGCGATCGGGATGATCTCCGGGTTCTACCCGAAGCTCGATACAGTCATCATGCGGCTGATCGATGTGTTGATGGCCTTCCCAGGCATCCTGCTGGCAATCGCGATCGTCGCCGCGCTCGGGCCGGGTCTACGCAACGTCATCATCGCCATCGCCGTCAACGAGATCCCCGGCTTCGCTCGACTGACGCGCTCGATGGTGCTCTCACTCCGCGAGCGCGACTACGTGCTCGCGGCCAGAGTCGTCGGCGGGAGCGATATGTCAATCATCCGGCGTCATGTGCTCGTGAACCTCGTCTCGCCGATCATCGTCTTCGCCTCGCTGCGGATCTCGACATCGATTCTCGTCGCCGCCACGCTATCGTTCCTCGGCCTCGGCATCCAACCGCCGACGCCGGAATGGGGCGCGATGGTCAGCACCGCGCGCCAATATCTCTCGACCGCGCCGCACACCTTCTTCTACCCGACAATGGCGATCTTCATCACTGTCATCGCCTTCAACCTGCTCGGCGACGCGCTGCGCGATGTCCTCGATCCGACCCTGCGCGACTGATAGCGACACAGGACGGTTGTTGCCGACCATCTGGAAGATCTGTCTACTCGGGCCAGATTGGACTCGCAGCCGTGCGCCTGCTCGTGGATCGACACGCAACCCGCTGCGATCTGGAGCGTTGAGATCGCGCGAGTCGCTGACGACTACTGGATCTGGGTTTCACAGTTTGTGAAGGTGTCAGTGCCCGATTCTCCGTGGCAGGTATCTGTGTTAGCGCCACCATTGAGTGCATCGTTCCCGGCGCCGCCAAGAATAACGTCGTTGTTACCGTTGCCGTTGAGTGTGTCGTTGCCGCCACCGCCCAGAATGCAATCGTTCCCATCAAGACCGCTGATCGTGTCAACACCGGCGCTGCCAAGGATCAGGTTGTTCGCGCTGGTGCCACTGAACGTGCCACTGCCGCTCAGCTTGTTCGTCAGACTCAGGCCGGCACACTCGACCGGCTTCACGTCGTTGGCCGTGATCGGCCTGACGTGCTGGCTGACACCAGACCTCGGAACCGCGTTCGAGGCAGCCATCGATAAAAATATTGTCGCCAGGATGAGGGCTACGATGACCAGGAACGAAAGTGGGAGCAGACGGCGGGTCATGAGGCGCCAAGCTCCGTTCCTGTTGGAAGCCGGGCATCGAGTGTATCGATGCAGTAGCGGTACATCGCCTCGCGCCCCTGCACGTAGTAGACATGCCGGTTTCCGGTCAACTCGACCAGGACCATTTGATTTTCCTTGCCAGCGAGCCTGGCGAGATCCTCGAACCTGCCGACATCGATGAGGTGGCTCTTGCTGGCAATATCAACGCTACGAACCGACATAATCAACGCTCCATACCTGGCCTGAATACTGGCGGGATCGTCACTCTGTCGACCGAGGAGCGTCAACAGCCCAAGTGGCAGGATTGCGCCTAGGGACGCTATCAGCCCGGCGAGTGCCACCCAACGGGCAGTCGCCACATCGAGGCCGAGATTGACGACCGAGATAGTGTTCGGCACGCGCTGCGACTGGGTGACGGCGCCCGTTTGAACCGGCGTTAAGGATTCCGAGACAGCCACATCCTGGTTCGCGAGGCGCAGCACGAATGCATCCATCAGGAACGTCAGTCGCGGAGAGAAGACACTGCTCAATACCTGTTCCCCGATGACGCCCTGAACGGTGACCTTCGGCACGATCGCGAGCGTGTACTGTTGATGGACGACACCGGTCTCGCGCTCAAGACGGTCGATCAAGGCCGTCACGTCGTCAAATTCAACGACGCCGGTTGTGCTGAAGCTGTCGCCAGTAAACGCCGTGTCAGGCTGGAGCACGATCGATTGCTTCCAGCCATTGGCGTCGCTGATCTCAGCCACGAGTTGGTAGACGCCACCAGTGTCGTGCAGATTCTCCGCAGCGAGCGTGTACCGGACGCGCACATCAACGCCGTCCGAGACTTGCCGAAACACTGGCTCACCAGTTTGCGCGCTACCAGTGTCGTAGATGCCTGCTGACGCTGCCGCCGAGTAGTCAAACGTCGCGTTGTGCTGGTAGGGAACCTCGTCCGACACGATACCCGACAGCGGACGGCTGAAGGCGATCCCGGCAAGCAGGCCGAACACAAGCGCCAGCGCGACAGACAGGGTCAGGAGCCCATGTCCCGTATCACCCTGCATGCTGCCGAATGCATGTTGCCTGGCAACGCGCCACCGACTCCGTTGGTGGCGCTTCGTCCGGCGTTGGCCTTGTGCGATCGTTGCCATCGCCACTACTCCTAATCCCGATGCAAACAGTGCCGCGTTCCGGGGAACTCTCAACTCGCTCATTGCCGTACCAACGTTCGGAAGTCGAACCCAGAACTTCCCAACGATCGCGGACTCTGTCGGCTGATATGCATCAAGCCAATCGTTGTTGTCCCCTTTGACAACGAATTGGGCGCCCTCGCGAGCAACAATGCGGTGGATCGTTGGTCCGACAGCCGGATAGCGATAAACCACAATGTCACCCGGCTGATACCGGGCGGCGCTCCGCACGATTGCCAGGTCGCCATCGTGCAGGCGTAGCTCCATACTGTTGCCACGCACGACAACGTACGATGCCTGCCCGCCTGCCTGGACCGGCGCCAACGTGATCCAGCAGGCCACGGTCAGGGTGAGGACGATCGCGGCGGTCATGAGCTCGAACCAGATTCGGAGATGCGTCATAATGGCCGTTGCTCCAGAACGGACGGAGCGCGCTGCAGCCAGCAACGCGCTCCTCAAGCTACCATCGTGGCCTACTGGGCGGCGATCACGCGCAACTCATTCGCAGCGACTGTTGTCACGGCTGGCGAGGTCGTGTTGCAGCTCCATGACGGGGCTACACCGGCCGTGCAGGTGTAGTAGGTGGAGCCAGTGCTCACCAGCTTCACCTTGACCGTCGTCGGAGCGGACGCACCCGCCGTCGGCGCGAGGTCGAACGTCACGGCGTCGAGATTGGCTGGGTTGGTGGTGTTGAGGGTGTATTTGACGTTCGTCACCGTGTAACCACTGATCGTGCCCTGACCATCTCCGGCGCCGCTCTCGGGAACGATGTTCGCAGCAGCGAAGCCGTAGGAGATCGCGCCGAGCGTCAGGGCAAGAACGAGCGCCGCCACCAGGCGTGGATTGAACAAGCGTGTCAGCACTGTGTACCTCCTGGAGAATATGAGATTGTCGTTACAACTGCGTTGACTGCGATAGGTATGACTCCCAGTGGGGTTTCTCGGCTAAAGGTTTGTGCGTATACGGTTCCGTGCTCTTCCGGTTACTGCTGGGGCGATAGACAAACGTCGAACGGATTGTGCCCAACAGCCAAGAAGCGGTCCGTGCTTCGGCCCCGCCTGAGATTCACATGTCGCCGGTGTCGTAACACTGAGAGCAGTATTTACGAATGCACTTACTGTTTCCATGCCCTGAACGTCCGCACCCGGAGCAATACAAACGCTCGAAGGACGCATGGGCACAAGGACCAACGTACTGGTACTACCGTTTCGAACGGCAAAGGATACGCCTGCCCGCACAGCGCATAGGGTGCTGATTCAGCCTGAATGGCATACTGATGCGGCGAGGCATTGTCCCCACCGCCGGTTCGACATCGGTGGGGAGATCGGCGCCAGCCTGTGAGGAGTCAGGACGCCGTGGTCACACGAACGGTCGCCCTCGGTCCCGAGTTCGATACCCTGCCGAACGACACCGAGGAAACGCTGATGGGGACATCGCTGCACCAGGCGGCAATCGTCACGCTCTATACCAGCCTGGAGCAGTGTGGCCCTGACCGCGGTTTGCCGTGGTTCGTTGGTAACCAGATCAAACTCATCATCCCGCGTCAGGGGCGCAGGTCGTACCAGCCTTCGCCGGACATCCTCGTCCATCCGACGCTGACGAGTGGCACGCGCGAGTCGCTGCACGTCGCTGCCGACGGGCCACCGGTCCTGATCATCGAAGTTGCCAGCCCCTCGACGGCCGTCGAGCGTGATATCAACCTGACCTCGCCGACCGGCAAGCCCGGCGTCTACGCGGCAATCGGTGTCCGCGAGTACCTGGTCTTCGACCCGAGTGACGACATCCTGGAGACACCAGTCTGGGCGCGCCGGACGGGTCCCGGCGGTTACGTCCCCTGGGAGCCTGATGGTCACGGTCGCTGGTTCAGTGCCACGCTCGGCGTCGCGTTCGAGCCGCAAGGAACCCTGCTCCGGGTCTACGATCAGGAGGGCAACCCGGTTCGGTTCACCAAGGAACTTGCCGGTCTGACGATTGAACAGGAACAGCGCATCAGCGAGCAACAGCGACGACTCGCCGCTCAGGAACAGCGGCTGGCTGAACTCGAAGAGGAGTTGCGCAAGCTTCGCAGCGGGTGAGGCAGAGGTGGGTTCGGTCATTCCGTTCGATGAACTTGAAAATCTCGGCGAGGCGCTACGCCGCAAGGAGCGTCGCATCGTCTTCACCAACGGGCACTTCGATCTGCTGCACGTCGGGCATCTGCGCTACCTGCAGGCGGCGCGCGTGTTTGGCGATGTCCTGGTCGTGGGTGTGAACGATGATGCCGTGACCACCACCCGCAAGGGTCCGGGGCGACCGGTCCTGCCGGAAGCCGAGCGAGCCGAGCTGCTGACCGGGCTGGCCTGCGTTGATTACGTGACGATCTTCCACGAACCCACCGCCGAACGATGCGTTGCGCTACTACGTCCGGATGTTTACGTCAAGGGCGGCGACTACGGGCCAGGCGGCACGGCGCTGCCAGAAGCGCGGATCGTGGCGCAGTACGGTGGCGAGACGGTCATTCTCCCACTGGAGCCTGGCCGTTCGACGAGCGCGATCGTGGCCGCGATCAGGGCCGGGGAAGCATTGACGTGAGCCAGCCCGGTCGCCCTGCTCCCGACGGACTCGGATACGACGCCCAGGAAACGCAGGCGTTCGACATCGTCGAGAGTGGCGGGCGGGCGGGCGGCACGGCGGCGCTACCGATCGTGCCGGGCGTCGACCACCCGCCCCGTCAGCGATCGCGTGCCGATCAGGCTACCAGCGAGCGGCAGCGTGGGCCACGCCAGTTCGAGCCGTACAGCGAGCCATATAGGGCACCAGTCGCGACTGAGCCACGCGCCGAGCGGACGGCGGTCGAGAACATCGGCCAGGGGATCGCCTTCGCGGCTGCCATGCTGATGATCGGCAACATCCTCTCGCGCGTGCTCGGGCTGGTGCGCGAGCAGGTCGCGGCAGGCTTCTTCGGAACCAGCAACGAGATCGCCGCCTTCACGATCGCCGACAACGTCCACACGATGCTGTTCGACCTGGTCATCAGCGGGATGATGCAGGCCGCGCTGATCCCGGTCCTGAGCGAGTACGCGGCGCCGGAGAAACGCGAGGAATTACGAAGGATCACCGGCGCGCTGCTGGTACTCTCCGGGCTCGTCGTCGGCTCGGCCGTGGCGTTCCTGATGATCTTCGCGCCAGCAGCAGTACGGGTGATGACCTCGCTCGGCGGCGGCGAGGAAGCGCGCGGGGCCGACACGTTCGCGCTGACGGTCGAGCTGACGCGCTGGATTCTGCCAGCCGTCCTGCTGCTGGCCTTCTCGACGATCCTGATGTCGACGCTCTACGCGATGCAGCGCTTCACGCGGCCCGCCCTGTCGCTCTCATTAAGAAACGTCGCCATCGTCGGCTCGACGGTGGCACTCGGCTGGACGGCGTTCGGTGTCCGCTCGATGGCGCTCGGAATCGTGCTTGGCGCGCTGTTGCTGATCCTGATCCAACTGCCTGGGCTGCGCGACGCGATGCCGAAGCTCAACTTCCACTTCACCCATCCAGCCATCCGGCGGATCGGCGTCCTCTACGTGCCGATCTTCATCGGGCTGTTCGCCAACACGATCGCGCTGATCGTCGACCGCAACCTGGCCTGGGGCGTCGACAACGTCCATGCGCTCGGCGCGATGCGCTACGCAACGACGCTGAACCAGATGGTGCTGGGACTGGTCGCAGCAGCCATTTCGCTGGCGTCGCTGCCGGCGCTGTCGCGTTACTGGGCGGCTGGTGACATCGAGAGCTACTGGGCGACGCTGATGCGCGGGCTGCGGATGATCACCGTCCTGGCGATCCCGGCCACGCTCGGGCTGGCGGTGCTGGCCTGGCCGGTCGTCAAACTGCTGTTCGAGCATGGCGCGACCGAACGGGATGGCTCGACCCAGATACTGATCGCGCTGCTGATCTACCTGCCCGGCACGCTCTTCGCGGCCTACGACCAGGTGCTGATCTTCGCCTACTTCGCGCGTCAGAACACGAAGACGCCGCAGATCGTCGGCGTCCTGGCCGTCGGCATCTACTTCCTCATCGCGCTGCCGCTGGTCGGGCGCTTCGAGATGAAGGGACTGGTGGCAGCCAACAGCGCCCAGTTCATCTTCCATACAATTGTGATGATCGTCCTGCTGCGGCGGCTGCGCACACAGGAGGTTCCGGCAACCGCCGACGGACGCCTGCTGCGCACAATCGGCGTCTGCACGGCTGTGGGACTGGTGATGGCACTTGTCACTGGCGGCCTGGCCTGGCTGCTCACGACCGGCCTGCCGGATGGCGGCACCATCGGACAGTTGCTGAAAGAAGCACTCGTCGTCCTCATCCCAGCCGGAACTGGCGCGGCCATCTACGCCGCCGGCCTGCTCCTCTTCCGCGTCGATGAGATGCAGATGATCCAGCGGCGGGTGCTGGGTGTGATGCGGCGGTAGTGCTGAGTGC
>Ga0136611_10001190_pt1 | contig 18021 bp, 17 predicted proteins | sample AntDrymUQ2232306_2_FD_106645 | JGI IMG/M metagenome (GOLD analysis project Ga0136611, IMG submission 106645) | Polar desert sand microbial communities from Dry Valleys, Antarctica - metaG UQ223 (23.06) | ecosystem: Environmental > Terrestrial > Soil > Desert | place: Antarctica: Dry Valley...
ATAGCAATATCGGTAATCAGATTTTTGCCGCGAGTCGTTTTTTCGTCTCGTTCCTTTTGCGCCTTTTCAAATGAATCAAGTTGTTCTGTTTTTGCTGTATTTATTTTCATTGTGATATTCTCCATTTATCCAAAATCAAATCATTCGTGGTTTGAAAGAGAGGCTTTCATAAGTTCGCGCTTATGAAAGCCTTTCGTCTTTATGCCGTTTGTTGCTGTCTTGCCAGTCCGATATGCAGACTTAACGCGGCGGCTGCGTGGTAACAGACAAGCCCTTTTTCCGCTCCCTTACAAGTGCATTCAACCGTTTTATAACCGTTGTCGGAACGCTTGCAAACAACCGTGTAATAGCCTTTTGAACCCGAAACACGATAACGTCCGAAATGGTCAAACTCGACACGCGGGCGAACTTTTTTAGCTTTGGCGATTGCTTTTTCTAACTGCTCAATTCCTTTTAATATAAACATTTTGTTGTCTCCGTAATTTGAATTTGATTGAATGTTTCAATCTATAAATACTATATATCTAGACCAATAATAAGTCAAATTAAAACATTGCCTTGACCAATAGTTTTTTATAGGTAAAATAGAGTTATGAAATTGTTAGGAACAAAAGAAGCATCCGAGCGATTAGCAGTAAGCCAACAAAGGATTCAGGCTTTAATAAAAAACGGTCAGTTACCAGCCGAAAAGGTTGGGCGTGATTGGTTAATTAAAGAAAATGACTTGGAGCTTGTGAGAAATCGGCAAGCCGGGCGACCGAAGAAAGAAACCACAAAAGAATAATTATGAAAAAAGAGTATGACGTTTGTGAAGGATATTCTAAAACAGAAATAAAAATAACAATTAATAAGGCTTTAAGTGAAGGTTGGACGTGTTTGGGTGGAATAGCAGTCTCCCCCTTTGCTGCAGAAAAGAGTGGGCGTGATTTTACGGGTTTAATCTTTCATCAAGCAATAATTAGAGAGACAAAGCGTTAAACCAAAGAAATACCATTTGGAAATCCTACCGATGAATATGTTAGTAATTAACCAGTATACAAAAAGAAAAACGGCTTGAGCGTCAATCTCAAGCCGTCTCTTTCAGTTCTTTGACAACTGAATAAGCCATTAAGCAAAAGCAGTCTATCAAAGTATTTCGATAACTCGCAATGCCTGTATCTAAAAATGTATCTACTACCTGTTTTTACGGAGTGTTACACAGTGGTAGAATACTCTTAGCTATTCAATCAATATCACTCTGTAGCACTAGGTAAATGTAAGTAAAATAAATGGTTTATGTCTTATCAAGTCATCGCCCGCAAATGGCGACCGCAAACATTTGAAGAAGTCACCGGACAGGAAGCGATTACGCGCACCCTGCGGAATGCCGTCGAACACGACCGACTGCATCACGCATACCTTTTTTCCGGCGCGCGCGGCGTTGGCAAAACGACGACGGCGCGGCTTCTTGCCAAAGCCTTGAACTGTCATAAGACCGACGGCAAACCGAATCCGCAGCCGTGTTCGCCGTCCGACCCGACGGCGTGCGCGTCGTGCGTGGAGATTTCCGAGAGCCGTTCGATTGACGTTCTGGAATTCGACGCGGCTTCGCACACCGGCGTTGACGATATTCGCGAGATAATTTTAGAAAGCATTAATATAAATCCGGCGCGTGACCGATACAAAGTTTTTATCATTGACGAGGTTCATATGTTGTCGAACTCTTCGTTCAACGCGCTGCTCAAAACTTTGGAAGAGCCGCCGCCGCGCGTCGCTTTTATTATGGCGACGACGGAATTGCACAAACTTCCCGACACGATTTTGTCGCGCTGTCAGGAATTCGAGTTTCGCACGATTCCCACGCAAAAAATCTACGACCGTTTAAAAATTATCGCCGAAGCCGAAAATATTAAAATTTCGGTTGACGGTCTGCGCGACATTGCGCGTTCCGGCGAAGGTTCGATGCGCGACGCGCAAAGCAATTTCGACCAAGTTATCAGTTTTTCCGGCGAGCAAATCGAAAGTACGGACGTGGCAACCGCGCTCGGTTTGGCAAGTTCTGAAATGCTGACCAAAACTGCCAAAGCGATTGCTGAAAATAAACCCGCCGAGGTTTTGAACGTCGTTGACGATTTAATCGGGCGCGGACAGGATTTGCGAAATTTCTGCCGCGATTTGTTGAGTTTTATCCGCGATTTGTTGATTTTCAAAATGGCGGGCGACGCCGAACATCTGCTCGACACGGCGGTTTTAAGTCACGACGAACTGCGGGAGAATTCCGCGCCTTTTTCCGAAAGCGATTTAATCAGATTTTTCAATTCGTTGTCTGAGACCGAAACCAAACTCCGCGAAGCGACGCAGCCGCGCTACGTTTTGGAAATCGGTTTGGTCAAACTCGTCGAGATGCGCCGCCTCGCTCCGATTGAGAAAATTTTGGAGCGGCTGGCGAAACTTGAAAATGCTGTGGTAAACGGAAATTTCCAGGATAATCAAACAATTGAAGAAAACCTGGTTGAGAAAGTCTTAGAAAAAAAAACTCTAGCGATTGATTTTCCGCTTGAAGAAGTTCCCTTTCCCGTTTCGACAAGCGTTGTTTCTGCCGTCGAATCACAGAATTCGATTGAAACAGTCAGCGAAAAGGTCGAGCAATTTTATCAGGACGAAATGCACTCGAATCATTCGAGCGATTCGTTTTCGGAAAACGTCCTTGAACAGACGTTACAACAGCCAGATTCGGCTTTTGCTGAAGCTCAGATTGTTGCGATAAATCAGACCGAATCAAACTCTCCAACGCCGCTGACATTCGCCGAAAATGCCGCCAGAATTATCGAATCAATGCCGATAAGATTGCCGCCGATAACTTCGGAAGAACTCGAACACGTCGAGGATTCTTGGCTTGACGACGCGTTTGATAGGCGATTGCAGCAACTCGACGATGACTTAAGACCGATTAAAAACGCATCCTTATTTGTCGAACTTCTGCTGGGGGAAAATCAGACGAATGGTTTGACGGCGAAAATAGAAACCGCGAACGGCGGCGCGGCGGCGTTTGCGACGGCTAAAAACAAACCGAATTTTGTTATTCCCAACTTTGACGACGAAGAAGAATCCACGGAAATTCCGGTTCTGCCGCAAAATCCGACCGAGGAGGAAATATGGACTTACGCCCACAGTCATCCGATTGTCAAAAAGGCTCTCAGAATTTTTCGCGGGAAAATTATTGAAGTGAAGCTGGGAGCGCGAACGCCTCGTCCGCAATGAGCGCGACAGCGCGAATAAAAGGTTTGATAAAATTCAAACTTGAATTTTATCAAACTTTTGTTAAATTATCGGCGCGAACTTGGCGGACGAATTGTCCGCGCTCCAGGTGAAAATTTCTTGGAACTTAAAAACAAACTCGCCGTATAAGACTGCGGAGGTAAATTTTTAATATGCGACAACCATTGATAGCAGGCGTTTTAAGTCTTTTAATTCCCGGTGTTGGACAAATTTATAACGGTAGAATTATTATCGGCATAATTTGGCTGCTCGTGACGGGTATTTCGTGGATTGGTTCGGTCGGCACATTAGGCTGGATCGTTCATATAATCTGCGCCTGGTGCGCTTACAGTTACGCTAAAGACAATCCGATTAGAAATTAACGCTCCCTTCTATTCATACAATCCTCCTTTGCCCGATGCCGCGCGGTATCGGGCTTTTTGTTTTTCAAACGGCGAAAATTAACGTAAAATTAAAATGTCAATAAGTCGCCGACATCATTTTATGGTTAAAGAAGGAATTCCGTTTGTTTTAATCCCGATTGCGCTCGCCGCTATTTTCGCATTTTTCCAAATTTGGATCGGTGTCGCCTTCTTCGTCGGACTGGCGTTATTTATGGCGTATTTTTTCCGCGATCCGAAACGCCTGATTCCGACCGACGCGAACATTATCGTTTCCGCCGCCGACGGCAAAGTGACGCGCATCGAAGATAGAGAAAACGGCAAATTTGTCAGCGTCTTTTTATCGCCGGTTGACGTGCATATTAATCGCGCGCCGATTGCCGGACGAGTCGTGAAAGTAGAACTGTTTCAAGGGAAAAAAGCCCCCGCAACCAGCAACGAAGCCAGCGAGACAAACGAGCGTAACGCGATGACAATTGAAGGCGAAAAAATGACGGTCGTCTGCACGCAGATCGTCGGTATTCTGGCGCGGCGGATTGTTTGCTGGAGCAAAGCAGGTGACAATTTGGCTATCGGCGAAAAATACGGGTTGATAAAGTTCGGCTCGCGCACCGATTTGCTGATGCCGAAGAACGTCGAGATTTTCGTCAAAGTCGGTGACCGTGTGGTCGGCGGCGAAACGATAATAGGAAAACTCGTTGAAGGCGACGTTACTCAAAACGCTCCGGTTAATCATTCAGCGGCTGAAGTTTTTGCTTCCGCATAACCCAAGGTCTAAAACCGATAAATATGGAAACCGAAGAAATCAAACCACCGCATCGCGGATTAAAAAAAGGTTTATATTTGATTCCGACAGCGTTTACGGCGGCAAATATCGCTATGGGATTTCTGACGGTTTTGTCTTCCGTGCGAGCTTTTCAATTAGTGGCAGTTAGCCCGGAACAAGCCGCCGTTTATTTTAAATACGCCGCTATCGGTATTGTTTTCGCAATTATTTTCGACACTTTAGACGGACGCGTCGCCAGGATGACGCGCACTTCAACGGAAATCGGCGTGCAGCTTGATTCACTGGCGGATGTTTTGACATTCGGCATTGCGCCGACGGTTTTAATGTATAGTTGGGCAATCGGCGCAACTTTTGATGAATCCACATCTTTGCACAATTTCGGCGTGTTCGTGCTGTTTATGTATTTGATGTGCGGAACTTTTCGCCTTGCCAGATTTAATCTGCAAGGAACGCGCCCGCGCGTTTTGAGCGAAGGCACGCCGAAAGTTGATAAAAAGAATTTCGTCGGGCTGCCGATTCCGCCCGCCGCCGGACTTCTCGCTTCAATTGTTTATCTGCATCCGCTTCCACTCAATGTTTTCGACAATAACCTTTCTCATATCTACACGATTTTAATGATAATTTTGATGGCTGTCTTGGGACTGCTAATGGTCAGCACGATTCGCTACACGAGTTTCAAAACCGTCGGGAAAGGCAAGCAAAGCGTTTATCTACTTTTGCTCGTAGCGGCTTTGGGAATGCTCACTTGGCTGTTTCCCCAATATATGCTTTTCGGTATCGCATCAACTTACGTCGCGCACGGCATCGTTTGGTATCTAGTCAGTTTTTTGCGTCCGCGGAAACGACGCATCGAGGCTAACGAAACAAATTTATAACTGATAGACTCCGCTTCGTATAACAAGAAAAAATCGAAAATTAATCCGTTACAGTTTTACTCTTTCTAAGCCTTCTTCCATTATCAATCGGCGTCACGCTCGCCGAACGGCTTTTCTTGGCGCGGCGCGGTTCGACTTCCCGGCTGTCGTCGGGAAATTTATTTCCGCTGGCGACAACTAGTGACACGAGCATCAAAAATAAAATTGAAATTGCCGTCGTGTGCAATACGAAATCGAAAAGGCTGTGGACTAAAATAGCAAAGCAGCCCGCCAGCGCGCCGACGCACACGCCGCGCCGAAACGTATTGGAGGTCTTCGCGTTTTCCAATCCGGTGCGGAAAAGCCGAAAAATAAAAAACGCGCCGATGATTAAACCGACGATTCCGGCATTGGCTAAAACTTCCAAGTAATCGTTGTGCGCCTGTTCGACGCGCTCCAATCCGTTCAACGAATCGAATGGCGTATAAGCCACGCCGAAAGCGCTGAGTCCCGCGCCGAACGGCAAATTATTCGTGATTATTTTTAGCGTCACTTTCCAGATATGAGTTCGGCTGGTTGAAAAATCCTGCGAGGTCGCCGTCTCTGCTAACCTGGTCAAAGAAGATTCGCCGCCAATTAAAATCGAGCCGGCAACGATTGTCGCCAGTAGCAAAACCGCCAAGCCGATTTTCAGCGCGAATTGATTATAATTTTTCGTCTTGGTCGTCAAAATCACGAGAAAGACGACCGCCGCCACTAAGGATACGAGTCCGCCGCGCGAACCGCTCAATAAAAGCGCAACGCCCATCAAAGCGATTGCCGTAATATAAAGCAGCCGCCGGTCTTTGCCGACCGCGCCGACGAACATCAAACCGAGCGGCAAACGCAGCGTCATTTCCATATACGCGGCGAAGTTGTGGCGGTTGACGAACGAGCCAAACGGAGTGGCGTAAGGGACTTCGTAAATGCCGTAAATTTTGTTCGGGCTGAGAACCGTTTGCAGAATAGCGAAAAACGCGAAGACGAATCCGAAGACGATAATGACGGTCACGATTTTTCTGAGCCGTTTCGCGCTGTCAATAAAAGTCAGAAACGCGGCGAAAAATATCAGCAAAGCGAAAAAATGAATTGTGGCGATTTTCGTCCAATACGGGTCGAGCGAAACTGTGCGCGAAATGCCCGTCACACCAGCCGTTTCCGCGAGACTGCCAAACGGTATGACTTGAAAAATTCCATAAAGGACGGTGGCGATAATCGGAATTTGTAAAAGGCTTCTATTAAACCGAACCGCGCCGCTGAAAAAAGCGTCCGCCGCCCACAGAAGAACGACGATGACGGCGACGATATAGAAAATGGCAATCGTCGGCTGATGAACCGTGCCGTAAGCGAGAGCCGTAAGAACAACGGTCGCGCACAGAAGAAAGAACAAAATTTTACTCGCCCAGGTTGTTTCGATTTCCTTAATCATCAGAGAACATTCGTGAATAGCGAGTAATAATCGGCGGGTTGAAATTCAATTTATGATTTCGTTACTTATCGCTCACTACTCATTTCTATTTAATTTTTTCTAATCTAAAGTCGTCATACCAAAACGTGCCGAAAATCGGACAAATGACTCCGCAGAAAGCGCGAACCGTGCGAAGCCCGATGGCTTCGGCGTTGACAGGCGCGGCAAATTCCATTTTGACCTGCTGCCAATCGCTGCTTCCATTTGGAAACGGTTCGCTGGTAATAATAGTTTTATCGTCGCCGGCGTTGAAGATTTCGAGCGCGGGCGTTCCGCCGCTTTTCATATTTTCCGTGCGAAGCCAAAACGTCAAACGGTATTTAGCTGTCGGCTGAACCGTCACATATTGATAAAGATTATATAAAGTCGGCTCGCTGTAACCGTTGAATGAAACGCGCAGACTGCGACTTCCCTCGCGCTTTTGCGTCGGGTCGAGTTTGAAATCAATTTTTTCTATCGGCTCACGCTTCCAGCCAAAATATGTTTCTTTGATGTCGCCAATCGGACTTTCAAAACCGCCGTTCTGTACCGTCTCGCTGCGGGCTTCGGGTTCGATGCCGAGTCCGCGAACGAATTCCTGCGCCGGTCGAAAAATTCGTTTCTCGTAAAAAGCCTGCGCGATAACCCGCGCGATCACATTATTCGCCGCCCTTTCTTCTTCCGAAAGCGAATTCCAAAGCCGCAAGCTGTCTTCGGCGCGTTCTTTTGAAGCGTAAAATTTTGCCAATCCCGCTTTGACGGACGGCGAATCTCCGGCGATTTCTTCGAGCCGCGCCGTATCTTTTTCATAGAAATCCCACGCGATGGAAAAAACCTGATCGCGGTAAACCGAGTTGATCGAAGCGGTTTTTTTCAATTCCGCAAAGGCTTCTTCGCTCCGGTTTTGGCGCAGGTAAAAATTGCCGAGCTGCCAGTGCGGATAAGTATAATTCGGCGCGATTTCGACGGCGCGAAGATAGGCTTTTTCCGCCGCGTCGCTTTCTTCCGCCTGCTCGCGGGCGCGTCCGAGTTCGACCCACCAGCGGTAATCGTTCGGCGAGAGTTTGGCGACCTTCTCATAACTTTTCGCCGTTGCGGAGATGGCTTCGGAGGTAAAAATATTTCTCCTCGTTCCGGCAAGCAGCCAATTTGCCATCGGGTCGTTCGGCGAAAGACTCACGGCGAGCGCGGCGATTTCTTTCGCGTTCGGTTCATTTGGCTCGGTTAACTCCGCCAGCATATTTCCGAGTTGCCAGCGCACCGCAAACCAGCCGAAAATTAATGCGACCAAAATCAGCGCGATTAAACCGATGCGAACCGGCAAGCGGCGTGAATCTAAAACTGCTATTTGTTGGAGATTTTTTTCGGACACAATTAAATATAGTTATTTGATGAAACTGTATTTTAACAAAAGAATTCGGCAGTTTTTTCGACGACAAACGCTTGCTGTTCGCCGGTCAACTCCGGGTAAATCGGCAGCGCGAGCGTTTCGCGCGACGCTTTTTCGCTTTCGGGGAAATCGTTCTCCCGGTAACCAAGATACGCGAAACATTCCTGCAAATGAAGTGATACGGGATAATAGATGTCCGTACCGATCTCATTTTCGGTTAAAAAACTGCGAAGTTCGTCGCGTCTCTGCGGAACGCGAATGATAAATTGGTTATAAATGTGTCTGACATTTTCGCGCTCGAACGGCAAAATTATTTCTTCGGTCAAACCGGCATCGGTGAAAAGCCGTCGGTAATTTTCCGCGTTTCGCTGTCTGGCTTCCGTCCACGAATCGAGATGCGGCAGTTTGACTCGCAAGATCGCCGCCTGCATCGCGTCGAGCCGCGAATTCAGCCCGACCCATTTGTGGTAATAACGCTCAAATGATCCGTGAACGCGCAGGGCGAACAATTTCCGCGCCAAGGTTTCGTCGTTCGTCGTCATAAACCCAGCGTCGCCCATCGCGCCGAGATTTTTCGACGGATAAAAGCTGAAACAGCCGATGGCGCTCATTGCTCCGGCGCGTGTTCCGCCATCTTCTGAGCCGATTGCTTGCGCCGCGTCTTCGACCAGCGGCACATTATGTTTCTCGCTGATTTTTTGCAGTTCGTCCATCGCCGCGCATTGTCCGTAAAGATGAACCGGTTGAATCGCTTTGGTTTTTTCAGTAATCTTCGTCTCGATCTGCGAAACGTCCAGGTTGTAAGTTTGCGGGTCAATGTCAACGAAAACGGGTTTTGCGCCCAATCTCGTAACGGAACTCGCGGTCGCAAAAAAACTATACGGTGTCGTGATAACTTCATCGCCGTGTGAAACGTCCAAAGCCATTAAAGCGAGCAGTAAAGCATCTGTTCCAGACGCGCAGCCAATCGCATAAGTCGTTTCGCAGTAGGCAGCGAGTTCGTTTTCCAATTCCTTAACTTCCGAACCGAGAATGAATCCGTTGGAATCAAGAACTTTTTTGACCGCCGCATCAATTTCCGGGCGCAGAGCATCGTTTTGGATTTTTAAGTCGAGTAAAGGTACTTTCATTTGTTAGAAAGATTTTACCGAAAGAACGGGGAATTTGCATTTTTACAGATTCTTTTTTAGTTTAGTTTCAATGAATTCCGACAAACAAAAACGCGCCGATGAAATTGTCAGACGACTCAAACGAGAATACGCGAACGCGCATTGCGCTCTGGTTCACGCGAATGCTTTTGAACTGCTCGTCGCCACGATTCTTTCCGCGCAATGCACCGACGAGCGAGTTAATCTGGTAACGGCGAATCTTTTTCGCAAATACCGAACGCCCGCCGATTACGCGAACGCCGAGCCGCAAGAACTCGAACAAGATATTCGTCCGACAGGTTTCTATCGAAACAAAGCAAAGAATATCCAAGGCGCGTCGCAAAAAATAATTGAAAATTTTGGCGGCGAAATACCGATGACGATGGACGAACTTTTGACCTTAAACGGCGTGGCGCGGAAAACCGCCAACGTCGTTCTGGGAAACGCTTTCGGCATCATCTCCGGCGTAGTTGTTGACACGCACGTTTCGCGCCTGTCACAGAGATTGGGTTTGACGGAAAATGTCGTCGCGGAAAAAATTGAAAAGGATTTAGCAGAACTCGTACCGGAAAAAGATTGGATAATATTTCCACACTGGCTGATCGCGCACGGTCGAAAAATCTGTCAAGCCCGGAAACCGAAATGTGAAATTTGTATTTTAGAAAATATCTGTCCGAAAATTGGCGTTATTCATAAAACCTGATCTTTTTAATCTGCCCGTTCAAGCGGACAATTTGACTCGTTTGCCCTAAAACTCAATTCCCTGTTGGGCGTATATTCCCGCATTGAATGGATGTTTGACTTCTTTCATCTCCGTTACTAAATCCGCCGCCTCAATTAATTCCGGCGGAGCGTTTCGCCCGGTTAAAACGATGTGCAGATGCGGCTGCTTTTCCCGCACGGATTTTATTTCGCCGATGACCTCTTCGAGCGGCAGAAATTTATAGTCAAGCACGTAAACGAGTTCATCAAACACGAGTAAATCGTATTCTTCCGAGCGCATTTTTTCGACGCACAACGCCCACGTTTCCCGAGAAGTTTTTATATCCTGTTCGGGATTGTTCGTGTCCCAGGTAAAGCCGTCGCCCATCGTGTGAACTTCGATGTCCAGCAGTTCAGCAGATTCGTGTTCGCCGTAGCGGTCGGTTTTGGCTTTCATAAACTGAATCATACAGCAGTTCATTCCGCGTCCCGCCGCCCGCATCATCAAACCAAGCGCGCACGTCGTCTTTCCCTTACCGTCGCCGGTGTTGACCATCAGCAAACCTTTCGTGTTTTCCTGATAGCCTTCGCGCCGCCATTTGTAGCGTTTCTCTTTGGTCATAATTTTTGAAAAATACTTAAGCCACGAATAAACACGAAATGGAACGAAACAAATACAAATTAATATTGACTTTTTTCGTGTTCTTTTCGTGTTCTTTTCGTGGCTAAATTTCTTTGCCGTCGTGCGTTTTTTCGACTGCTTTGGTTAATGCCGAAACGATTTCTTTTTCACGCGCGTCCCAATCACCTTCAACTCGACAGCCTGCCGCGTTTTTATGTCCGCCGCCGCCGAATTTCTCCGCGACGCGCGCGACATTGATGTTATCTTTTGACCGCAAGCTGACGCGATACGCCTGCGGTTTTACTTCGCGCATATAGATGACGGCTTCGACTTCTTTGGCGGCAAGCGGAATGTTGACGAAACCGTTGTTGTCGCCGTCAACCGATTCGGCATTTTCAGCCATTTCAAGAGTTTGCCGCATCCAGGCGATATTTCCCATTTCATTTCGCTTGACGGTTGCCAGAACCTGCCGCATCAGCTCGATGCGCGACCAAGGGTAAGAATTGTAGACGGCTTCGGAAATCTGCGCGGGCTTGACACCGACTTTGATAAGTTCGGAAGCGACTTTTAACGTGCGATCGGTTGTATTCGGGAAATGGAACGAGCCGGTGTCGGTGACAAGCGCGAGATAAACGCATTCGGCAATTTCTTTAGTGATGCGTCCGCCAATCGCTTTGCAAAGATTGTAAATCATCTCGCCGACTGCTGAAGCCGTCTGATCAATCCAATTGATAGTGCCGAAATGCTCGCTCGAAGAATGATGATCAATGTTGACGGTGACTTGATTTTCCAAGCCTTTGATGCCCGGACGAGTGATGTCTGAGCATTCAATTACGAAAATCGCGTCGTATTTGCCGTTGACTTCGGCGATTTTTTTAATCTCGTCCGCGCCGGGAAGTAGTGCATAAGAGACAGGAATTTCGTCGCGCAAAACGACTTCCGCCGATTTACCAAGTGAACGAAGCAGCCAACACAATCCCAAAGACGACCCGATACCGTCGCCGTCCGGTCGAACGTGCGTCGTTATCGCAAAATTATTCTTGTTTTCAATTAACTCAACTACTTGACTTAACACGGTTGTAAGGTGGTGAGAAATTGGGATGAGATGTGAATGAGAAAAGTATTCTTAATTTGTTCACATCTCATCCCAATTTCTCATCCCTCATTCTCCTTCATTTCTTGTAATTCGCCCTTTTGTGATAACCCTTGAATAACCTCTTCGACACGGGAGGCATTTTCTTCCACCGTATCGCGCACAAAATTGAGGTGCGGGGCGTGACGTAAATCTAAACTGAGCGCGACTTGTTGTCTGACGAAAGTCGCGGCGTGCTGCAGGGCTTTGAGCGCCTCTTTTATTTCGTTTTCGTCGCCCTGAACCGTGACATAAACTTTCGCGTCGCGCAAATTATCCGAGACGCGAACTTCGGTGACGGTAACGGTTAAAAGGCGCGGGTCATCGAGTTCATAGCCGACTATTTCGGTGATTGTTTCGCGCAGAACTTCTGCTAATCTTTCGGGTCTTCTCACTTAACTTCCAGATTCAAAATTCCAGCATTTCAAACTCCAAAACTTTTGGAATCTGAAATCTAGCATCTAAAATTATAACTCTGTCGCGGCGATTCGCTCGATCACAAACGCTTCGATTTCGTCGTCAACTTTGATGTCGTTGAAATTGACCAGGCTGATACCGCATTCAAAACCCTGGCGGACTTCATTGGTGTCTTCTTTAAAACGTTTGAGCGACAAAATATCGCCCGTCCAGGCGACCACGCCGTCGCGGATAATGCGAGCTTTCGCCTGCCGTCGAATTAAGCCTTCGGTCACGCGGCAACCCGCAATCGTGCCGACTTTGGAAACTTTGAATGTTTCCTGAACGACGGCTTTGCCCAATATGTTTTCTCGCTCAATCGCGTCGAGCATTCCGATCATCGCCGCTGTGATTTCCTCTTCGACTTTGTAAATAATCGAGTGCAGACGAATGTCAACCTCTTCGGCTTTGGCGACATCCGCCGCGCGATGTTCGGGGCGCACGTTGAAACCAATAATGACGACCGCCATCGAAGTATTGTCGGCTTGCGTCGCCGAAGCGAGCAGCACGTCGGATTCGGTAATCGCGCCGACACCCGAACGAATAACGCGCACTTTGACTTTTTCCGTCGAAAGTTTTTCGAGCGTTGAACGCAGAACTTCGACCGAGCCTTGCACGTCGGCTTTTAAGATAACGAGCAGCTCTTTGATTTCAGCGAGTCCGAGCGATTCGATACCGCGCTTGGTCGTCTTGAGCATCGCCATTTGGCGGGCTTGCATCTGCCGCTGACCGGCAATCGAGACGGCTTTATCAATATCGGAAACGGCTTGGAACGTATCGCCGGCTTGCGGAACGCCCTGCAAACCGAGAACTTCAACCGGTGTAGCGGGCGGCGCCTCCGTGATAATATCGCCTCTGTCGCCAAACATCGCGCGAACTTTTCCGTAAAAATTCCCGACAATAAACGGGTCGCCAACGCGCAGAGTTCCCTGCTGCACCAAAACCGTGGCGACCGCGCCGCGTCCTTTATCGAGTTTCGCTTCGAGAACCACGCCCGAGGCGCGTCTGGTCGGACTCGCTTTCAAGTCCAAAATATCGGCGGACAGCAAAACCGTTTCGAGCAGCGTGTCGAGATTCTCGCGCTTTTTAGCCGAAACCGGGACCATTTCCGTTTCGCCGCCCCACTCAATCGGCTGTAAGCCGAGACCGGCGAGACCTTGCCTTACCCGGTCGGGATTCGCGTCGGGTTTATCAATTTTGTTAATGGCGACGATGATTGGAACACCAGCCGCTTTTGAATGTTCTACTGCTTCGATAGTTTGCGGCATCACGCCGTCGTCAGCCGCGACGACTAAAATAACAACGTCGGTCGCCTTTGCGCCGCGCGCGCGCATCATCGTAAAGGCTTCGTGTCCCGGCGTGTCAAGGAAAACGACGCGCCGCTGCTCGTCTTTATTGTCGGGATTCGGAACGAAAACCGAATACGCACCGATGTGCTGCGTAATTCCTCCGGCTTCGCCCTCCGCCACATTGTCCGAGCGAATCGCGTCAAGCAAGGAAGTTTTTCCGTGATCAACGTGTCCCATCACGGTCACGACCGGCGGGCGCGAAACTTCTACGTCGTCGGCATCAGCCGCGATGAGTTCCTCGAATTCCTGCTCGATGACCATTTCTTCATACGGCACGAAACTAACGTGATAACCGTAAGATTTACCGAGTTCCGTCGCCATATTTTCGCCGATGGGCTGGTTGAGCGTGGCGAAAATTCCGCGCTTGACGAGCAGTTGCACGATGTCGCGCGGCGTAACGCCGAGTGCTTCGGAAAATTCGCGGATGGTCGCGCCTTCAATCAAGCGAACTGATTTCAGATTGCTGCTGTCAACTTTGCCGACTTGAGCGAGCAGCCGTTCTTCGATTGAAAGCGGGCGCGGCGCGGCGAGTTCCTGCTCGGCGAATCTACCGCCTTTGTCACCAAACGACTTGCCGCCTTTTTTGGGAGCCGAACGCCCGAACTTTTTACGATGGTCGGCGGGCGGCGTATAGACGGTTTTCGGAGTAGAAGTTTCGCCTTCCGTTCTGCGGAGTTCGGGAGCGCGTCCGCCGCGTCCGGCGTCGCGGCGCGAATCTCTTTTTGGCTTTTCCTTTTTCTCGTCTTTATCCGTTTTTAGCTTGCCGCTTTTCGTTTCCGTCTCGCTTACCACGCGCTCGCCGGGTTTGAATCCCGCTTTGAGCGCGTCTTTCGTGAGAGTCAATTGCTTAAATTGAGTTCCAGTCGGACGCAGAACGCGCGTCGTCGTTTTCGGAGCTTCAGCCTGTTCGGTTTTTTCTAACGTTTCGGGCGTTCCGGTTTGTTGCGTCGCTTCGACTTCCTGCGAAGTTCCAGTCGGTGTGGCTTCGGCGGTTTCTTCGACGACAGGCGCAGTTATCTCTTCCTCGATCGCCGGTTCTTCCTGCGGTTCCGCTACAATTCGTTTTTTTAATTCTTTAACCTGGCGGGCAAGTTTCGGCATTTCGTCCGTGACGAGCGGCGGCTGAACTATCTTTTCGGTTTTTTCCGCCGGTGTCTCCGCCGGAATCTCTAGCGGGGCGGTTGCGGATTCTTCTGGTTCTTCCACGACTGATGGTTCCGCCTTTGCCGCGAATTCTTTTTTGATGACTTTAATCGCCCGTCTCGGAGCGACTTCGGTTTTCGGAAAATACTTGTTGCGTATTTTTTCCGCCAGTTCTTTACTGACAGAATTGGAAGGTACGGACACGTCTGCGCCCTCACGCCGCAATTCTTCAATCACGCGCTTGGTGTCCTGTTTGAGGTCTCTGGCTAAATCGTATATTCGAACTGATGTTCCCACTGCCATATTTTATTTTTTGATTTTCCATGCTAATTTCGCGTTGTAATCTCACACAAAATTAGTCTTTACACAATCGAGCAAGCGTTTCATTTTCATAACAAATTAATCCGCTTGTTCTTTTACTATTATATTTTTCGCGTCTTCTTCAGCCGCCGTTTCTATTTCGGAATTTTCCGACTCAGTTTGATTCGTCAGCTCCCGGTCGGCGACTTCCAAAACGTCTTCTGGCTCTTCTGAACCGATTTCAGCATTTTCAACACTTAAATCTTTTGCTTGCGAATCGGCGATTTCTTTCTTTTCAAGAATTGTTTCAGATTCTGGCATTTCTGTTGTTTCTTCCGCCGCTGGCGTATTCGTTCCAATCGCTTGACTCGAATTTTCGGCTGCCTCTGTTGCTGTTGTTGAAGACTCGCTTGCTTCCGACGCAACTTCGGAAATTTCAGCCGCTTCAGTCGCTTCGCTTTCCAAACCGTTCGCCCCGGCTTGTGCATTGCGCGCTTCAACAATCGCTTTCGCCGAACCGATGATTTTTTCCGCTTCGTCCAGACTTAAATCGAGAGTATCAACCAAATCATCAACCGATATAGCCGCTAAAGCCTCAACATCGGCGATGCCTTTTTCCTTCAAACTTTCAGCTTGAGCGGATGTCACGCCCTCCAAAGCGGTAATCGGAACGGCTTCGCCCGACGCCATCATTTTGCCCATCTGTTGAGCGATTTCTTTCTTCAAAACTTCTTCGCTGACGATGTCAATATCCCAGCCGACGAGTCTCGTCGCCAACCGCACGTTTTGACCGCGCTTGCCGATTGCTAATGAAAGTTGGTCTTCGTTGACGATAACTTCCATTTTCCGGTTATTGATGTCGGTGATTCTGACCTGCGAAACCTTCGCCGGACTTAAGGCGTTTGCCGCAAATACCGAAGGTTCGTCCGACCATTCGATAATGTCAATTTTCTCGCCGCGTAATTCTTTAATAATTGACTGCACGCGTGAGCCTTTCATTCCGACGCACGCGCCGACCGGATCAACGTCTTTTTCATTGGAAGCGACGGCGATTTTCGCCCGGTCGCCCGGCTCGCGCACGGCGGATTTAATAACCACCGTGTCATCGTAAATTTCGGGAACTTCCATTTCAAAGAGCCGTTTGAGCAGCGCGGCGGAAGAGCGCGAGACTTTTATTTGCTGACCTTTCAAATCTTTGGAAACGTCTTCAATGACGACTCGTATGCGTTCGCCCTGATTCCATGTTTCGTTTCGCGCTTGTTCGGGTTTTGGCAGAATCGCTTCCAAATTATTACCCAAATCAATAATCATATCGCCGCGCTCGAAGCGTTTGACGGTACCGTTGACCAGTGATCCGATTTTATCAACGTATTCTTCATAGACTTTTTCACGAATCGCTTCGCGCACTTTCTGCACGAGAATCTGTTTGGCGGTTTGCGCGGCGATGCGTCCGAGTTCTTCGGTCGGCAACGGAATCAAGAGCATATCGCCGAGTTCGATTTCATCGCCCGCCAGTTCCTGAGCTTCAGCCAGTGACAGTTCGGTTGACGGATTTTCCACTTCGGCGACCACTTCTTTCTGCGCGGAAATTTCAATCGTGCCGTCTTCCATATTCCAGTCAACCTGGATGCTGTCGCCCGATTTATCCTGCGTTTTAAATTGTTTTCGCGCCGCTGCCTTGACAGCTTCTTTCATCGCTTCAATAACCAAATCGCGGTCAATTCCCTGTTCGCTGACTAATGCTTCGATACTTTGTCCGATAGATGTCATAATTTTGTTAACGATTACTGTTAATGACGGCTTCTTCGATTAACAGTTAACTTTTCGCTCTTTTTAATTCTTCTTCCAAATCAATTTCTAAATTTGCTTTGACCACCGCAGCGTATAGAAGCCGCACCGTTCCTTTAGATTTATCTTCAAAGATAATTACGTCGTCTTGAATACCGACGATGCGCCCGCGAAAATTTTTTTGCCCCTCAACTGCTTCGCTCGTTTTAATTTTCGCTAAATTTCCAACAAATTTCTCAAAATCTTTTAAGCTGTAAAGCTCGCGTTCCAAGCCGGGCGATGAGACTTCCAGCGTATAATTTCCCGGAATAAAATCTTCCGCGTCCAAAACCGCATCCATCTGCCGACTGACAGAAGAGCAATCTTCGTGCGTGACGCCGCCTTGCTTATCAATAAAGACTCGAACCGTTAAACTTTTACTCGCGCCGACAATTTGGGTGTGAACAAGTTCTAAATTGTTTTCGCCCACCGCGCGAGCAGCAATTCCCCGAATTCTTTCATCAATTAACTGATTCATTTATTTCGTCTCTCGCCCAAAATAAAAAGTGGGCGCGAAACCCACCGAGAACGTCTCCACGCTTCGCGGAAACGAATATCATACACGATTAGAAAAGCCGTTGGCAAGCAGGCTATTCGGTGTTTGTCTTGAGTTGTTTGATTGCTGAATTTATATCGTTATTTTTTTTGAACTTTTTTTTGAACTTAATGGAAATTCGCCTCCGACGCGTCAGAGGCGAATTCTTCGAGCAGTATCAAAAATTGTTTCGTTTCGCCAACCTGACGCGCCGCCTCTTTTTTAACAACCAATGCTGTGTCCGGCTTTTCTGAATTGCTTGATTTACTCGCTTCTTTTACGCCCCAGTGCGTAATTTTCACATAATTTAATTTAGGTGTTTTCGCAATTAAGCCCTGTTCATTCAACTTCTGAAAAATAACATTTCAGTTTCCAAAAACTCTAAACTTTTTACCAAATATGTTAAGTCCACTAGTTGCGAATCTTTTCCACCGTTGACTTGATAAATTTTCAACAGAATTTTTTGGTATAACGTTCATAGATTTCCGGTTACGGTTTTTATGTTATAAATGCTTTATTCGAGTCAAAAATCAAACGTTTTCAATTATGAAACGTCGAAACTCAAAATTTCAAAACGGAAACTCGATGAAATTTTAATTTCATTATACCCATAGACATTACATATTCACGCTTGAATGGATGAGGTAATTAC
>Ga0136611_10001191_pt1 | contig 18006 bp, 15 predicted proteins | sample AntDrymUQ2232306_2_FD_106645 | JGI IMG/M metagenome (GOLD analysis project Ga0136611, IMG submission 106645) | Polar desert sand microbial communities from Dry Valleys, Antarctica - metaG UQ223 (23.06) | ecosystem: Environmental > Terrestrial > Soil > Desert | place: Antarctica: Dry Valley...
CCGCTGCCCCCGCACCAATCCCGCCCCGTCGTTAAAACGACAAGAACGTCATCCGCGACACACCAGCAATCGTGATCTCGTCGCCGTCGCGCACCGTATGCGGCTCACCACGCGCGACGGGCTTGTCATTGAGCCGAGTGCCGTTGAGGCTCGAGTCGACCAGAATCCATTTCTTGTCGCGCCTGAGCAGCGCGCAGTGAAAGCGTGACACCAGCCCCTTCGAGTCGCTCAACACAAGATCGTTCTTCTCCTCCTTCTTCTCCGACTCCGCGGCACCGATGCGGAAAACATCCGACTCCACCGTGTACATGCGCCCGCGTCCGACCCCATCCACGATCTTGATTGCAACTTTTCGTGCCGTCGCCGCCGCGGTGGCTGGCGCCGCCTCCCTGGCCGCGGCACGCTTGGCGAACAGACGCTTGGCCAGCAATCCCACGCCCACGGAGACCATCAGCACAACACCGGCGAGCACCTTGAGCTGTTCCTTGCGTGATTGCCAGACACGCGCGGTGCTGACCTGGCCGCGCAGCGCGAGCGCGCGCTCGTTGGTCGCGTCCTTCGCCAGAATGTCGGTCACCCACTGGTCGGCCTGATCGAGACTCCCTCGGCTCAAATCCGCGCGCGCACGCGCGAGTAGCATCTCGATGGAGTCGCGCGAGGCCTTGGTCTGCGCCTGCGTCGACGCGGTCTTCTCCGCGGCGTCGAGCGCACGCTGCGCATCCAGCATGCCGTCGACCACGCGCGGGTCGGTTGGAGCACCCATGCGGGCCGCTTCCCAGCAGCGCACGCGAATGTTCGGTGGGTCCACACCATCGCGGATCTGACAGCGCGCAATGACCTGGCTGGCTTCGGCGGCGCGGATGGAGTCCGCCTGCGCCGCAATCTGCGCCGGTGTGGGACCCGGAGGCTGAACGGGGACCGCAGGTGGCGGAGGGTTCTTCTGCGCGGTGAGCGGGCGAGCGCCGAGCACCGAGCACGCAAGTGCGAGCAGCAGTGCTGCGCGAAAAAGAGAAGGAAGTGCGAACGGCGCACATGCAGCGCTGTGCAGGCTCACACATCGTGCCGGTGGGGGAGCCAGGAGCCCGGTGCCCGGTGCCAGGGGACCGAGGTGCAAAACTGCGAGCGATTGCGCCGACATCTGTGCGGCAAGCGGGAGGAGGTGCCTCACAGCGGTCCCTGGAACCGCCGCGCGAGCTATGCTCGCGGCGGCCGGTGAAGAAGACCGCAGTGAGGCACCTCCTTCCGCTTGCCGCTCGACCGTCATGCAGGGGCTCCAGCAGGTGCGCCAGTTGGTTCGTCGACCGCCGGCGCCAGCTCTGCCGCTGCTGCCTCCCGCAACGTCGCCAGGGCCTGCGTGACCTCGGCTTCGGTGCCGGCGAGCAGACCCAGCTCCTCACCGTCCTTGTACATCCGCACCACCGATCCGCCCGGCACCGAGCCGCCGATAATCAGCCGCGAGAGATCGGCGAGCAACAAACGGTCGACCGTGCGTTCCACCGGGCGCGCGCCGTACGCCGGGTCGTACGCCAGCGTCGCGAGATGCGCGACGACCTCGTCATCGTACAGCAGGGTGGCCTTGTGCGCCTCCTGCAGCTGCGCGTTCACGCCGCGCAGGTTCTTTCCCACGATCGTTCGCAGCGTCTCCTCGTCCAGCGCGTTGAAGGGCACCACCGCGCCCAGGCGATTGTACAGCTCCGGGCGCAGTGTGCCCTGCACCACCTTGAGGATGATTTCCTTGCGCTGCTGCAGATCGTCGGTCGCCGCGATCGCTTCCTTGACCCCGAGGTTCGACGTGAGCAGCACGATCGTGTTGGAAAAATCGCAGAACCGGCCCTTGGCATCGGTCAGTCGCCCTTCATCGAGCACGCCGAGCAGGATATCGATGACTTCGGGATGCGCCTTCTCGATCTCGTCGAAGAGTACGATCGAATACGGATTCCGGCGCACCTGCTCCGTGAGAAACCCGCCCTGCTCCGAGCCCACGAGTCCAGGCCGAGAGCCGATGAGCCCCGATACCGAGCCCGAATCCTTGTACTCCGCCATGTCGATGCGAATGAGCGCGCGCTCGTCGTCGAACAGGGCTTCGGCGAGGGCCTTGGCCAGCTCCGTCTTGCCCACACCCGTCGGGCCGACGAACAGAAACGACGCGGGCTTGCGCTTCGCGCGCAGGTCGGCGCGCATGCGGCGTGCGGCGTCGGCGAGCGCGTCCACCGCGTCGGACTGTCCGACGACACGCTCACCCAGGCGTTCCTCGAGCTTCGACAACCGCTCGCGCTCGGACTCCATCATGCGGGACACCGGCACCCGTGCCCGGCGTGCCACCACTTCCCCGATATCGCTCGGCCGCACTTCCGCGGGTACGAGCCGCCCGCCCGCTTCGAGCCCGGCGGCGCGCTTCTCGAGCTCCTCCAGTTGCATGCCGAGGAACTTGATCGCGCCATACCGCACTTCCGCGACGCGCGCGACGTCACCAGCGGCTTCGGCGGCGTCTGCCTCACGCTGCTTCTCCTCGAGCGCAGACCGCGTCCGCTGCAACTCGGACGTCACCGATGTCTCTTCCGTCCAGCGCGCCAGCAACGCGTTCAGCTCGGTGCGTCTCGTCTCCACGTCGCGCGATGCTGCGGTGATCTCCGCATCGCTCACGCCCGCAGCGCGCAGCGCCTCGAGGCGTCCGTCGAGCCGGGCGACCTGGCGCTCCAGCTGGTCCACCACATCCGGCTTGGATTCGAGTTGCAGCCGCAGACGCGACGCGGCCTCGTCGAGCACGTCGAACGCCTTGTCGGGAAAGAAGCGATCGCGCAGGTGGCGACGGGCGAGCTTCACGATGGCCTGCAGTGCTTCGTCGGAGACACGCACCTTGTGATGCGACTCGTAGCGAGCCTTCGTGCCGCGCAGCAGCGCGAGCACCATGTCGTCGTCGGGTTCCTCCACGATGATGCGCTCGAAGCGCCGGGCAAGCGCGCCATCCTTCTCGATGTACTCGCGATACTCGTCGTGCGTGGTCGCGCCCACGCAGCGCAACTGCCCACGCGCGAGCGCCGGCTTGAGAATGTTCGCGCCGTCCATGCCGCCTGCGCCCCCACCCGCGCCCACGAGCGTGTGCAACTCGTCGAGAAAGAGAATCACGTCCTTCGCCGCGAGCACTTCATCGATGACGGCCTTGAGCCGTTCCTCGAACTCGCCGCGATACTTCGCGCCCGCAACGAGTCCCGTGAGATCGAGCGCAAGCACGCGGGTGTTCTTGAGCGACTCCGGCGCGTCGCCGGCCACGATGCGCTGCGCGAGCGCCTCCACGATCGCGGTCTTTCCAGTCCCGGGGTCGCCCACGAGCACGGGATTGTTCTTCGCCTTGCGGAGCAGCGTCTGCAGCACGGCGCGCAACTCCTCATCGCGCCCCACCACCGGCATCAGTTGGCCGTCGCGTGCCGCCTGCGTGAGGTCCTTCGTGAACTTGGCGAGCTGGCTCGCACCGTCCCCTGTCGGTGCTTCACCGCCCTGCTCCGACACCGGTGACGGCTGCATGACCTCGGGACTCTCGAGCGCGCGCTCCAGGGCGTCCGGCGTCCATCCCGCGTCGCGCAGCGCGGTACCAACGGGAATACCGGGAGACGAAACAGCTGCGAGCGCGACCTCGATGGCACCGACCGTTCGAGCGCCACGCCGCTCCGTGAGCTGGAACGCGCGCTCCATGAGGTCGCGCAGCGCGCCGCTCGCAATCGCCTGGCGGCCCGCTACGCCGGTGCCCTCGTTGCCCGGATCGGGGATGTCCTCGATGAACCGGCGCGCCATTGCGGCATCGAGCGAGAGCGACGTTGCCACCTTGCCGAGAGTGCCGTTCGGCGCGAGCAGTGCACTGAAGAGGTGCTTGGGCTTAATGTACGCGGCACCGGCGCGCGCCGCGACACGCTGTGCCTCTTCGATCGCGGCAGACAGATTGAGCGTGAGCCTGGAAAGATCCATGGGTGGCGTGCGCTCCGACTACTTGTTGGATCCGGAATTCGGACCAGGCTTGATCGTGACCTTGATGGGTCTCTTCGCAGGCGAGTCACCCTGTGCCTGCTCTTCCCCTGTCCCATGCGGCATCGGCGTTGCGGGCGTGGGCCGCGAGTCGCCCGGTCTCGCCTCGATGGCGGACACCAGCCGCGGCGACGGCGGTTCAGCGGCCATGAACGATCCCTTGCCGCCACTCACCCCGAGCCGGCGCTGGTACAGGATACACCCGCGGATGCGCGTGCCCGGCTGCACGGTGACTTGCAATCCCGTCAGCGATGCGATGTCGTCGCCCGGCTCGAAGTCCGTCGCGAAGTTGCGCTGGCCCGGCAGCACGCACACAATTTCGCGTGACATGGGCCGGGAGTCGTTGTGCCCGGGATTGATGCGGATGTCGGCCCGGAACGTGTCCCCGGGCTGCCAGAGCGACGCGTCCGGCTCGCCGAGGAATACCAGCCGATAACGCTGGCGTGACGACAGGCTGAGCTGGCCGAACACGAAGGTGAGCGTTTCGAGGTCGCGCTGCGGATGACCGGGTGTCGCAACCGACAGGAAGAACTGCTCGCCCTCGTTGTCGAGGAGAAAGCGCAACGATTCCACGGAGCGATTGATCCGGAAGTCGATGTAGCGCGCCTCCAGTGCCTCGACGAGCCGGCGCAGCCGCGCCAACGTCGTCTCCGCCCGCGAAACCGCGACGGCAAGATCGGTGGTCCTGGCTGCATCACGCGGGCGTACGAGAAGCTCACGCTCCTCTTCCAGCAGGGTGCCGTAGCTCGCGTCCGCCTGGCCGAGCTCCGAGAAATACAGGCGGGTGCTCTCGCTCAGGTCGAGGCCGAGTGCGACACGCCGGCCCACGCGTTCGATCTCGCGAAAGAACGCATCGGGCGTGATCGTGGGCTCCGACGACTCGTACGCACAGTGATCGAGCGCGAGCACCGCGCGCTCGACGAACGCGAGGATGTCCCGGTCGTGTCTCGCGTCCACCCCGCGGCGCGCAATCTGCTCCGCATACTGCGCGGTCTGGCGGTGCAGCTCCGCGTAGTGCTGCGAGAGCAGGATGATTTCCGCGTGCGTACGCTGCCACGCCGCGAACAACGAGCTGTGGCCGAGCAGCGTCGAGCAGGCGGGAATGAACCGGCCGTCCAGCTCGAACCCGAGCGATTCGCTGGTCCGTCGCACCCGTCCAACGCACAGTGCATGCGGCAACGTCTCCGCGTCGATGCCGAGTTGCACGCGGTACGCTGCGCGGCGAAAGGCTGCTTGCGTGGGGTTGGCATCATCGCGTCCGATGCTGGCGGGATCCGCCTCGCGATTCCCGGTGTTCACGACGAACACCAGGACCTCGGTCATGCCGGCCAGGTGCGTCTTGGGCAGCTCCAGGCGCACCGCACTGCCCTGACCGATGTCGACCAGCTCGCCCTGCATGGTAAGGCCCCGGGCCTCGAGCACCGTCACGCGCAGACTGGTGCCGTCGTCGTAGACCTCGACACGGGGATCGAACCGCGCGAGGCCCCGCTCGCCCCCGGGAACGCGGATGCCTCCTCCAACGAGGCCGACGCCTGGCAGACAGTAGCGCAGCAGCCAGCCGATCGTCTCGTCGAAATACGCGTCCTGCCGACGGAAATGCTCCGGTGAGAGCAGCATGCCCGTCGTCCAGTTGATCGACTTCAGTCGTGAAGCGTCGTCCGTCACTCGGTGTGTCCTTGTCGTGTTGGCATCAGTCGAGAATTGATACCGAGGCGAACGGCTTCGGAAGGCCCGCCGATCACGCAGCCGCGCGCCGGCGCCGTGACGTGCCAGCGCTCGTCGGTCGGGCGGAGCATCGCCGATGGCAGCACGAGCGCGTACAGCATGTTCCGAAAACCGCGCATCTCCACCGTATCATGTTGTACGAACTGGTCGAGTGTCACCGGCCCGATGCGCACGGTCACGTGTGCGAGCACCGTGATCCCGTCACCGATCACCGCGTCCACCCCAAGCCGGCCGTTGGACACCCCAAGCCTGGTTTGCAGGGCGGGGCGCATGCGCAGCAGTCCCGGTGACACGACGACCTCCGTCACGGGCAGGTCGAACACCGTTCGCAACGCCACGCGCACCCCGTCCTCGGTGCCCGCGACCTGGTGCAACGCCGGCAGCAGTCGCGCCAGCGCATGCAGATACTCGTCCGGCCAGCTCGGCGGATGCACCGCGAAGATCTCGCGGATCCATCGCCACGCGGTGCGCGGGTCGTCGGGCCGCAGCTCCAGGAACCCGCCCGCCTCGCGGATGAACGTTTCCAGTTTCGCGGTTGGGGAATCGAACACCGGCATCAGCTCCACGACGCCGAACCCCTTCTCTTCCTCGTGCCGCATCGCATACGGCAGCGCGTCCACGCCAGCGGGCGCCGACACGTACAGCACGACCCGTGTCGTGGGGCGGATCATGGTGCCGGGTGATGGAAGCTGGCGCACCACGGTGCCCATTTTCCACCCGCCGCCGATGCGCTCCACCCGAATGCGATCGGGCGGCACGTCGAGCAGGCGCAGTGTCGCGAGTGCCGCGTCGATGTCCTGTCGCACGCCACGCGTCGGCGTGCAGAAGTCCGGCATGATCATGCCGTGGCCCGCCGGGCAATGCAGTCCCGGCTCATCGCCCTTCGAGATCGACGACCACGCGCACGGACCGCCCGAGCACGGCCCGCCGCGCGAGGTGCCGCTCCAGGCCATCGCGGAGCCGCACCGCATCCGCATCCGGATCGGCGTACTCCGCGCGGGGCGCGCGCACGGTGACGTTGTCCACCGCCCGAAGCGCCCCTTCGGCGATCTCCGAGATCGGATCGACGGTGACCGTGGTGATGCGCGGATCGAATGCGCGTGCGGTGATGTCGTAGTCGGCCGACGTGACGACGCGCTCGCGCGTGCGCAGCAGCTCCGAGAAACGCTGGCGTGCGCCGGAGTACGCCGGCGGCGCCGCACCACCGCGTGTCGCCGTGAGGTTCACCACCTGCGCGGTCACGTTCTCGAGCGATCCGGTGATGCGACTGATGGCGCCGGGCTCGAGTCCGTTGCCGCGTGCGCCGTCGCACAGCAGCAAGCGCAGGACGGCGAAGCTGTCGCTCCGGCCACTCGCGCGCCGAGCCGGGTGTAGCTCGATGCGCCCCTCCCGTGCACGCCACCGGCCTGCGCCACTCGGCGCATCCAGATCGGCGTTCTGCACGTAGCGCGTGCCGGATTCGCCGACCACACTCAGCACGCCCATGAGATGGCGGCGCGCATCCCCTTCCGGGCGCATCGCCACGATGCTGCCCACCCGGTCGAACGTGACCCGCTCGACGAAGGTCTCGATGTTCGACGCGGTGACCGCATTCAGCGTGATGCCCTGAATCGCCGTTGCCACGTCGGCGCTGCCAGCCGGCAGTGGCACATGCACCCACACCAGCGGCCGCGTGATCCACGCTGCATCGGTATCCGGAACAAGCGACGAAATTGCCGACGCGAAGGCCTGCGGCGGCATCGATCGCCAGCGCTTTTCTGGTGGCACTGGTGGGAACACCCACACCTGTTCGCCGAATGGTCCGGTCCCGACGTCCACCGCAGCGGCGGCGCTGCCGTCGGGAGCCGCGGCATCGTGTGCACCGTCAGGCCGTGCGACGGGCCGCGCCGCATCGAACCACTCCAGCATGCTCACGCCACCACGTGTCGACGTGGCGCGCAGGATGCCGGCGTCGCGCGCCACGCCGTCGTTCCCCAGCAACATCCACGGGCTGCGACGCAATGCCGCTGCTACACGGTTTCCGACCGCGCCGGTGTTGACGTGCAGGCCGAGTCCACCAAGGCCCGCCGTGTCGGCGTCGAAGGCGAGGAGGAGAGCGGGCGGACCACCCGCGCCAGGGCACGGCACGCTGTTCGGCGGCCACGGAATGCCGCCCGGAAGCACGGCGCCGGGCACGACCTGCAGCTGCCGGTTCTCGCACACCGCGGCGAACACCAGCGTCGTCGGCGAGAGCTCGATCGACACATCGGGCGCGAAGGTCAGGGATTCGCCAGCCTGCGACATGCCTTGCAGCGACAGCTCCGGGCCCACGCGCTCGCGCCGGTCGAGATTCCCGAACGTGACCACGGTCTGTGCCGGCATCGCCATCAGGCGTGGCATGCCGAGACCGTTCATGAGGTCATCGAGCACCTGCCAGGGAAACTTGTCCTCGGCTTCCTGGTAGACGCGCGCCACCTGCACCGCCAGCGCGTGCATGAGCGTCGTGAGTACCGGGTCCTGCAGGGGCGCGCGATCGAACTGTGCCTGAAAGGCGCGCTGAAAATCGCGTCGCATTTCCGCGGCGATGGCCGCCGCGCCGCGCATCGACGTGCCGAGTGGGCCAGGTTCCGCCATGTTGTCCCGCTACCGCCCGACTTTCGGATCGGCGCTCGTGCGGCCTTCGCCCTTCTTCGGAACCTCGCCTTTCTTCCAGGCGGATTTCGGTGACGGCTTGGCGATCGCGATGTTGGGCGGAACGACCTTGCCCGGCGGCTGGATGTGGACCATGGCACCGACGATCGAATGGATGCCACCGGCAACCGCGTCCAGCATGAGCCCTGCTTTCACCACGACGTTCATGCCCTCGGTGGCGTGCTTGCCCCCCGCCTTCGACAGCACGTTGCCGGAGACGTCGCTGGTATCGTTGCCGCCGATCTTGCGCAACGAATCAGAGCCGACCTCTTGCGTGAACGTCTGGCACTTCACGCGGATCTCCTTCTCCGCCTCCAGCGAGATGTCGCCTTCGGAGTGGATCGTGAGCAGCGGCTTGCCCTTGTTGTTGTGCAACTGGATCCAGCACTTGCCTTCCGCGGAGTAGATCTCGATCCGCTCGTCATCGTCCTCGTCGTACAGCTGAATCGTGTTGCCGGAGCGCGTGATGATGCGCTTGGCCTGATTCTTCTCCATCGTCGGCGCCTTGTCCACGCCGTTCCAGAGTGAGCCGATCACGATGGGCCGCTCCGGATCGCCAAGCTCGAAGGCCACGAGCACCTCGTCGCCGATCTCGGGGAGGAAGTGCATGCCGCGAGCATTGCCGGCATAGGCGGACGCGACGCGTGTCCAGCGCGTGGATTCCCCTGCGTCGTTCCAGCGGAGACGGATCCTGAGCCGGCCCATGCTGGCTGGATCCACATTGTCCACCACTTCGCCGGTCGCACAGCCGATGGCCAGGTTGCGAGGCGGGCGCACGGCATTGCTCCAACCGCTCCACGGCGTGGCGGTGAAGTGATTGCTGTAGAGCGTGCCGTCGAAACCGTGCACAACCTTCACGACACCGAGCGTCCCCTGCGTCGGAAGCGAGAACGCCTCCGACTCCTCGAGCTTGACGGTGTCGCCCGCGCGGATGCGGATGTTGTTGCCGGAGCCCTCGACCATGAGTGACGCGCCCAGTGCGCGCTCACTCTCGAGCTCGAGCGCCTTGCGCGCATCGGCGAGCTTGGGACTGCGGAACGGCACGTCGAACACGCCGCCCGCACCCGCGTTGGATGTCCGATCCGACAGCTTCGTGGCAATGGTCGACAGCCGTGGCGCGCCATCGAGCCAGGCCGGGGTCTTGCGCACGTTGCGGAAGCGATGATCGCGCTTCTCTTCCGCCCGGTGCGCGGCGCCCGCCACGCCATGCGCCGTCGTGCGGTTGGACGCCGTGACGGAGAGGAGGTCCCGGCCCCACTTGAGGGGCAGTCCGGTTTCCTCGAAGCCGGCGCGCGCTTCCGGCCGCTGGTCGGTGGTGCGCACGAACATGCCGTGATCGTCGGCCACGCGCACCAGAAACGCGAAGTCGGTTTCGCCGAACTGCACGTACTGCAGCGGATCGCGCGACGGCGCCGCCCCGCTCAGCTTCACGTTGAACCGGCCGAGAATGTCGCCCAGCTTGTTGGCGGTGTAGTACGCGGTCGACCTGTGCTCGAGGCTCCACGAGTGCGACACGCCCTCGAGGGTGAATGCCGAGCCGTGATTGATCTGGTGGCTCTGCGATCCCTCCAGCACGAAACCGACGAACGCGGTCACGACCCCGATCTCGTCCTGCAACGACACCGTGAGCGGCTGCCCCAGCAAGGCGTCGAGATGGAGGTCGGTGTCCTTGTCGCGAGTGAAATGCAGCAGGCAGCGCGTATGCGCGGACAGCTCCTGCGTGATCTCGAGCCGCGCGAGCTCACTGTTCAGGAGCACCACCGCCGTGCCGATCTCGGCCCGAATGACAACGTGCACCGAGCGCTACCCCTTCACCTGCCGAAACACCGGTGCACCGTCCCCGCGGGTCATCACGAGGTCGAAGTGCCGCTCACCGAACGCGCCCGCCGCGTTGCGGACGGTGGTGACCAACAGCCCGTCCGTGCCCAGCTCCCGCAACGCGACGTTGATCGCGTCGGCGATGCGCGGGTGTTCCTGCACGTCCACCCGCGCCGACTCGAACAGCTCCAGCAACCCGAACCAGGGCGCGTGCGGCCAGAAGCCCTGACTCGTGGACGCCATTACCCCGATGAGCCCCGCCACGGCGTCCGCCTGCTCGGCACGCTGCAGGCTGCCGTCGGGCGCCAGTGAGACTGGCAGGGCAAGGGAGAGAGACAAGGGAGGCGAGGCTGGAAGCTGGGAAGCTGGGAAGCTGGGAAGCTGGGAAGCTGGGAGACTGGGAGGCTGGGAGGCTGAGAAGCTGGGAGGCTGAGAAGCTGGGAGGCTGAGAAGCTGGGAGGCTGAGAAGCTGGGAGGCTGAGAAGCTGGGAGGCTGAGAAGCTGAGAAGCTGAGAAGCTGAGAAGCGAGAAGCGAGAAGCGAGAAGCGAGAAGCGAGAAGCGAGAAGCGAGAAGCGAGAAGCTGGGGTGCAAACCCGGGATGCGCGAATTCCACAGACATTCCAAGCTGGAACCGCGGGTGGCATTCCCGAGCGACTCATCCTCCAGAAATCCTTCCCAGCTTCCCAGCTTCCCAGCTTCCCAGCCTTCAGCTTCCCAGCTTCCCAGCTTCTCAGCCTCTCAGCCTTCAGCTTCTCAGCCTCTCAGCCTCTCAGCCTCTCAGTATCACTTCGTGAACTTGTGCTTCGAGACGTTGGTCTCGTCGAGCACGACGACGAGCTCGAGATAGAGCACGTTGTTGTAGCCAAGCTGCGCCGTGGTGGTTGCGGTTTCCGTGCCCATCGCGCCCGCATTGCCGGGCGAGGCCGACACCTTCGGGTTGTTGTACTGGAACACGGAGATCCAGCCCATGAACTCCGCGTTCGTGAGCACCTTGTCGCCGTCTTCCGAATACCAGGTGATCGACACCTTGTGCAAGGGATCCTTGGTCTCCGTTGCCATCTTCCAGAGCTCGATCTGATGCGCCTGCGAGATGTTGTCGATGGCGTGTGCATCGACCCACACCGACGCGCGTCCCACGAGCGACTCGCCGATACGGCGCCCGACCTGGTTGGCGCTACGGGTGAGGCTGTACTTGACTTCGAGCGGAAAGAACTTCACGCCGTCGATCTCGATCATCACGCGCTTGAACGTGCCTGCCATCGCTGCTTTCCTCGGGGAGGGTGGTCACGGGTCGCGCTTCATGGACGTGCCGAAGCCCTGCTGCTGCGTGTGGTGCCCTGGGGAGCGCGTCTCAGGTAAAGAAGCGCTTGATCGCGGCCATCATGCCGCTGCCCTCGTCCGGTGCCGGTGCGCTTGCCGCCGGCAGGTCGCCGGGTGGCGCGACCGCATCGGGTGGGCGTTCCGATGCGGCCGTTGGCATCCCGGATGGTTCTGACCGCTGGGCGGGCGCCGGCGCGTGTGGCCGGAGCGCCTGCAGCTCCGGGTCGAGCTCCTGCCGCGGCTGTGCCCGCACCGAGAATCGCATGCTCGACATGTTGGTGTGGCTGCCGCGCGCCAGATGCCCCTGCCCGCTCAGATCGCGATCGATGCGAACGCCGCTCTGCTCGGTCTTCGTGAAGCGAAGATCGACGGGCTTCTGCTCCGCGTCGCCAGCCAAGGGTGCCGGCGAGGCGTCGTCATCGGGATCGTGCGACTCCATCTCAGGATGCGGTCTTGGGCTTCGTGAAGTCGGGAACGTCGATCTTGAGGTTGAACGTTTCAGCGGGTCCGACGGGCAGCACTTCCAGATTGATGTCGAGCACACCCATCGCGAACTTGTCCTCGTCCATGTCGATGTCGAGCGAGAAGTTGAAGATCGTGCCCTTCTTCTTCTCATCCTCGAGCATGGTCTCGATGGGGTTGCGCACCTGCTCCTTCACCATCTCGCGGGTGAGGCGCTGTTCCGCGACGCGGCGCAGGTACACCGCGATGCGCCGCTCGAGGTACCGCAGCACCCGATACGAGGTGAAGAACTTGAGGACGCCGTTCGGATCTTCGGCCTGCGTGCGGCTGCCGGCAAAACAGAGCTCGTTGTCCTCGTTCCGGATGATCGTCACCACCTGACGCTGCATCGTCAGGTTCTCCATCTGCGAAATGCGCGGCTCGACCCGGGCGCGGTCGATGCCGCGCACCTTGCCGAAGATCATGCCCACCGGCCCCTGCGCAATGCCGCCGCCGGTGGTGCGATCCGTGCGCGCCAGACAGCCCGCAAAGAGCATGGAGGCCGGGGAATACAGGTCGGCATCCTCGGTGTGGGCTTCCGCGCGCTCGAACCAGTGCTTGTCACGCATCTTCACGAACCCGGCGATCACGACGTCCGCGGCCGCCTTGTCCTCAGGCCGCTTGAGGAATTCGTACGCACCGCCATCGGTGCGGAACTGGTCCTGCAGCACCCGGAAGTTCGGTTCGTCCTTGAGGTCGCCGATCAGGAGCATCCCCCACTTGTTCGCGATGTCCTCGAAACGGCGGCGGACGTTGTCCGGCACGTACCCCGGCACCACCAGGTTACAGATGAACTGCCGGAAGTTGAACGAGTCGTTGCGCCCCTGCACGAACTCGTCGACCGCGACGATGGTGCTGCTGTCTACATCCTTCTTGATGACGTTCGTGTCGGCATTGAAGATGTAGAACTCGACCGGCGGACGCTGGACCGCGTCGCGCACCTCCGCGTTCTCGAAGAACAGCTGCAGCGAGCGGTAGCTGCGCTCGATCGGACGGATCTTCTCGAACAGGTCGCCCAACACCTTGTCGCGCGTGCGCTCCAGCTCCGCGATGCGAGCGTCGAGCTTCGCCAGCGCCTCGGCGTGATTGTCCGCGTCACTGAGCAGCGACTGCAGCTTCCCGACGCGAGTGAAAAACTGTTGCGCCGATTCCGCCGTGAAGATCTCGCCAAGCGCCGTGCGGCTCGGCGCGGGATGGATGACGTTGAAGATCTCCTCGATCGCTTTTCCGGCCGCGCGCTTGCCGATGATGTCCTGCGGCGTTCGTGTGAGCACCGATGGCTCGTTCATGCTTCACCCTCCGCGATCTGTCGCAGCGAATCCTGCAGGTCGCCCACGGCCGCGATCATCTCCTTCCGCTGCTCCGGATTCTCCCAGGCGCGCTTCACCGACAGGAGCGTGAAGCGTTCCCGCATGCGCTGCAGCAGGTCGATCTCGGCTTGCAGGTCGGCGATGTCGTTGCGCTTGCCGGGCTCCCGCGAGCGGATCTGCTTCGGGTCGAAGTCCTTGAGGCTGCGGAACTCCAGCTCGGCGACAAACTCCGTGCCCTCTTCACCGACCGTCGTGCGGAAATCGAGCTTCGGATTGAACTTCTCGAAGGCCTCCGCCAACGAGCTGACCTTGGTCGGCCCTTCGTCTTCCGGCGCCTCCTGTCCGATACGATCCGCCGTCATCGGCAGGATCGTCAGCGTCGTTTCCGTCGGGACTTCGCGCGGCGCGGAGCGAACGCCCGTGCGCTTGATGTTGGTGACCGGCATTGATGGATTCGGCAGGATGCGAGGATGGAACAGCCCGGCACTATTCTGCTTGCCGGTGTTGCGAAGCGCTAGAGTCGGCGGCGGCGCGCAAGCCGTCCTGTGACATCCACGTTGCCTCCTGCTGCCTTCACGCTGCCGTCATGCTGCCGTCACGCCGCTTCGTCGTTGGTGATGTCCTGCGGCGAGCGAGGGGGTGCGTCGACCACATCGCGCCGGAGCATCGCATCGGATGCCGGCCGCTGGCTCGCGATCGCCGGAGCCGCCGCCGCGACTGGCGCTCCGGCCGGAACCGCTCGCCCGTCGCCGGCCAGCCGCCACAGCAGCCCGTACGCAGACACCAGCGTGACGAGCAACGCGATGCCGACGATGAGACGGTTCGTGCGGGATCCCTCTCCACCGTCCGCCAGAATGCGCAATTCGGGGGAGAGCAGCGTCGAATCGGCGGAGCCCTGAAACGGCGGGCTCGCGAGCAGTGGGGGACGCCACGGCGCAAGCCGTGCGCTGTCGCCATGAACAACGAGCTGCTGCGGGCGACGTCCCAGCCGCGACGCCACAGCGGGTGGAACGCCGTACACCAGCGTGTACTGTGTCGCAAAGGAAATCCGGATCTGCTCCAACAAGCCGAGAAGCGCACCCGGATCCAGCGCGACGACGGCGGCGTTGGCGCGTTGTCCGGCGAGCGCCTGCAGCTCCGCGGAGTTCACACCGGCGCCGACGCCCACCAGCCAGACGCGATGGCGCGATGCGTCGATCTGCCGGCGCGCCTGCTCCCGTCCCGGAGCGCCGCCCAACAAGCCGGGATCGTCTCGAGCGTTGTCCACGTCGTTGACGCCGTCGGTGAGCAGCAACAGCACCGTGGCGCCCTCGGTCGCGCCGGGTCGGTCCAGCGTCCGCAGACCCTCGACGACTGCAGAGTACAGCGCCGTGTTGCCGTTGGCGGGCGCCGGCAGTGCCTGCAGCGTTGCAACCGCGGCCGTGGCCGGCTGGAACCTCGCCTCGGCAAAACGCGCCGCCACACGCTGGCTCTCGAATGGCACGAGCGCGACCTCGACTCCGGAGCCCGGCAAGCCAGCGAGAAACGTACGGAGCGCAGAACGAGTGAACGCGATGCCCTCGCCCTTCATGCTTCCGCTCACGTCCATGGCGATGACCAGCCGAATGACACGCGTGGAATCGAAGCCCATGCGGATGATGCCGGGACCGATCAGCCGCGTTGGCCCGGCGCTCGCCGTCCACGCGGTGCCCGACGTGTCAGCAGGCCGGGCAAGCGCACCGATGGGTCGTTGCAGCGTGACCTGAAAGCAGGACATGTCTCGCGCCGGCGTACACCGCACTTGTGTCGGTGCGACCGGTGGGACACGTGGCGACAGGCTACCACCCGCGGCCGGCAGCGCGGGCTGCGCGCGGGCCCGAGGCACGCGGGTGACGCTGAGCGCGAGGACCACGCCGAGCGTGAGCGCACCGAGTCGCAGCGCCCCGGCGGTCACGCGGCGCGCACCGGGGTCGACGAGTGCGGCAACGCGGATGCACCCGTCGCCGAACCGACGTGACGCCAGATGGGAATCGACAGCGCCGCGCCGCCCACAAGCGCTCCGCACACCAGGAACGCAACCGCCTGCCATAGTTCGGACACGCCGGGCAACGACGCCACGAGTGCACTCAGCAGGCCCGCGCAGAGTGCGACCACGGTCGCCTCGGCCCATCGCGCGCTACCGAGGTCGCCCAGTGGCGCCGTGATGGTCAGCGCCATCGCAACGGCAAGCAGCAACCACCCGACGATGCGCGCAAGGAGAAACTGGCGAACGGTCGGTGCATCGCCAGCGAAGGCCAACGCTGCCAGCAGCAGTAGTCCGGAAAGCGCGCAGACCACCGTGCAGGCCACCGCGACGGGCGCACGGACTACCCCGCGAATCATGCTGCCGATGCAGAGCGCGAGACCGATCGCACCGCCCAGGAGCACGGCAACGGCGAGATCGGCCCGATCCACGCTGACGATCGGCGAACGCAGATCCGTCAGGAACCCGGCAAGTCCCCATGCCGCCAGCGCGCCGAGCGCACCTTCGACTGGTGGCAGCACGACGTGCCGCATGGTGTACCGCGATGCCGGCACCCGCGCCGCCGGAGCGACGACGGTTGGCCGTGGACGCATTCGCAGCACGAGGGGGCGCGAGCCGTCCACGCCGAGCGTGGACAGCGGCGCGTGCATCGTCAGCTCATTGCCATTCCACGACGCCGCGAGCTCGTCACCGGGTGCGCCTTGCAACACCCGGCCGCTCTGTCGCAGCTCCTCCAGCACCTGGAAGAGCTGAATCTCGAGCGTACGATCGTCATCGAGCGTGAACAGCCGGCGCTCAGGGCCGTGGCTCGAATCGAACTCGATGACGTACGAGGGCATGCTGGATTGTCGTGCGGGAAACCTGCCAATCCGAAGTGCCGCTGGAATTCAGCGCAGCACAAGTATCGTGAGGATCGCGACTACCGCAACCACGATGGTACCAACGAGCAGCATCGAACGCACCGACCACGCGCCTCGCACTGGCGGAGGGGGGACGAGGGAGGGCGCGGCCGACGGCGGTTTCGCGGCAGACGGCACGGGACGTAATGGCGAGCCACCGGCAGGATTCCCCATGGCCGAGCCGGTGTCGGGGTCCAGCTTGCGGAGAATCTGCGTGACGGACACCAGCGCCGCCGCGGGCTTCACGCTCGGCGCCTTTCGCAGGATGTTCGTCTCACCAAGCTCGAACTCACCATCCGCCTTGCTGCGATTCAGCCGAAGCGCCGCGATGCGCCCCGTCGCACGCTCGCGAGCGAAGAACACGTCCCCGCCGCCTTCACCCCGCCTGATCTCTCCGAGGAACTCGTACTCGCTCTCGACGGCCGCCATGACGGCTTCACGCAGCTCCGTGCGCTCCACCGCGGTTACCGCGCCCTGTCCCGTGACATCGTGCCCGCATCGCGTGCAGAAACGCACCCACGGGCGAAGAGGGGCGCCGCACGCAGGACACTTCGTCCCCCCATCCGGCACCCGCGCGTCCAGCTCCTGTTTGACCTCGATGGACAGTTCGGTTTCGCCGCCGCTGTCCGTGCTGCTGCTCACCATGAGGACGACGAGCTGTCGACCGACGCGCTCGCGTGCAAGCAGCGCCGCGAGCGCGTCGCCGTGACGGCCCAATTCCCCGTACACGGTATAGTCCTCCGCCGCTTCCTGCACGGCGGCCAGCAGCTCCCGATCGCTTAGCATGGCAACAACCTAGTGGCACTCCACCAACGGCAGCAAAAGGCCGGCGGGCGCTGAGAGCCTTGCATTGACCCTTCTGACAGGCGCACCATTCGGTGGTGGAAACTCGGAGGGATTGGTTGGTGCAACCATGATGGCGGGACTGTTCGCGCTGCTGATGTTGGCGGCGGTGACTGGCGTCTCCGCGACCGCCGCGACGCGCCCGTTGCGCGCGGGTACGCAGGACACACCGCGCGTTGCCGTACTCGATTTCAGCAATGGCACTCCGGTTCGCCCGGAAGAAGTGGAGCCGTTGCGCCGCGCGCTGGGCGCCACACTCGCCGGCGCACTGGCACGTTCGGGACGCGCGAAGGTCATGGAGCGCAGCAGATTGGCAGCCTTGCTCGCGGAGCAGGATCTGGCACGAAGCGGTCGCATCGACGACGCGACCGCGGCGCGTGTGGGCAAGGTGCTGGGTGTCGACTATCTGTTGCTTGGTGCCTTCATCGTGCAGCCGAATCGTGAAATCATCGTGAGCACCCGCCTCGTGCACGTTTCCACAGGAGCGGTCACCGCGGGCCCGGACATGGTCGGCGACACGCGGTCGGCGACCAGGCTCATTGCCGGTCTCGCCGACGCGATCGCACGGCAGCTTCGTTTGCCGCCGGACAAGTCGGCGGCGGCGAAACACGGGACCGTTCGCGACTCGCCCGAGCTGAGCGCGGTCGTCGACGCCCTCGTGCGCGCGTGCGATGCGCGTGACTCCGTGCGGGTGAGGGCGAGCCGTACGACAATCGAGAAGCGAGCGCCGGGCCACCCGGCGCTCGGTGCACCGTGTTATTGAGAGGCTGAGAAGCTGAGAAGCTGAGAAGCTGAGATGCTGAGATGCTGAGATGCTGAGATGCTGAGATGCTGAGATGCTGAGATGCTGAGATGCTGAGATGCTGAGATGCTGAGATGCTGAGATGCTGAGATGCACGG
>Ga0136611_10001192_pt1 | contig 18003 bp, 15 predicted proteins | sample AntDrymUQ2232306_2_FD_106645 | JGI IMG/M metagenome (GOLD analysis project Ga0136611, IMG submission 106645) | Polar desert sand microbial communities from Dry Valleys, Antarctica - metaG UQ223 (23.06) | ecosystem: Environmental > Terrestrial > Soil > Desert | place: Antarctica: Dry Valley...
CGAGCCGATCGGCTCGGCGCCCGACTTCGCCATCGGCGCGAGGATGATCTTCAGCTCCTCGTGCGTGTAGCCGAACATCTGCTGGCGGCGCAGGACGCTCGTGTGGCTGAAGACGATGTGCTCGCGATCGGGCAGGTCCTCGAACTCGGTGATGCCGTCGGTGAGCCACTGCTCGTACGGCTCGGCGGCGGCGAGCGTGCGCTTCAGCTCGTCGTCCTCGACGATGCGACCCTCGGCGGTGTCGATGAGGAACATCCGGCCCGGCTGGAGCCGGCCCTTGCGGACGATCTTCGCCGGGTCGATGTCGATCACGCCGACCTCGCTCGCCATCACGACGAGGTCGTCGTCGGTGACCCAGTAGCGGCTCGGGCGGAGGCCGTTGCGGTCGAGCACCGCGCCGATGATCGTGCCGTCGGTGAAGACGATGCTGGCGGGGCCGTCCCAGGGCTCCATCATCGCTGCGTGGAAGCGGTAGAACGCCCGCTTCTGCGCGTCCATCGACTCGTGGTTCTCCCACGGCTCGGGGATCATCATCAGCACCGCGTGCGGGAGGCTCCGCCCGCCGAGGTGGAGCAGCTCGAGCGCCTCGTCGAAGCTCGCTGTGTCCGACCCGCCCGGCGTGCAGATCGGGAACGCCCGCTCGAGGCCGGGCAGCAGATCGCTCTGCATCATCGCCTCGCGGGTGCGCATCCAGTTGCGGTTGCCCTGCACCGTGTTGATCTCGCCGTTGTGGGCGACGAAGCGGTAGGGGTGCGCGAGCGGCCAGGAGGGGAACGTGTTGGTGGAGAAGCGCGAGTGCACGAGCGCGAGCGCCGACTCGACCCGCTCGTCGTCGAGGTCCGGGAAGAACGCGCCGAGCTGGCGCGTCGTGAACATCCCCTTGTAGATCAGCGTCCTGCTCGACAGGGACGGGAAGTAGGTCTGGAGGTCCTCGGGCAGCTCGTGCTCGATCCGTTTGCGAGCGATGAACACCTTGCGGTCGAGGTCGATGCCGGTGGTGCCGGCCGGGTCGCTCAGGAAGAGCTGTGCAAACGCCGGCATCTTCGCCTTCGCCGACACGCCGAGATGCTCCGGGTTGACCGGCACGGTCCGCCAACCGAGAACGGTGAGCTGCTCGTCAGCAACGATGGCCGCGATGGCGTCCTGCGCCTTGGAGGCTGTGTCCGGGTCAGCCGGCAGGAAGGCGAGCCCGACGGCAAAGGAGCCAGGGGCAGGGAGCGTGACGTCGGTGACGGCGTCGAGGAACGCATGAGGGACCTGGATGAGGATCCCAGCGCCGTCCCCCGTGTCCGCCTCAGCGCCCGTGGCGCCGCGGTGCTCCATGTTGCAGAGTGCCCCGATCCCCATCGCCACGATGGCGCGGCTGCGCTCACCCTTGATGTTGGCGACGAACGACACGCCGCACGAGTCGTGCTCGAAGCGCGGGTCGTAGAGACCGTGGCGCGCGGGAAGGTCGCGAGAAGAGGGATGCATTGAATTCGGGCTCCACTGGGTCGGCCGCTGGGCGGCAGGCTGCTGTGATCGCCCCGGGACAACGCTGGCCCGGATCGGTGAACTGATACTACGCAACAAATCGGGCCAATCGCACGTCTCCGAAGCCGGATGCGGCGGATCCGCCTATCGCGACCCGTGTCTTGGGAACAACGGGGTGAATTCCTTAGTCGACTTCCACAGCATCGGAAGGGTGTTGTTCGGCACTGTCCGCGGGAACAACACGAGAGCACCGCAAGCTCCGTGCCCCAGGGGATATCGGGGCTCCAAACGTTTCGAGAAGGTCTCCACGAAGTCGCGGGCCGTTGCTCGCTCGGTGGCGTCGGGGAACACCGGCGAATTCGGCGGATTCGGGGGGTGGTTGCAGCACAAGACGATGAAAGGCCGCGACCATGTTGCAGGATTCGAGGCGGGGGTGGACGCCGGGACCATCACCGTTGACAACGAAGCGTGATCTGTACCTTCGGTTGATGAAACAGGGGATGACCAACAGCGCTGCGTGCCGGACGGCTGGCGTCAATCGCAAGACCGGGGTCCGCTGGCGGTATGGGCGAACAGTCGAGACCACGACTGGACAGCTGCGCTACGCGCCGATCGCGGAGGAGGAGGAGACGTCGTCGAAGTTCCTGTCGAGCGACGAGCGGATCAGGATTGCCGATGGTCACCGAGCTGGGAAGTCGTCGCGTGTGATCGGCGCCGAGGTCGGCAGGCATCCAACTACGGTGTCGCGTGAGATCGCCCGTAACAGCGATCCGGCGAGTGGCGAGTATCGACCCTTCGCTGCGCAACAGCAGGCCGCCAGTCGACGGACGCGACCCAAGCAGCGCCGTGTCGAGGCCAACCTCGAGTTGCGCGCTGTCGTGCAGAAGGGTCTCGACAAGCGATGGAGCCCGGAGCAGATTGCCGCGTCGTTGCCCGCCGAGCACCCGGACCGGGTCGACATGCGTGCCTGCCCCGAGACGATCTACCAGGCCATCTGCGCACCCGGAAGCGTCCTGCAACGCCCTGATCGGCCGGTGTTGCGTTCCGGTCGAGAGCACCGCCGTCGCCGGCGACGCGACGGCCAACGGCTGGAACGGTTCACGGCGCCGATGACGAACGTGAGCGAACGGCCCGACAGTGCTGACGATCGCGGCGAGGCCGGCCACTGGGAAGGCGACCTGATTGTCGGCGCGTTCAACCGTTCTGCGATCGGAACGCTTGTTGAGCGGTCGACTCGGATGACGCTTCTGATCCACCTCGCTGGTGGCCGTAGTGCCGAACGACTACGCGACGAGATGGTTGCCGTCTTCGCGCAGCTGCCCGCCGAGTTGCGGCGCTCGTTGACGTGGGATCAAGGCATCGAGATGGCGCGTCATCACGAATTCAGTGCCGCCAGTGGCGTGCCCGTCTACTTCTGCAATCGGGCCAGTCCATGGCAGCGACCGACCAACGAGAACACCAACGGCCTCCTCCGCGAGTACTTCCCGAAGGGCACCGACCTGTCTGTTCACACCCTCGAGGACCTTGGCGCCGTCGCAGCTGAACTCAACGCAAGACCCCGCAAGACACTCGGATGGGCCACCCCAGCTGACCTGTTCGCTAGCCTCGCGAAACGAGCCGCGCTGCAATGATCCCCTGAACCCGCCCGGTCTGAGTTGGCCCCACCTGGTCCTGTGATCCGTACCTTGCCTGCGGCGTTGCCGAGGTGAGGGGAAAGCGATTGTCCAAGGTGGAGTTGTAGGAGAAGATCCGTCTCGCCCGGCGTGACGAGGCGTTGAGTGTGCGGGCGTTGGCGGTCAGGTTCGGGGTGCATCGCCGTGAGGTGCGCGCGGCGTTGACGTCGCCGGAACCTGCGTCACGCAAGTCTCCGGTGCGGGCGGCGCCGGTGACGGGCGTGTTGACATCGATCAGGCAGCGCACGAAGGGCTGCTGTCAGCGCCTCCGGAGCGCGAAGGTGGAACGTGGGATGACCTGTTCGCCCAGCTGACCTTCTCGCAGCGCCGCTGCTCGAGGCCGGCTGGAAGGTGGTGTCGACCGAGCGAGAGGAGAGCGGCGAATTCGGCGACAGTGTGTTCGTCGACCTCGAGCGCGACGGACTGTCGATCGAGCTCGAGTACTACGAACATGGACAGCTCGTCGGGTACGCCGTGGACGAGGCATCGTCCGGCGAGGAAGATCTCGACACGGAGCCGTACTTCTCGGCGCCGGAGTCCACGGCGGACCTTGCGCGATCGGCGTTCGCGAGTGAGGTTTGGCTGGGTTGAGCCCTCACCGCTCTCGCGGCTACCCCGGTGACGGGGTCCTCACACGGGCCTGGGCCCAGGAAGTATCGAACGCAGGGCTGTTCGAGCGGCTGGCAGAGGACGACGATGGTGCGTGCAGCCGCGCTGCCGGCGCACTCCTGCCGCCACGGAGTATGTCGGCATGCGTCGCTTCACGGTGCGACGACTGCGATCGCGGAGCCGACGCGGTCGAAGGGGTCGGCGTCGAGAAGTTCGCGGACCTGACCGCCGTCCAGCACCCAGGAACGGAGGGTCTCCTGGTCGACGATCACGCCGGCCTCACTGTCGTGGACTGCGCCCCAGATCCTCGCGATGGTCGGGAGGTTGCCGTTCACGGACACTCGGGAGTAACGATTCAGTGGCGCCCGATACCGCTCGACCCATGGCGCGACGACCGGCTCGTCGGGCCATGCGCAGCGCCATTGCCATCCCGAGCCGGGGGCGGCTTCCAAGAACGCATGCGCCATGTCGGCGAAGGTTGGACCTGCAGCGGCCTCCTTGCGAAGGCCCGCGATCGCCCCGATGATGCGCGCGGCCTCGTCCGGGTCTCCGCCGCTCCCGAGATGCTCCCAGACCTCCCGCCAGGTCCATCGAGCCGTGCCGGTCTGCGTGAACACCCACGCTGATCCGGGCCGGTTGAGCGAGATCCGTGGGCGCGGCGAGGGAGGGCCCAACCTGCGATCATCACGACCCTGCAGCTGGAGCTGGTCGTAGAAGCCTCCGCAGTCGTGCCGCTCGACGACGCGACCGAGTGCGTTCGGATATCGCCGGCAGAGCGCGGCGGCGAGGCGCCACGACAGCAACTCGTACTGGTGCTCGCTGGACTCGGGAAGACCGGGCTGCGCGACCCAATCCGGGGTTGCGCGGTCATCGAGGACGTGGACCTCGGCACCTGCTCGCGCCGCAACGCGCTGAAGCAGGTCGACCGAACGCTGGAAACCTGCCGTCCAACGCGCCGGAATCGGGATCCCGATCGCTGCTTCGATGCTCGACCGCTCCAGTTTTGCAGCCTCGAACCACGGGTCGAGCAGCGGGGTGCTGTGGATGAAGTGGCGGTACAGCACGGCCTGGACGAGCGACCGGCGGTAGTAGCGGCCCTGTCCGCCCGTCGCGACCTTCAACTCGATCGCAAGTGGCGTCGTGCCGCGCCGGAGGAGCGCGTCGAGGTAGCGGGCCGGCCCGTTTCGGCCCCACTTGGTCGGGAACTGGCTGCCGCGTGCGACGATCTGGTCATCGAGGACCAGTCCGACGTCATTCACACCTTCGACACGGGTGAGCCCCCTGAGGAGTCGAGCCTCGAGGGTGTGCTCATCGATGACAAGGGTCCCGCCGAGTTTGCGATGTGAGATCGGGGCGCCGCGGACATCCGCATCTCGGAATCGTCGCAAGAGATGCCGGACCCTGTCTGCAGCAGCGGCCACGGTGAGCTGGCCGGGCGACGCGGATGCGCCTTCGATGACGGTGACGGTGTGATGGCCGAACACCTCGATGAAGACCTTGCGTTGCGGCCCATCAGCACCCGACTTTCCTGGCTTGCCGATGGAGAGCGTCGCGCTGGTCCCAGATGCGGTCCCGATTTCGAGGCCGTCGAGGCGGAGGGCCCACACCGAGGTCGAACCTCTCTTGATCTCTGACGGGTACAGCTGCAGCGACGGGTCGTCGACCGCAGCGACGAGCTCAAGGGCGAACTTGCCGGGCGGCGTCGTGAGCCGAGGGATCATCAGACTCTCGACCCACCCCGCCACCTTTGGATCGCGGTCCCAGCGCGGAGCCGGAGTGGCGTCCTCTCGCCAGCTCTCATCTCCGCCCTGGTACCAAATGCGAGCGGTCGCGTTCTGGACCGCATCGCGCATGCTGCGCAATGCCTCGTCGGTCTCGGTCGCGTCGTCATCGGGGAATGGCCGGTCGACGAGGACGTTCACCAACGTCAGATCGAGCAAGGGATCCGGACCATCTCGGTGGGCACGCTCGAGCTCATCCTCGAGCAGCGCGAGCGCGTCGAGCAGCGCACCGCACGTCGTGTGCAGATCCGCGTCCGACGCCACGGCCGTGGTCAGCTGTCGCCGCCAGCGGAGCCGCCATACGTCAGAACCGATCGACAGCCGATTGTCGGTCGTCCTCACCAACGACGACAGGTCGGCGTCCGGATCAAGACCCAGCCTCGCCCGTAACGCCAACGCTGTCTCCGCGTTCATCGGTCCCGCCCGTTGTTGCCATATCGGGAGACGTATTCGGGTGACGTGATGTCCGGGTCGGCGAACACGGCGCTGTCGAGTGTTACGAACCGGTCGGCGTGGCGCAGGAGTCGTTGCCACACTTCGGTCACCGACGCACCAACGGCGCGCTGCGTCTCATGGTGGATCGACCTCTGGTACGCAACATTCGCCGGCGGCGAGACGTGGACGACCCGCACCCGATCCGCGTCGTGCGCGTGGGACTTCTCGAGCGCATGGGCGAGAAGCTGCTGGCGGGTCGACTGGTACAGCGGCTCATCGAGCAGATCGCCGAACTCGAGTACCTCTGCGCGGACGGGGCCATTGGGATCGTTCAATGCTGCGCCGTACCTCTTCCACCGGACCGCGTCCTTCGCACTGTCGACCAGCCTCGCCTGGTACGACTCGGTGTACTTCCACTCAAGCAGCACCAGCTCGAGGGCTCCGTCACGCGTGCGATGCAGGAATGCAGCGTCGACGCTCGTGCAGCGAGATCCACGGACGCGCTCGTGGCCCGGTGCCTCATCGAAGACATCGACGTCGCCGATGTACTCGAACGTGAGGTACCTGCCCGGCTCCACCTCCAACACATCGGCGGTTCCGAGTGGATCGCCGAACGCCTTCACGACGCGAGACGGGTCGTGGACCATCTGACCCAGCGCGTTCACACACTGCACCTGCGACGACAGCAGATGGTTGCTCGGTCCCCCGGCGACGCCGTGATGCCACGGGATGCCGAGCTCGGCGAACAGTCCGAGCGCCATCTCGCGCACCTCCGGAAGGAGGGACCACGGCGCGAACTTGGCGGGAAGACAGAAGTCGTACGGTGGACCGTTCGCACACCCGTCAGAGCCGACGTAGCGAGCAGTTTCGCGTGCTGCATCCGGCAGGGTCGCGGTTGCGTGCTTCCACGCCGTCGCCCGCTGCCGTTCGAGCGCGATGAATTCATTCGTCTTCGTCACCAGGTTCACCGTACGACGGGGGTGTACCGGCGTTTCGCGGATCGCCGCCGGCACGACTCGCAACGGCAGCGAGGGTTCGGATCGAGTTGCGCCAGCGCAGCTTCGAAGTCGAAATTGTGGTGCCGCATGTGCGGCCACACGGACCCGAGGCGGCGGGTCGCTTCCTGAGAGCTCAGTCCCTCGTGGCGCATCAGCCAGGCGCGTAGCACGAGCGCGGTGCGGCTCTCACCGGCGTGACAGTGCACCACCACCGGGATGTTCGCCGCCCGGAAGGCTGCGATCTCCTCCAGCGCATCGTGGAGCACCTCGGCCAGGCCGGCGTTCGCGTCGAGCTGGTCGATGATGAAGAACTCCCGTCGATGCAGCCGGTCCGAGAGTCGATCCTCGACTCGACACAACGACAGCACGGCTGCCTCCGGCGGTGCCGAGAGTGCGCCCAACGTGTTCGCGGCGAAGAATCCCGGGCTGATCTCGATCGGCCCTCGGGCCGGGAGGTCGCTCGCCAGCGCCGGCGGCTCCTGTCCGATCAAGCGAATGGCCAGGGTCTGCAGATCCCGGTTGCGGTACACCCTCTCGCCAAGGCGCCCATGCAGGTGGGACAGCCAACGCGACGGCATCGAATGAACACCGAACGTCGCGCACCAGCCGGTCCCCGCAGCACCGAGAGCCAGGCATTTCAGATGGCTCGCGAAGCACACCGCTCACCAGCGTCTCGGCCATGCAGCAAGTCTCGCGCCATGCCCGACGCGACGCCGCTGGCGACCGTCGCCGAGGACGGGCAGTCGCGCCGACATGTCGCTGCTCGGATCAGACGTAGCATCTGCCCGAGCAGCTCGCGCGACTGTCGGCGGCGGGCGAGGGGGGGTTCGCGTGGCGGAGAGATACCCGCCGATCGAGGACCACGGGATCATCGGAGATCTCCACACCGTGGCCCTCGTCGCGAAGAACGGCACGATCGATCTGATGTCCTTTCCGAGGTTCGACTCGCCGACGATCTTCGCGCGGCTCGTCGACCACGACCGCGGCGGACACTTCTCGATCCGCCCGTGCCACGAGGGTGGGATCTTCAAGCAGCTCTATCTCTCCGAGACCAACGTGTTGCTCACCCGGTTCCTCTCGGCCGACGGGGTCGCCGAGGTGTCCGACTTCATGCCCGTCGGCATCTTCCCGAACGACCATCCGCGCGTCCTTGTGCGCCGGCTCAAGGCCGTCCGGGGCGTCATCTCGTTCGACGTCGAGTTCGCGCCGCGCTTCGACTATGGCCGCGCAGACCACACGATCGAGCACCTCGACGGTCACCTCCTGTTCCGATCGAAGGGCGAGGACGGGACTGCGCTCCGCCTGCGCTCCGGGATCCCGCTGACCATCGGCGGTGATGGCGCGGCGCGCGCGACGTTCACGCTGACGGCGGGCCAGACCGCGGCGTTCGTGATGGAGGAGGCAGTGGCAGGGCTGGAGAGCCCATGCTCCGCGCACGACTACGTGGCACGGGTCTTCAAGGAGACGGTGAACTTCTGGCACACGTGGAGCGGTCGCGCCCAGTACACGGGGAGGTGGCGTGAGATCGTGTTGCGGTCGGCGCTCGCGCTCAAGCTGATGGTCTCGCAGACCCATGGTTCACTCGTTGCCGCGCCGACGTTCGGGCTGCCGGAGGAGATCGGTGGCGAGCGCAACTGGGACTACCGCTACACGTGGATCCGCGACGCGTCGTTCACCGTGTACGCGCTGATCCGGCTCGGATACACCGCCGAAGCCGGGCAGTTCATGGGTTGGATCGAGGACCGCTGCATGGACCTCGCACCCGACGGGACGTTGCAGATCATGTACGGCCACGACGGGCGCAAGGTCCTCACCGAGTCCGAGTTGACGCACCTCGAGGGCTACCGCTCCTCGCGGCCGGTGCGCGTCGGCAACGGTGCCTACGATCAGCTCCAGCTCGACGTGTACGGCGAGCTGATGGACTCCGTCTACCTCTACAACAAGTACGGGGAACCGATCTCGTATCAGTTGTGGGAGAACCTCCTCCGCCTCGTCGACGTCGTGGTGCGCAACTGGCGGGTGGCCGACGAGGGCATCTGGGAGGTGCGCGGTGGTCGCCAGGAGTTCCTCTACTCGAGGCTGATGTGCTGGGTCGCGGTCGACCGCGCGATCAGACTCGCCGACCGACGTTCGTTCCCGTATCCGTTCGCGGAGTGGCGGTCGACGCGCGACGACATCTATCGCGACATCATGACGACGTTCTGGGATCCGGGTCGCGCGACGTTCGTGCAGCACCGGGGAACGACCGCCGTCGACGCGTCGAGCCTGTTGATGCCGATGGTCAAGTTCATCAGCCCGAGCGACCCGCGCTGGCTCTCGACGCTGGCCGCGATCGAGGAGGACCTCGTCGAGGACTCCCTCGTCTATCGCTACCGCGTCGGCAGCGGCGCCCACGACGGCTTGATGGGCGACGAGGGGACGTTCACGATGTGCTCGTTCTGGTACACGGAGGTGCTCGCCCGCGGGGGCAACCCGCAGAAGGCCCGCTTCCTGTTCGAGAAGATGCTCGGGTACGCGAACCACCTCGGCCTCTACGGCGAGGAGCTCGGTCCGCACGGCGAGCATCTCGGCAACTTCCCGCAGGCCTTCACTCATCTCGCGCTGATCAGCGCTGCGTACGCGATCGACCGCAAGCTGTCCGATGCGGGCTGGATCGGATGACGACCCGCGCAACGGCGGGCTCGCAGCGGGCGGCCGCGATCGCGGGGGCGCTGGCCGGCCTTCTCGCAGGAGCTGTGACGGGTGGGCTTCTCGCCGACCAGGACGGGATGGCCGGCGCAGGCCTCGCCGCACGCGGCGGCCAGAGCGGCTTCGCGTTGTACCTGATCGCGACGGTCCTCGTCGGCGCGGTGTTCGGCGCTGTCGTCGGCTTCGAGCGCGCCGGCTCCGCGGCCGACGTCTCCGGGGGGTTGATCCTCGGCCTGCTCCGGTTCGTGCTGCTGCCGTTGACACTGGTTCCGCTCCTCGCCGGTCGTCCCGTCCGCTGGTCCGTCGCCGAGCTGACGAGCGCGTTCCCTGAGCTCGTCGCCTCACTCGGCTACGGGCGCTCACCGCCGTCGTCTTCCACGTCGCGATGAGGTGGCGTGCCGCGCGACGGCCGACGGACGAGACACCAGTGGCGCCGGCCGAATCACGCCGGGTCGTGATCCTCTGCGGCGGCTTCGGCGGCGTCGGCACAGCGCAACGACTCGAGCAGCTCTGCGCCCGCTCGTCCGACGTCGAGATCACCTTGATGAGCTCGAGCAACTACCTGCTGTTCACCCCGATGCTCGCCGAGGTTGCATCGAGCTCGCTGCGCGCGGAGCACATCAGCGTGCCGATCCGCGCCTCGTGCCCGCGCACACGATTCCGGCGCGCGGACGTCGACTCCGTCGATGCCGACGTGCGGACGGTGCGGGTGCGTCGCGACGACGGAACAGAGGAAACGCTGCGCTACGACCACCTGGTCGTCGCGCCCGGTTCGGTCCCGACCTTCCGCGGCTTGCCCGGGCTGGAGGAGCACGCGTTCACGCTGAAGACGCTGGACGACGCGAACCGCGTTCGCAACCACGCCCTCCGTCTGCTCGAACAGGCCGACGTCGAGGCCGACGCGGAGGTTCGCCGCGAGTTGCTCACCTTCGTCGTCGCCAGCGGCGGGTTCGCAGGTACGGGGATGATCGCGGAGCTGTTCGACCTGGTCCACAGCGTGCTGCACTACTACCCAGGCGTGTCACAGACTGACGCCCGCTTCGTCCTCGTGGACTCCGATGACGAGCTCGACTTCAGGATATATCATCGAACACTCGGGTATATTCCCGGGATGACGAAGCGACTCGTGGACGTCGATGACCAGGCATTGGATGCGGCACGGTCCGAGCTCGGGACGACGACGATCAAGGACACCGTCAACGAAGCGCTTCGTCGCGCCGGCCGTGAGCGAGCGGATCGGGTTCATCGGGGTATCGCGATTCTCCGTGACGCACACCTCGAGGACCGTGACGCTGCATGGCGCTGACCCACCTCGTCGATACGAGCGTGCTCACTCGGTTGGATCGCGTGAGCGTCCGCGAGGTCGTCGAACCGATGGCTGTCGCTGGACACCTCGCACGACCGCGAATCTGCGATCTCGAGATCGGGTACTCGGCCCGCAACCGCGCGGAGTGGGACCGACTGATGAGCGGACTGGACGCCTTTGCTCCGGTGGAGACCACGGCGGAACACATGAGGCGCGCGCTCCTGGTCCAGCGTTTGCTCGCCACTCGGAGCCAGCGCGGCCGAAAGATCCCGGACCTGTTGGTTGCCGCTGCCGCCGAAGAGCTCGACCTGGTCGTGCTGCACTACGACGCAGACTTCGACCTCATCAGCGCGGCCACCGGGCAGCCGTCGCAGTGGGTGGTTCCAGCCGGAGCAGTTGACTGAACCGCTGCGAACTCCTCAGCAGCGGGGCTTCACCCGATGAGCGTGTGACGTCTTGCGATGCGGTGAGCGCTGTCATCGAGGGCTCGAGAGGTCGCGGCGGGTGATGGTGTGCGTACCGGCTTCGGCTGACAACGCGACGCGCCCCGATGAGTAGTTCGGCGGTGTGGGATGAGTAGGGCCTGCTCAGGCTGAGGGCGCCGACAACCGTCACGATGACCATCACACCCATGTTCATCAGGAGAGCCCGTCATGATCACTGCGAGATGGCCACGTGCGCGACAACCGGCCCGCGTCCATCCCGTTCGCGGCCGACGGCCTGGGCGAGCTCGGCGAGCTGGTGCTCCGCTGGGAGGGCGACCTCAGACTCAATGTCCAGGTGCACTCCCGCGACGACCGCGTCCTCGAGCTCGTCTGAGCGGCACTCCACCTCACACACAGCGCGAGTCGAGACAGCACCTCGCCACGAACACGGCCAGACGTGGGAGGCTCGCGGATCGTGGACCAGGATGTGCTCGACTACTACGCGACGCCCGGTCGCTTCACGACCCTCGCCGACGGCGAGTTCTCGTCGAATGACATCGATGAGGTCGTCGACGTCGTCCAGGGGCTGTTGGTGTACGACCTCATGGCGCAGCCGTTCTACGGCGTCGAGCTCACGGCGGCGCAGGCGGACGCGATCCACGAACGGGATTCCGCGCGGCTTCTCGATGTTGCACGGTCGATCGACGATCGGCCGCTCGCCGAGCCGCGACCGCCGGCGCTGCGGGTCGGAGCGCGCTGCCATGTCTTCAGCCGGCTCACCGTTGCGTTCCTCCGCGCCGCCGGAGTGCCGGCGCGCGCCCGCTGCGGGTTCGGGGCGTACTTCCGGCCCGGCTGGTTCGAGGACCACTGGGTGGCGGAGTACTGGGACGCGGCGGAGGGCCGTTGGCGCATGGTCGACGCGCAACTCGACGCCACCTGGCAGAAGATGATCGGCTTCACCGGCGATGCCTTGGACATCACGCCGGCCGAGTTCGTGACCGCCGGGCATGCGTGGCAGGCGTGGCGACGCGGGGAGCTCGACGCCGGCCGTTGCGGCCTCTCCGCGATCGGTGAGCACGGCGCGCACTGGATCGCCGGCAACCTGCGCCTCGATCTTGCGTCGATGAACAAGGTCGAGATGCTGCCGTGGGACGTGTGGGGCGCAGGATGGAAGCCGGGCGAGGAGCCCACGGATGCCCAGTTGCACCTGTTCGACACTGTGGCCGAACTTACGACCGACACGGAGACGCGCTTCGAGGAGCTGCGCGGTCGCTACGAGACCGACGAGTCGCTACGGATGGACGGGACGGTGCTCAACTTCCTCCGCAACCGGGTGGAGAACCTCGAGCCGGGCAGCTGAGCCGGGTGGGAGGATCTCGATGAACACCTGTGCAGCCGGCGAGACGATGCCGCTCTGTCATGCCGTCGAGGCCGCGGACAGGTCCCGGAGGCGCGCCCAGTGCACGTCGATTCTGCTGTGGCGGGATGAAAACACCGAAGCGCCGGGGGTGATGCACCCCGCGGCCGAGTGTTACACTCCACGGAATGCCGACCACCCGGCAACGCCACATGCTGACGGAGACCGACGACGTCGCGCGAGCAATCGATCGGGCCGCTCCGCAGTTTCCCGGACTCTCCCGTGCGGCGATCCTCCGCCGTCTGATCGACCTGGGGGCGGCGGCGATCGAGGACAATGACGTGCGTCGTCGCGAGCAGGTGCGCCGGCGGGCCGGGCGACACGCGGGGATCTACGCGCAAGGCGAACTGGAGAGGTTGCGCGAGGACTGGCCGGAGTGATCGTCGTCGACGCGAGCGTCCTCATCGCGTATCTCGACCGCTCCGAGACGCACCACGATGCGGCGGTTCGGCTGCTGGAGGAGGCAGTGCCACCGCTCATCGTCCATCCGATCACCGTCGCGGAGGTGATGGTCGCGCCGACACGACGCAGCGCCGCGGAGGCCGTGTGGTCAGATCTCGTGGCGATCGGTGTCGAGATCGACGATGCTCCGCTCGATCCGCGAGCGCTCGCACGGCTCCGAGTCGAGACCGGGTGCAAGATGCCGGACTGCTGCGTGCTCGCAACGGCGTCCACGCGCCAGGCGCCGATCGCGACGTTCGATGAACGGCTGCGTCGGTTCGCAGCACCGGAGTGAAGCGCAGGTGAGGCCGTGCGATGCGCGAGCCGGCGACCGACCTCACGTGGCAACGAGCCGACGCTCAACCCGGCGGCAGCTCCCAGCTCACCCCGGGGAAGCGGCCGAAGTCATGATCGAACGAGACGATCCCGCAGCGGTGCTCGATCGCCAGCGCTGCGAGGTGGCGTCGTCGACGCGAGGTTGCCACCAAAGCCCACCTCACCGAGGAGCTGGCGGAGGACGCGGGCGTGGTTGGCAGTCGGCTCGACAGTGACGGCCGATGAGGTTGCCTGCCAGTCATCGACGCCCGAACACCATCTCGAGCGACAGCGGCGACGGGAACAGTCCAAACTTCGTGAGACGGATGAAGCCGAGCACGACCATCCACGAGAACGCCACGGTCTCGTCACCCGACAGCGAACGGTCCAGCCAGCCCCGCGACCGTTGATGGTGCACCGACTCCGAGTTCGTCGCGTACAGGAGAACGTTGATGTCGACGAGCTTCACGACCCGGTGCGAAGCCTGCGGACCAGTTCTTCATCCTCGAGCTCGCCAGCGAGTTGGAGCGCGCGATCGAGGTTGACCCGTGGCGCTCCCATCTCGTACGTCCTCGTGCGGAACGGCTGCGCGCTGGTGGTCGCGCCGGCTCGGATCGAGTCGTTCCGCGCCGGCTTGAACGACAGCCCTCGCTCGCGCATGCGGCCGCGCATGATCTGGGCCGTGTTCGGGTCGAGCGTGACGGTCGTCCGCACCTCCGCATCATGGCAGCCATCCGATTGATGGTGTGATGTCAGCATCTGCCGCAAAGTGCCATCCTCCGCGCGCCCGTCACACGGTTCCGCGATGATGGCGGCATGGGATCCGACCTCATCGACTACGCCCTGGCCGCTCCCCTCAACGCGCTCGGCGCCCATGGGTTCGGGCCGGACGGCGGCACGCGAGCGAAGCCGGCGGCACGGTTGAGGGAGGTGCGCGGGTCGCGCCGCGGCGTCATCACCACCCTCGAATCGGCCGGGTCGACCGGCCGCCGGTTGTTGCTCGTGCTCACCGCGCTGGGCGGCGCGGCGACGGCCGAGCAGCTCGCGTCCGAGACTGCTGCCGCCGAGCCGAGTGTGATCAAAGCAGCGATCGAGCGCCTCACGGCGGCCGATCTCGTACGTGCTCGTACCGACGGCGGTCTGGAGCTCGCTCCCGCGGTTCGTGAGCTGATCCAGCCGGCGTCGATCTCGATGGGCGACCAGAGCACGATCACCGTCGACGAGCTGGCCGCCATCTGCCGCGCGATCGGCATCCAGCCGGACTCGACCCGCAAGCAGGATCGGATCGACGCCATCGCCCGCGCCTTCGCCGATCGCGAACAGGCCGCCCGCATCCGCGCTGCGCTGTCCCCGGCGGCCCTGGCGTTGCTCGACCGGATCGCGGCGGCCGCCGGCCCTGGCGCGACGAGTCCCGAATCAGTGGGCGTCGCGCCGTACCTGATGCGTCTGATGCCATCGCTGCGCCTCTCCCGGCAGCGGACACCGGTGCACGCGGAGGCAGCACCGCTCGAGGAGCTGTACAGCCGCGGCATCGTCGGGCTGGCGCCGTGGGACGACGGGTTGTGGATCTGGCGCGAAGCCTGGCCGGTGCTCGACCGGCCGTTCGTCACCAACTGGACCGTGCCCTCCGAGCCGAAGGTGGTCGCAGTCCGCGACGCAGGGGAGCGCCTCCCACCCGTGGTCATCGCGCTGGACCAGGCGTTGCGAGCCTGGGAGGCGAACCCGCCGACGGTGCTGAAGAACGACGACCCGCGGCTCGGCAAGTCCGACGTGAAGGCGACGGCGCGCACGCTCGGTGTCGACGAGGCGACGCTCGACCTGGCGTCGCGGCTGGCGATCTCGATCGGTCTGCTGCTGCGCAACGTCGTCGGGCGCAGCGGGCGCGGGCGCAACGCCCGGTTCGAGGCCGTGTGGCGGGGCGACCCCCCGCTGGTCGGCGCCTGGGCCGCGCTCACACCGGTGCAGCGCTGGGCGCGCCTCGTCGCCGAGTGGTGCAACCCGCGGACGCCGTGCGGCCATCAGCTCCTCGTCAACCGGCACCTCGTGCTGTGGGAGCTGTCGCAGCTCGACGAAGGGTGCGGATACGCGGACGCCGCGGAGTTCGCCGGTTGGTTCGCCGATCGCTACGAATCTCTCGGTCATGAGGTCGCGGCGCTCGAGTGCATCCGCGATCTGACCGCGCTCGGCGTCATCTCCGCGGCCCCGTTGGCGCTGACGACAGCGGGCCGCCGGCTGATCGAGGACCCCTCGACCGTGGTCGCCGAGACCACGTCGGCCGCGACCACCGCAGTCGTGCAGGCCGACCTGACGGTCATCGCACCGCCCGACCTTCACCACGACCTCTTGACGTCGATCGAGGAGGTCGCCGAGCTGGAGAGCCACGGCGGCGCGTCGATCTACCGGATCAGCCCGACGCGCGTCACACGTGCCGTCCAGGGCGGACGCAGCGCGGACGAGATCGTCGACATGCTCGCCGCGCTGTCGCCCGCACCGTTGCCCGACACGGTCACGCGCCTCGTTCGTGATGCTGCGGCGCAGGCGGGAGCCGTGCGGCTGCTGTCGGCTCCGACGGTGGTCGTCGTGAGTGATCCTGCCGATCTCGTCACGGCGTGCTCGATCAAGTCGTTGAAGCTGACGAAGGTCACCGACACCGTCGCAGTCACCGACGTCCCGCTCGCGCAGGTGCGCACGGCGCTCGAACGCAAACGACTCGCGCCCGAGGTGATCGCGGCCGGAGGGGCGGCACGCCAAGCGGCGCGGTCGAGCACGGCCGAAGCCGAGGTTGCCGCGCAACGCGCCGCCGCGCTGCGCGCTGCTGCCCGCGGGCGCACCGCCCCGTACTTCGAACGCGAGGCGCAAGCCGAGGAGGAACGGGCGAGGAAGCTGTCCGACGTCGACGCGCGGCTTGCTGTCAGCGGGCCGCTGACACTCACCCGGGTCGCGCTCGAGAGCCTCGACCGGGCCCGGCGCACATGACCGACCCGGCGAATCCGCTGATCGTGCAGAGCGACCTCACGGTGCTACTGGAGGTCGCGTCGCCGCGCGCGGCAGAGGCGCGGGCACTGCTGGCACGCTTCGCCGAGCTGGAGAAGGCGCCCGAGCACGTGCACACCTACCGGATCACGCCCCTCTCGCTGTGGAACGCCGCGGTGGCCGGCGTGTCGAGCGACGACGCAGTCGCCACGCTGGTCGACTTCGCCAAGTACCCGGTCCCCGAGATCGTCGTGGCCGACGTCATCGAGCTGATCAGCCGCTATGGGCGGGTGTGGCTGGCCCGCGTCCCGGCCGATGGGCTCGTCCTCGTCGCCGACGACGACGTACTGCTCGACGAGGTGGCCGGCGTGCGCGCGGTCGGCGAGCTGCTCGGACGGCGTCTCGACCCGCACCGCTTCGCTGTGCGCGACCACGACCGGGGCGCGCTGAAACAGGCGCTGCTCGCCGCGGGATGGCCGGCAGCCGACGAGGCCGGCTTCGACGCGGGGATGCCGCTCGGTCCGATGGCGCTCGTCGCCGATCTGCGCGAGTACCAACGCACGGCGCTCGACACGTGGTGGCGCGGCGCTGATGCGTCTGGCGGGAGCGGCGTCGTCGTCCTCCCGTGCGGCGCCGGCAAGACGGTGGTCGGCCTCGCCGCGATCGCCGCTGCCGGCGCGCACGCCCTCGTCGTCTGCACGTCCGTGTCGTCGATCCGACAGTGGATCCGCGAGGCCTTGGACAAAACCACGCTCACCGCCGACGACCTCGGCGAGTGGTCCGGGTACAAGAAGGAGCTGCGGCCCGTCACCTTCGTCACCTACCAGTCGCTCACATGGGGCGATCCGGGCGCCTCGTCGGACGCTGACGTGTTCGCGCGCCACCCGCACCTCGCGCTGTTCAGCGAGCTCGGCTGGGGCCTCGTGATCTACGACGAGGTGCACCTGTTGCCGGCGCCGGTGTTCCGTGCCGCGGCGCGGGTGCAAGCGGTCCGCCGGCTCGGGCTCACGGCGACCCTCGTCCGCGAGGACAACCGGGAGGGCGACATCTTCAGCCTCATCGGGCCGAAGCGGTACGACGCGCCGTGGGCCGAGGTCGAGGCGGCGGGCTGGATCGCCCCAGCAACGTGCACGGAGGTGCGCGTGCCGCTGACCACCGAGAACCGCAGCACCTACGCGATGACGGACCCGAAGCAGCGCCACCGTGTCGCCGCCACGGCCGCCGAGAAGATCGCCGTCGTCGAGGCGCTGGTCGAGCGCCACGCGGGCGAGCAGATCCTCGTGATCGGGCAGTTCATCGACCAGCTCCGCGACATCGCCCAACGGCTCGACGCACCGCTGGTGACCGGCCAGACCGCACAGTCGACGCGCGAGCGGCTGTTCGCCGACATCCGCCGCGGCGAGCTCGCCGTGCTGGTGGTGTCGAAGGTCGCCAACTTCTCGATCGACCTGCCGGAGGTGAGCGTCGCG